>Ga0073904_10003934_pt1 | contig 11126 bp, 9 predicted proteins | sample KloWWTrecipitate_FD_66668 | JGI IMG/M metagenome (GOLD analysis project Ga0073904, IMG submission 66668) | Active sludge microbial communities from Klosterneuburg, Austria, studying microevolution and ecology of nitrifiers - Klosterneuburg... | ecosystem: Engineered > WWTP > Aerobic digester >... | reverse complement strand
TCGCCAAGCGGTGCTTCGCGCGCGCCGCGCCGCCGCACTCGCTCCCCCAACGCCGTGCCACTGTCGCCTTCGACCACCTCCCCTTCGCTCTACGCGCCGGTGCGCGAGGCGGCCCGTCGCGACGTTCGGAGCGCGGCGCTCTTCCTTTTTTGCACCGCTGCGCACGGAGTAGCGCATGGGGCGCTCGCGCTCTTTGCGGGGGCGCTCGTGCGTGGCCTCGCCGGCGGGCTGACTCTGATGGACGGAAGATCCACCGGGCTCTTCGCCGGGGGATCTGCCCCCGCGCTCGCCCTCGCCGGGGCCGTCGCTGCCACGTTCAAGGGGGCCGCGGCGGTCGCCGCCGCGGGTGCGCAGGCGAGGCTCGTGGGGGCGGCCGGCGAGCGCCTGCGGATGCGCGCCCTCTCGGTCCGCCTCCAAGGTCCTTTGGGCGGCGAGTGCCAGGCGGGGCATGGCGATCATGCCCCCGCACCGAAGTTGACACCCGGACGACGCGCTCCCGGCGTGACGGACCTGACAGGTGCGAGCCAGGCCGACGTGGGGAGTGGCGTCGCATCTCTCACCACCTCCATTCGCGACATCGAGCACGCGCTCGCGGCGGGCCTGCTCCAGTCGGTGCGTGCCCTCGCCGAGCTCGCGCCGATCGTCGTGGTGCTCTTCGTCGTGGACGCCCGCCTGGCCGTCGCGGCGTCGCTCGTGCTGACTCCGTTCGCGTGGGCCCTCGGGCGTCTGCGCCGCGCGTGGAAGCGGCGGCAGCGGAAGGCCATGCATGAAGCCGAGGCGCTCTTCTCCGTGGCCGACGACGCCCTCCGTCATGCCGACCTCTTCCGCGTCTACCGCGCGGAGGACCTCGCGCGCTCGAGGGTCGTCGGCCTTGGAGCGCGACTGACCGCGCTGTCGAGCTCCCTGGCGGCCCGCGCGCAGGCTCTCTCGAGCGCCAACGAGGTGCTCGCGGCGCTGGCGCTCGTGCTGGTCGTCGCCGGGGCGTCGCGCTGGGCGCTCGCGGACCGCGCGACCGTGGTGCCCTTCGCGGTCGCGTTCTTCCTCGCGTACAAGCCTCTTCGAGACCTCGGCGACGCGCGCCTCGCGTGGGCGAAGGGGGAGGCCGCGCTCGAGCGGCTCGCCCTGCCGACCGAGGCTCCACCCCCCGACGCTGAGGTGGCGAGCCCCCGCTCACCGAGCGCGACCGACGCCGCCCTCGCGGGCCCGGGGCTCCTCGAGGTCGACGGGCTGCGCCTCCGGCGGGGCGGGCTCGTGGCGCCGCTGCGCTTCGCCGTCGCGCCGGGGCGCTCGCTCGGGCTGGTGGCGCCTACGGGGAAAGGGAAGACGACGCTGCTTCGTGTGCTGCTCGGCCTCGAACCGCCGCTGGCCGGCTCGGTGCGGTACGGGGGAGTCGAGCTCGGGCCCCGCATCGGGCCTGGGCGCCGACCGTTCGCGTGGGTGCCCCAGGACGCGCCCCTCATCGCGGGGACGCTCGAGGAGAACGTGGGGCTCGGTGCGGCGGGGATCGACCCGCGCCGCGCCCTGCGAGCGCTCGGCGCGGAGGAGCTCCACGACGCGCTCCAGGGCGACGCGCTCGGCGCCGGCGGGCGCACCTTGTCGGGCGGAGAGCGGCAGTGGGTCGCGCTCGCGAGGGCGCTGGAGGCGGGTCGCCCGGTGCTCCTGCTCGACGAGCCGACGAGCGGGCTCGACGCAGCGAGCCAGGCGCGCGTCCTCGAGGCGATCGCTGCGCTCCGAGGGAGTCGCACGGTGGTGCTCGTCACGCACCGGCGCGAGGCGCTTGCGGTGTGCGACGAGGTCATCGAGCTCGGCTGAAGCATGCAGGGGGCGGCCAGGCGGCGCGATTCCCTCTGCGACTACTTCTTGATCCGGGCCTTCAGCGCCGCGAGCTCGGCGTCGACCTCACGCTCGACTCGCCTCGCGCGGTCCTCGCGCTCGGCGCGCTCGCGACGCGCGGCCTCTTCGCGCTCGGCGTTGCTCGTCGCCGCCGCCCGCAGTTGCTCGCCGGTCTCGCGCTCACGCGCGGCCTTGGCGGCCCTGGCCCTCTTCGAGGCGGGAGCGTCCGCCGCGGTGTCCTCGGCGTCCTCCTCCGGATCGCGGGGGCCGAAGAGCTCCTCCTCGAGCCTTCGCCCGAGGCCCTTGGCGGAGGCCACGCTTTGCTTGGCGAAGGCCGCGGCCGCCGCCTTGCTGCGCTCGGCGGCCATCTCCGCCGCGCGCTCCGCGACCTTGTCGGAGATGCGCTTCTTGAGATCGTCGAACAGGCCCATCCCAGAGAGGGTATCCACGGGCTCGGCGTCCGCTCGCGAGAAAGCAAGGGGCGCGGCCGATTTCGGGCCGCCCGCCGGACAGTGAACGCCGCCAGGCACCGCTGGCCGAGACGCCCGCCGGTCAGACCCCCCGCAGCGTGATCTCCGGGCCCATGGACACCTCGACCCGCTCGGCGTCGAAGAGCTCACCGTCGAGGATGTACGCCCGCCCTCCGCTCGCCGTGGAGGGCGCGCGGAAGCGCACGACCACCCGCTCGGCGAGGGTGTTGAGGCCATCGCCCGCGAGCGCTCGGCCGGCGAGCACCCGCGGCAGCTGGGGCCCGAGGGCGGTCGGGCCGAGGGCGCTCGCCACCACGTGAAACCGATCGTGCCGTGTCTGCGCCTGGTAAGTGAGGTGCATGTGCAGCCCGAGGTCGGGGAGCACGCTCGCCACGAAGAGGCTGTAGCCGGAGTAGGGGGCGGTCTCGCCGTCGGTCGTCACCTCGGCGGCCTGGGGCGACAGCACTTGGCGAGCGAGGGGCCCGCCGAAGAACGACTCGGCGAAGACGCGCCCGACGATGCGGGCGGCCGCGCCAAGCCCAAGCCGCTCGCGGGGGCCTGACGCGTAGTAGCGGTCGAAGAAGCTCGACACGAGGCCGAAGCCGAAGATGAACCCGAGCCGTGGCTCACGGGGTGCCTCACCCTCGCCTGGCTCGAGGACCGAGAGGACCCGCGTCACGTGGCGCAGCGCCGTGCCGTGCGCGAGCCGCTGGAGCAGGTGATGTGTGTAGGATGCACGAGTTCCCCGCACCCCGAAGTTCCGCCCGACCGTGCAGACCGTACCGCCCGGCGCCACCGCGATGTCGGGGAGGGGCCTCGTGCCGTACACGCGCGCGAGCGCTGTCAGCCCTGCCGTGAGCGTGCCGTCGCCGCCCGCGAGCACGACGCCGCGCGGCCGGAGTGAGGGAATGCGCGCGACCACATCACGGAGCTCGTCGAGCGAGTGGGTCTCGTGGAGGTCGACCGTGCGGCTCCGCGCCCCGCGCAGCGTCTCGAGGAGCGGGCCCTTCTCGCGCAGGTGGAGGGCGTTCCGGTTGGCGATGACGACGAGCGGACGAAGCAAGCCCTCCCAGCTACCACGACCGGTGCGCTCGCGGAACCTCCCGGCGCGCGCGTGAGGCGAGGCGCGCGAGTCCCGAGTGCGTCCCCTTCTACGCGCCGTGTCAGCAGGCTATGCTCCCCGGCCGTGCATCGCCCCCTCTCGTCCGTGGTCGTCGCTTGGACCGCGGCGCTCGCCATGGCGCTCGCCTCGCTCGGCTGCGCGCCGGTCTCCGTGCGCCACGCCGAGGCGGGAGACCTAGGCGCGCTGCGGGCCGAGCTTGCGGACAAGCACCGGCGAGGCGCCCTCACGAACGGCGAGGCCCGCGACGTCGCGAAGGCGCTCCTCGCCCGAGAGGTCGAGGGCCTCGCGCCCCCCGCGGGCGTCGGGAAGGTCGAGAGCCTCCGCATGTGCGCGAGCGAGCTCGCAGGTCCGCTCGAGCGTCGCGCTGCGCGCCGCGATGACGTGGGGGCCGCCGCCGCCCGCTTGTTGCTCGAGGCGGGCCTCATGAGCCCCGGCGCCGCCGGCGCCTTCGCCAGCGCTCCTGAGCCCGCCTATCGCGCCCTCGCGTCGCGCGCGCTCGTCGACGAAGACGACGCGGCCGCGCGCCAAGCGGCGCTCCTCGCGCCCGCAGCGGTGACACGGGAGCTCGCGGCGCTCGCGGCCGGCGAAGGCGCGGTGCTCGCCGAGCTCGACTCGCTCTTCGAGGCGGCGCGGGTCGATCCCGTGCCGTCGGTCCGCCACTTGGCCCTGCGCGCCGCCATGGACACCGTCGCTCGCCGCCATCGCCTCGCGCTCGACGGGCGCGAGGCCGGCGCGAGCGCGACCGAGCGTGCCGCGACAGAGGCGGCGAAGCAGGCGCTCGACCGGCTCCGCGACGCGTGGACCGTCGCAGAGAGAGGCCTCCGTGACGACGTCGCGTCGGGGTTCGCCGTCACTCCGCTCTACGAGCTCGGTGGGCGTGAGGCGCTGCGCAACCGCCTCGCGGAGGGTGGCCCCGATCGCCTGCTCCTCGCGAGCGCGATCCTTCGAGGCGCGGCCTCGCGCGTCGAGGCCGAAGACCAGCACCTTCGGCGGGCGGCCGCGCGCTCCGCGGTCGGCGCGCTGCGCGAAGGCTCGTCGCTCGAGCGCATGTTCGCCGTGGCCCTCGTGGCGCCCGACGCCGAGGGCGTCGAGGCGCTGCGTGCGGCGTCCCGCGACGCCGATCGCGAGGTCGCGCTGAGCGCCCTCGGGCGGCTGCTGCGCGTGCCGGCCGAGGCCGACCGTGCCCGCACCGAGCTCGTCCGCGCGGCGGGCAAGAAGGACGATCTCACGCTCGCGCCCCGCGCGCGCGGTCTCCTCGCGGGCGCGAAGTACCTGCCCGTGCAGCTGTGGCTCGAGGAGCAGGCGGCGGGTCGCGACGCGGGACTCCGCCTCCGCGCCGTGGCGGGCCTCGCCGCGCTCGGGAGGGTCGCGAGAGCCGCGCCGCTGCTCACCGACCCTGACGCCGAGCTCCGCGCGCGCGCGGCGTGCCTCGTCCTCGCGGCGCCCCGATGAGGCCGCGAGCGTCGGCCGCGACGAGCGCGACGAGCGCGATGGCCGCGATCGTCTGCCTCGGCCTGTGCGAGGTGGGGTGCTTGTCGGGCGCCGCGCTCGACGCGCGGGTCGCCGAGGCCAAAGCTAGCGCGGAAGCGCTTGAAACCATTGCAGATATCGACGTGGCGAGGGCGGGCTTCGAGGCGCAGCTCGCCGAGCTCGAGGGGCTTCATCGCGTCGCGCCCGGGAGCGACGACGCGCTCTTCGCGTTGGTGCGTGGGTGGACGGTCTACGGCGCGACCTTCCTCGCCGACGCGCGCGAAGAGGCGGCCGACGCGGGGGATCTCGCGGCGGTGCGCGCCCTCAGGTTCCGGGAGCTCCACGCGCTCGAGCGGGCGATCGGCTTCGGGGTCCACGCGCTCGGCCGTCGCGGCGGCGATCTCGAGGGCTCGAGGCGGACGCGCGAGACGCTCGCGGCGTGGGCGGCCGAGCGTCTCACCCGGCGCTCGGACGCGGAGCTTGCGTTTTGGGTGGGCCACGCGTTCGCCGCGCGCGGTCGCCTCGTCGCCGGCGATCCCGACGCGAGGCGCCTCGGGCCGTTCGCGGGCCAGGTCCTCCTCGAGCGCTCGCACAGGCTCGCCCCCGGCTACGCCCGCTACGGCGCGCTGCGCGAGCTGTCCCTCGCGCTCGGCGAGTCGCCAAGCGGCGTCGACGAGGCGCGTCGCAACCTCGACCTCGTCCTCGAGCGCACGGGCCGTCGCGCGCTGACCGTCCTCGTCGAGTACGCGCTCGGACCTGCCTGCCGTCGCCCCGACGCTCCGCTCACCGAGCGGCTGCTCACCGAGGTGCTCGCGGCGACAGATCCCGGCGTCGACGACCGCCTCGCCAACGCGTTCGCGAAGCGGCGCGCGCGGCGCGCCCTCGCGCGGGCCCCCGACCGCCGCTGCCCAGCCCCATGACGGCGGCGCTCCCGCGTCGCCTCGCGAGACGGCGCGGCAGCCTCAGCGAGGCGTCGTCCCCAGCCGCGCTTACCGGAGCGACGGTTCGCGGCTACACTTGCGGCATGGTGCGCCCCGCACGACCTCGGTCCCGCGGCGTCGCGCTCGTCGCGACGCTCGCGACGGCCGCGGCGCTCCTCTCCTTTTCGCTCTCGCGGCGCGCGGACGCCGCCGAAGAGCTGCGCGTCGGCACGCTCGCTCCCCGCGCGTCGGTGTGGGGCCGCACGCTCGGGGCGTGGAGCGCGGCTGTCCAGCAGGAGAGCGGCGGACAGCTCAAGGTGAGCCTCTACTACGGGGGCTCCCAGGGCGACGAGGGGGAGCTCGCGACCAAGGTCAAGGACCACACCCTCGACGGCGCCGCCCTCGGTGGGGCGGGCCTCGCGGCGTTCGCTCCCGACGTCGCCGCGCTGGAGCTGCCGCTCGTGTTCGACGGTTGGCCCAAGCTCGATCGCGCGCGGAACGCCGTGCGACCTCTGCTCGCCGAGAGCTTCGCCAAGGCAGGCGTGCGCCTGCTCGCCGAGGCCGAGACGGGCGTCGTTCGGGTGTTCTCTCGCGGCGCGCCCGTGCGCACCCCGCGCGACCTGGCGGCGCTCCACCCGTTCGTTCGCTCCGACGACGTGGTCGGTCGCGAGCTCTTCGCGGCCGCGGGCCTTCGCCCGCCGTCGCTCACGGTGGCGGAGGTCTTCGCCGCGCTGCTCCCGGGCTCGGCCTCGCCGGACGCGGGCGTCCCGCGGCGCGTCGACGTGCTGTTCGCGTCGGCGCTGGTGGTCACGGAGCTCCGCTGGGCCGACCTGCTGGATCACGTCACTCCCGAGCTCACCGCGTACGGCATCGGCGGCATCGTGCTCAGCGCCGCCCGGTTCGAGGGGCTCCCTCCCGAAGCCCGGGCCATCCTGCGGCGCACCGCCGAAGGCACGACCGCCCTGCTCGCCCAGCGGGTGCGCTCCGCCGACGCGCGGGCGCTCGCGACCCTCCGTGGCGAGAGGAAGGTCGTCGATCTCACGCCGGCGGAGCGCGCCGAGTGGGACACGCTCGCGCGCGCGTCGCGCACGCGGCTCCGCGCGGGCACGGTCCGGCCCGAGGTCATCGATCGCGTGCTCGCGGCCGCGGGTCCGTGAGGCACGCCCCGCGCGTCGCGCTCGTCGTCCTCGCCGCCTGCACGTCGAAGGAAGCCCCCTCGCCGACCGGGGCTTGCGGGGCCTGCGCGGAGCACGCGGACGCCGAGACCGTCGGCTCGCTCGCCTCCACGGACCTCGTCGAGCTGTCGGGCCTCGCGGCGAGCGCGCGGCACAAAGGTGCACTATACACGCACAACGACTCGGGCGATCGCGCGCGCTTCTTCGCCCTCGACGCCCGCGCCGCCCTCCGCGCGACCTACGAGCTCGACGGAGTGACCGCGACCGACGTCGAGGACGTCGCGGTGGGCCCGTGCCCGGCCGGGTCGTGTGTGTTCCTCGGCGACGTCGGAGACAACGGCGAGGTCCGCGCGGCGGTGCAGATCTACCGCGTCTCCGAGCCCGAGTTGGCGGACGGGCGGCTCGCGCCGGAGGTGCTCACGCTCACGTACCCCGACGGCCCCCACAACGCCGAGACGCTCCTCGTCTCACCCGAGTCGGGGGACCTCGTGATCGTCACCAAGACGCCTACGGGGCGGAGCGGCGTGTACACCGTGCCGGGCCGCGCGGTGCCGGGCCGCGCTGTGCTCCGCAAGGTGGGTGAGGTCGTCGTTCCTCCCGTAGGGGGCGGCCTCATCACGGGCGGGTCCTTCCACCCGTGCGAGAAGCGGGTCGTGCTGCGCACCTACACCGTGATGCTCGAGTACCGCTTCACGGGCGGCCTCGAGACGCTGTTCGAAGGCCCGCCGAGGGTCATCGCCGCCGGCCGCGAGGCGCAGGGCGAGGCGGTCACCTACGCCGCGGACGGCCGCGCGCTCTTCACCGTCGGTGAGGGAAAAGGCGCGCCGCTGTACCGGAGCGATTGCGCCCGCTGAGCCCCGGCGAGCCGGCGTGCGAGAGACGCTGGAACGCCCTCGATCCGCTTGCGCCCGGGCCTCAGCGAGCCCGGCGTGAGCTCGCGAGGGCGAGAAACACGACGGCCATGACGACGAGCGCCACCGAGCTCACCCGGGGCGAGAGCTGCGCCGCGAGGGGGCCACCCATCAGCGCGCGGAGGTGGCCACGCGGAGTGAGCAGCGCGCCCGCCCCGAAGCCCCCCGCGAGGAAGTCGATCACGAAGAGGACGCCCCCGCCCGCGCGGCCCAAGAACGCGGAACCCATCATGAAATAGCTCGCGTAACCCGCCGCGCCGAGGGCGGCCACGCCCGCGGTGGATGGCAGGTCGACGAGCAGCGGGGCGTCCGTCGGTCCGTGCGCGACGGCCACGATCAGCGCCCCGAGCACGCCGGCGCTTGCGGCGGCCAGCGTGATCACGGCGAGGCCATGGGTCAGCGCGGCGCGGCGGCGCGGCGCGCCCAAGAGCACGAGCGGCCGCGCGGCCTCGTCGAGCGTCCCCTCGGGGCAGAGCAGGCCGACGCACGCGAGGGCGAGGAGCGGCAGGATGAGCGGCCCGAAGGTGCCCCTCACCGCGTGGTCGACGGCGTGGCTCGAGCCTCCCTGCAGCCGCGTCGCCACCGCGCCGCCCACGGCGAGGAGCGCCCACCCGAGCCAGGGGAGAAGCCGCAGCCTCGCGGAGCGAAGTCTCGCGAGCGGATGGCGGAGCAGAGTCAGGCTCACGGCGCGCTCTCCGCAGGGGCCGGCGGCGCGTCACCGGGAGGCTCGGTGGCCGCGGGCGGCGGCGCGAGCGAGGGGAGCCTCTGCGCGGCCTCGGCGAGCACGCGGGAGACCTGCGAGACATGCGACGACTCCTCGCCGCGTCGAAACATCGCCACGATGGACAAGCCCTCCGCGACGGAGACGCGGGCCACGGTCTCGGCGGCGGCGTCGAGGTCGGCGGTCTCGATGAGCACCGAGGAGCGGTCGGCGTGCAAGGTGACGGCCGCACCTGCGGCGGCGAGGGCGGCGGCGAGACGCATGGGGTCGTCCACGACGATCTGGAGGGTGACCTTGCCTGCCGCGCCGCCGTCCTCTGGGACGAGCCGCTCACCGCGCAGCGCCCAGGTGGTCGCACCCGCGAGGTCTGCGTCGCGTCGGGACGCGGTGGTGAGCACGACGCACACGCCGCCCTGCGCGACCAGCGCGCGCAGCGCAGGCGCGACGAGAGGCGCCGCGCGTCCGTCGACATGGCTCAGCGGCTCCTCCAGGAGGACGAGCGCGGCCCCGGAGGTCAGCGCGAGCGCGAGCGCGACGGCGCGCCGCTCCACGGCCGAGAGCGAGTGTGCGCGCCGCCCGCCGAGCCACCCGGCGTCGAGCCGCGCGAGCCTGGCCGCGGGACTGGGCGCGCCGAGGCCTCGCACGCTGGCCTCGAGGGCCGCGATTTCGAGCACCGTCAGCCCGTCGGGGAGGACCACGTCGAGCGGCACGAACGCCGTGCGCGCGGCCACCTTGGGGTCGCCCGGCGCCCCGTCGAGCGCCTGCACGCGCCCTCGTCGAGCGCGCGCCTGGCCGGCGGCGAGGTCGAGCAGCAGCCGACCCTCCGCGGGGGAGGCGCCGACGACCGCGTGGCAGCCGGGCGCGAGCGCGAACGACAAGTCGGTGTAGATTGCACCGTTTTGGGTACCCCGCGCGAGCGCCTTGGCGCGCACTCCCGCGAAGCGGATCATCGGGCGCCCTCGTGCTCGAGGCGCGCGAGCTCGGCGCGTACGAGGCCGACGAGCCCGAGCGCGCACACGAGCAGCGTCGCGGCCGCGCGAAGCGAGAGCCCCGGCTCGAACGTGGCGGCGGAGAGCCCCTCGCGGAACGCCGCGAGCGCCCCCGGCAGCGAGACGAGGCGTGCCCATGCGGTGGGCACGAGCTGCGAGGTCCACGGCGCGAGCAGCTCGGGGACGACGAAGAGGCCTACGAGCACCACGTAGCCGCCGGCGCGGGATCGCGCGCCCAGCGCGGCGAGCGCGACGAGCGCGAGGAGGAGCGAGGTGATCGCGGCCGCCGCGACCGCCACGCCCGACGCGCGGAGCGTGGCCGCAGCGGCCGAGAGCCGGCCCGCGGCGACGGTCGCGGCGATCGCGGTCGCGAGGGTGCCCCCGACCGTGCTCGCGCCGACCACGAGCGCGAGCCCGAAGGCGCGCGCCACCAGGTACTCGCCGGTCGTGACGCCGCGTGCGTGGAGCAGCGCGCGGATGCCCTCTTCGCGGTCGCGACGGAGGGCCTGCGTGGCGCCGCCGAACGCGACCAGGATGCCCGAGCCGTACGCGAGGGCGCTCGAGGCCACGAGCACCACCGCAGGGAGCGCCGCGTTGTCGCCGCGGCGCCCGAGGAGCGCCGCGGCTGCGACCGCCGCCAGGGTCACGAGCGCCGCGAAGCCGGTCCCCAGCCGCACCACCAGGGGCCGCCTGGCCAGGTGGACGGCGAGCGCCACGGTCGCGGCGCGAGGGAGCCCGCGGGGGAGGCGCTGCTGGGGCATCGGACCGTCGAGCCTACCCCGGGCGGCCTCCGCCGTCACCCGCGCATGAGCAGGAAGACCACCCCCCCGAGCACGATGCGGTAGTAGCCGAACGGCTCGAGGCCGTTCTTCTGCAGGTACTTGATGAAGACGGCGATCACCGCCCACGCGACGAGGAAGCTCACGACGAGCCCGACGACGAAGCTCGGCAGGCCGATGCCCGAGGCGAGCACGTGCCGCGACTTCAGCCCCTCGTACACGCACGCGGCACCGAGCGTGGGCAGGCCGAGCAAAAACGAGAACTCCGCCGCCGTCGCCGTCGAGAGCCCGACGGCTTGCCCGGTGAGGATGGTGCACATCGAGCGTGACGAGCCGGGCCACATCGAGACGCACTGGCCGAGGCCGATGAGCAGCGCGCGCTTCGGCGTCACGTGCTCGAGGCCGACGAGCCCCTCGACCTTCTTCGCCTTCCGCACGCGCTCGACCACGATCATCACCACGCCGCCCACGACGAGGGCCGCGGCGACGGGCAGCGGACCGAAGAGCAGCGCCTTGATTTTCTTGTGCAGGAGGAGCCCCAGGATCGCGGTGGGGATGAAGCCTAGGGCCAGCGCGTAGAGCAGCGCGAAGCTCTCTCTCTTGCGCGAGAAGAGGCCCGAGAACCGCTCCCACAGGAGCGTGCGGTAGTGCACGAGCACAGCCAAGATCGCGCCGAACTGGATGACCACGTCGAACGCGTCCTCCGCCGGGCTCGACTTGGCGAAGATCTCGAGG
>Ga0073904_10003932_pt1 | contig 11127 bp, 6 predicted proteins | sample KloWWTrecipitate_FD_66668 | JGI IMG/M metagenome (GOLD analysis project Ga0073904, IMG submission 66668) | Active sludge microbial communities from Klosterneuburg, Austria, studying microevolution and ecology of nitrifiers - Klosterneuburg... | ecosystem: Engineered > WWTP > Aerobic digester >... | reverse complement strand
GGTCGGACTACGTAGGCAGATCTGTCCTCAGATCTGCTTCCTTTGGCGTGGTTCAGTCGCACGGGTCCGATCGACCCAATGACTCGCCGATGGTAAATCCTTTCCTGCCGCTCGCCTCACCGGGTCTCACCGAAGCAGTTTTGCGCCATCCAGTGGCAACGCAACGCCGTCAACGGCAAGCATCTGTGAGTTCGTCAGCGAATCGCCAAAGCGGTCGAAGTCTTTGAACGACCAGACAATGCGTTTTTCGCGATTGACTTCTATCAATTGAGGATTCTCCGGGCCAGCGTGGCAGTTGTTGATCAGGATGTTGCCGCCGGGCAGGACTTGCAGCGATGTTACCCATGCCAGCTGAATGCCCGGCAGATCATTTTGATGAAGACTCCAGATAATCTGCTCGGCTGGTGTCACTTCCAGGATGCTGTGGCCATTGCCGGTACCGATGAGCGTATTGCCGTTCGGCAGGCGAATCGCGGAAAAGCACTGATTCCCAAAGGCCTCGACACCGTGCCCGCCAGCCGGTTTGCGGTCGAACAGAGGGACTGCATACTCCCAAACCGTTTTGCCCGTTGGATCATATTCTCGAACCAAACCATCTCCTTCGTGGCATACAAGGTAGTTGCCTGATTTGAGTTTGCGAACCAGCCGCGTGTCTCGATGCGCGTCAGGCCTGGTCACTCTCAATGCCATCGAATGGACCACATGCAGATCCTTGTCGAGTTCAATCACATTCCCCGGGCCTGATTCCACCACCATTGTTCGTCCATCGGCGAGTCGCTGAAAGGCGTGGATCTCCAGACGCTTACCTTCGTTTTCAGGTCGTTGCTTTGCATCATAATGCCAGACAACCTGATCATTTTTTGGGTCAACTTCTGCGACTTCCGTCCATGACGGCTGCAGCAACACATTGCCACCCGGAAGGACATGCAGGTCATGCAGCGGTCCGATCTTGAATTCCCATTCCGTCTTGCCAGCCTCGTCGATAATGGCGACTCGGCTCTTCGATGAATCGGCCGCGATGAATCGGCGAGTCGGTTCTGCGGCAAGGGAGAACCCAGCTTGCGACACAACCGCGAGTAGAACGGCGAACGTGGCTACGAGATTAAACCTGGATTTGGCGCGGCAGATTGACAACATAACGGGACACCTCTTGAATGCGGAGCGGATGCAGCGATCAGGAAGAGGATACAGCCGGGACAGCTGTATGTCGATTGTCCCAGGTGGCCGACTCGCCAATTCTGAAGGCACCGCACGTTCCGGCCGACTTTTTAGCAATCACGTGCCGGAACTGAATCGGCAGCTACGCGGTGACAATACGCCAGCTCAAAGTGAGTTCGAATCTGAACTCACCGAATTCCATTCGCAGGTCTTGCCAGTGGCAACGTCTTCCACGGTCAGACACTGTGAGGTCTGATCAACAACTCGATAGACATGCGTTGCGCCGAACTTCTGAGTGAGTTTCAGCACGCTTCGTTCGGGAAATCCGCCAACGACATTTTGAGTCAGAAGATTTCCTTCGAGCCTCCACGTAAGTTGTAGCGTGAGGTTTCGACCATACAACATGGCCGCCATCGTTCCCAGGCGGATCTTCAGGTCTCCTGATCCATCAGGTCGCAGGCTGAGTGTTTGCGCACCAAACTGTGACGATTGCCAGTCCCCTGAAAGATCGACGGATTTTGCCGCCATCGTCCCGTCAACGCATTCGGCAGACTTGGTCGTGATGGAGAACGGCAAACAACACAACGCCGCAACGGCAAGCAATGTTCTCGGGCGATTCATGATGACTCTCGTTCGCATGAGCGTTCGCTGGAGTTCATCCGACCTGCAGGCAGCGACGTGGAATTCTGTAAAACTGGGTGTGCGACCCTACTCATTCATCCATAGGAACATGGGAAATTCGCACTAAAGAAGCGTCCTCGTGTCCAGTTCTTCTAATCGGCAAATGCGGTGCCAATGAAATATCAATCCGGCGAACGTCGCCAAATCCAGTCTTTTCGGCAATCTTGACTGACCAAGGGTTCTCGCCGAGGAATCAGCGGCACGAATTTAGGCAATAATCGACAACAGCCGCCATCAAAACGACGACACCAGATCGACACGCATGCCCACGACACAGTAATTTAACAACGGCCCGCTGCGAGGCTAAGTCCCTGTCCAAAAACAAATCCGAGGAGCCGCGCCCGTCAGGAAGCGGACGTCAAGCCAGCGCACTGAACTCGGCCCTGGACGTCCGAGGTGAACGCGATCATGTGGTCGAAGGTAAGACATCGGAGATCACCATCAAGCAGACTTGAAGACTTCTGGCAATGACGCGACTATTCCCTGATTCGTTTCTTGCCACGAGTGCCCAGTTCGGACAGAATTCCTTCCATCGGAATCCTTACTGGAGTTTAACGCTGTTCCAAACAGCGAACTTCAGCACGTGGATTCCCTGCTATTTTAGCAACAAAGACCGCACCCGTTTTTGTCTACGAATCAGGCTCGGTTATTTAGCCGGGAAGGCTGGTCCTTCGAAGAAAACGAATCCGGGGAGTGTTAGGAGTGATTCGTTTGACCGACGCTCAATCCGCTGCGCTGTATCCAGGGAAGACTTGATGTTTCGTAAACGAACGACAGACCAATCGTGGATGTCTGCAACAGCGAGAGTTACGTGCCTGATGGTTGCGTGTGCTTCAGCAACAATCGCGTTTATCGGCACGAGCTACGCTGACGAAGCACAATCAACAAAGCAATATCCTCCGGGCGAACTCGGCAATGTTGTGCGGCTGGGCGAAGAGATAGTCGCGAAGACTGCCGACCATCCACTTTCAAAGCCCTACGTCGGCAACTCGCTCAACTGCACGTCGTGCCATCTGGATTCAGGCCGACATCAAAATGCGGGCAGTTTTCTTGGAACGGCTGCTGCGTACCCTGCGTGGTCGCCTCGGGAAGAATGCGTCATTACGCTGGAAGATCGCGTGTTAAACTGTTTCATGCGGAGCCAGAACGGAATACGTCCTCCGAACGGAAGTCGCGTTTCCGTTGCCATCACGACGTACATCACGTGGTTGTCCGAAGGCAGCCGAATGAAGATGAACGTCGAGAAGACGCTCGGCCCGAATCATACACCGCAGTTAGAACTCGATGGCCTGAAACCGAATACCGAACGCGGAGCCAAACTCTACACTAACCGATGTGCAGACTGTCATGGCGAAGGCGGACTCGGCACGGACGAAGGCCCGCCGGTTTGGGGCGACAGGTCTTACAACGATGGAGCCGGACTGAGTCGCGTTCCGAAACTCGCGTCATGGCTGAAGGTGGCCATGCCGCTCGACGAAGCAACGCTCACCGCACAGGAATCGCTCGACATTGCGGACTTCGTCAATAGTCACAATCGACCAAAGTTCGTACTTTCGGAACACTTGCCGAAAGACGCTCGATTGGGCGAATACAACGGCAAGCGATGATGAATGGGGGCATTTAGTGACAACACTGGCATCCGGGAGTTGGCCATGACGAGAAAAAGGACAGTCGAAGATGTCGAAGCGTTCCTGCGGCAATTCAAGTTGCTTATCGCGGGATTCGTCGTTCTGTTCGCAATCCCGCTGATTATCTACGCCTTCTATCTCAATCGACGACTGGATTCGTTTGAGAATTCGCTCCAGCACAGCCCGCCACAGGAACTGGAGGGCCATGAGCGTCCTCGTGGTGACCTGTATCACCTGACAGCAAATCCGGTTGAAGGTCAAGTCGTCTACGTTCCGGCGTACTCGCACATCTACCACGGCGAGGGTAAACCGTATCTGCTGACGATCACACTCAGCGTTCGCAATACAAGCATGCATGACGAGATCGTCGTCAAGTCGGTGCGATACTTCGACACGAAAGGCAGGGAAGTCAAATCGTATCTTGACAAACCGGTTCGCCTGCCCGCTCTGGGGACAACCGAAGTTATTGTCGATCGGGACGATGCATCCGGCGGCAGCGGTGCGAATTTTCTTGTCGAGTGGTACGCCAGAACACCCGTGACGGAGCCGATCATCGAGACGGTAATGATTGACACGGATTCACAGCAGGGAATCTCGTTCGCTCGCCGCGGTTCCGTGATTAGTGAGGTTGTTCCGAAATCATCAGACGACGCAGCCAACGCAACGATCACGCCGCACCTGGAACCTGCGACGAGTACGATCGACAATGAATAGTCGCTATCGACTCACTGAAGTCGGTTTGATCCAGGCGTTGGAGTGCGTTCCCAGCCATTCGTCGATTTTTCGCAGTCTCTCATGCCGTTCCCAGGAACGTCCGATCATGCGTTCGACTTCCAGTTCCGCCTGGTCCCTGACAGCAGCCCAAGGATGCTTCATCCCCCCATCAACCAGCAATCCCAGCGAACGCGGACCGGGCGAACGCGACAACGCTTCGATTGCCGCTTCACCCAGCGTGTATGATTCAAAGCGAAAGTGCTGTAGTTGGATTTCAGATCTCTTGTCAATTAAGTAACCGGCAATCTCCATTGCGGCGTGATCCTGTGGGCGGACGGCCTGTTTCGAACATTCATCCCACTCTTCGTCATCAATCTTTTCACCTCGTTGAGCGAGGCTCAATAGAGCTGTGAATCGAATGCCAGGTTCGTCGTCCCAGACTTTCGGCGGATCAATCTCAGTGCCAACTTTTCCCTGAACGATTTGATGAAGCAAGTTAATGGCTTCCGACGCATTCCAGTGGCGAAGATGCGAAATGACAATCGATTTATTATTGTCAAAACCCTCAGTCAGAACGCAAGTTGCCAATGTTACCTGCAATTGACAATGGTCCGGGGCAGCGTTTTACAAACACCGGTGTTGGCGCTGCGCTTACCACCGGCTAACGTCTAATATCCCTCCGGGATGAATCGCAAGACGCTTGTTTTTGCGTGTCAAATTCCTGCACGGCGTTGCCCATGCTGGCTTGCCCGGCATGAGCGATGGTGTTACTAGTAACACCCGACATTCAGCCGCTTCCCCGGTTGGCTTGTCCAACCGGAAAGCAAGTTCCGTCACAGTCGGACTTTGCCTCCTGCCAGACAAGCTGGTGAGGGGAGCGAACCGTTTTATTGCGTCGTGTGTTAATTTCAAATCGTGCGTTCCTGCCGGACAAGCCGGCACGGGGACGTTTGCGGGTAACGGAAATATAGGACAGGAAGATTTTGGACAGGAAGATGAGAAACGGTTTTGAGCTCGACTGATTTTTCACTTATCTTCCTGTCACTCATCTTCCTGTCACTCCCGTCCTTTTCGGGGCAAGGTATCGTCCATGCAAATCGGTTTGATTTTGCGATTTGCGATGGTGTTGCACAGTCAGCGGCTGCTGCACGTGTGCCAGGCAAAGCTCAAGCAAGTGATGCAGTGTACTCGCTGAACCAGGACGATCGTCGGGAGATTTTGAATGCAGCGTGGCAATCACCGACTCAAGCCACTCTGGTATCGCAGGGTTCACTATCAAACGCCTTGAAGACAACGCCCATGCCGCCGCTGCAGATCACTCGTGTTCGCTTAACGAATCACGCTCTACCATGAAGTCACAGCAGGCGACGATGTTCTTTCTCGAAGAGTTGAATCGACGAGTTGGATTTTTCTATGTTGAGCATAGTTTTCCATTGTCGCTGAAAGCACACATTCAGCCATCAGTGTACTGTCCGCTGCAACATGCATGACCAATTCAATCTCGGTCGGCTTCTCGCGATTCGAGCTCTACATCATCGTCGTAGAACACCATCGGTGCTGCGATGAAAATTGATCCCGCGATCTTCTTTCGCGACGGATTGTCAAGTAGGAAGACAGCCTCCCAACTGACTGGAAAATCAACCTCGCTGTCGTCATCACCTCCCCAATGGGCCGTGGATGTGTTGAGCGGGAACTCGACGAATCGCCAACCTTTCCATGCAATCGATTCGCCGCTTGGCTGCCAGGTTTGACCTGCTGAGTCGCGGATCCGCAGTCGTGGTGTCAGTTGTTTTCCATCACCAAATACCCAAAAGCCGAAAGTGGTCGGTTTCCCATCAATCGCGGACGGTGATGTTGGCAAGACCTGCAGAAATTTCCAACCTGGATCAAAGTCATAATCGATTCGAAACGCAGTGGTGTTTGACGTCCCCGGTAGCGGCTCGGGTATTGGCGCGACCGACAACGATTGCCTGGATTTAACATGAGCGTCGCCGTCAGCATTGATAACGACCGTTCGAAGAATCTTATCGTCGAGCAATTCAACGCGACGAGCTGTTTGGCGATAGATTGTCAAGCCGCTTTGGTCTTCGATCGTAAAACCGAATGTGCATTTCCCGGCATCCCGGTGGAGTACAAACTCGACCGCCCGATCGGATTGATTCGGTGCCAGCGTAAGCGGTTGATTCTGTTCCGTTTGCCCCGTCAATCGAACGCGACCAACAAAAGCAACTTCGGAAAGATTGTCAACGCGAATCCGCAGGTTCCCACTTGGCAGCACTTCGCTCTTTGCTTGTAAGGGATGAGCGGGGCGAGTCTCATCGAGTTTTCGATTCTCAGCGGTGTATGTCAGATAGACCGGAGCATCCGTCGCCTGGATTCGGATGAGCGAATCCTCGACAGGAACGTCTTCGCCTGCCGCGCCCAGGTAATCGATCGTCGCGAAGGTCCCCTGATCCGAAGCAATCTCAATGGCCCGCGTTTGTGGCGACGTGGTCCAAACAGCTAGCGTTCGTTTGTGCTCGCCCGAAAACAGCATGACATAGTCCGCTGGATCATCGGTTGCAATTCGCTTCACGAATCTTTGGCCCGACAATACCGAGGTGAGAGTCTTCGCAGCGGTGTAGGCTGGCTTCGGATCGTAGACTGGATCTCGGCCCGCATGATATTGGTGAGCAACCGTGCCAAAGTTGTGCTCGGGCTCGACCGGATCGGTTCCGTCGTCATGCCAATCGTACCAAATTGAAATCGGGATTTGATTGGCCATGTTGATCAACCACTGGCGCGGCAACATCTTGCCCTGGATTGTTTCGTCATAATTTTTCCAGGCAGAAGAGTAGCCCCATTCGGCCGACAGAATCGGTATCGCCTTTCCAACTGGCGCGTAACGGGCGATCAATTGTCGTAGCTTGTGATACTCGATCGCAGCCGTTTCCGGAGGCGCTTGCCGGTAGGGGTGAACCGAAACCGCATCCCAGTGATCCAGTAGTCCGGCTTTGAAGCAGCCCTGCAAATACTCCAAATCGATCGTTGAAGTTGCGGGGCCAACAATGGCTTCAGCGGGTGCAACATTGTGTATCGCCTCACATGCGGCCAAGGCCATCGCGGTGTAGTCGTCGACATTCGGCTCTGGTTTCCAAAAGCCGGAGATGTTGGGTTCATTCCAAATTTCCCACAAAATTCCCCGCTCGCGAAAATGATCGACTGCCGCAGCGGCCCAGCGAGCGTACGCCGCGCGGCCTTCGGTCGTCACTACGCTGCGGTCTTGTTCATAGAGCTTGTTACTGTAGTCCAGGATCAACACGGCACGCACGTCTTCACTCTGAAGTGCTTTGAGCAAACGTTCGTAGGCACTGAAGTCGTATTGGCCTTTCACTCGTTCGGTAGCGGCCCACGTCAAGTCCATGCGAATCCAACGGAATCCTCCAGCACGAAGCATTGCCATCTCACCGGCATGTGGATCCGTGAAGTGAATGTTTGTTCCAAGGCCCTCGGTCGTGCCCGCGGTCGGCAGCGAAGGGTGCGGTGCTTGAGCCCAAGTCTGGGCACAAACAATGAGCGAGGCTAAGCAAAGAAGGGCTGGAAACAAGGTCGGTCGTCGGTTCATGAGTGATTTTCCAGCAAGGAGGTTCGCTCGTTCCAGGGCTCCAGCCCTGGAACGCACTGTACTGGAGGCTCCTGCCTCCCGCGCCAATCTCGCGAGGCAGGTGCCTCGGGAGCAGTGTGTTCCGAGGCAGGAGCCTCGGAACAAGGACATCAATCCACACCACGTGAAGTATAAGCTCGGCACTACATGGCCGCTGAGCTTGGCAGTGATCAATTCCTGGAAACTGCGACGAGCCCGATGTCATATTGTGCTACAATCCCGCACGATACGCTACCCATGCTGGAGCCATTCTGAATTTGTTGAACGACATCGTCGCAGTGACATCGTCGCAGTGTGTCAGTATATTTCTTTGCTTGTATCCTGCCGTTTCGTGCGCCGCATTGAAGGAGTTCAGTGAGATGCGAGTTTTTCCAATCCGCGTCGTGACTGTCGTCATCGCAGTTTCTTTTTGTTTCCACTCAGCCCGAGCCGGCGAACCGGTGACTGTCGAGGGTGTGTCCGGCGGCTTATGTGTGCAGCTTGGCGCGAGTGATTTGACGCTGGCCACGGATTTAGCGAGGACGGGACGGTTTCTCGTCCACGTGCTGGACGACGACGACAAGACCATCGCAGCCGCTCAACAGCAACTGTATTCGCAAAATCTTTACGGCCTCGTTTCGATCGATCATCCGGACGCGGAGGGCAAGTTGCCTTACGCGGAGAATCTCGTCAACTTGCTGCTGATCGCGCAGCGTCCGCAGAGCGGAGTTTCTCTGGACGAATTGAAGCGAGTTCTCTGCCCTCGCGGAGTTGTCCTGGTCGCACCGGAGGTGCTGTCTGACGAGCAATTGCAATCCGCTGGCTTCGCCGACGTACGTGTCGTCGAAGCGTCACGCACATGGCTGACCGGCCGCAAACCGTGGCCTGCTGAGATGGACGTCTGGTCGCATCCTCGGCATTCGGCATCTGGCAACGCGGTCTCGAGCGACACGATCGTCGGCCCACCGCGACGCATTCGTTGGTTGGCCGGCCCGTGGCAGGAAGTCAGCAGTATGGTCTCGGCGGACGGTCGCAATTATTACGGTGGACTCATCACGCGTGACAGTTTCAACGGATTGCGGCTGTGGGAAAAGTCGATAACGCCGTCACCGGCGAACGGCGGATTTGGCTTTCATTCCACCCCGGGAAGTGTGTCGCCGGTTGCGGGCGACGGACGCTTGTTCGTCGTGACGGACGGCAAACTGCAGGCGCTCAGCGGCAGCACCGGCGAGACGCTGCAGGAATATTCTGAAGCGGGTAAACCTCTGCACGTGCTATACGACGACGGCATGTTGATCACGGTCGGCGGCGGCGACGTGAAAGGAATCGAGGCTCAGAGCGGCCGTTTGCTATGGACACATCAGGCCTCGGAACCGCGTTTCGTCGTCGTCGGCGATGACACCGTCGGATTGATGCAGGGCAATGTTCGCCGCGGCGAAAAGAGCGTCGTTGTCGCTCTGGACAAACGCAGTGGCAAAGTACGTTGGACGCGCGAAGATTTTCCCTGGGCGGCCAACGCAACTCGCAGTGTCTATTATCAGGGCATGTTGACGTTCGAGGTCTCGACGCTGAACGACGGCGGGGCCGGTAACGCCATTCACATTTTGACCGCCGACGATGGTACGGTCCGCTTGGATCACGACTTCCTGCCCGGTGCGAATCACATGCGGCAGGCACGCGCGATGTACATCGACAACACGCTCTGGCTGCTTCACGGCGGAAAGGACGCGGACAACAAACGGCATCCGACAGAGATATCCGCGATCGATTATCTCACGGGAAAAGTTCGAGCCACCCATCCCGCCGGACTGGTCCACTGTTTCCCACCGGTGGCCACGTCCAATTTCTTTTTTTCGGGTGAAATGGACTTGACCGATCTGCGCAACGGGCAGCTTGACGCCAACCAAATCACCAAGGCAGCTTGCGGACGCGACAGCGGCTGGATTCCGGCCAACGGCTTGATCTATGTAGCGCCCAAGCACTGCGTGTGCTGGCCCATGTTGCGCGGATACGCGGCATTGGCAGCCGCCCGGCCAGGTGGAAGTCCGGCTTTGAAGGACGTACACGAAATCGAATTTCCGCTCGAAGTGGGACAGGCTTTCGCCCCGCCGGACCAACAGGAGGCGCACACTGCGGACGACTGGCCTTGCTATCGGCATGACGGCTGGCGCAGCGGTAGCACGCTGGCGTCCGGACCGTCGAAAACGGAAACGCTGTGGACGGTCGATCTTGGCGACAACAGTGCAAGAGACAGCGCTGACGATCCGAATGAGGACGCTTCGACTGGCGGAGCGAAACGGCTGCCGACGGGTCCGATCCTGGAAGACTGGAACGACGACCCGTTTGTCAAAGGTCCCATCACGCCGCCGGTAATCGCCGGAAACATGGTTTATGTCGCTCGGCCGAACGCCCATGAAGTGGTCGCACTGGACGACACGACGGGGCAGATTCGCTGGCGATTTTCTGCCAATGGCCGCGTCGATACGCCGCCCACGATTCATCGCGGCCTCTGTCTGTTTGGCTGCAAGAGCGGCTGGGTTTACTGTCTGCGAGCCGACAATGGTCAACTGGTGTGGCGTCTGCGGGCCGCGCCGCTGGATGAGCGGATTGTTGCCTACGGCGGTTTGGAGTCGCCGTGGCCCGTGCCCGGCAGCGTGTTGGTGATTGACGATGTGGCCTACTTTGCCGCCGGCCGACAGTCGTTGGCCGATGGTGGAATCCTGGTCTTCGCGGTCGATCCGGCAACCGGCAGACGCTATTGGGTGTCGCGTTTGGACAGCATACCGCAGAAAGGTTTTTATGAATCGAGCGGCCTGGAATTCGACAACTTCGACCTGCTGTTTCAGCAAGGCGACAGCGTGGCGATGTCGCGTTGGGTGTTCGAGCAAAAAACTGGCAAGATGCAGGTCAACCGCTGGGATGCCTTCGCGCGTCTGAACACCGGCGGCGGGAGCGTCATGGCACCGCAGGGCTACTGGTCCTACGCGCCGCGAAATCAGAAACGCACCAAGACGCTCGCCGCGCACCGGCCACTCGTCGTTTTCCGCGACAGCGTGTTGTTCGGTTGCCTGGAAAGCCAGCAGTCCATCTATCGCCGCGACTTCGACCTGGAAGGCGGTGAAAAATTTGACACACATTGGATCACTGGCTGGGCCAACGGCCAGGGCAGCCAGACCGAAGGCGGCTTGGCTTGGCGCAGCCAGCGGCTTGCCGAAAAGGCCAAGTGGTCCGTCGATGTTTTTGACCCGAAAATCGATAACCAGCAAATCGCCGCGATGGCGTTGGCAGGCGACAAGTTGTACCTGGCTGGATCTGGTGGCGAGC
>Ga0073904_10003931_pt1 | contig 11130 bp, 14 predicted proteins | sample KloWWTrecipitate_FD_66668 | JGI IMG/M metagenome (GOLD analysis project Ga0073904, IMG submission 66668) | Active sludge microbial communities from Klosterneuburg, Austria, studying microevolution and ecology of nitrifiers - Klosterneuburg... | ecosystem: Engineered > WWTP > Aerobic digester >... | reverse complement strand
GCCAGCACTCGGAGCGGTTGATCCAGTCGGGCAAGACGCTCGATTTCACCATTCCCTATTCGGTCGACGAGATCGAGGCGGCCAAGCGCCTCGTGCTGGAAAAGAACGGCCTGACCGACGCCTATGTGCGCCCCGTCGCGTGGCGCGGTTCGGAAGAGCTGTCGGTTCCCGGCCGCAACAACAAGGTGCACCTGGCGATCGCCGCCTGGATCTGGCCGAGCTACTTCTCGGTCGAGGAAAAGCTCAAGGGCATCCGGCTCGAGTGGAGCCGCTGGAAGCGCCCGAGCCCGGAGACGATCCCCTGCACGGCGAAGGCCGCGGGCCTCTACATGATCTGCACGCTCTCGAAGGACGCGGCGATGGCGAACGGCTATGCCGATGCGCTGATGCTCGACTATCGCGGGCTCGTCGCCGAGGCCACCGGCGCCAACGTGTTCTTCATCAAGGGCGACGAAATCCACACGCCGACGCCGGATTGTTTCCTCAACGGCATCACGCGGCAGACGCTGATCGATCTCGCCAAGCGCAATGGCTACAAGGTCATCGAGCGGCACATCAAGCCGGAAGAACTCAGCAATTTTGACGAGTGCTTCCTCACCGGCACCGCAGCGGAAGTGACCCCCGTTTCGGAGATCGGCGAGTTCCGGTTCAAGCCCGCCAAGGGCTGCCAGACGCTGATCGAGGCCTATACGGCCGAAGTGACGCCGAAGCGCGCGGCGGCGGAGTAAGCTCGCCTACATCAAGTTCAGCGGCCGTGGCTCGATGGAGCCGCGGCCGTTTGCTTTTCAGGGCTTCCAGCGGTCGCGGGCGGTGTCATCTTCGGGGCGGGCTTCGACCCAGCGGTCGCCGGCTGCGGTCGATTCCTTCTTCCAGAAGGGCGCGCCGGTCTTGAGATAATCCATCAGAAACTCGGCGCCCTCGAAGGCGGCGCGGCGATGGGAGGCGAGGGTCATCACCTGCACGATCGGTTCGCCCGGCTGGAGCGTGCCGTAGCGGTGGATGACGCTGGCGCGGAGGAGGCCGAAGCGGGTGGTCGCGTCGGCGATGATGGCGCCGATCTCGGCCTCGGCCAGTTCGACATAGCATTCGAGGGTGAGCGCGGCGACCGGATCGCCGGGCTGCGACCGGACGAGCCCGGTGAAGGTGACGGCGGCGCCGGCGCCGGCCGTCTCGGCGAGGAACGCGTTGGTCTCCGCGCCGGGGTCGAAGGCGGCCTGTTGCAGCCTCAGCGTCATGGTCAGCCGCCGGTCATTGGCGGGAACAGCGCTACGGTGCTGGCGCCTGCGATGAGGGCCGTGTGATCGACGATCTTTTGGTCGACAGCGGCGCGGATCAGCGAGGGCTTTTGCATCGCGAGGTCGGCGGCCGGATCGCGCTGGCGCAGCCAGCCAATCAGATCGCCAACGGTAGCGATCTCGGCGGGCGGAGAGACCTCTTCCTCGCCGCGGTTCAGGCGTTCGCGCAGCCAAGCAAAGTAGAGGATCTTCATTTCGCCGCGTCGTCTAGATGGGGCAGGGCGCCGAGGAAATACTGCGCGCCGGTGACGACGGTGAGAATGCCGGCGATCCACAGCACGATGTCGCTGATGAGGCCGAGGCCGGGGACCAGCGGTTCGAGCATCACGATGGCGAGCGCCACGAGTTGCGCGGTGGTCTTCCACTTGGCGAGTTTCGTCACGTGCACGACGACGTTCTTCGGCCCGAGGAATTCGCGCAGGCCTGAGACGAAGATCTCACGGATCATGATGGCGACGGCGGGGATGAGATCCCAGGCCGAGAGGTGCCGCGTGTAGGCGAGGACGATCAGCAGTGCGCCGACGAGCAGCTTGTCGGCGATCGGATCGAGCATCCGGCCGAGCCCGGAGACGATGTTCATCTTCCGCGCGAGGTAGCCATCGAGCCAGTCGGTGACGGCAGCGGCGACATAGAGGATGAGGGCGACCCACAGGGCCGGTGCGCCGCCGATGACGAGCAGCCAGCAGATCACCGGGATCGCGATGATCCGGCCAATGGTCAGCAGATTGGGAAGGTTCAGCATGGGCTGACCAAACAGCAGGGCGGGGGGAGGGTCAAGGGGAAGAGGGCTTTGCATGTCCGCCACGCATCGCGCGGGTGGCACCCCCCACCCAGCTCTGCTACGGGCCTTCGGCGCTACCCTCCCCGCGCAGGGGGAGGGTAGAAGAAGGCGGCGGGGTTAGGCGACTTTGGCGGTTTTGGCTCGGCGCTGCTCGACGGCTTCGGCGAGGCGGCGGAGGGTGGTGACGGTGTCGTCCCAGCCGATGCAGCCGTCGGTGATCGACTGGCCGTAGGTCAGCGGCTTGCCGGGGACGAGGTCCTGGCGGCCGGCGATGATGTTGCTTTCGGCCATGATGCCGACGATGCGGCGGTCGCCACCGGCGATCTGGGCGGCGACGTCGTCGAGGACCAGCGGCTGGTTCTCGGGCTTCTTGGACGAGTTGGCGTGGCTCGCGTCGATCATGATGGCGGCGCGGACGCCGGACTTGGCGGACTCGGCGGCGGCGGCCTCGACGCTGGCGGCGTCGTAGTTGGTGGTTTTGCCGCCGCGCAGGATGATGTGGCAGTCGTCATTGCCGGTGGTAGCGGCAACGGCCGAGCGGCCGGACTTGGTGACGGCGAGGAAATGGTGCGGCTGGCTGGCCGACTTCACCGCGTCGAGCGCGATGCGGACATTGCCGTCGGTGCCGTTCTTGAAGCCGACCGGGCAGCTGAGGCCTGAGGCGAGTTCGCGGTGCACCTGGCTTTCCGTAGTGCGCGCGCCGATGGCGCCCCAGGAAACGAGATCGGCGAAATACTGCGGCGTCGTCATGTCGAGGAATTCGCAGCCGGCGGGCAGGCCGAGATTGTTGACGTCGAGCAGGATCGAGCGGGCGAGGCGCAGGCCGTTGTCGATCTCGAAGCTGCCGTCGAGATTGGGATCGTTGATGAGGCCCTTCCAGCCGACGGTGGTGCGGGGTTTCTCGAAATAGACGCGCATGACGATCTCAAGCGAGCCGCTGAGCTCGTCGCGCAGCTTCACGAGGCGCTTCGCGTAATCGAGGGCGGCGGCCGGATCGTGGATGGAGCAGGGGCCGACGACGACGGCGAGGCGGTCATCGGTGCCGTGGAGGATGTTGTGCAGCGCGTGGCGCGTGGTCAGCACGGTGCGGGTCGCCGTGTCGGTGCGCGGGAATTCCTGGATCACCTCCGCTGGAGTACGGATCTCACGCAGATCCTTGAGGCGAAGGTCGTCGGTCGATTTCAACACTTTAGGCTCCTGAGGTTGAAGCCCTGGCGACAAAAAAGCCGCCAGGAGCTGGCGGCTGTCGGGTAACTCTTGTCTGATTTGTCAGATCAAACGCGCCCCTCCGGCTGCCAGCGGCTTCCGGTGGTAAAATACCAATAGGTATAGGTGGCGGGGGCGAAATTCATGGCGATGTTGTAGCCGAGACGCCCACGGCTTGCCAATAGCCTATTCGTCTGAGGTCCCGGCGGCGGCGCGGATGGTGGCGAAGACCCGCATCGCGGCCTCGGCATCCTTCTTCGACAGGCCGGCGAAGACCTCGGCGCGGAGGACGTTCAGGTCGTCGTTGACGGCGGTAACGACGTCGCGGCCGCGCGGGGTCAGCGATACGGACTTGGCCCGGCGGTCGGTCGGATCGACCTCGCGCAGCACGAGCCCGGCGCCTTCGAGTTCGTCGAGCAGGCGGACCAGCGAGGCGCCCTCAATGCCCACCGCATCGGCCAGCGCGTTCTGGCGGACATGCTCGCCGAGCCGGTCGAGCCAGACCAGCGGCGCGGCCGCGGCCTCCGAAATCTCGTAGCGGGTCGCGGCGGCGCGGGCCATCTTGCGCCACAGCCGGCCGGTCAGGACGAGTTCCCGCGTGAGATCGCGCAGCAGGTGAGCGTCGCTTTCAGTTGCCAATCGGCAGCATCCCCCATGATGGCGGGCCGGTGAATGGCTGGCGCGCCGCACCAGCGATGGACCAGCACGCCGCGAACCACAAGGGGATGGCGCCATCGAACCCGGCGCCCGCGGCGATCTGGAACGGCGTGTTCCGCCGCAACTTTGTCGCAAGTGCTAACGGAAACCTAATGCAAGTTAACTCGACATGCAGCGGACGCACGGCTCGTTTGCCTAAATCACGACTGCTCAAGTCGGGTTAGCAGCACTACATCCCGGCTTGCGAAACAAAGGGAAGCCCAAATGTCCTTCTTCAAGAAGATTGCCGAATACCGTAACTACCGCCGTACCGTCCGTGAGCTGGCCTCGCTCGACAACCACCAGCTGCGCGATATCGGCGTGACCCGCCTCGACATCCGCGACATCGCTCGGACCCAGTCGCTCTAAGCACTGGACGGAAGTCGACGAACCAAGGGCGCCCCGTGAGGGGCGCTTTTTGTTTTTGGGTGAGGGTCAATTGCGGTTGAAATGGTCGTAGACGATCTGGGCGGTTTGCTTGGAGATACCGGGGATGGCGGCGAGGTCGGCTAGGGAGGCGCGGCCGACGGCCTTGGCGGAGCCGAAGTGCTGGAGCAGGGCGCGTTTGCGGGCCGGGCCGATGCCTTCGATCTCGTCGAGCGGGTTCGAGACGAAGTCCTTCTTGCGCTTGGCGCGGTGGGTGCCGATGGCGAAGCGGTGGGCTTCATCGCGCAGGCGCTGCACGTAGTAGAGGACGGGGTCGCGGTGCGGGAGCATGAAGGGCTCTTTCCCCTCCATGAAGAACTTTTCGCGGCCGGCGTCACGCTCCTCGCCCTTGGCGATGCCGATGAAGGTGACTTCGCGCGGCAGGTCGAGCCCGGCGATCACCTCGCGGACGGCATTGAGCTGGCCCTGGCCGCCGTCGATGAAGACGACATCGGGCCAATCGGGCATGCCGGTCTGCTCATCCTCGGCACCGACCGGGCTTTCGGCGGCTAGGCGCGAGAAGCGGCGCGTCAGCACTTCGCGCATCATGCCAAAGTCGTCGCCGGGGGTGAGGTCGGTCGAGCGGATGTTGTAGGTGCGGTAGTGCTTTTTCGAGAAGCCCTCGGGCCCGGCAACGACCATCGCACCGACGGCGTTGGTGCCGGAGATGTGCGAGTTGTCGTAGATCTCGATGCGCTCGGGCACGTCGTCGAGGCTGAAGCAGTTGGCGACGCCTTCGAGCAGCGTCTTCTGCGTCGCGCCTTCGGCGAGTTGGCGGCCCAGCGCCTCGCGCGCATTGTTGAGCGCGTGATTGACGAGATCGCGCTTTTCGCCGCGCTGCGGTGTCTCCACCGAGACCTTGCGGCCGAGGCGCGATGACAGCGCTTCCTCGAGCAGCGCGGTTTCGGCCGGCTGGTGGCTGACGAGGACGAGGCGGGGCGGGACGCGGTCCTCGTAGAACTGGCTGATGAACGCTTCGAGCACTTCGGTGTCGGTGAGGCTCGCGTCGGCGCGCGGGCGGAAGGCGTGATTGCCCCAGTTCTGGAAGGCGCGGAAGAAGAAGACCTGCACGCAGAACTGTCCGGCCTCGTGGGCGATGGCGAAGACGTCGGCCTCTTCGATGGTGCGTGAGGCGATCTCGCCCTGGCTCTGGATCAGCGCGAGGGCGGAGAGGCGGTCGCGCAGGCGCGCGGCCTGCTCGAAATCGAGCCGTTCGGCGGCGGCGTTCATGTCGGTCGCCAGGTGATCCTGCACCGACTTCGATTTGCCGGAGAGGAACTGGCGTGCGTCTTCCACCAGCCGGCCGTAATCATCGAGCGCGATCTCGCGGGTGCAGGGGCCGGCGCAGCGCTTGATCTGGTAGAGGATGCAGGGCCGGGTGCGGGCTTTGTAGAAGCTGTCCGAACAGGTGCGGAGGAGGAAGGCGCGCTGCAGCGCGGTGATGGTGCGCTTGACCGCGATCGCCGAGGCGAAGGGGCCGAAGTAGTAGCCCTTCCGGCGCCGCACGCCGCGGTGCTTCATCAGCTCGGGGGCTTCGTGATCGGTGGCGATGAGGATGTAGGGGAAGCTCTTGTCGTCGCGCAGCAGCACGTTGAAGCGCGGCTTCAGGCGCTTGATGAGATTGGCCTCGAGCAGCAGCGCCTCGGCCTCGGTCTCGGTGCGCACGAACTCCATCGAGTGCGTTGCCGCAATCATCTTCTGGATGCGGACGTCGAGCCCGTCGGGGCGGGTGTAGTTGGTCACCCGCGCCTTGAGGTTGCGCGCCTTGCCGACATAGACGACCTCGCCCTCGGCGTCGATCATGCGATAGACGCCCGGCGAGGCCGGCAAGGTTTTGACGAAGGTGCGGATCGCCTCCGCGCCGGTCAGCGGCGCGCTGTCTTCCGAGCTCATTTCTTTGCGCTCTGTCCCGTCGCCGCGTTGCGGCTCCGGGCCAACCGAGGTTTGTCCTGCTCTGTCCCGTCGCCGCCTACGCGGCTCCGGGCCAACCGCTGTGGGGGGCTGGGGGTGGGGGTACGCGGGGTGGGACCTCGGCGGGCGGGCCACTCGATGTGTTCGCCGCCGTCGAGACAGATCATCTGGCCGGTCATGGTGGGCAGGCCAAGGATGGCGATGACGCCATCGGCGATGCCTTCGGGGCCGGCGGAATCCTGCAGCGGTAGTTCCTTGAGGCGGCGGTCGTGGTCGGCCTGCTTCACATGCGGCGGGGGGACCGTGGGGCCGGGGCCGATGGCGTTGACGCGGATGCGCGGGGCGAGCGACTGCGCCAGCGTGCGGGTCATGGTCCACAGCGCCGCCTTGCTGACCGTGTAGCTGAAGTAGCTCGGGGCGAGATCGAGCACGCGCTCGTCGACGATGTTGATGATGTTGCCCTTGGCGTCCGCGGGCAGTTGCGCCGCGAAATCGCGCGACAGGAATGCGGGGGCCTTGGCGTGGACGGCGAAGTGCGCGTCCCACAGGTCCTCATCGAGATCGAAAACGGCATCGCGCTCAAAGCTCGAGGCGTTGTTGATGAGCAGTGTCAGCGGACCGAAGGGTTTTGCCGCCGCGGCCATCAGCCTGTCGCGCTGCTTGCTGTTTGCGAGATCGGCCTTCACGGCGGCGGCTTCGCCGCCAGCTTCCTTGATCCGGGCGACGGTGGCCTTCGCCTTATCGGCAGAGGCGCGATAGTGGACGATGACCTTCCAGCCATCGGCGGCAAGGCGGGCGGCGATGGCCGCGCCGACGCGATCGGCGGCTCCGGTGACAAGGGCGACGCGGTTCGCCGCTGCGGCGGTTTTCGATTGGGCTGTCATGGGTCCGAGTATAGTCGAGGCGATTGCGAGGGGGGCTTCAATTTGCCGGTGGCTGTTCGGGAAAGAGCAGCGGCAACCCTTCTGCCCCCTGTGCCGGAGCTTCGCAATCGGGCTGGGCGCGCAGTTCCACAAGACGGAAGGCGTGGGGCTGCCAGCGCCAGCGGCCGAAGGCGGCGCAATTGCCGTCGCGCCCGCTGTAGCCGGTGATGAGTTCCTGCGCCGCGGCGTCGTAGTAGGCGTTGAGGAGGTGCGTGGTCGCGGTCCAGCCTTCGTCCGGCGCGACCTGCGGGACGGCGATGCTGGTGAAGGTGTGTTCGGTGGTTTCGAGATAGGCCTTCGACCCGGTGTTGGCCTCATGGGACCAGCACGGGAGGATGTAGAGGGTCATGCCGTCGCCGATGGCGGGATCGGCGGTGATCCGGTCCGCCGGCAGGTCGGCAAGCGCGGTGCAATCTGTATCGGCGGCGCGCTGGGCGAGAAGCGCGGGCGGGATCTCCACGGGCAGCGCCGGGCGGCCGATCGGGGGCGCCTCGGTCACGCGCTCGGAGCCGATGCGGCCCTGCTGCTCGTCGATCCAGATGAGGGCGGCGTTGAGGCCGGTGAGCGGGAAAGCGGCCTGCTGCGCCGCGCCGGCGGTGTCGGTGAAATCGATGGCGAGGGCGGCGCCGGGGGTGATCCGGTCCATCGCGGCCTGCATGGTAGTACCGAGAAAGAAGAGATCGTTGCGCGAACCATAGGCGGCGACTTCGGCCGGGCCGGTGAAGTTCTGCGCCTCGCCGCCGTCGACCGTCATGGTCAGGGGGCTTGCCGGGTCGGCAACGGGGCCAAGGGTGGTCAGCGAGACTTCCCAGTAGGTCTCCTCGGCGTGCCGGCCGATGCGGAGGATCGTGCCCGCCGGCCAGTTCGCCGCGTCAGGCGCACCGGCCTGCGCCGAACAGTAGCCATCGGCGCGGCAGGAAGCGGTCCAGCCGTCGAAAAGTTGAGTCTCCTGGGCCCAAGCAGGACCGCAGAGGAGAGCGAGAATCAGGACGGTCAAACGCAAGGCAACACTCCATCCGGGGGCATTGTATCGGCCGGCAAGCGGTCGAATCTCAACATTTGCCGTGCAACATGGCTGCAAAGTGCTACCGCCGCAAAAGAATCGGGCATATCGTCGCGGCGTGAGGGGGCGTGGCGCTTCCGGCAAGGGGAATGAACATGGACATCGTAGGACTTATCGTTCAGCTGGTTCTTGGCGCCGTTGGCGGCGCGGGCACGGCCAAGGCAGTGAAGAGCGTGGACCTGGGTCAGGTCGGCAACATCATCTCCGGCCTCATCGGCGGTGTTGGTCTGCCCGCCCTGGCAGGCATGATCCCCGGCCTTGAGATGCTGTCGAGCTTCGGCGGCGCAGCCGCGGACGCAACGGCCACGGCCGGCGCGGCGGCAGCGGGCGGCCTCGACATCGGCAGCCTGCTCGGGCAGGGCGTTGGCGGTCTCGTCGGCGGCGGCGTCTTGACGGCGATCGTCGGCGCGATCAAGAACGCGACCAGCAAGGCCTAAGACTTTCGGCCCCGGCTGGGTCGGCCGGGGCCTTCCACTCTGAGACGTGTAGTGTCTGAACCAGCAACGGGCCCGCGCCGCACGGCGGATAACGTAGCGCTCGGTATCGGACTTACCGTTCTCTCGGTGTTGATCTTCGGCGTCCAGGACGCCCTGTCCAAACTGCTCGTGCAGGACATCTCGCCGTTCCAGGTCGCGATGATGCGATTCTGGGCGTTCGCGCCGTTCGCGCTGTATCTCGTGTCGCGGCAGGGGCCGCTGAAGCAGGCCTTTCGCTCGCACTACCCGGTGCTGCAGATCCTGCGCGCGGTGCTGCTGGTGGCCGACATCTGGTTCGTGTGCACGGCGATGATCACCGTGCCGCTGGCCGAGATGCAGGCGATCATCTGCATCTATCCGCTGATCGTGACGCTGGCGGCGATCCCCATCCTCGGCGAGAAGGTCGGCGTGTTCCGGCTGACAGCGGTCTCGATCGGCTTCCTCGGCGCGCTGGTCATCGTGCGGCCGGGCGGCCTGCCGCTCGACTGGGGCGTCGGCGCGACGGTGATGTCGGCGGTTACCTATGCGCTCTACCTCACGCTGACGCGCAAGGTATCGAGCCATGACTCGACGGCCACCAGCATGGCCTATGTCGGGGTGTTCGGGTTCCTGCTCACCTCGGGCGTCGGCATCTTCTTCTGGCAGCCCATGGATCCGGCGATGCTGGGGGTGATGATCATGGTGATGATCACCTCGGTGGTGGCGCATGGGCTCATCATGGTGGCGCTGAGCCGGGCGCCGGCGAGCACGGTGCAGCCGTTCAACTATCTCGGGCTGCCGTGGGGCATCCTGATGAGCGTGATTTTCTTCCAGCACCTGATCGATCCGATTGCACTGGTGGGCGCGGCGATCATCGTTGGCGCGGGGCTGGTGGTGATGGAGCGCGAGCGCCGGCTGGCTAAGGCCGGCCGCGTTTCACCGCCGCAACCAGCAGGCATGTCGCCCCCGCACTAGCGACAACCGCGGCGAGCGGGACGACCGACAGGCCCAGCATGATGGCGAGGAGCTCGAAGACGCCGCCACCGAAACCGCCGGGGAGTACCGTCATGAGCAGCAGCGGGGCGGCGGAGATGGCGAGGGCGGCGAGCCCCCAGAGCAGCAGTCCGCGGCCCCAGACGGCGAGGGTCATGGGCTAGAGCCGGCGAATGCGGCCGAAGAGGTAGGTCAGGATCCCGGCGAGGACGAGGGCGGCGGGGATGAGGATCATCGCGTTCGCCACCCAGGCATTGAGGTGCAGGCCCTCGGGGCTGACGCGGCCGAGCCCGTAGCGCTCGAGGGTGAACAGCCCCATGCCGGCGACGACCAGGCCGGAGGCGAGTTTGACGTAGGGTTTCATCGATAGGCTCCGCTGCCGCCCGGGCCTCCAGAGATGACTCCTCGGCGGCGGCGGTTCAAGCCGGTTCACGACAGAATTGCGCCGCCCGTCGCAGTGCGGGGGCGGCGCGGGTGTGTGGTGCTGCGGTGTCAGTCGTAGACGCAGAAGCGGGCGTTGGCCCCGCCGACACAGGCGCCGAAACTCGGCCGGACCGGGTACACCGGATAGACGGGATACGGGCGCACGTAGCGGCGCGGACGATCGATGTAGAAATCGTCGTCGTCGTAATAGTCGTCGTCGCGCCAGTTGTTGCCGCCGCGATCGAGGTAATTGGCGTTGACCCAGCCGTCGCGGCTGCGGGTTTCGACGGCGCACCAGGCGCCCTTGCAGTACTGCACATCGACGCGCTCGCCGCGGCGCAGCACGTCGCGCACGCCGCAGCTGGTGCTGGCGCAGGAGCGGACGTTGACGTTACTGGTCGCGTAGGCGGTGACGGCGAAGGCGGGGGCCGCGGCGCCGATGACGAGGGCGGCGGCAAGTCCGAGACCGGACAGTTTCGATTTGAGGGACATGAGGATGCGCTCCTTATGGATAGTTCTCGTTGGACTCGGACCTCCAAGCGGGCTGAACCTGCGATATTGGAAATGAACGCAAAATGAATGGCGCGCCGCCCGGGTGGGGGCGGTGCGGGGTGGCAGTTTCCCGGAGACTGGCGGGGCCGGGCTGAAGCGTTCCGGAGGGGCGGCTTCAGGCGGCGTTCATCAGTTGAACCGGAAGTTCGGCGTGACGAGGAACTCGAACGGGGTGACGCGGTTCTTGGCGCCCGAGCCGACGAGGAAGGAGCCGCGGACCCAGCCCAGCCGGTCGCGGCCATCGGCGACGAAGCACCAGTTGGAGCGGCGCGTGCACTGCAGGACCTGGTAGTATTCGCCGTCGACGAGGCGGTCGATCACCCGGTAGTGGCTGCCGGGGCCGGAGCGGACCGGGACGTTGCCGGAGGCGCGTGCCTCGGCGGCGGCGGCCGTGCCGACGGAGGCG
>Ga0073904_10003930_pt1 | contig 11130 bp, 9 predicted proteins | sample KloWWTrecipitate_FD_66668 | JGI IMG/M metagenome (GOLD analysis project Ga0073904, IMG submission 66668) | Active sludge microbial communities from Klosterneuburg, Austria, studying microevolution and ecology of nitrifiers - Klosterneuburg... | ecosystem: Engineered > WWTP > Aerobic digester >... | reverse complement strand
CCATCACCGATCCACCGGTCGTCACCTCCACATGGTTCAACTCGCGCGCGCGTTCGACGAAACTCGCCACCCGGTCGCGCTGGCGCAGCGAAATCAGCGGGCCGATTTCGTTCGTCGTGTCATCCTCATTGCCAAGCTGAATGGTCGAAACCGCTGCCGAGAGGTCGGCGACCAGGTTGTCATAGACCTTCTTGCCCGCATAAATCCGGCAGGCGGCCGTGCAATCCTGCCCGGCATTGTAATAGCCAAAGGCGCGCAGCCCTTCGACCACTTCGCCCACATCCGCATCGTCAAAAACCACGACCGGAGCCTTGCCGCCCAGTTCCAGATGGGTGCGTTTGACCGACTTCGACGCCGCCTGAAGCATCTTCTTGCCGGTGGCCACATCGCCCGTCAGGCTGATCATGTCGACGCCCGGATGGTTGATCAGGTAATTGCCCACCGTCTCGCCCCGGCCCGGCAGGATGCTGACAACGCCCGGCGGCAGGATTTCTGCCAGAAGCCGCCCGAGCTTCAACGCTGACAGGGGCGTCTGCTCCGATGGTTTGAAGACGATGGTATTGCCTGCACCAATGGCCGGAGCCAGTTTCCAAGCCATCATCATCAACGGATAGTTCCAGGGCGCGATGGAGGCGACGACCCCCACCGCATCGCGCCGGATCATCGACGTGTGGCCCGCCAGATATTCCCCTGCAAGCGTGCCATGCTGGCAGCGCACCGCGCCCGCGAAGAAGCGGAAGCAATCGACAATGGCGGGAATTTCGTCATTCCGCGCCGCGTTGATCGGCTTGCCGCAGTTCAGCGCTTCGAGGGTGGCGAAAGCATCCGCATCCGCCTCGATCGCGTCGGCGATCCGGTGCAGCGCTGCCGACCGTTCGGACGGGGTGGTCATCGACCAGCTGCCAAACGCCTTGCGGGCGGCGGCCACGGCGCGGTCGATCTGATCGGTCGAGGCTTCGGCCACTTCAAGGATCAGGGCGCCGGTGCGGGGGTTCAGCACCTTTTCCCGCGCCTCTTGTCCCTTTTCCAGCGCGTCGCCGATCAGAAGGTCGGTGTCGATGTGAAGGCTCATGATCTCAGTCCTTTCATTTGCCGCCGCCAGCGGTCTCTTCACCGCCGCGCGTCAGGTAATAGGCCGCAAGGATGGGCAAGAAGGTGGCCGCAAAGACGATGATGGCCACCACATTGGTCACAGGCCGCTGGCGGGGACGCACGAGTTCGTCCAGCATCCAGATCGGCAGGGTTTTTTGCTGACCGGCGGTGAAGGTCGTGACAATCACCTCGTCAAACGACAGCGCAAAGGCCAGCATCGCCCCCGCCAGAAGCGCCGTGCCGAGGTTCGGCAAGATCACATGGCGGAAGGTCTGAAAGGCGGTCGCGCCAAGATCGGCGGAGGCTTCGGCCATGCTGGTGCCCAGCCTGCGAAACCGGGCAACGGCATTGTTATAGACGATGACGATGCAAAAGGTCGCATGGCCCAGGATGATCGTCAGAGTCGAAAAGGGTATGTCCGCGATGGCGAAGGCTGAGCGCAGGCTCATGCCGGTGATGATGCCCGGCAGCGCGATGGGCAGGATCACCAGAAGCGAGATCGTGTCACGCCCGAAGAAGCGCGCCCGCGCCATCGCGGCAGCACAGAGCGTTCCAAGGGCAAGCGCAAGCCCTGTCGCGATGGCTGCAACCTTCAGCGACAGCCACAGCGGCGGCCAGATATCGTCGCGCGCCCAGGCGACCGCGAACCACTTCGTCGTCAGGCCGGGGGGCGGGAACTGGAAACTCTTCTCCTCGGTGGTGAAGGCGTAAAGGAAGATCAGAAGGATCGGCAGATGCAGGAACAAGAGCCCGCCGATGGCACCAAGGGTCAGGATGATGGGTGGGCGTTCAGAGCGCATCGAAAGCCCCCAGACGGCGCGCGATGGCAAGATAGATCAGCATGATGACAATCGGGATGACGGCAAAGGCGGCGGCCAGCGGGATGTTCCCGGCGGTGCCCTGCAACTGATAGACGGCCATGCCGATGAAGCTTGCGGAATTGCCGATGATCTGGGGGATGATGTAATCACCCATGGTCAGCGAGAAGGTGAAGATCGACCCTGCGATCACCCCCGGCAGAGCAAGCGGCAGCGTCACACTCCAGAGCGTGCGCAAGCCCCCTGCCCCAAGATCGGCCGACGCCTCCAGCATCGACTTCGGCACCCGCTCGAGCGAGGCCTGCATCGGCAAGATCATGTAGGGCAGCCAGACATAGACGAAGACGATGAAGGTGCCGATGTAGGAGGTGGAGAGCGAATTTCCACCGATGACCGGCGTGGCCAGCACCCCGTCCAGCAGGCTGCCAGCCCCGATCCCGGTCGCAGCCCAGGTGATGATCCCTTCCTTCGCGAGGATCAGTTTCCAGGCATAGACCTTGACCAGATAGGACGACCACAGGGGCAGCATGATCCCCAGATAGAAGACTGCCTTCCAGCGGCCCTTGGCGAAACGCGCAGCGTAAAAGGCAATCGGGAAGGCTAGGATCACTGACGCAACGGTCACCGCCGCCGCCATACTGAGCGTGCGCAGGATTACATCATAATTCTGCGGCAAAAGAAGTTCGCCGTAGGTCTTGAGGGTAAACTCCTCCTTCACCACGCCCGAAAATTCGTCGATCGAATAGAAGCTTTGCCACAGAAGCGCGACCAGCGAGCCGACATAGACAAGGCCCAGCCACAAAAGCGGCGGCGCGAGAAGCAGCCAAAGCAGCACCGACGGGCGCCGCCAGAAGAGCGTGGTCAGCCGGTCTGCCAGCGTGTTCGCGGAAGGATGGGAAAGGTCAGACATCAGGCCCCTGCCATCACATGCAGGGCCTTGGCGTCCCAACTCAGCCCCACCACCTCGCCCGGTTGCGGCATCAAGGTGCCCGCAGGGGCCAGAACCGCCAGTTCCTGCCCGTGACTTTCCAGCGCCACCCGCGTTCCCGCCCCAAGATATCTGAGCGCGGTGACACGCCCGGACACGCGCGCGCCTTCGGGCGCGGTCAGCGACAGAGCCTCTGGCCGGAGACTGGCCCATTGGTCTGGCCCGCCGAAGGCCTTGGTCAGTTGGGGCGGCAACACGTTGGAGGAGCCGACGAAATCCGCGACGAAGCGGGTTGCAGGGCGTTCGTAGATGTCGGCGGGCGTACCGACCTGCGCCACGCGGCCTTCGTTGAAGACCGCGACCTGGTCGGCCATGCTCAGCGCTTCACCCTGATCGTGGGTGACAAAGACAAACGTGATTCCAAGGCGTTGCTGAAGGCTTTTCAACTCGTCCTGCATGGCCTCGCGCAGCTTAAGGTCCAGCGCGCCCAAGGGTTCATCCAGCAACAGGACGCGAGGTTCATTGACCAGTGCGCGCGCCAGCGCCACGCGCTGCCGCTGGCCGCCCGACAGTTGCGCAGGCTTGCGGTCGCCGAACCCTTCCAGCTTGACCAAGGCCAGCATCTCGTCGGCACGGGCGTGACGGGTGCGCTTGTCCACGCCCTTGACCATTAGCCCATAGGCCACATTGTCACGCACTGACATATGCGGGAATAGGGCGTAATCCTGAAAGACCGTGTTCACGTTGCGCCGGTTCGGCGGGATGGTGCCGGAGTTTTCGCCGAAAATCCTGATCTCGCCCGCGGTGGGGCTCTCGAAGCCCGAAATGAGCCGCAGGCAGGTGGTCTTGCCCGACCCGGACGGGCCGAGCATCGCAAAGAATGAGCCTTCTGCGATCGTCAGATCGACCCTATCCACGGCTTTGACCGGGTTCGATGACGATCCGAAATGGCGCGAGACGGCGCGAAACTCGACGGCGGGTGTCATGGCAAAATCCGAAAATGTCCCCCGGATCCCAACATCCGGGAGAAGGTGTGAGTGGTGGCCCCCCGTTGATCCGGGGGCATTGTGGTTATCTCAGCGGCCGCCGATCACGCCGATATAATCGCTGACCCAGCGATAATAGGGCACGCAGGCATTTTCGCCCTGGGCGCAGTTGGCGGTTGGCGTGGTCCAGAAGCGGATTCTGTCAAAGTCATCCAGCCCGTTCGCCGTGCAGCCTTCCGCCGTCTGCATGCCCGATCCGTCGGTGCAGGAGGCCGGCGTGACCGGGTTTGACCCGAACCAGACCGACAGGTCGGCCTGAAGGTTCGACGACAGCGTATGCTCCATCCACTTGTAGGCGCAGTTCGGGTTCGCCGCTCCGGTGGCCAGCATGGTGGTGTCGGCCCAGCCCGTCGCCCCCTCCGAAGGAATGGTCGAGGCAACAGGCTGCCCCTCGCCCTTCAAAAGCCCGACCTGGAACGGCCACGACCCCGACGCCACGACACCTTCGTTCTTGAAGTCGTCGATCTGGATGAAAGCGTCATGCCAATAGCGGCCAACCAGTTCGCGTTGCTGGCGCAGAGGGTCCAGCGCGGCCTTGTATTGGTCCTCGTTCAGTTCGTAGGGCGAGGTGATGCCCAGTTCGGGTTTGTGGGCCATCAGATATTGCGCGGCATCGGCAATATGGATCGGACCATCATAGGCCTGCACCCGGCCCTTGTTTGGCTGACCATCGGGCAGGTTCTGCGCCTCGAAAACCACGCTCCAGCTGGTCGGCGGTTCCTTGAAGACGTTGGTGTTATACATCAGGACGTTCGGGCCCCACTGGTAGGGCACGCCGTAATGCACGCCATCGACCGTATGCCAGGGCGCATTCTGAAGACGCTCGTCGATCTTCGACCAGGACGGCACAAGGTCGATATTGACCGCCTGTACCCGCCCGCCCGCGACCAGACGCAGCGACGCATCGCCCGAGGCGGTCACAAGGTCAAAGCCCCCCTCGTTCATCAGCGCGACCATTTCGTCCGACGTGTTCGCGGTCTTGACATTGACCTTACAGCCGGTGGCCTCCTCGAACTTCGTCACCCAGTCATAGGCCTTGTCGGTTTCGCCCCGCTCGATATAGCCGGGCCAGGCCACGATGTTCAGCGCGCCTTCACCATCGCCCACGGCCGTCATCTGGGCAAAGGCGACATTGGTTCCGGCCATCGCCAGAACGGTGGTGGAAATCAGCAGTTTTTTCAGCATCCCGAATCTCCCGTCGGTGAATGGCCCCTCGGGGCCGGTGCGGCGCGGGTTAAGGCGCGAAAGCCCCCCAAGCTTCTGATCAAAGGATGATCCGCCGGGCGTGCGTTCGCAATATCAAAAACAAGATATGACATTTCGGAAAAACCGATACATAGGCCATCACCAGATTCAGCGTTCCGGCACGGCCCCCTGGGCGGCGCGGATAAAATTGCGGGCGACCGGCGACAGTGGCGCCCCCTTTCGCCAGACCAACCCCACCTGAACCGACGGCAGATCGCCCGAAACATCCCGTATTTCAATGCGATCGCCTTCCAGCGACCAGGGCCGGTAGACAAGCGACGGCAACAGCGCCACCCCTGCCCCGGTTGCCACCAGTGACCGCACTGCCTCGACTGACCGGGTGCGAAAGGCGATGTCGGGCTTGACCGACAAAGCACCCATCATCCGGCGGGTCGATTCCTCGATCTCGTCGACGGTCAGGGCAATAAGTTGCTCCCCCGCCAGATCATCGAGCGATATCGCCTCGGCGGCGTTCAGCCGGTGGCCGATCGGCAGCCACAGCCGATAGGGCGAAACCAGAAGCGACTCTACCTGAAGCGCCGCCCGGTCGCGGATGGAGGAGGTCAGAAGCACCGCCACATCCAGTTCACCGCCGATCAGCAGGTGCTGAAGATAATCGGCGCTGTCTTCGACCGCCGACAGTTCCACCTTCGGAAAGGCGCGGCGGAACCGCGACAGCATGTCCGACAGCACATATCCCGCAACGAGCGAGGTGACGCCGAGCGACAGACGGCCTTTCAGGTCGCCTTCCTCTTCGCGGAAGGCCATGCGCGCGGTGGACACATCACCCAGGATCTGGCTGGCGTGACGCAGGAACAGACTGCCCTTGTGGGTCAGTTCCAGCCCGCGCGCCTTACGTTCGAAGAGGATCACGCCAAGGTCTTCCTCCAGCGACTGGATCGCCTCCGTCACCGAGGATTGCGAGATCGAAAGCGCCCGCGCCGCGCCCGACACGGCACCTTGCTCAGCGGCGGCGACGAAGAACTGCAATTGTCGTAAGGTGAATGCCATGCGCCCATGTCGGCGCGAAGGCCCGCCCGCGTCAACGGCCATTGCGTCAGTCGGGCGAACATGATTGTAAAGGTTTTATGACAGTTTTGTGACGGCGCGCCAATCCGAGGCCGCGACCAAGGACATACCCAATTGCCTAACTCTTCTCCGCTTCTCTTCGTTCTGCATATCGCCGGAGCAGCCGCGCTGTTGATCTGGGCCGTGCGGCTGGTCAGGACCGGGGTGGAGCGCGGCTGGTCGGTACAGTTGCGCAGCTGGCTGAGGCGCGGGGCGGACAACCGGCTGCTGGCCGCCCTGTCGGGCACGGCAGCGGCGATCTTGCTGCAAAGTTCGACCGCCGTGGCGATCCTGACCGCCAATTTCGTCGCCACCGGCACGCTGGCCGCCAAGGCGGGTTTCGCGGTGCTTCTGGGGGGCGATCTGGGCTCGGCCATCGTCGCGCAGATCCTTCTGACCCGCGCAGACTGGCTGATTCCCTTTCTTCTGGTTGCGGGTGTCGCGATCTTTCAGAAGTCCGTCGCGCGGGAATGGCGCATGGGCGGGCGCATCCTGATCGGTTTGGCACTGATTTTCGTGGCGCTTGGTATGATCCGCGAGGCGACCGAACCGCTTCGCGAAGCCGAGGGCATGGTTGAGGTCATGACCTATCTGGGCGGCGATCCTCTGACCGCATTCGGCATCGGGGCGCTTTTTGCCTGGGCGGTACATTCCTCTGTCGCGGCCGTCTTGCTGTTCGTCACGCTGTCGGCAAGTGGCATGCTGCCGGCGACTGCGGGGATCGCCATGGTGCTGGGGGCAAATCTTGGCGGGGCCTTCATCGCCTTCTTCCTGACACTTGGATCGGAGGTGCCCGCCCGGCGCATTGTCATGGCCAATCTTCTGGCGCGCGGGGGTGGCGCGCTTGTGTGTCTGCTGGCGCTGGTCTTGTTGCAACTGCCACTTGAATATCTCGGCGCAAGCCCGGCTCGGCAGATCATCAACCTGCATCTCTTGTTCAACCTGGCGATCTTGATCATCGCGCTACCTTTGACCGGCCTTCTGCTGCGGGCCGCAACCGGGCTGATCAGCGCGCCACAGGTCCCGCCGCTTCTGGACAGGGTCAGTGCGCTTGACCCCGCAGCGCTGGCTTCGCCAGACCGGGCGCTTGCCTGTGCGGCCCGCGAGATCTTGCAGATGGGTGAAGGGGTGGAGGCGATGCTGCGCACCGTCTTGCCGCTCTACTCCGCATGGGACGACACAACCGCCGACGCCATCCGCCGCAAGGAAGACGAGGTGGACAAGATTCACCTGGATACAAAGCTTTATCTTGCAAAGTTGCAGCGCGCCGACAGCGAAGAACATCTGACGCAGCGCGGTCTCGATCTGGCGGAAATGGCGGTCAACCTGGAAAATGCCGGCAATGCCGTTTCGCACAACATGCTGGCACTGGCTGAGCGCCTGCATGACGAAGGCTTGTCCTTCTCGGAAACCGGACGGCGGGAGGTTAGCGACTTCCACGACCGGGTCCTGTCGAACGCTCAAGCCGCATTGAACGTGCTGATGACCCTCAACCCCGACGCGGCCCGCGCCCTAGTCGAAGAAAAGGACCATGTGCGCGACATAGAACAGGCGCTGCAACGGTCGCATCTGGAACGGCTGAAGGAAGGCCGGGTGGAATCGATCGAAACCTCGAACATCCATCAAGAAACGCTCAGGGCGCTGAAGCAGGTCAACACGGCCTTCACCCAGGTCGCCTATCCGATCCTGTCGGAAACCGGCGATCTTCTGTCCAGCCGCCTGACGCGGGTTAAACGGGGCTGAAAGGTCAGCCCCGCCCCTTCCACGGCACCAGCCGCTTTTCGGCCAGTCGTACCAATATGTCGATCCCATAGCCGATCACCCCGATCAGGATGATCCCCATCACCACGATGTCGGTCAGCTGGAATTTGGAGGCCGCAATGATCATCATGCCCGCCCCCTTTTCGGCTGCGACAAGTTCCGCGGCAACCACCGTACCCCAGCAAACCCCCATCGCCACCCGCGCCCCGGTGAAGAGGTCGGGCAGAGAGTTCGGGATGATCACGTGGCGCATGATCTGCCATTTGGTCGCGCCCAACGAATAGGCGGCGTGGATCTTCGATATCCTCACGCCCGAAACCCCGGACCGCGCCGCGATGACCATGATCCAAAGCGCAGCAAGGAACAGAAGAACAATCTTGCCGGTTTCCCAGATGCCAAACCAGATGATCACCAGGGGGATCAGCGCAAGAGGCGGCACCGGGCGCATGAATTCGACGATAGGGTCGAACCAGCCGCGGAACCATCCCGACAGGCCCATCGCATAACCGAGGGGGATGCCGACCACCGAACCAAGCACAAACCCGGCAAGCACGCGCAGAAGCGACGATCCGAGATGCTCCCATAGCGGGGTATTTTGATAGCCGTGGCGCGCAATGTCGATCAGGCGTGCCACGACCTTTTCCGGTGCCGGCATCCAGATCGGTTCCATTTGCCACCCTTTGTCGGGCTGGAAATTCAGGGAACCTTTCGACGTCAGCGTGACCGTTCCGTGGTCGACCTCGACCTTGCCGCCAGCCGTGATCGGAGTGCCGTCAATAGCTGTGATGGCAAAACCGGCCTCCTTGGCACCTTCGTCATTGTCCTGCACCTTCAGCAGCACCGACCGCCAGGCCGCTACCGCGGCGCTGTCATCGCCCGCAAAGCCTTCGCCACGCTGCACATCAGGCGCTTTCTTCACGTCGTCAAAGGGATGGACCACGACACTGACAAAACCGTCATCGACAGCGCCAGCTGCGTTCGTGGCGGTATAGGCAAAGCCGGTCTCGCCGACAAAGGGGCCAGGCACGTGGAACGGCACAAGCTTCGATCCGGTGAAAGCCCCCCAGATCAAAAAGACCGCCAGGATGGAGATGACCGACGCCACCCGATCAGGGCGAACCGCACTTTCGTCCCCAAAAGTTACCGTCTTCAGGCTGGTAAGGTCATGGCTCACCCTCTGCCGTCGCAGAAGGCGGACGCCGAGGAAGGACAGGACGAAAATCGCGGTATAGACCAGAAGAACGATCACAAAACACCTTCCTTCCGGCCCATGATTTCCTCTTCCATCCCCCAGATCATGCTTAGGATTTCCTCGCGTGTTTCGGAAAAGCCATCGGACTTCTTCACTACGCGCAGATCTGCGCCCACACCGCGCTCGGCAAAGGGCAACCGATATTCGCGGAAAATGCGCCCCGGACGCGGTGCCATGACGATCAACCGTTCACCCAGCAGCAAGGCTTCCTCGACCGAATGGGTGATCAAGATCACCGTCTTGCCGGTTTCCTTCCAGAGTTTCAGCACCAACCCCTGCATCTTCTCACGCGTCAGCGCGTCCAAGGCCCCAAGTGGTTCATCCATCAAGATCACATCGGGGTCATTGGCCAGGCACCGCGCCAATGCGACACGCTGTTGCATACCCCCCGAAAGCTCGTAGACCGCCTTGTCCTTGAAGGATTGAAGCCCAACGGTTTCAAGCAGATGGTCTGTGATCTTGTCACGCTCCGCTTCGGCCATGCCCTTCATGCGGGGGCCAAAGTCGACATTGCGCCTGACCGACATCCATTCGAAAAGCGCGCCTTGCTGAAAGACCATGCCGCGCTCGGGATGGGGTCCGGTCACAGGATGATCATTGAGCGCAACCCGCCCGCTGGTCGGCATCAGAAAACCTGCCAGAATATTGAGAAGCGTGGTCTTGCCGCAACCTGACGGGCCGAGAACGGAGACAAGCTCGCCCTTGGCAATTTCAAGCGACACGTCCTGAAGTGCTTGGACGGCCGCACCGCCCGGCACTTCGAAACGCATGGAAAGGGATTGGATGGATAGGCCCATTCGGCACTCCTGAAACGGGGGTGGCGAGGGCGGCGCAGGAAATTGCGCCGCCCGGCGAAGGGTCTGTTACATGCCGCCAGCGGCCGTCAGCGGGCCGGTGTTGACCTGAGCTTCGTAGTTGTCGAGTGCGGCCGGGATCGAGCCAGCCGTAACGAACACGTCCGCGACGCCTTTCATGAACTGCTGTGCGCCACCACCCAGCCATTTGGCCGAAAGCTGCTCTTCGACGGTCGGGAAGGTGAAGGTCGCCAGCGATTCTGCCGCTGCTGCCTCATCCATACCGCTGTCCTTGGCGATAACCGGCAGCATCTCGGCACGTTTGCTTTCATCGGCCCACATCGCGTTTGCATCCGCCGTGACTCTCACAAACTTCGCAACCAGATCGCCATTTTCCGCGACAAATCCGGCGGGCGCAGACGTCACGTCTAAGACGAGAATGCCAAGTTCTTCCTTTTCTGCCCCCGTCAGAAGCACATTGCCGTGCTCCTTCATTCGCCGCAAACCGCCACCCCAGCCGCAAGCCAGATCAACTCCGCCCTGCGCAAAAGCCGCAGCCCCGTCCGGCGGCGCCATGTCGACAATCTCCATGGTCGAAATATCGACGCCGAAGTGCTCCATCTGCTTGAGGAAACCATAGTGCGCCGCCGTCCCTACGGGCAAAACGACCTTCTTGCCTTCCAGTTCCTTGGCATTGTCCTTGGTGATTTCCAGATCGGTGCGGGCCACGCAATTGTCATTGTCCGAATAGCTGACCGCCACGTCGATGATTTGGAGATCCTGCCCGGCAGAGGTGGCGACGACAAAGGGCGGCACGCCCTGGCTGACAGCGATCTGCACGTCGCCCGAAGCCATCGCCGCCGACATGGCAGTGCCGGTGTCGAACGACCGCCAGTTGATCTTGACGCCCATTTCCTGTTCATAGGTGCCCATCGCCTTGGCATATTCGAAGGGCATGGGCCATTCGAGGAAATAGGCGACGGTGATTTCATCGAGCGCGTGGGCGGCCTGGCCCCCGGCCAACAAGGCAAGGGACGCAACGGCTCCAGCCAGTCTTCCGATCTTCATGGATAGTCTCCCTGTGTTCATAAGTTTGTTAGTTTTGTCGGGGGAGTATGCGGCAGGG
>Ga0073904_10003927_pt1 | contig 11131 bp, 5 predicted proteins | sample KloWWTrecipitate_FD_66668 | JGI IMG/M metagenome (GOLD analysis project Ga0073904, IMG submission 66668) | Active sludge microbial communities from Klosterneuburg, Austria, studying microevolution and ecology of nitrifiers - Klosterneuburg... | ecosystem: Engineered > WWTP > Aerobic digester >... | reverse complement strand
GTTCGCCTTGGCGGCCTCGGTGAGGCTGTCCTCGGCGACGCCGCGCTGCTCGCAGCGCTCGTCCTCCGACCACTCCTTCCACTCGGCCGCGCGGCCGAGGCTCGCGGCGTGCGCCTTCCACAGGTCGTAGTTCGGCTTGCCGCCGCCGCCCGCCTTGAAGACCGTGACCTTGCAGATCTTCTGCACGTCGGCGCGGGCCTGCTCCTTCTTCGCGTAGTCGATGACGATCGACGCCATGGCCGCGTTGGTGGAGTTCCAGCAGCAGGTCTTCGACTTGGGGTACTCGAGCTCGGCGAACGCGTAGTCCTCGAGCTTGCGGTACTCGGCGTCGACCGCGGCCTTGTTCTTGTTGAACGAGGCCTGCATGACCCGGTAGAGGGCCTTGAAGCCGTCCTCGCGGGCCGTGCGGCCCGAGCACGTGGCGGGGGTGCTCATCAGGCGGGTGCGCGCGGCCTCGATGAGGCGGAGGGCGCCGTCGCGCTGCTCCTCCGGCGAGCCGGGCTTGAGGAGCTCCTCGAACTCGGCGGTGCGCGCCGCGATGCCAGCGACGTCCTCGTCGCGAACCCACACCTCACGCGAGGCGAGCGGGACGACGTTGCTCCACTTGCCGCCCGAGACGACCGGGGTGCGGTAGCGGCGCAGGCCGCCGCCGAGCTTGGCGTACGGAGTGTCGTCGTAGCCGTTGCCGGGCCCGCCCATGGCCGCGTTGGTGAACCAGTGCTGCGAGTCCTCGGGGGAGTCGCAGATGGCCTGACGACGCGGCATGCTGCCCGAGCACACCCCGATGCGCATGCGCGTGGGGGTGACCTTCTCGGCCAGGTACACGGGCAGCGTGTGCCCAATGCCCTGCTTCTGGAAGCGCTCCACCAGCACGTCGCCCGGCTGCGCGGCCGTGGGCTTGATGTGGAACATGTTCTGCCCGTCGGCCAGGTTCACGCTGCCGAAGTACCCGTCGACGATGCGGAGGAAGTAGCCGACGCGCTTGTTGAGGAGCAGGTCGTCGTACCAGGCGCCCGCGCCCGCGTCCGCCGGGTCGTTGATCCACGGCACGCGGTCGTCGGTGCCGATGTGACGCCCGCGGAGCGTCTGGTCCTTCGGCCAGGCCTGCCCCGGTTGCCAGGTGGCGGAGTAGTCTTTGTAGAGCGTGCGGAACGTGGGGAAGCCGCTCGCCGTCGCGCCGGTTCGGGTGACGAACCCGAAGTGACCCGCGTAGAGCGGCCCGCCGTTGGACCAGCCCGCGAGGTAGAACGGGAGCTTGTACCAAGAGGCGAACACGATGCGCATCACCATGGCGGTGTCGGCGCACTCGAGCACGCCGGCCTTCGAGACCTTCCCCTGGGGGGTCGGGAACTCCCAGGTCTGCGCGGTCGCGGACCAGCCGCCCACCTCGGCCTTCACGAGCTTGAAGCTCTTGAACCACGCCGAGTACTTCTCTTCCCAGCTGAGGCCCGAGTTCGCGCCCCACGCGACGCCCGCCTTCTTGGCTTCCGCGGTGTCGGTGTCGGCCCACTTGTTCGTGGCGTCCCACACGGCGGCGGGGTTGCTCGCGAACGCGACGGCGGTAGGGCCGCCCGCGGACTCGGTGACGGCCTCGCCGCTCTCACCCAGCTCGTCGTTCGAGAGCTTGTGATCGTCGCCCGAGCCCTCCTCCGACTCGTCTCCGGGGTTCACCTCGGCGCTGCACCCCGACACGCCAGCCAGACACAGCGGAGTACACAGGAGAAGGGCGGAGAAGAGTCGCTTCGACATGGAGGGCCTCGTGAGCGGCAGTGGAGGAGGGTAGGGGGGAAGGTGCGAGATGTGCGGTGGGCTGATCCGAAGCCACTGGCTTAGCAGTCGGCTCTCCGGATTCCAGTCTCAAGTCACTCTCGTGGCGCAATTTCTTGGGAGATCCATGGACCTCGAACGATCCATCGAGCTGCCACGGCGGGCGGCGATCAACATCGAAGTATACCATCCATTCTTGACCGCGACTTGATTTCGGGCCACGAAGCAGCCTCGCGCAGTTTGCGCCTCTCGCCCAGCGGTCGTAGGGCCACGCGAGACGGCGTCGCGCACCCCCGGGGAAGGCTCGAAGCATGAGAAAACACGTCTTGGTCAGTCTGGTTCCCCTTGCTCTCGCGAGCGTGGCGCTCGGGTTCGTGACGGGCTGCACGACCACCGCCGAAGGCGAAAAGGTCGCCGCGCACGAGGCGGCGTCGACCCGGGCTGCGCTCCACGCGGACGGTTCGCTCACTCTCGCGTTCGGCGAGAATGCCGGCCAGCTGGGGTTCGCGCCGGCCCTCCCCGAGCGCGCGGCGATGGGCGCGCCCGCCGTCGGCACCCTCCCGAACGGCGAGCTGCTGGTCCTCGACGCGCTCCACGGGCGCGTGCTCAAGGTCGAGCCCGCGGGCACGGTGCGCGAGATCGCGCGCGTCGATCGCGACGCCGACGACCTCGCCGTGGGCCCCGACGGCGCCTTCGCGGTGAAGCGCACGACCACGCCGAAGATCGTCGTGTACACGCCGACCGGCGCACGCCAGGGCGAGCTCGACTACCGCATCCTCCAGGACGCCGAGCGCATCGAGCTCGGGGTCTCGCGTCGGGTCACCGTCGTGTCGGCGCACCAGGAGCGCTACCTGCTCGGCAGCCCCACCTTCCCGCTCTCTCCCGCCGAGGTGCTCCACTCCAAGCGCGAGGGCGTCGCCGAGCGCGCCGACGGCGCCGGCCTCCAAGTTCTGCGCGACGAGCGAGGGCTGCTCTCGCTCGTGGCGGTTCGCGCCGACGCGGAGGCGCAGCAGGGGAGAGCCGTCGAGGTTGGCCGCGTGGCGATCGGCCGCGGGGCCTCGGCCCGCGTCGTCGGCGTGACCGGCAACGTGGCCTGTCTCCGCGTGGAGACCCTCGAAGACACGGCGGTCGTCTCGGTCCGTCGCGAGGCGGTCTGCGTCGACGCCGCCACCGGCGCGGTCGTGTTCCGCTCCAACCTCGGCGCGCCCGGCGCCTTCGTCCCCCACCGCGAGCTCACCTTCTCGCGGGGCCGCCTCACGTTCGCGAAGCCCGCGACCGACGGCCTCCAGATCACCACGTTTGCCGTCGCGGAGAAGTCACGATGAGCGTCCGCACCGTCCGCACCGCCCCGCGCGCCGCCCTGGTCTCCGTCCTCGCCGCGCTCGCTTGCGCGGTCACCGCGCTCCCCGGCACGTCGCACGCGCTCACGCGCGACGAGGTGATGTCGCGCGCGAAGGGCTTCACGTACCACCCCTGGCGCAGCGGCGCGGCCAACCAGCGCGGCACGTGCTCGTCGGAGAACGCGAGCTATCGCTCTCTCTCCGTCACCGGTGACTACGTGGGGCTCCCGTACGACTGGGGCGGCTACATGTCGCTCTTCACGTTCGACCAAGGCATCGCGCGCGGGCTCGGCGCCGGCTCTCAGGCGACCGACGGCATCCTGAGCTGCACCGTCGGCCTCGACTGCTCCGGGTTCGTGAGCCAGGCGTGGGGCGTAGGCCACTTCACCACGTCGAGCATGGCCGAGACCTCGGGCGCCATCGCGCAGTCGGCGATGCTGGCCGGCGACGTCTACAACAAGGCCGGCTACCACGTGGCGATGTTCAGCCACAAGCTCGCGAACGGCGAGCCCGTGTTCTACGAGTCGCTGGGCTACAACGTGCACATCAACCAGACCGGGGGCTTCGCGCACGTGCAGGGGTACACGCCGCGCCGCGCGAACAACATCACCGGCACCACGGCGACCGAGCCTGCGGGCACGCTGAACAACCCGATCCCGGTTACGTCGTTCCCCTTCACCGACTCGCGCGACACCCGCCAGTCGCTGAGCCGCATGCTCGACGGCTGCGGGCTCGACGCCACCAAGGGGCAGAAGGGCCCCGAGTACATCTACAAGCTCACCATCACGCAGCCGGGAGCGCTGACCGTGTCGGTCTCCGACGACGCCGCGAGCGACATCGACGTGCAGCTGCTCGGCGCGCTCGACACGAACGCGTGCATCGCGCGCCACGACTCGACCTTCACCCACCAGGTCGGCTGTGGCACCTACTACGTCGTCGCCGACACGTTCGGGACCGACTCGTCGAAGGCCGGCCCGTACACGCTCTCTGTGAACCTCGCGCCCAGCGGGCAGGCCTGCAGCGCCGTGCCCGGGCCCGCGCCGTACGACCCGAAGGGCAAGCTCGGCGACGCGTGCAAGTTCCCCGGCAACGCCAACCTGCCGACCTGCAACCCGAATTTGGGTGGAGACACCTGCATTTACACCTCCACGCAGTCGTTCTGCTCAAAGCCGTGCACGGCGACCAGCGACTGCGCCGATCTCCCGGGCGGGGCGGGCTGCTGTGAGGACCTCGGCGCAGGCGAGAAGTACTGCCTCATCGCCTCCATGTGTGGTCCGGGCGGTGGCGGTACCGACGGCGGCAAGCCCGGGCGCGACGACGGCGGCGCCATCGGCGATCCGCCCGCGGCGCCGGTCGATCCGTCGAACCCCGAGGACCCCGCGGCGCCAGGCGCGGGCGGGCCCGCGGGGCCTGGGGCCTCGCCGAGCGGCGGGAACGGGGGCGAGACCACGACCACGACCAGCGGCTGCTCCGCGAGCCCCGGCGTGCCCGCCGGCGCCGACGCGGGCGCGGGCGCTGCGGCGCTCGGCCTCGCGGGCTTCGCGTTCGCGCTCGTGCGTCGCAAGCGACGCGCGCGTCCCAGCGTGCCGCCTCTCGCGCTCGGCTGACCGCGCCGACGACGCGGCGCGGCGAGCCCGCAAGCGGCCCTTCCCGAACGGGGGAAGAGCCCGCTATGGTTTCGCCATGCTCAAGTTCAGCGACGACCCCACCATGGCCGAGCAGGAGATGAACGCCATCATCTTCTACCTCGTGACGTTCGGCTACATCGACGGGGACTTCGACGCCGCGGAGAAGACCTTCGTGCGCGACTACATCCACAAGCTCATCGACGCCCGCGCGCGCCACGCCATGCCGGGCGCGGCCGAGGACGTGCGCACCGAGATCGTCCAGAAGTACACGAGGCACTTCCTCGAGGTCTTCGAGGGCATCGACCAGAACGTGAAGGAGCTCTTCACCGAGTCCGTGTCGACCGACGAGGACCCCACGGTGTTCGTCCACGGGCGCCTCAAGTCGAAGTGCTTCGAGATCTTCAAGTCGTTCGACCGCACCGGCCAAGACCACCTCATGGCGAGCATCGACGACCTCCTCATGGCCGACGGCGAGGCACACCCCGCGGAGATCGAGTTCCGCGCGGAGCTCGCCGCGCTGCTCGACGCCGATCTCGACCTCGACCTCGACATCGAGCTGGACGTGCCCGTGCCGAGCCACAGGTCCAGCGTCCATCCGCAGGTGCCCATGCCGCGCAGCGAGGAGAACCACGCGTTCTTCGAGCCCATGGAGCAGCACTTCTCCAAGGATCGGGATCGCATCCTCGCGCAGGTCGAGAAGGACAGGGCGCTCATCGATCGGTGCCTCGAGGTCCTGAAGAGGCAGGCGGCCGAGGGGGCCGGTCGCCTCTCGGGCAAGCACAAGGTCGACGAGCTCGAGGGCGCGTTCCTCGATGGCCACGTGTACGTGCGCAAGCCCAAGCCTGGCCAGCGCCACGAGCTGCTCGTGCTCGGGGATCTGCACGGCTGCTACAGCGTGCTCAAGGCCGCGCTCATGCAGTCGCGCTTCTTCGAGAAGGTCGACGCCTACCGCGCGAGCCCGACCACCCAGCCCTACCCGATCCTCGTCCTGCTGGGCGACTACATCGACCGCGGCCTCTTCAGCCTGAACGGCGTGCTGCGTCTGGTCATGCAGCTCCTGGTGACCGCGCCGGACCACGTGATCGTGCTCCGCGGGAACCATGAATACTACATCGAACACGCGGGCAACATGTACGGCGGCGTGAAGCCCGCCGAGGCGATCAACACCCTCAAGCCGCACCTCAGCATCGACGTCTTCCGGCACTACCGCGAGCTCTTCGAGGCGATGCCGAACGTGTTCTTGTTCAACCGCATCTTCTTCGTCCACGGTGGCATCGCGAAGGATCGCCTGCTGAAGGAGCGCTACAAGGACCTCTCGAGCTTGAACGACCCCGACCTGCGCTTCCAAATGATGTGGAGCGATCCGTCGGCGGCCGACGTGATCCCGGCCGATCTGCAAGACAAGGCGTCGCGCTTCATGTTCGGCCGCATGCAGTTTCGCGCGTTCATGCAGAAGGTCGGCATGAACACGATGATCCGCGGGCACGAGAAGGTGAACGCGGGCTATCACCTGCAGTACGACGACGACCGCGGCCGGCTCATCACGCTGTTCTCCGCCGGCGGCAAGGACAACGGCGATCTCCCCGCCGAGAGCACGTACCGCAGCGTCACGCCGATGGCGCTCACGATCGAGCACCACGGCGAGGAGGCGCGCATCACCCCGTGGGCGCCCGACTTCGAGTCGTACAACGACCCGCAGCGCAACGCGTTCTTCAAGATCCCCCCGGAGATCGAGCACCGCGCCTGAGGGCGGGTGGCGCGGGCACCGAACCGCGTCGCACGGCGCGCGGGTCCTGTGTAGCATCGTCACCATGCAGTTCGCGGACGCGAGGGCGACCTCGATCGCCTACCTGATCCTCCGCCACCTCTACGACGGCGACGTCATCGAGTGGCCCATCGCCGAGGCCGATCCCCACGCGCCGATCTTCGCCGGTCTCGAGGCGCAGGGGTACGTCGCCCGCTGGGACCGCGTGTGGCCGCTCGCCGACCGGTACCGTCTCACGGAGAAGGGGATCGCGCTCATCGAGTCGGTGTATCGACCGGCGGGCGCGGACGCGTTCTTCGAGGAGGTCCGCCGCCAGAACCTCGCGCCGCAGGATCGGCGCAACTACCTCGCCAATCGCCGCCTCGACCCGCAGCTGTGGCCGCTCCTCCACGATCCGTCCACGCACTGGAGCACCTACGCGACGACGGGCTCGCGGTACCAGGCGTACATGTGGGAAGACCACCGGCCGCCGAAGCGGCGCCGCCCGCCCGCGCAGCCTGCCCCGGCTCGTGGGGGCGGAGGCGTCTTCCGCGGGGGTGGCGTGCGGGTGCATCACGTCATCCATCACCACCACGACCGCCACCATCCCGCGCACCTCGTGGATCTCGACCGCGAGGCCGACCAAGGGCCGGCGGCGCCGACGGGTCACGACTACGACGTCTCGTGAGTCGCCCGCTCCGCGCGATGTTCGTCGCGAACGACGGGTTCTCCGCGGGGCACGTCACGCGCGCGCTCGCCATCGCCGCCGCGCTCACGGAGCGAGGGCGCGCCCGCGGCGTGGAGGTCGCCTCGCTCCTCGCCACGACCTCCGAGGCCGACGCGCTCTTCGGGGGCGCCGACGTGGCGCTGCTGCGCCTGCCTGCGCCTGACGCCGCCCGCCGCGCCGGGCTCGCCGATCCCGAGCGCCGGCGCCTCGTCCGCGCGTGTCTCGAGGCCGCCGTTCAGTCATTCGGGCCCGACCTCGTCGTCGTCGACACGTTCCCCTCGGGCCCGCACGGTGAGCTCGCCGGCGCACTCGAGGGGCACGCGCGGCGCGTGCTCGTGCGTCGTCACGTACCGGTCGAGCGCTGGACCGCGGAGCCGCTCGCGGCAGGGCTCGCCGCGTGCGCGCTCGCGATCGTCGCGGACGATCCCACGCAGACGACGCCGGTACCTGGCGTCAACTGTGTGCATGTTCCACCTATTGTTCGCGCCCATGAGCTCGCGTCGAGGGAGGCCGCGCGCGCGCGGCTCGGCCTCCCTCGCGACGCGCGGGTCCTCCTCGTCACGTCGGGCGGTGGAGGCGATGGCGCTGCCCGCGAGCGCGCCGCGCGCTTCGCGAGCGCCGCGCGGAAGCACGACCCCGGGAGCGTCGTCGCCGTGGCGGCGGGACCGCTCGCGACGCTCGCGATGGACGGCGTGCTCCTCCCGCGCGGGCTCGTGCCCCTCCGCTGCGCGCCGCTCGGCCCATGGATGGCCGCGTTCGATGGCGCGATCGCGGCCGCGGGATACAACACCGCTCACGAGCTCGCGCACGCAGGAGTGCCCGCGGTGCTCTACGCGTGCCCGCGCCCTTTCGACGATCAAGCGGCGCGCGCCCGGCGCTTCGCGGAGCAGGGGCTCGCGTTCGCGCTCGAGGACGACGCTGGGCTCCCCGCGGCCCTCGCGTGGCTCCGCGCGCCGCGGCCTGACCGAGCGTGCGCGCTCCGAGCCGACGGTGCGCCGCGCGCGGCCGACGCGCTCCTCGACCTCGCCGGCGCGAGGTCCGCGTGAAGCCCGCGCCGCTCCGGGTCGCGTTTCACGCGATCAACGGCGTCGGGCTCGGCCACCTGGTCCGGGCGATGTGCGTCGCCAAAGAGGTGCTCGCCGCGTCGCCCGGGAGCCAGGTGCTCGTGCTCACCAACGCGCGCGATCCATCGATGCTCACCGCCGCCGGCGTTGACTTCGTGCAGTTTCCCGCGCGCTTGGCGGAGCCCCACGCCGATCCCTCGCGCGTCGAGACGGCTCTTCTCGAAGACGAAGAGGACGCGGCGCTCGGGGCGGCGCTCGGCGCGTTCGCGCCCCACGTCGTGGTGTTCGACACGCACGCTCCACCGAGGCTCGTCGCGCGCGCGACGGAGCTCGGCGCCCGCACGGTGCTCGTGCTCCGCGAGCTGCGGCCCGAGGCGCTCGCCGCCTTCCTCGCGAGCGGCGCGGCCCGCGCGTTCGATCGCGTGGTGGTGCCCCACGAGCCCAGCGAGGTCGACGCGCGGCCCTTGGAGGCCGCGGGCCTCTCGGTGCGGGTCGTGGGTCCCGTGGTGCGCCCCGGCGCGACGCTACAGGCCCCGTCGCGTGCGAGGAAAGGCGCGCCCCGAGTGGTCGCTCTCGCGGGCGGCGGCGGGCAGCCCGTCGACGCGCGGCGGTACATGCGCGCCGTGGCGGACGCCCACCTCCTCGCGCGGGCCCGCGTGCCGAGCCTCGAGACCGTGTTGGTCACGGGCCCCTACGGCGCGCCGCCGGAGGGCGTGCGGGGCCTGCGCGGGCTCACGGTGAAAGGCGCGCTCCCCGACCTCGGCCCGCTCCTCGCGTCGGCCACCCTCGTCGTGTCGCAGTGTGGCTACAACGCTGTCGCGGAGCTGCGTGCGCTCCGCAAGCCGGCCGTCCTCGTCCCCGCGTATCGGAAGTCCGAGGACCAATCGGCGAGGGCGCGCCGCCTCGCGCGCGTAGGCGCCGCGGTCCTCGCGCGCCCCGAGGCGCGGTCGATCGCGTCCAGGGTGGAGGTGCTCCTCACCACCCCCGGCGCGCTCGACGCCATGTCCGCCGCGCACGAGCGCGCGCCTCTGGTCCCCGGGAACCGCGCGGCCGCCGAGGCGGTGCTCTCGCCCGTGCTGCGCCCCGGCGGTCCCGTGCGCCGCGTGGTCCTCGTGGCCCACGATCTCGCGCCGCGCCTCGGTGGAATGGAGACCGTCGCGCGGGCCCTCGCGAGAGAGCTGCTCGCGCGCGGAGTGGACGTCCGCGTCTACACGACGCGGCGGCTCGGCGCGGGGGATCCCGCGGTGTCGGGCCTGCCAGAGGGCGTCGTGCTCCCGATGTTTCGCCCGCGCCCGCGCCCTGGGCGCATCGACCTCGAGGCCGACCTCCTCGCCACCCTCGAGCAGGCGCTGCGTGACGAGCCCGACGTGGTGCACCTGTGCCACGCGGGGCTCGCGCCGTGGGTCCCTTCGCTTCAAGCGAGCCTGCCCGCGGTGGTCACGGTCAGCGTACACGGCAACGATCTCCTCGCGCCGTGGGTGCACCACGGTGACCGCGAAGAGTCGTATGAAATCAAACAACTAGAAGGCCTTCGTGCGGCCACGGGGGTCTTCGCGGTGTCGGAGTTCTCCGCCTCCCTCGCGCGTGCGCGCGGCGTCGAAGGGGCCCGGGTCTTTCCGAACGGAGTCGACGTCTCACGGTTCGAGCCGGGCCATCGCGGGCCAAAGGAGCGAGCGCTCGCCGCGCGCCTCGGCCTCGAGCCGGGCGACGAGGTGGTGCTCACGGTGTCACGCCTCGCCCCGCGCAAGGGTCACGCGACCGTCGTCCGCGCCGTCGCGCGCCTCGCGCGCGAGCGCCCGCGCCTCCGCTTCGTCTACACGGGCGCGAGCGACGCGGTTCACGCCGAGCTCCGCGCGCTCGCGGACGAGCTCGGCGTCACGTCGAGCGTGGTCGCGGCCGGTCGCGTGCCCGAGGACGAGCTGCCCGCGCTCTACCGTCTGGCCGATGTGTTCGCCCTGCTCGCGGAAGAGCCCACCCCGAGCGACGTGGAGGGGTTCGGCGTAGCGCTGCTCGAGGCGGCGGCGAGCGGCGTGCCGCAGGTGGCGTCGCGGAGCGGAGGCATCCCCGAGGCGGTCGAGGACGGGCGCACGGGGCTCCTCGTCCCCCCGGGCGACGACGTCGCCGCCGCGCGGGCCCTCGCGCGTGTGCTCGACGAGCGGGGGCTCGCGGCGGAGCTCGGCGCGCGTTCACGAGCGCGCGCCGTCGCGTCGTTCTCCGAGGCGCGCGCGTGCGGGCGTGTGCTCGACGCGTGGACCGCCGCCGCGGCGCGCCCGCTCCGCACCTCGGCCTCGCCCGATGGCGCGCGGCTCGCGCGGGCCGCCCGGGAGCGCGCGGCGTCGATGCGACGCGAGCGCGAGGCGCGGGCCGCGAGCTTCCGCGGCGCGATCGAGCGCGAGCGCGGGGTCCGCCTCCGCGCTACGGGCGAGGGCGATCGCTTGCTGCCCGAGGTCCTGGCGGACTGCGCGTCGCTCGGCCACCGCCCGACGGTCGAGGTGAAGCTTCGGCGCTTCGTCGAGGCCGACTTCCAGGCCCACGCGCTGCCCCTGGTCGGCGCCGTCGAGGTCGCGCACGGCGTGCCGTTCCCGAGCGCGAGCGCGCTCCTCGAGACCCTCCGCGGGCTGCCCTCGTCGTCGATCGATCGCGTCCGCGTCGTGCGCCTCTTCCTCACGCCGGACGCCCGCGCCAGCGACGCGATCGCCGTGCGGGCCGTGCCCGAGGCCCACGCGCTGCGTCGCTTCTTCGGCGATCGGGGCGCCACCGTCGTGCCGCCGCCGGAGCTCATGCGCTACCTCTCGGCCGTGCCCGCCGGCGGGCCCGAGACCGGCATGATCGAGCCGACGAACCTGTGCAACCTCGCGTGC
>Ga0073904_10003924_pt1 | contig 11135 bp, 9 predicted proteins | sample KloWWTrecipitate_FD_66668 | JGI IMG/M metagenome (GOLD analysis project Ga0073904, IMG submission 66668) | Active sludge microbial communities from Klosterneuburg, Austria, studying microevolution and ecology of nitrifiers - Klosterneuburg... | ecosystem: Engineered > WWTP > Aerobic digester >... | reverse complement strand
CACCGACAGGTTGGCCAGTGCCGTCGACATCATCGACGCGATCGCCACCTTGATGGCGTCGCTCCTGGTGTCGGCCAGGAACACCGGCCCCTCTTCCAGTCGCATGGCGATTCAGTAGGTCACGGCGCGCCACGGGAGCGGTGGCGATGGCGACCGCATCCACGGTGGCTCGTACACTGTCACGAGCCGTTCGAGGAGGGCCGACCAAGTGTGTGGGATCATCGCAGTGCTGCGACGCCGGTCCGATCGCGAGCCCACCCCGGTGGCGGAGCTCGTGGCGGCGCTGGAGTCGGTCGCCCCGCTGCTGGCGTCGGGTGGAGGTGACCGCGTCGCTGGACTGCAGGCCGCAGCCGACGTGCTCGAGTCCGTCGACGTCGCCCTTCGTGGTGTGCCCGGGCTCCTCAGCCTCCGCTCGGATCGATCGGCGACCGCGCGCTTCGCCGGCCTCGTCGGTGACCTCGACGCGTCGGTGTCCCTGGTCGAGTCCGAGCTGGACGACCCGCACACCGCGCCGCCGGCGCACCTCGCAGAGGCGGTGAACGCAGAGCTGCTGCGCTGCAAGGACGCGCTGTGGGCGATCAGCCGTGACCGCCTCCGTGCCCTGGTCGAGGTCGACGGCCTCGTCGGCCCGACCTTCGATGCCGACGGTGGCGGTGCCGCTGGCCTGGCCGTGGCGTTGAGCCTCCACCAGGCGCTGTCCGCGATCGACCGGCTCGAGGTCCGCGGCCGTGATTCGGCCGGGATCGAGGTGCAGCTCGTCGGACACGGCCTGAGCGCTGCGGATCCGGGTGTGCGTCAGGAGCTCGAACGGCGCTCCGGGTTGACCTTCACCGACAGCTCGGTCCGACTCGTCGGCGACGCGGCAGTCATCGTGCACAAGGCCGCGGCGGAGATCGGTGAGCTGGGCGACAACACCGCGGCGCTGCGCGCCGCGATCCGTTCCGACAGCCTGCTGCAGCGGGCGTTGCGCTCGGCGTCCGTCGACGGCTCGGTGCTGGGCCACACCCGCTGGGCGTCGATCGGGATCATCTCGGAGCCCAACGCGCACCCGCAGTGCTCCGACGAGCTCGGTCGCATCCCGGGCCCGTTGGTGACCGCCGTCCTCAACGGCGACGTCGACAACCACGCCGATCTCGTCGCCGCGGACGACCTGGCGATCCCGGCCGAGATCACGACCGACGCCAAGGTCATCCCGTCGCTCATCAGCCGGGGCCTCGCCGCCGGTTCGCCGCCCCGGGAGTCGTTCCGAGAGGCCGTCGACCGACTCGAGGGCTCGGTGGCCATCGGTGCCGCCATCGCCGACGCGCCCGACCGCCTGCTCCTCGCGCTTCGGGGCAGCGGGCAGGCGCTGTACGTCGGGCTGGCCGACGACGCGTTCATCGTCGCGTCGGAGCCCTACGGCCTGGTCGAGGAGACGTCGATCTACCTCCGCCTCGACGGTGAGACGCCGTCGGATCCCGACAACCCGGTCGCGAGTCGGGGCCAGATCGTCGAGCTGGCCGCCGAGCGTGCCGGAACGGTCGAGGGCATCGGCCGGTGGTCCTACGACGGCACCGAGCTGCCGGTCGCCCCTGGCGAGCTGACCTCCGCGCAGATCACCACGCGCGACATCGACCGCGGGGCCTTCCCCCACTTCCTGCTCAAGGAGATCACCGACGCGCCGGCGTCGTTCCGCAAGACCCTGCGCGGCAAGCTCGTCGAGGCCGACGGCCGCTTCCGCGTCGAGCTGCCCGACGAGTCACTTCCATCGACGGTCCGCGACGACCTGGGCTCCGGTCGCATCCAGCGGTTGCTGGTCATCGGCCAGGGCACCGCCGCGGTCGCAGGCCAGAGCGCGGCGGAGCACCTCCGCGTGCTGCTCGCCGAGGCCGAGCTGCGGGTCGAGGCGCTGCCCGCCACCGAGCTGTCGGGCTTCCGTCTGCGGGCCGACATGTCCGACACGCTGGCGATCGCCATCAGCCAGTCGGGCACGACCACCGACACCAACCGCACCGTCGACCTGCTGCGTGGCCGTGGCGCCTCGGTCATCTCGATCGTCAACCGTCGCAACTCGGATCTGACCGACAAGTCCGACGGGGTGCTCTACACCTCCGACGGGCGCGACGTGGAGATGAGCGTGGCGTCGACCAAGGCGTTCTACGCACAGGTCGCCGCCGGTCTGCTGCTCGGCTACGCGATCGCCGAGCACGTGCCGGGCGGTCGCAGCGCCGCGCATGGCGAGGAGCAGGAGCTGTTGCGGGCGCTCGCTGCGATCCCGGCCGCGCTCGAGGCCACGCTGGCCACGCGACCGGCGATCGCCGAAGCGGCCCGGACCTTCGCCCCATCGCGCCGCTACTGGGCGATCGTCGGCAACGGCCCCAACCAGATCGCCGCCCGGGAGTTGCGGATCAAGCTGTCGGAGCTCTGCTACAAGTCGATCGCGTGCGACGCCACCGAGGACAAGAAGCACATCGACCTGTCGGCTGAGCCGATGATCCTGGTGTGCGCCGCGGGCCTGGTCGGCTCGACGGCCGACGACGTCTCCAAGGAGGTGGCGATCTTCCGAGCGCACAAGGCGGCGCCGATCGTGATCGCCTCGGAGGGCGACCGGGCCTTCGGTGCCGCGCTGGCCGTGCTCGCCGTCCCCGACACCGACCCCCGACTCGGCTTCGTGCTGGCCACGATGGTCGGGCACCTGTTCGGCTACGAGGCGGCGCTGAGCATCGACGCCCAGGCCCGACCGCTGCGGGAGGTGCGCGCCGCGATCGACGGTGCGGTGAGCTCGCTCGGCGGCGACCCGCAGCAGCTGCGCGACGGTGAGGGTCTGCTGCGGCGGCTGCGGCCGGTGATCGCTCCGGCCGCCGCAACGTTCATGGACGACCTGCGGACCGGCTCCTACGACGGCCACCTGGAAGCGGGCACGGCGGTCCGCGTCGCCGGGCTGTTCCGCTATGCGCTCGGCATCTCGCCGCTCGACGGCTACCAGGTCGAGTTCGGCAAGGTCGGCGCTCCGGGCGTGGTGCTCGAGGACCTCGTCGCCGGGCTCACCTCCGCGATCGAGGAGCTGACGCGGCCGGTCGACGCCATCAAGCACCAGGCCAAGACGGTGACGGTGGGCATCAGCCGCTCCGACGAGACGCTGCTGCAGGTGCCGCTGGTCGACGCGCTGCTGCAGGCCGGCACCCCCCGCGACCGCCTCACGTACTCCACGCTCCGGTCCCTCGGCGAGCTCGACCCCGCCGTGGTCGACGTCGTGGGCTCCACCCGCTACGCCGTCGAGAACGGCGAGGACCTGGATCGTGCGCAGCTGGTCGTCGTCGACCGCGCCGGCGTGTCGTCCGGACTCCCGTCCCGGGTCGATCGCGATCCTCGGCTGCGGGGCACCAAGGCGCTGGTCGCCCGTGAGCAGGAGCTGATGGTGGCCCGGGGTCGCTCCGACGGACGCATCGTGGTGATCGTGCCCGAGACCAAGGACGGCGTGACCACCGGGCTGCAGCTGCTGCACGTGGTGCTGCCCGACGCGCTGCCCGCTGCGACCGCCCGCGCGGTCCTGCAGGGCTACCGCCGTCGCTACCAGGCGCTCAAGGACGCGGTCACCGAGACCGAGGACGTGTTCCGCGACGACCTGCTCGCACAGCAGTCGGTCACCGATCTGCTCACCGTGCCGATCCTGGACCTGGCCGACCGCTGGCGGTCGTGAGCACCAGCGACGGCCCGCCGGTCCTCGGCGTGGGGACCGACGTGGTGCAGGTCGAGCGGCTCCGCACCGCGCTGGATCGCACGCCGGCGCTCGTGCACCGGCTGTTCACACCGGCGGAGCAGGCTGCCTGCAATCGGCAGAAGGATCCGTTGCCGCACCTGGCAGCCCGCTTCGCTGCCAAGGAGGCGGTGATGAAGTCGCTCGGGCGTGGGTTGTCGTCGATGGGCTTCACCGACATCGAGGTGACGACCGATGCCGCCGGCGCTCCCGGCGTTCGACTGTCGGGCCGGGCCAGGCAGGTGGCCGACGGGCTCGGTGTGGCGAGCTGGCTCGTGTCGCTCAGCCACGACGGCGACATCGCCCACGCGATCGCACTCGCCCAGCGCTGACGGCTTCGCCGTGCCCGTCACCCCCCGAGGGCGGCGCGGCAGGTCGGGGCGCGTCGCGCGCAGGGGTCCGGCGCAAGGGGGTCGGGCGCAGGGGTCCGGGGCGCGGCAGGATGGGATCGTGCTCCCGGTGCTCACCCCGTCGCAGATGGCTGCCGTCGACGCCGCGGCGGCCGAGCGCGTCGACGTCCTGATCGCTCGAGCCGCGGGCGCCGTCGCCCGCGCCGCGGCCGACCTGATGGGCGGGACCTACGGCCGTCGTGTCGTCGTGGTCGCAGGGCCAGGCAACAACGGCAACGACGGTCGTGTGGCCGCCGAACTGCTCCGGCGACGCGGCGTCAGGGTGCTCGTGGTCGACGTCGCGGATGCTCCGGGCGTGCTCGGCCCGGCCGACCTGGTCATCGACGCCGCGTTCGGCACCGGCTTCAGGGGTACGTACTCGTTCCCCGACCCGAACGGGGCACCGGTGCTGGCCGTCGACATCCCGTCGGGCGTGTCGGGCTTGACCGGAGCGGTCTCGGGCACCCCGGCCCGCGCTGCGGCCACCGTGACCTTCGCCGCGCTCAAGCCCGGCCTCCTGCTGGGCGAGGGGCCGTCGTACGCGGGGCAGGTCACGGTGGCCGACATCGGCCTCGACGTCACCGACGGCGCTGTGGTCGGCTCCTCGACAGCGGGCCTCGTGACCGATGACGACGTGGTCGCATGGGTGCCGGCACGATCGGTGGACGACCACAAGTGGCGACACGCCGTGTGGGTCGTGGCGGGATCGCCGGGCATGACCGGTGCAGCGGTGCTCTGCTCGACCGCGGCGATGCGAGCCGGTGCCGGCTACGTGCGGCTGACCGTCCCGGGTGCCGGGTTCGCCGGGCCGGGTGCCGGGTTCGCCGGGCCGAGTCCCGGTGGGAGCGCGGTCGAGCACATCGAGCAGGGCTCGGGTGGCCCAACGCCGCCCACCGAGGCGGTCGTGGTGTCCGCTCCGCTCGACCGATGGGCGGGGGTCGTCGTCGACGGCGCGTCGCGGTTCGGATCGGTGGCGATCGGCCCCGGTCTGGGTCGAGCCGATGGCGTGGCCGAGCAGGTGCGCTCGGCGCTCGCCGGCGTTCCTCGCCCGGTCGTGCTCGATGGCGACGGGCTGTGGGCGATAGCGTCGTCGTCGCTCGACGCGCTGGCAGCGCGACCCCAGCACGAGGGCGAGGCGGCAGCGACGGTGATCACGCCGCACGACGGCGAGTACGAGATGCTCACCGGAGCCCCGCCCGGCGACGACCGCGTCGACGCGGCGCGCTCGCTGGCTGCCGACACCGGCGCGGTCGTGCTGCTCAAGGGGCCGACCACCGTCGTCGCCGATCCCAACGGCGACGTCGCACTGGTCCGGTCAGGTGACGAGCGGTTGGCGACCGCCGGCACCGGCGACGTGCTGACCGGGACGATCGCCGCCATGGTGGCCGCCGGGACCTCGCCGTTCCACGCCGCGGCAGCCGGTGCCCACCTGCACGGTCGAGCCGCGATGCTGGGTCCTGCTCACGGCCTCGTCGCGACGGACGTGGCCGCGCTGCTGCCCGCGGCCTGGGCGTCGCTCACCGACTGATGGGAGTCGACCAGATCGCAGCGCGCTGCATCAGGACCGGGCGCGACACGATCGGGTTCTCGGGTCGGTTTCGGGTCGTGGAGCCCGGTTTCTGACCCGAGAGTCGCCGTGGTGCTCCACCGCTCGGCGTCGGGTCGTGGTCGCGGCGAGTCGGTAGCATCGGCTCGTCATGCCTCGTCACGCTGCGGTCCACGTCGACCTGGACGCCGTCGCCCACAACGTGGCCACCCTCGCCGGGCTCGTCGCACCGGCGGAGCTGTGCGTGGTGGTCAAGGCCGACGGCTACGGCCACGGCGCCGAGGACGTGGCCGCCACCGCGCTGGCGGCGGGCGCCGATCGGCTGGCCGTGGCGCTGGTCGAGGAGGGCCAGGAGCTGCGCGACGTGGGTTTCGACGCGCCGGTGCTCGTGCTGTCCCAGCCGCCGGCCGACGCGATGGCCGACGCGTTCGCCGCGACGTTGACCCCGACGGTCGACACCGCGGCAGGCATCGACGCCGCAGCGCGTGCGGCCGACGGTGCGGCCTGGCCGGTCCACCTCAAGGTCGACACCGGGATGCACCGCGTCGGCTGCACCCCCGCCGACGCGCTTGGCCTGGCCCGCCGCGTCCTCGACCGCGGGCTGGCGCTCGAGGGTGTCTTCACGCACCTCGCGGTGGCCGACGAGCCGGACCGACCGGAGACCGACGAGCAGCTCGCCTGCTTCGATCGGGTGCTGGCCTCGCTCGTCGCCGACGGCATCGATCCGGGCGTGCGCCACGCCGCCAACTCCGCCGGGCTGCTGCTGCACGACGCCGCACGCATGGACATGGTGCGCGTCGGGATCGCCACCTACGGCGTGGTGCCGTCGTCGGACCTGCACATCGACGTCGACATCCGCCCGGCGATGACGGTGACCGCCGAGGTGTCGCACGTTCGTTCCGTCGATGCCGGCGAGGGTGTGAGCTACGGGTTGCGACACCGCTTCGACCGCTCTGCCCGGCTGGCCGTCGTGCCCCTCGGCTATGCCGACGGTGTGCCCCGGCGGCTCGGCGAGCTGTCGGCCGAGGTGCTCATCGGCGGCGTCCGTCGTCCGATCCGCGGCGTGGTGACCATGGACCAGCTCGTCGTCGAGGTGACCGATGGCCCCGAGGTGGCCGTGGGCGACGAGGTCGTGCTCATCGGTCGCCAGGGTGATCAGGAGGTGACGGTCGATGAGTGGGCGAAGCTGCTCGGCACGATCTCCTACGAGATCCTCTGCGGGTTCGGTCCCCGGCTGCCGCGGCGTCACCTCCGGCGCGTCAGCCACGCTGCCGGCGATGCCGGGACCCGCAGTTAGGCTCGGAGGGTGCCCGCCGTCGACGTCATCGATCCCGCTCCCGTTGGGTTCGTCGAGCTGCGCGACGACGCGCTGGTGTGTCGCCGGTGCCGTCTGGCCGAAGGTCGGACCCAGGTGGTGTTCGGTGCGGGCGATCCCACCGCGGACCTCATGTTCGTGGGCGAGGGCCCGGGTGCCCAGGAGGACCTCCAGGGCCTGCCCTTCGTCGGCCGTTCGGGACAACTCCTCGACCGCCTGATGGCCGAGGAGATGGGCATCACCCGCGACGACTGCTACATCGCCAACGTGGTCAAGTGCCGACCGCCCGACAACCGCGATCCGTCGGCCGACGAGGTCAGCGCCTGCCGTCCGTGGCTCGAGACGCAGATCGACATGATCGGCCCGCGGGTCATCGTCACGCTCGGCAACTTCGCGTCCAAGCTCCTGGTCGACACCTCCGACGGCATCACCAAGGTCCGCGGCTCGGTGTACCCGTACCGCGCCCGGCCCGACGGTGTCGTGGTGCAGCTGGTGCCCACGTTCCATCCGGCCGCCGTCCTGCGCGGCGGCGCGGACCCGATGGCGAAGATGCGCTCGGATCTGGTTCGGGCCAAGCAGGCGTTGACGGCGGGTCCCGCTGGTGCCACTGGTCCGGCCGGACTCGCGGGTCCCACCGGCAGCGGAGCTGCGTCGTGAGCGACGGCGGCTCGGGACTGGTCCTGCGGTGCGACTCGGTGGACGACACCCGCGACCTGGCCGCCGCGCTGGCCGAGCTGGCGCGCCCGTCGGACCTGCTGGTCCTCGTCGGTGATCTGGGTGCCGGCAAGACGGCGTTCACGCAGGGCTTCGGCCGGGGCCTCGGCATCGACGAGCAGATCACCAGCCCGACCTTCGCGCTCGTCCGCAGCTACACGGGGCGACTCGACCTCTACCACCTCGACGTCTACCGACTGGAGCAGGTGGCCGAGGCGCTCGACCTGGGGCTCTCCGAACTGCTGGACGACGGGTCGGTGACGATCATCGAGTGGGGCGACGCGATCGCGCCGGTGCTGCCCCACGACTACCTGGAGGTCCACCTCCGGTTCCCCGACGACGATGAACCCGCCACGACGCCGTCGGATGCGTCGATGCCGGACTCGCGGGTTCCGGTCGACGGGTCGGCCGATGGGTCGGTCGACGGGTCGGCCGAGGTCGTGGTGGTGGAGCGACGTCGGGTGATCGAGCTGCGACCGATCGGGCCGCGCTGGTCGGCGCGGGTCCGGGCGCTCGGCGTCGCCGTCGCGCCGTGGGCCCTGCTCACGCCGCGGGCCGAAGCGGGCGATGCAGACGGAGAAGCGGGCGATGCAGACGGAGCAGACGGAGCTGCCGAAACCGGACGGGACGAGGAAGGCGAGGTCGGGTCGTGCTGATCCTGGGCATCGAGACCGCCACGGTGCAGGCCGGTTGTGCGATCGGCGGCCACGAGGGCGTCCTGGCCTCGGCGCAGTCCGCCAAGGGCAAGCGCCACGCCGAGAACCTGACGCCGGCGATCGAGTTCATCTGCTCGCAGGCCGACATCGACCTCGACGAGATCGGCCTGGTCGCCGTCGACGTCGGGCCCGGCCTGTTCACCGGCCTGCGGGTGGGGGTGGCCACGGCCAAGGCCATCGCGTTCGGCCTGCGGGTGCCGATGATCGCCGTGTCGAGCCTCGACCTGCTCGCCTTCCCGGTGCGCTTCAGCAACCGCCTGATCGTCACCGCCATCGACGCCCGGCGTGGCGAGCTGTACTACGCCTTCTACCGGCAGGTCCCCGGCGGTGTGCAGCGGCTCGGCGACCACCTGCTCGGCTCGCCCGACGACCTCGCCTCCCAGCTGCTCGCCAGCTCTGACGAGGTGCTGCTGGTCGGCGACGGCGCCGTCCGCTACCGCGAGGCGTTCGAGGGCCTGGCCAAGGTGGAGCTGGTCGACCGCGACCAGAGCCACCCGTCCGCCGAGTCGCTGGTGCAGCTCGCCCACGCGCGTGCGCTGCGAGAGGAGTTCGAGCGCCCCGACGAGATCGAGCCGATCTACCTGCGTCGGCCCGACGCGGAGATCAACTGGGCGGTCCGCGATGGCCGTTGACGCGACCGAGCTCGAGCACGCGGTCAGTGACGGCGTCGTCGTCGTCCCGATGCGTCGCCGCCACCTGCGCGGCGTGGTCGACATCGAGGCGCGGACCAACCACCGTCCCTGGTCGCTGTCGCTGTTCCAGGGCGAGCTGCGCCAGCCGACGTCGCGCCGCTACGTGGTCGCTCTCGACGGCTACCGCGTGGCCGGCTTCGCCGGGCTCATGCTCACCGGGTTCGAAGGCCACATCACCAACGTGGCGGTCGACCCCGACCGCCGTCGTCGCCACATCGCCACGAGGATGCTCCTGGTGCTGTTCCGGGCGGCGATCGCGCTGGGCGTCGAGGACCTCACGTTGGAGGTGCGGGCCACCAACAGCGCGGCTCAGGAGCTGTACCGACGCTTCGGCTTCGCTCCCGGCGGCGTTCGGCCGAACTACTACAGCGACATCAAGGAGGACGCGCTGATCATGTGGGCTCACGGCATCGGCACCGACGACGGACGCGCCCGACTCGATCGCTTGACCGCGTCGCTGCCGGTCGCGCTGGATGAGCTGGTGGTGGACCATGCCGGCTGACGCTCCCTCGGAGCGGCTCGTGGGCGGCGTCGCCGCCGGCTCCGACGCGCTGGTGCTCGGCATCGAGACGAGCTGCGACGAGACCGCGGCAGCCTGCGTCCGCGGTGGCACCGACGTCTTGTCGTCGGTGGTCAGCTCCCAGGTCGACCTCCACGCCAAGTACGGCGGGGTGGTGCCCGAGATCGCCAGCCGGGCCCACAACGAGCTGATCATCCCGGTCGTGGCCCGGGCGATGGTCGAAGCCGGGGTCGACGGTCGGCGCATCGACGCCGTCGCCGCGACCACCGGCCCGGGGCTCATCGGCGCGCTGCTGGTCGGCGTGTCCGCGGCCAAGGCGCTGGCCCTCACGTGGGGCGTGCCGTTCGTGTCGGTCAACCACCTGGAGGCGCACCTGTACGCGGCGTTGCTCGAGGATCCGCACCTGGAGCTGCCGATGGTGGTGCTGCTGGTGTCGGGCGGCCACACGATGCTCGTGCTCATGGAGGACCACGGCCGCTACCGCATCCTCGGCCAGACGCTCGACGATGCCGCCGGCGAGGCGTTCGACAAGGTGGCCCGGTTCCTGGGTCTGGGCTACCCGGGTGGACCCGCGATCGACCGGGAGGCCATGGACGGCGATCCGACCGTCATCCGGTTCCCCCGCTCGATGATCGACGACGGCCTCGACTTCTCCTTCAGCGGCCTGAAGACCGCGGTGGTCAACTACGTGCGCTCGCACCCCGACGTGTCGACACCCGACGTGGCGGCGTGCTTCCAGACGGCCGTCGTCGATGTGCTGGTGGCCAAGGCCCGTCGCGCTGCTCGGGAGACCGGGGCCGCCGCGTTGGCGATCGGTGGCGGAGTGGCCGCCAACTCGCTGCTGCGCGAGCAGTTCCTGACGGCGTGCACCGACGACGGCCTCCACGCGTTCCTGCCCAGCCGGGCCATGTGCACCGACAACGCGGCGATGATCGCATCGGCCGGCTGGTACCGGTTGCGCGACGAGGGACCGTCGCCCTTGAGCACCGGCGCGGACCCGAACCTGCGGCTGGTCAGCCATCGCTGACGGGCCGACCGTCGGTCATCGGAACGGGGGGGTTCGGTCCTTGCAGGGGTTCGTGTGGTGAACGGGTTCGCGTGGTGAGCGGGTTCGCGTGGTGAGCGGGTTCGTGTGGTGAGCGGATTCGTGTGGTGAGCGACGTCGCCGGGGCGGACGAGTGGGCCGGCCGCTTCGAGCAGCAGGCCGACGCGTGCGCCACGTTGGGCTCGGTGCTGTGGGCGCGGTTGCTGCGGATCGTCGCGGTCGACGTCGCGGTCGGAGGGCCGTCGTGGGACGTGGTCGAGCGTCGGGCCGAGCTCCGCTACGGCCAGGCCGGACCGCTGCGGTTGGTCGGCACCGCGCACCGCCTGGCGCTGGCCGGTGACGCTCCCGAGTGGGCCGCGCTGCTGCCGAGCTGCGGCGGCTCGGCCCCCGCCGCCCCCGCCGCCCCCGCCGATGCCGAGTTGCGAACGGCGTGGCTGGCGCTCGTCGCCGAGCACGGCGACG
>Ga0073904_10003919_pt1 | contig 11152 bp, 12 predicted proteins | sample KloWWTrecipitate_FD_66668 | JGI IMG/M metagenome (GOLD analysis project Ga0073904, IMG submission 66668) | Active sludge microbial communities from Klosterneuburg, Austria, studying microevolution and ecology of nitrifiers - Klosterneuburg... | ecosystem: Engineered > WWTP > Aerobic digester >... | reverse complement strand
CAGCGCGATTGTAATATTAGATCGTGCTAATATAGTTTTCTGGAGATATGATGAATTTCGAACAAGCCCGGTTCAACATGATCGAGCAGCAACTGCGCCCCGGCAAGGTGCTGGACCCCGGCGTCCTGGATACCTTGTCGATGGTCAAGCGCGAGGAATTCGTTCCGCCCGCGCATCGCCGGCTGGCCTTCGCCGACACGCAGATTCCGCTGGGCGGCGCCGCCCGCATGTTCGCGCCCATCGTCGAAGCCCTCGCCTTGCAGGCGTTGGCGATGAAAAAGCATGAACACGTGCTGGAGGTCGGCACCGGCTCCGGCTACATGGCGGCGCTGCTGGGCGCCCATGCCGACCACGTATGGTCGATCGAGATCGATCCGCAGCTGGCGGATGCGGCGCGCGAGAACCTGCGTCGCGCCGGCGTGACCAACGTTTCGGTGCAAACCGGCAACGGCCTTTCCGGGCTGGCCGCCCACGCCCCCTTCGATGTCATCATGGTATCGGGCGCCGTGGCCGAAGTTCCCGGGGTTTTGCTCGATCAGATCAAGCCGGGCGGGCGCCTGTTCGCCATTACCGGCGCTGCTCCGGCGATGGAGGCGGCGGTATACACCCGCACGGAAAAAGGCGTCCAGCGCCGCGCCGTGTTCGAAACCGTGGTGGCGCCGCTGTCCGAGGCGGAGCCCGCGCCGGCGTTTGCTTTCTGAGCCGATGCGCCAGCTTTCCGCATCGCAGCTCAAGGAATGGCTCGACGATCCGCAGCGCAGCAAGCCCGTGCTGCTCGATGTGCGCGAGCCGTGGGAGTTTGCGACCTGCCGCATCGCCGGATCGATTTCCATGCCCATGCGCGGCATTCCGGCACGCCATCATGAGCTCGGCCGCGACCGGGAAATCGTCATGGTATGCCACCACGGCGCACGCAGCTTCCAGGCCGGCATGTTCCTGGAACAGATGGGTTTTGGCGCCATCATCAACCTTCAGGGCGGCGTTGCCGCCTGGGCGCGGGATGTCGATCCCGCCATGCCGACATATTGATTTGAAACCGGGACGCAACGCGGAGACCGCGATGAAGATGAAAACCAAGATGATTTCCCTGATGTTGGCCGGCGGCCTGTCGATCGGCGGGCTTTCCGCTCCGGCGCAGGGTGCCGACCTGATGGGCGTGTATCGGGATGCCCTCGCTTACGACGCGCAATTCGCCGCGGCGCGGGCGGCGCTCGACGCCGGCCGCGAACGGCTGCCCCAGGGCCGCGCCGGCCTGCTGCCGAACATCGGCCTCAGCAGCAGTACGGTGTGGAACGATACCGACACCAACTTCCGCAGGTCGGGGGTTCGCTCGGTCGACAGCGAGTACAACACCAACGGCTGGACGGTGTCGCTCACCCAGCCTTTGTTCCGCTGGCAGAACTGGGTCGCCTACAACCAGTCGGAACTCGCCGTGGCCCAGGCCGAAGCCGAGTTCATGCTGGCGCGCCAGGACCTGATCGTGCGCACCGTGGTGGCGTATTTCGACGTGCTGCTGGCGCAGGACCTGCTGGCGACGGCGCAGGCGCAGAAGGTGGCGATCGCCGAGCAGCTGGAGTCGGCCAAGCGCAATTTCGAGGTCGGCACCGCGACCATCACCGACAGCCAGGAAGCGCAATCGCGTTACGACCTGACCATCGCCCAGGAAATCGCCGCGCAGAACGACCTCGACGTCAAGCGCCAGGTGCTGCGCTCCATCATCGGCAAGGAACCGGACGGCCTGAAAACCGTCAAGGCCGGCGTGCGCCTCGCGGGTCCGCAACCGGCCGACATCAACAAGTGGGTGGAGATGGCCGAAGCCTCCGCCGCCACGGTGCAGGCTTCACAGGCCAGATACGAAATTGCCGTGCGGGAGGTGGAGCGCCAGCGCGCCGGCCATTACCCCACGCTCGACCTGGTGGCGTCGCGGGGGCGCAGTTCCACCTCCAACACGGTCGTCGGCGGCGTCGCCGGCGTCGGCTCCGGCAGCGACACCGATTCGACCACGGTCGGCCTGCAGCTGAACCTGCCGATTTTTTCGGGCGGCGCCACCATGTCGAGGGATCGCGAGGCCGTCGCCTTGAAGGAAAGGGCCGTCGCCGACCTGGACAATGCGCGTCGCACGGCTGCGCTCAACGCACGCCAGGGCTACCTCGGGGTGACCGCCGGCCTGGCGCAGATCAGGGCCTACGAAGCGGCGCTCACGTCCTCGCAATCCGCGCTGGAATCGAACAAGCTTGGCTACGAGGTAGGGGTGCGCATCAACATCGACGTGCTGAACGCCCAGAGCCAGCTCTACGATACCCGGCAGAAGCTGGCCAAGGCCCGCATGGACACGCTGATCGCGCTGCTCCGGCTCAAGGCGGCTTCCGGCAGCCTCGGCGAAGACGACGTCGCCAACATCAACACCCTGCTGGACTGAGCAATTCCAGGGTCCGCGCCGCCGCGCCGCGATGGCGCGCGGCGAAAGCGCGTCCGGCCCCGGCCATCCGGCGCCGGCCTTTATCATCGGCAAGCAGTGCGCGAACCTGCGCCACCAGATCATCGGCATCGCGGATGGACAGCGCCGCGCCGCAGGCAACGGACTCGCGCGCCGCCTCGGCAAAGTTCCGGGTTGACGGGCCGATCAGGATCGGCGTACCGCAGGCCGCGGCTTCGATCAGGTTCTGGCTGCCGAAATCGAGCAGGCTGCCGCCGATGAAGGCGACATCGGCCGCGGCATAAAAGGCGAACATCTCGCCCATGCTGTCGCCGAGCAGTACATCCGTCGTCGCTTCGATCGCCGCATTTTCGCTGCGCCGCTGCAGCGCGAAGCCGTGTCCGGTGACGAGCCGCGCCACTTCCTCGAAACGCTGCGGATGACGCGGGACGATGACCAGCAGTGCCGTGCCGCCAGCGCCGTCCCGCAAGGGGATACCGCTTTGCATAACTTTTTGCCGAGCCTTCTTCCACGCCGCCAGGATCAGCGCTTCCTCGCCTTCACGCGTGCTGGCCGCCAGCCATACCGGCCGGTTGCCGCAACGGGCTCGAAGTTCGCGGCCGAGTTCGAGCTGCGCCGCCGGCGCCTCGACGTCGAACTTGACGTTCCCGGTTACGGTGACGCGCCGAGCCCCCAGCGCCTCGAGGCGTGTCGCGTCGTCGGCCGTTTGCGCGCCGATGGCGGACAGGCCCTGCAGAGCCTCGCGCGTCAGCGCGGGAAACTTTGCATAGCGTCGCGCCGAGCGCGCCGACAGGCGGGCGTTGACCAGCCACAGCGGCATCCCGGCCCGCCGGCATGCCGCGATCAGGTTCGGCCACAACTCGGTTTCCATGATCAGGCCGAACTCGGGCCGGTAATGGTGCAGGAAGCCTCGCATCGCCCAGGGTGTGTCGTAGGGCAGGTAGATGCGTTCGACGCTGTCGCCGAACAGCGCCTCGGAGGTGGCGCGCCCGGTGGGTGTCATGTGCGTGAACAGGATGCGGTGCGCCGGATGGCGCTCGCGCAGGACGGCCAGCAGCGGCTGCGCGGCGCGGGTCTCGCCGACCGACACGGCATGCAGCCAGATCGTCGGGCGCGCCGGGTCGCGTCCGCCTGCGGCGCCGAAGAAGCCGAAACGCTCCGCCCAGTGCCGCAGATACTCGGGCTGCCTGCGCGCGCGCCACAGAAGGTGCAGCGCCGCCCAGGGCAACAGGGCGACCGCGGCGAGGGTGTAGAGCAGGCGCGCCATCAGAGCAGGGGCATGGCCGCCGCGAGGACATCGCCGACACCTGGCGGCTGGCCGCGCGACCCGAGATTGATGGCCGGCGTGGCGGCAAGGACCCCGGTCAACGCCGGATCGGAGGCCGAAAACAGCGCCAGCACGGGCCGCCCCAGCGCCGCGGCCAGATGCACCAGGCCGGTATCGACGCCGATCACGATGCGCGCCGCGGCAAGTTGCGCGGCGAGTTCCGCGAGGCGCATGGGTGGGGCAACGCTGGCGCCGGGAATGGCCTGCGCGATGCGGGTGGCGCGCTCGCGCTCGGCGCTGCTGCCCGCCGGCAACAGGCAGGTCAAGCCGCGCCCGTGCAAGGCGCGGCCGAGCCCGATCCAGCGATCTTCCGGCCAGAGCTTGTCGTCGCGCGACGTGGCGGTCAGCAGTATCGCGCTGGTCCGGCCAAAAGTCGGCGCCGGCGGTACGGCGATGCCATAGTCCGGCACCGGTGTCGCGGCATAGCCGCCGGCCAGCGCCGCCAGCCGGCGGTTGCGCTCGACGGCGTGGAGGTGTTTCGGGACGTCGAAGCGCGCATCATAAAAGCGCGCCGCAAGCGGTTCGCGTGCCGCCGTCGCTGCGTAACCGCAGCGCTTGCCGCGCGCCATGCGGGCAATCAGCGCACTCTTCAGCAGGCCTTGCGTGTCGATCACCAGATCGTAGCCTTCTTCCTGCAGCGTCGCGCGAAATGCGCCGATCTCCCGCCAGGTGGCTGGCGCAAAGAGAGCCTTGCGCCAGCGCCGCAGCGCCGCCGGAATCACGCGCCGCACGCCGGGGTGCAGGCCGGCAATCTCGGCGAATCCCTCTTCCGCCACCCAGTCGATCGCTGCATCGGGGAAATGCCTGCGCAAGTCGGTAACGACGGGCAGATTGTGGATGACATCGCCCAGCGACGAGGTCTTGACGAGGAGGATGCGCATGAGTCGCGCAATTATCCGGGATTGTCGCGAGGATGGGACATCCCGGTTTCGGCATTTTTCGATGCATTTCCGGGCCGAGAGTCGAGCTGGCGAAGCGAGGGGTTCAATCGATCCCATGAACGCGGCATGCGATACCCGCCGTTGTGCGCATCCTCGCAGGCTGCGGCGCCAGCCTGACCAAATATGCGAAAACGTTGGCTTTCCAGAACAGCGGCCCATTCCGACCGTCCGCCGCCTTGTCGGGCGGTACCGGAGCTACCATGCCTGATGCGCGAATAATTCCGGTGGTTCTCAGCGGCGGTTCCGGTACCCGCCTGTGGCCCGTGTCGCGCGAGAAGCATCCGAAGCAACTGCAGCCCCTGCTCGGCGACGCGAGCCTGCTGCAGGACACCCTGCAGCGCCTCGACGGTCTGCCCCTGGGCGCGCCGATCGTGGTCAGCAACCAGGAATACCGCTTCATCACCGCCGAGCAATTGCGCCTGCTCGGCCTGGCAAGCTGGACCCTGCTGCTGGAGCCGGTCGGCCGCAATACCGCGCCGGCCCTGACGGCTGCCGCGCTCTACGCCATTCGCGACGGGGCCGACCCGGTGCTGCTGGCCACGCCCGCGGACCATCATGTGCGCGATGCCGCTGCCTTCCGCGCCGCGGTGCTGCGCGGCTTGCCCGAGGCGGAGGCCGGCGCCGTGGTGACCTTCGGCATCCTGCCCGACCGTCCCGAAACCGGTTACGGCTACATCGAGACGGAAGTCGGCGGCGGCGACACGGCGCGCGGCGCCCCGATGGACCTGCTAGCCTTTCGCGAGAAGCCGGATGCGGCGACGGCCCGGGCCTATGTCGCCGGCGGCCGGCACTTCTGGAACAGCGGCATCTTCATGCTGCGCGCATCGGTCTGGCTCAAGGCCATCGATCATTTCGCGCCGGAAATTCCGGCCGCCTGCCGCCGTGCGGTGGCCGCGGCGCGCGCCGATGGCGACTTCGTCCGGCTCGATGCCGATGCCTTTGCCGCCTCGCCGGCGGACTCGATCGACTATGCCGTGATGGAAAAGCTCCCGGCCGCCACGCAGCTGGCCATTCCCGGCCGGATGGTGCCGCTCGACGCCGGCTGGTCCGATGTCGGCGCCTGGGACGCGCTGTGGCAGGCGATAGCGCGCGATGCCGACGACAATGCGGTGAAGGGCGATGTCTGGCTGGAGGATTCGCACGGCAACCTGGTGATCGCCGAACACGGCCTGGTCGCCTGCATCGGCTGCGAGGACATGGTGGTGGTGGAAACCGCGGATGCCGTGCTGATCGCGCCCAAGGCCCGCACCCAGGAGGTCAAGACCATCGTCGCCCGGCTCAAGGCCGCCGGCCGCGGCGAGGCCGAACTGCAGCGCAAGGTGCATCGCCCCTGGGGCTGGTACGACAGCGTCGATAGCGGCGATCGTTTCCAGGTCAAGCGCATCGTGGTGCGCCCCGGCGCCAGCCTTTCGCTGCAATTGCATCAGCATCGCGCCGAGCATTGGGTGGTGGTGCGCGGCACCGCGCGGGTGACCCGCGGCGAGGAAGTCCTCATGCTCGGCGAGAACCAATCCACCTATATTCCGCTGGGCGTGAAGCACCGACTGGAGAACCCCGGCCAGATTCCGCTCGAAATCATCGAGGTGCAGTCGGGCAGCTATCTCGGCGAAGATGACATCGTGCGCTTTGACGACAATTACGGCAGGTAGTTGCGGGGCAATTCCGGTATCGCGGCCGGGCGTGTATCATGTTGATGCTTTGATGCTCGAAATAAGGTGACAATATGCGCACGACCCTGACCCTGGATGATCCCCTGGCGAAGGAGCTGAAAAAGCTCGCGGTTGAAACCGGCCGGCCTTTCAAGAACGTCGTGAATGAAACCTTGCGTGCCGGGTTGCGCAGGCAGAACGTCGCGCCGCGTCGCGCCTACCGCCTGACTCCGGCGGCCATGGGCGCGCCGAAGCCGGGCGTCGATCTCGGCAAGGCCTTGCAACTCGCCGATCAACTGGAAGATGCGGCGATCGGCGCGAAGCTGGAGCAGCGCAAGTGATCCTGGTGGATGCCAATCTGCTGATTTACGCCGTCAACAAGGATCTGCCGCAGCACAAGCGGGCCAGGGCATGGTTGGAGGCGTCGCTGTCCGGAGCCGGTGAGGTCGGCTTGCCGTGGGTGTCGCTGCTGGCCTTCCTGCGCATCTGCACCAATCCGCGAATATTCGAAAGCCCGCTGAGTCCGGAACAGACGACGGGTTTTATCGATGAATGGCTAGCCCAGCCCAATGTCGGCATGGTCGCGCCCGGTCCGGGGCATTGGGCGATTCTCAAGAGCCTGTTACGGCAGGCGGGTACCGCCGGAAACCTGACCACCGACGCGCATATCGCCGCGCTGGCTCTGGAGCACGGCTGCACGATCTGTTCCGCAGACAATGATTTCAAGCGTTTTCCCGGCGTGACGCATATCAATCCGCTGGCCGATACCTCCCGATAATCCACTTCCGCCATGACAATCTCGAACAAGACCGCTTTGATCACCGGCGTCACCGGCCAGGACGGCGCCTACCTCGCCGAGTTCCTGCTCGACAAGGGCTACCGGGTGCACGGCATCAAGCGCCGCAGCTCGCTGTTCAATACCGACCGCATCGACCACCTTTACCAGGATCCGCACGAGAAAGACCGGCGCTTCGTCCTGCACCACGGCGACATGACCGACAGTTCCAGCCTGGTGCGCATCATCCAGCAGGTGCAGCCCGACGAGATCTACAACCTCGCCGCGCAGAGCCACGTCGCGGTCAGCTTCGAGGAACCCGAATACACGGCCAACTCCGATGCCCTCGGCGCGCTGCGCGTGCTCGAAGCCATGCGCATCCTCGGCATGGAGCAGAAGACCCGCTTCTATCAGGCCAGCACCTCCGAACTGTTCGGCCTGGTGCAGGAAACGCCGCAGAAGGAGACCACGCCCTTCTATCCGCGCAGCCCCTACGCGGTGGCCAAGCTCTACGCCTACTGGATCACGGTGAACTACCGCGAGGCCTATGGCATGTATGCCTGCAACGGCATCCTGTTCAACCACGAAAGCCCGGTGCGCGGCGAGACCTTCGTCACGCGCAAGATCACCCGCGCCCTGGCGCGCATCAAGCTCGGCCTGCAGGACTGCCTGTTCCTCGGCAACCTGGATGCCAAGCGCGACTGGGGCCACGCCAAAGACTATGTCGAGATGCAGTGGCTGATGCTGCAGCAGAGCCAGCCCGAAGACTTCGTCATCGCCACCGGCGTGCAATACAGCGTGCGCGATTTCGTCGATGCGGCGGCGGCCGAGATCGGCATTGCCGTGACCTGGCGCGGCAGCGGCGTCGACGAAAAAGGCTACGACGCGCAGGGCAATTGCATCGTCCAGGTCGATCCGCGCTACTTCCGGCCCACCGAAGTGGAAACCCTGCTCGGCGACGCCACCAAGGCGCGCGAAAAACTGGGATGGACGCCAAAAATCACCTTCGCCGAACTTGTCACAGAAATGGTGCGCGAGGACCTCAAGGCCGCCGAACGCGATGAGCTGATCAAGAAGCATGGCTACCAGGCCTTGGACCATCACGAATGATGGACAGATGATGGAAACTGCGGCAAAGATCTACGTCGCCGGCCATCGCGGCATGGGGGGCTCCGCTCTGGTTCGCCGGTTGCAGCAAGCCGGCTATACCAACATTCTCACCCGCACGCGTGCGGAACTGGACCTGCTCGACCAGGCCGCGACGCATGCCTTTCTGGCCCGGGAAAGGCCGGACTTCATTTTCATCGCCGCGGCCATCGTCGGCGGCATCCAGGCCAACAACACCCTGCGCGCGGACTTCATCTACCAGAACCTGATGGTCGAGCCAACCTGGTCCACGGCGCCTGGCTGGCCGGCGTGCAGCGCCTGTGCTTCCTCGGCTCGAGCTGCATCTATCCGCGCGACTGCCCGCAGCCGATCCGGGAGGACTACCTCCTCTCCGGCCCGCTGGAGCCGACCAACGAACCCTATGCGGTGGCCAAGATCGCCGGGATCAAGCTGTGCGAAAGCTACAACCGGCAGTACGGCACGCGTTACTTCTCGGTCATGCCGACCAACCTCTACGGGCCGAACGACCACTACCACCTGGCCAACAGCCACGTCCTGCCGGCGCTGATCCGCAAGGCTCACGAAGCGCAGCAGCGCGGCGACCACGAACTCGTGGTGTGGGGCAGCGGCAAGCCGATGCGGGAATTTCTCTACGTCGACGATCTGGCGGAGGCCTGCGTCTTCCTGATGGAAAAGGGCGTTACCGATGGCTACTACAACATCGGTACCGGTACGGATGTCACCATTCGCGAACTGGCCGAGACGGTGATGTCGGTCGTCGGTTTCGCCGGCAGTATCGTCTTCGACAGCAGCAAGCCGGACGGCACGCCGCGCAAACTGCTCGACGTCAGCCGCCTGCGCGAGATCGGCTGGCAGGCGCGCACCCCGCTGCGTGAAGGCATTGCACTGGCCTATCGGGATTTTCTGGCGCGACATGCCGGCTGACAGCCGGTATCGGGGCGCGCCTTTGCGCTCGATTTTCCGTTTGTCGTTCGCCTTGCTTGTCCTGGCCGCGTCCACTCCGGCGCCGGCCGCCGTGTCGCCAGCGCCGACTTTTCTGCTCGCCGAGCGCTATCACGAAGGGATCGATGTCTCGCGCTACTGGGTCAGCGAAAAGCTGGACGGCGTGCGCGCCGTCTGGGACGGCAAGGCGCTGCGCTTTCGCAGCGGCAACCCTGTGCCTGCGCCGCGGTGGTTTGTCGACGCCTTGCCTGGCCAGCCGCTGGATGGAGAGCTCTGGCTCGGGCGCGGCAGCTTCGATCAACTCTCGGCCATCGTCCGCCGCCAGGTGCCGGACGATGCCGAATGGCGTGGCGTGCGCTATATGATCTTCGAATTGCCGGACGCCCCCGGCACTTTTACCGACCGCATCGAAGGGATCAAGGGCCTTGTCGCCGCCGCCAACCCGCCTTGGCTGCAAGCCGTTCCGCAATTTCGCCTGGCCGACGGCGCCGCGTTGCAGAAGAAGCTGCGCGAAATCGTTCGCCAGGGCGGCGAAGGACTGATGCTGCACCGTGCCGATGCCGCCTACGAAACCGGGCGCTCCAGCGCCCTGCTCAAACTGACGCCGTGGCTCGATGCCGAGGCCACGGTCGTCGCCCACCTGCCCGGCAAGGGCAAATACGCCGGCATGACCGGCGCGCTGCAAATGGAAATGCCCGACGGCCGCCGCTTTGCCCTGGGCAGCGGCTTGAGCGACGCGCTGCGGTGCAGCCCGCCGCCGGTCGGCTCGCTCGTCACCTATCGCTATCGCGAGCTGACGAAAGGCGGCATGCCGCACTTTCCACGGTATCTGGGGGTGCGGGACGAACTCTGAAGTCTTACAGATTGTGCCATTTCGTGAGGGTAACCACTCACTCGGCACGAATGGCCCACCGCATCGGTTGAATAGAGCAGATTGAAAACCTTCAACATATTCATCGCCTCGTTGGTTGCTCTATCCGGGAAATGATGTTCTAATCGGTTCCCTTTTGTTCAAGGTGTGAACAGATCGGGGTCGCTGACCCCATACTCGTCATGAAAACATGAATAACGTGTCCCATTCGCCGAGATGTCTCGTGATGGAAGCGCGTGCGCAGGTCGCGTTGCTGGTTTCTGCCGCTGTACGTCGCAATCCTTGGCCTGACCTTGGGGACGACTTGTTGTGCTGACCGACGAGGATCGGTACATGCTGCTGCGGCGGTTGGCCGCCAATCCGCGGATCAGTCAGCGGGAACTGGCACGGGAACTGGGCATCAGCCTGGGCAAGACCAATTACTGCCTCACCGCGCTGATCGCCAAGGGTCTGCTCAAGGTCCAGAATTTCAAGAACAGCAAGAACAAGCGTGCGTATGCCTATCTGTTGACGCCAGGCGGCATCCAGGAGAAGGCCCGGGTCACCCTCAGTTTCCTCGACCGCAAGACGGCCGAATACGAGGCACTTCAGCACGAAATCGACGTGCTGCGGCGTGAGGCGGCAATTGAGTTGGCGTTTGTGGCTTCCCCCGGGCCCCTGCGCGCTCTCGAGCGGGGCGAAGCGTGAACCGGCGCGAAACCATCATCGAGGCCGGTCGGACCGAACGCCATTACTGGCTCGATCTCTGGCGCTATCGCGAGCTCTTCGCGTTCCTTACCTGGCGCGATATCCTGGTACGCTACAAGCAGACTGTGCTCGGCGTCGCCTGGGCCGTGCTGCGGCCGCTGTTCACCGTGCTGATATTCAGCCTGGTGTTCGGACGATTGGCCAGGCTGCCCTCCGAAGGTGTTCCTTATGCACTGCTGGTGGCAGCGGCGATCCTGCCCTGGCAGTTCTTTTCCAGCGCCTTTTCCGATGCCAGCAGCAGTGTCATTGGAAATGCGGCCATGATCTCGAAGGTCTATTTCCCTCGTCTGATCATCCCGGCCAGTTCCGTAATCGTCGGACTGGTCGACTTTGCC
>Ga0073904_10003918_pt1 | contig 11153 bp, 11 predicted proteins | sample KloWWTrecipitate_FD_66668 | JGI IMG/M metagenome (GOLD analysis project Ga0073904, IMG submission 66668) | Active sludge microbial communities from Klosterneuburg, Austria, studying microevolution and ecology of nitrifiers - Klosterneuburg... | ecosystem: Engineered > WWTP > Aerobic digester >... | reverse complement strand
CCGCGCGAGTGGTATTACACCGACGACCATTACGACAGTTTCCGTCGCTTCGACGTGGCCGGGGCCGCACCATGAGCGAGAACAGCTTCACCCTCGACCTGGGCGACCCGATGCGCGCCGGCGTGTACTTCGTCACCAGCGATGACATCGCGATCCTTGGCGAGATCGTCCACGACGCCGGCCTGCTCGCCCGCCACGTCGACCTGCGCGGCTGCACCGACAAGACCACCCTGCTGGCGCGGATGGCGGCGGCCCTCGATATCCCCGACGACCGTGGCCGCAACTGGGATGCCCTCAGCGATGCGCTGCGCGACCTGGCGTGGCTGCCTGCCCCCGGCTATGCGCTGCTGATCGACGATGCCCATGACCTGCGCAACGCCGACGAGGCCGGCTTCGACACCCTGCTCGCGCTGCTGGACGAGGCCAGCGCTGAGTGGGCCACGCAGGAGACGCCGTTCTGGGCGTTCCTTGCATTGCCCGAAGAGGAATTCGAGGACGCGGACGGCTGAGTGGGTTCGAGTCACCTCTTGGGACTCGAACTCCGCGCACAAAAAACCCGCATCGCTGCGGGTTTTTGTACTGCTTCATGGTGCCCAAGAGGGGACTCGAACCCCTACGACCTAAATCGCTACCACCTCAAGGTAGTGCGTCTACCAATTCCGCCACCTGGGCAAATCTGTTGCGGCTGCCGCCGCGTGCCGCATTGTAAAGCCGATCAACCGCCCTGCGCGGGTGCGGCGGGAGCCGCTGCCGGCGGCTGCGTCGCGGGCTGCGGCTGCGCCTGCGATGCATCGGGCTGGGTGTACTGCGGTGCGGCCACCGGAATTGCCGGCGCCGGCGCTGGGACTGTCTGCGCTGGCTGTGCCGGTGCGGTCGGCACCTTCGGCGCCGGCGTGACCTGGGCGGGGGCGACCTGTCCCATCACGCCGAGATCGGCCTTGGTGTCCAGCGCGCCGACGGCGCTCTTGCTGGCATACATGGCCATGCCCATGCTGATGGTGAAGAACAGCACGCCGAGCCACTTGGTGCTCTTGGTGAGGAAGTTGGACGCGCCACGCGAGCCGAACACGGTGGACGAGGCGCCGCCGCCGAAGCCCGAGCCCGCCTGCGCACCCGCACCGCGCTGCATCAGGATCAGCACGACCATCGAGATCGCGACCAGTACGTACATCACATTAGTCAGTTGAAGCCACATCGTGAATCGTTCCGTAGTCGGTCAGGCCGCCGCAGCGGTTGCGATGGCCAGGAAATCCGCGGCGACCAGCGAGGCGCCACCGATCAGTCCGCCGTCGACGTCGGCCTGTCCGAACAGGCTGGCCGCGTTCCCGGGCTTGACGCTGCCGCCATACAGGATGGGCAGCGAGCCCGCGATTGTAGCATCGTGCGCCGCCACCTCGCCACGAATGAAGGCGTGCACCGCCTGCGCCTGCTCCGGGCTGGCGGTGCGGCCAGTGCCGATCGCCCACACCGGCTCGTAGGCGACCACGGCCTTGGCAAACGCCGCCACCCCGACCAACGCCAGCACCGGACGCAGCTGGCCGGCGATCACCGCTTCGGTCTGGCCGGCCTCACGCTGCTCCAGGTTCTCGCCGAGGCAGAGGATCGGGCGCAGGCCGGCGTGGATCGCGGCCTGGAACTTCAGCGCCACCAGTTCGCTGCTTTCGGCGTGGTACTGGCGGCGCTCCGAATGCCCGACCAGGCCGTAGCGCGCGCCGACATCGACCAGCATCGAGGCCGACACCTCACCGGTGTAGGCGCCCTGCTCATTGCTGCTGACGTCCTGCGCGCCGAACGCCAGCGGCGTGCCCTCGAAATCCTCGATGAGGTCGCCGATGTACGGCAGCGGCGGCAGGATCACCAGCTCCACGCCGGGCACGGGTACGGCGGCGATCTCGCGGACCAGCGCGGTGGCGAAGGCGCGGCTGCCATGCAATTTCCAGTTACCGGCGACGATCCTGTTCCTGCGGTGCATCGGCATCTCCTTCTCTGTTCGGCCTACTTCAGCTTGATCTCGCGCAGGCGCTCTTCAAGGTAGCCCTGCGCGGTGATCGGCTCCGGGTAACGACTCGGGTTGTCCGCGGTGATCGTGGACGGCAGCACGTCGATCAGGAAATCCGGGTTCGGGTGCAGGAAGAACGGCACCGAGTAGCGAGGATTGCGCGCGGCCTCGCCGGGGGGATTGGTCACCCGGTGGGTGGTCGACGGATACACGTGATTGGTCAGCCGCTGCAGCATGTCGCCGATGTTGACCACGATGGTGTCGGCGTCCGAGGTGAACGGCACCCATTCGCCCTTCTTCGACAGCACTTCCAGGCCGGCCGCGCTGGCACCCACCAGCAGGGTGATCAGGTTGATGTCCTCGTGCGCGCCGGCGCGCACGTTGGGGATGTCCTCGGTGGTGATCGGTGGGTAGTGGATCGGGCGCAGGATCGAGTTGCCGACGTCGGTCTTGTCGGCGAAATAGTCTTCCGGCAGGCCGATGTGCAGGGCTAGCGCCGACAGCACCTGCGAGCCCAGTGCATCCAGTGATTCGTACAGGCCGTAACCGACGCGCTGGAAATCGGGCACTTCTTCCGGCCACAGGTTCGGCGCCATGTCCGCGGCGTATTTCGAATCGCGCGGGATCTCGCGGCCGATGTGCCAGAACTCCTTGAGGTCGGAGTATTTCGCACCCTTCGCGGTCTCCACGCCGAACGCCGTGTAGCCACGCGCACCGCCGCCGCCGGGCACGTGGTACGCCCGCTTGGCATCTTCCGGCAACGCGAAGAATTGGCGGAAGGTCTCGTAGGCCTCGTCGATCCGTTCCTGCGGGATGCCGTGGTTGCGGATGCCGGCGAAGCCCCATTCGCGATACGCCGCGCCGAGTTCGTCGATGAAGGCCTGGCGGTCTTCCGACGCCGCCGGATGGGTGAAGCGGCGGATGTCGAGGGTGGGGATTCGCGAGGTCATATGCGGTTCTTCTTGCTCGTCATTTCTGCGGAGGCAGGGAGATCATGCCGCGGCGTTGCGCACGGCCGCAGCCAGCGTTTCAAGGGTGGCGTCGACCAGCGCGGCATCGTCGGCTTCGACCGTCACCCGCACCACCGGCTCGGTGCCGGACGGGCGCAGGAACGCACGGCCACGGCCTACGACTGCGCGCAGGGCATCGGCGAGCGCGGCTTGCACGCTGTCGGCCTCAGCCGGCTTGCTGCTGCCTTGGTAGCGCACGTTGATGGTCTTCTGCGGCACCTTGTGCAGACCCACCAGCGCCTCTTGCAAGCCGATCCCGCGCCGCTGCAGCACTTCCAGCACCTGCAGCGCGCTGACGATGCCGTCACCGGTGCTGGCGCGATCCAGGCACAGCAAATGGCCGCTGGCCTCGCCGCCGAGCACACCGTCGTTCGCCAGCAATTGCTGATGGACGTAGCGATCACCGACCTTGGCGCGAATGAAGCCGATCCCGAGCTTGGCCATCGCCTGCTCGAAGCCGTAGTTGGTCATCAGCGTACCGACCACCGGGCCGCGCAGGCGCCCCGTGTCCTGCCAATCGCAGGCCAGCACGTACAGCAGGTCGTCGCCGTCGCGGACGTTGCCCTGTGCGTCGACGAACAGCACGCGATCGCCGTCGCCGTCGAAGGCGATGCCGAGATCGGCACCGGTGTCGCGGACACGCGCAGCCAGTAATTGCGGATGGGTCGAGCCGACGCCATCGTTGATGTTCAGCCCGTTCGGATCGATCCCGATCGCATCGAGGCGCGCGCCGAGTTCGCGCAGCACCAGCGGCGCCAATTGGTAGGTGGCACCGTTCGCGCAATCAACCACGATGCGCATGCCGCGCAGGTTGAAGCCCTTCGGCACCGAATTCTTGCAGGCTTCGACGTAGCGGCCGATGGTGTCGCGGGTGCGCACCGCGCGACCCAACCGCTCCGAGGCGACGGTCCGGAACGGCGCGTCCAGCGCGGCCTCGATCGCGAGCTCGGTGGCGTCGTCGAGCTTCTCGCCCTGCGCCGAGAAAAACTTGATGCCGTTGTCGTGGTGCGGGTTGTGCGAGGCGGAGATGACGATGCCGCCATCGGCGCGCATCGAATGGGTGAGGTGCGCGACGGCGGGCGTCGGCATCGGCCCCATCAGCTGCACATCCACGCCGGCGGCGACCAGCCCGGCCTCGAGCGCCGCCTCGAACATGTAGTTGGAGATGCGGGTGTCCTTGCCGATGACGACGACAGGTTTCCGCCATTCCTGCCCCGCGCCGGTGGCGGCGACCAGCGCATGGCCGTATGCGTTGCCGAGGCGCAGCACGAAATCTGCCGAAATCACCCCTTCTCCGACGCGTCCGCGGATGCCGTCGGTACCGAAGTAGCGACGCGTGTTCATGCGGCCTCGACGTCGTCGGCGGGCGCGGGATGTTTCATCATCATGGCCAGCAGGTGGGCCAGGCGATCGCGCATCTCGCGGCGGTCGACGATCTGGTCGACGGTGCCGTGCTGGAGCAGGAATTCGCTGCGCTGGAAACCTTCCGGCAGCTTCTCGCGCACGGTCTGTTCGATCACGCGCTGGCCGGCGAAGCCGATCAGGGCCTCGGGCTCGGCCAGGTTGATGTCGCCGAGCATCGCAAAGCTGGCGGACACGCCACCGGTGGTCGGATGGGTGAGCACCGAGATGTACGGCAGGCCCACGGCGCGCAAGCGGCCCAGCGCGGCCGAGGTCTTGGCCATCTGCATCAGCGAGAACAGGCTTTCCTGCATGCGCGCGCCGCCACTGGCGGAAAAGTTCACGAACGGGCAGCGCAACGCCAGCGCGCGCTCCGCGGCGAGGGTAAAGCGCTCGCCGACCACCGAGCCCATCGAGCCGCCCATGTAGGCAAAATCGAACGCGGCCGCGACCAGGTCGTGGCCCTTGAGCTTGCCTTCCATCCCGATCAGCGCATCACGCTCACCGGTGGCTTTCTGTGCGGCCTTGATGCGCTCGGAATACTTCTTCTGGTCCTTGAACTTGAGGACGTCGGTCGGGCCGAGCTTGGCGCCGATTTCGTGCCCCAGCCCGTCGTCCAGCAAGGCTGCCAGCCGCGCGCGCGCGCGGATCGGCATGTGGAAACTGCACTTCGGGCAGACCTCGAGGTTTTCCTCCAGTTCCGGGCGGTACAGCACCGCGCCGCAGCGCTCGCACTTTTCCCAGAGGCCTTCCGGCACGCTGCGCTTGCGATCCACCCCGGTTTCGGTGCGGATGCTCGCGGGCATCAGTTTCTTAAGCCAGCTCATTCGGTTCGTTCACCGCTGTTGTCGGGCCGCCGGAGTGCCGTCGCGGATGCCGGTGGCGCAGTCTAGCTCAGGCCGGGACCGCGACCAGGTCGTCGAGGGCCTGGCGCAACGGCCGCAGGAAGGCACCGGCCATGTCTGCCGCAGCATTCGCGTCGGCAGCCTCGCCCAGCGCAGACACGAGCGCGCTGCCGACCACCACGCCATCGGCATGCGCGGCCATCGCTGCCGCGCTGGCGGCATCGCGGATGCCGAAGCCGGCGTAGACCGGAATCGCCGCCATCGCGCGCAATTGGCCAAGGCGCTCGCCGGCATCACCCACATCGAGCCGATCCGCACCGGTCACCCCGGCAAAGCTGACGTAGTAGAGATAACCCTCGGCCTGGTTGCACAGCCGCTCCAGGCGCGCCTGCGGCGTCGTCGGCGAGGCCAGCGAGATCAACGCCACGCCATGCCGGCCGAACGCGGCGCGGTATTCGTCGGCTTCCTCGGGGGGCAGGTCGACCAGCAGCACGCCATCCACCCCGGCCTCGCCCGCCGCAGCGGCAAAGCCGGCAGCGCCCCGGATCTCGACCGGATTCAAGTAGCCCATCAACACCACCGGCGTGGCGTCATCGCCCTGGCGGAACTCGCGTACCGCTTGCAGCACGTAGGTCATGCCCGCGCCACGCGCCAGCGCGTGCTCCGAGCTGCGCTGGATCACCGGGCCGTCCGCCATCGGGTCGGAAAACGGCACGCCCAGCTCGATCACGTCGGCACCGGCCGCGGCCAGCGCATGCATCACCGGCACGGTGGCCTCCAGCGACGGATCGCCGGCGCTGATGAACGGCACCAACGCCTTGCGGCCGGACACGCGGAGCACATCCAGCCTTGCCTGCAGGCGGGTCACTCGTTCGCCGGTGCGGCCGGCGGCACCGCGCCCGCGGCGGCCACATAGTCGCCGGCCGGAGTCTGCACGGTGGCGCCACCGACCTGGATGCCAGCCGCGGCGTATTCGGCGGCCAGTTCGGACTCGCCCACGTCGATGCCGCGTTCCTGTCCAATGCCGTCCAGATGCTCGTTCAGCATCCGGCGGTACATCGTGCTCATGTAGTCCAGGAAGTGGGCGCGCTCACTGGCGGCGTGGATCGGCTTCACGCTGACCAGGTACACGTGCGCATTGAAACGCGCGGCGGCGTACATGCTGGCCAGGCTGATGCGCTTCTCGCCGTATTCGCGGGACTGCTTGTTGGTCAGTTCCAGGTACTCGTTGACGCAGTCGAAGAACTTCGGATCCGGCCCGTTCTGGGTCTGTGCGGAAAGGTCGGCCGCAGCCTGGGTCTGGGTGTCGTCGGCCATGGCCGTACTCCTTAGGGTGTGTTTTTCAGCCGGGTATTGTCTCGCAAGCAGCCGGCTGAGGCCAGTTCAGGGAAAACCGCCCTGCCCGGCCACTGCCGCAGGCACACCGCGCCCGCGATCAGAGATCCATGCCATCGCGGGCGGCGATGGTGTGCACGTCCTTGTCACCGCGACCGGACAGGTTGCACAGCACCAGCGCATCCTTCGGCAGTTCGCGCGCCAGCTTGATCGCCTGGGCGATCGCGTGGCTGGACTCCAGCGCCGGCAGGATGCCCTCGGTGCGAGTGAGCTTGTGGAATGCGGCCAGTGCTTCGTCGTCGGTGATGCCGACATATTCGGCGCGGCCGCTGTCCTTCAGGAACGCGTGTTCGGGACCGACGCCCGGATAGTCCAGACCCGCCGAGATCGAATGGGTCTCGATGATCTGGCCGTCGTCGTCGCAGATCACGTAGGTGCGGTTGCCGTGCAGCACGCCGATCCGACCCGCCGACAGCGACGCGGCATGGCGGCCGGTTTCGATGCCGTCACCCGCGGCTTCGGCGCCGACGATGCGCACGCCGCCGTCGTTGAGGAACGCGTGGAACAGGCCGATCGCATTGCTGCCGCCACCGACGCAGGCAGTGATCGCGTCGGGCAGGCGGCCGTATTCCGACAACATCTGTGCGCGCGCCTCGCGCCCGACCACCGCGTTGAAATCGCGAACCATGCGCGGGTACGGATCCGGGCCGGCCACCGTGCCGATGATGTAAAAGGTGTCCTGCACGTTGGTCACCCAGTCGCGCATCGCCTCGTTGAGCGCGTCCTTGAGCGTGGCCGATCCGCTGGTCACCGGCACCACCGTCGCCCCGAGCAGCTTCATCCGGTAGACGTTGATCTTCTGCCGCTCGATGTCGGTGGCGCCCATGTAGACCACGCACTCCAGCCCCAGCCGCGTGGCCACGGTGGCGCTGGCCACGCCATGCTGGCCGGCACCGGTCTCGGCGATGATGCGGGTCTTGCCCATCCGGCTGGCGAGCAAGGCCTGGCCGATGGTGTTGTTGATCTTGTGCGCGCCGGTGTGATTCAGGTCCTCGCGCTTGAGCAGGATCTGCGCGCCACCGGTTTCGCGGCTGAGGCGCTCGGCGTGATAGATCGGGCTCGGCCGGCCGACGTAGTGCTTCAGGTCTTTTTCGAACGCGGCGATGAAGGCCGGATCGACGCGCGCGGCGTCGTACGCGGCGGCCAGTTCTTCCAGCGGGCCGATCAGGGTCTCGGCGACGAAGCGCCCGCCATGGCGACCGAAATGCCCCTGCGCATCCGGATAGGCATTGAAGTCGAGAGGATCAGCGGCCACAGGCATTGCACTCCTTGAGTTCATCGTTGTCGCCGAGGTCGACGCAGTCGGCGCGCCGCACTTGCTCCACGAAACGGCGCATCAGCACGCCATCCTTGATCCCTGGTTCCCGCTCGATGCCGCTGGCGACGTCCACGCCCCATGGCGAGGCCGCGCGCACCGCAGCAAACACATTGTCCGGCCCCAGCCCGCCCGCGAGCACGAAAGGCTTGCTCATGTCACCCGGAATGGCGGCGGTATCGACGCGTTGCCCGCTCCCACCCGGCTCGCCTGCCGCATGACCGTCCAGCACGAAGCCCGCTGCATGCGGATAGCGCGCATGCAGCATCCGGCCGTTGAGGCCCGCCTCCGCGCCCTTCAGGCCGATGCCCTTCAGGTACGGCAGGCCGAAACGGCGGCAGAAGGCGTCGTCTTCGCTGCCATGGAACTGCAGCAGGGTTGGCCGCGCATGCGCGATCGCCTCGCGCACTTCACCCGCGCTGTTGTCCATGAACAAGGCGACCACGTCCACCAGCGGCGCCAATGCCTCGCGCAGGGCGCGCGCCGACTCCGGCTCGAGGCGACGCGGGCTGCTTCCGGCGAAGATCAGCCCGACCGCATCCACGCCCAACTCGCCAGCCAGGCGCACGTCGCCGGCGCGGGTCAGGCCGCAGAACTTGATGCGGGTGCGGAACAGCGCGCGTGTCATCGGGGGTCCTTCAACAGGATGTTTCGTCGCTGCAGACGTCCTGCGGCAGTCCCCATTGTCGCGGATAACGCGGCCCCAGGAACAGCAGCCCTGCCGCCGGCGCGGTCGGCCCCGCCACGCTGCGGTCGCGGCCGTGCAGCAACTCGGCGATCCACTCGACCGGGCGCTCGCCGCGCCCGACCAACAGCAGCGATCCCACGATGTTGCGCACCATGTGGTGGAGGAAGGCATTGGCCTGCACCTCCACCAACACCTCGTCGTCGCGGCGGGTCACCACGATGTCGTGCATCTGGCGCCGTGCATGTTTGGCCTGGCATTGCACGCTGCGGAACGCGGAGAAATCATGTTCGCCGCGCAGCAGCTGCGCGGCGGCATGCATGGCGTCGGCATCCAACGGCATCCGTTCCCAGCTGAGGTACTGGTGTTCCAGCCCGGGCCGCGTGCCCCGATTGAGGATGCGATAACGATACCGCCGCGCGCGCGCCCCGAAGCGTGCACTGAAGTCGTCGCTGACCGGCACGCACCAGCGCACAGACATGCTGACAGGCAGGTTGCTGGTGGTGCCGAGCACCCAGCCGCGCGGGTCGCGCACGGCATCGGTGTCGAAGTGGACGACCTGGCAGCGTGCATGCACACCGGCATCAGTGCGGCCTGCGCAGATGGTGTCGATACGCGCAGCGGCAACCTTCGACAGGGCCATCTCCAGCGCGGTCTGCAGGCTGCCGTCAGCGACCTGGGTTCCGGCCGTGCTCAGCCGCTGCCAGCCGGAGAAGCGACCACCGTCGTATTCGACCCCCAGCGCGAGCCGCATCCGCTTGCCGTTGCGCCTCAGCCGATCTCGCGCAACAGCCGCGCGGCATCCGTGCGCACGACCGGATCGGCATCATCCAGCAACTCTTGCAGCAGTTGCTTTGCCGAATGGTCGTCGCCGATGTCGAGGAAGGCACGCGCCAGCTTCATGCGCTGCTCGGCACTGGCCTGGGGGGTGGGCACCACGTCCGGGACGTCGTCCTCGGCCGGCACGAAACGAGGTGCGGCGGGCTCGAACGGGGCCACCGGCGTCACCGGCGGCAGGACGTCCTCGGCTTTCACCCAGCCGGAATGCCAGGCCGGGGCTTCCACCCGGCTGGCGGTGGGCGGCACGTCGGCCAGATCGATGGTCGGCGCGGGTCGTGGCACGTCCTCGACCGGCATCGGAATCGCGATCTGTGCCGGCGCATGCTGCTCGACGTGGTCGCTGTCGGGTTCCGGATCCGCGGCAACGGCCGGCTCTGTTTCCGCCACCGGATGCATCAGGCTGGCGGCCAGCGCTTCGCTGTCGAAGCTGCTGCGGCGAGGCACCGGCGCCGGCTTGCGGCGCCCCATCAGCAACCAGGCCAGCAGCGCAAACGCAGCCAGGCCCAGTCCGCCCCAGATATACGGCATCGGACTGGGCGCATTCGCGGCCTCATCCGGGCGGGACGGCACCTGCTCGCTGGCCTGCGGCGCTGCCTGCGCCGTCGCGGGCTTCACGGCGGCGACAGACGCAGCTTTAGCATTGTTCGCTTCGGCCAGGCGCTGCTGGGCGGCGGCCAGCTCGCTGTCCTTCAGCGACAGCAACTGCTGCTGCTCCTGCTTGAGTTTCTCGAGTTCGGCCACCCGCTCCTTCAGGTCGCCGATTTCGGCGGCCTTGGCGGCGATGTCCTCATCCCGTTGACGCAATTGCTGCTGCAGCATGCTGCCCTCGCCCCCGGCAGCGGTGCCGGATCGTGTTCCTGTGGCCTTGCCCGGTGCAGCGGGCGGGATGATCTGCAAGCGTGCTTCCTGCCGCCGTGGCGGCGCGGCCTGGCGCTTCTGTGCCGCCACAACCGCTGCAGCGGGCTTGGGTGCGGCGGTCGCTTCGGTGGCAGCCGGCTGCGGCGCGCGGGTGACGGGTGCCGCTGGCGCGGCTGCGACCTCCGGCTGGCGGACCGGGCGGCGTGCCTGCCGCCATTGCTGCATCTGCTGGCGAACGACCTGGCCGGCTTCGTCGGCGTTGACGCTGCCAAGCTCTTCGCTGCCGGGAACCCGCAACACCGAACCACGCCGCAACCGGTTGATGTCATCGCCCAGGAACGCGTCCGGATTGGCGCGCAGCAACGCGAGCATGGTCTGGTCGAGGCTGAAACCCGCTGGCAGGTCCAGCTTGCTGGCGATCTTCGACAGCGTTTCGCCCTGCTTGATCGGGCCGTATTGCGCAGGCGCGGGCGCTGCTGCCACCGGCGCGGGCACCGGTGCTACCGGTTGCGCCGGCGGCAGCGGCGCGATGGCGATGGCCGTCGGCGCAGGTACCGGTTCGGGTCGCTCGTCGAGAATCGGCGCGGCGGGCACAGGCGCTGGCGCGACGGCCACCGGCGGCGCGATCGGCCGCTGGACCACGTTCGGCGCGGGCGAGACCGGCGCATCGATCGCCGGCTGCAACGGCGCACTGGCAGTGTTGGGCGCGTCGACCAGCACGGAATATTCACGCACCAGCAGGCCCTGCTGCCAGTCGACCTCGACCAGGAAATTCAGCACAGCCGTTTCGACCGGGCGGGTGGTG
>Ga0073904_10003917_pt1 | contig 11154 bp, 11 predicted proteins | sample KloWWTrecipitate_FD_66668 | JGI IMG/M metagenome (GOLD analysis project Ga0073904, IMG submission 66668) | Active sludge microbial communities from Klosterneuburg, Austria, studying microevolution and ecology of nitrifiers - Klosterneuburg... | ecosystem: Engineered > WWTP > Aerobic digester >... | reverse complement strand
CTCGTAGGAGGTCCGGGACAGGATCGTGACGCGCACATTGGGATTGCGGATCAAGAAGGGCACCGTCAGCCGTCCGACCATCGGCAAAGCGGTGGGTATCGCGCCCAGCCGCAGGTTGCCCGACACGCCTGACCGGATCGCCCGCATTTCCTCGCGCATGGTCCTAGTGTCACCGACAATGCGCAGCGCCCAGTCCAGAACCCTCTGGCCTTCGGGAGTCAGCCCCTGAAACCGCGCGCCGCGAAAGACCAGCTGCACGCCAAGCTGTTCTTCCAGTTGCTTGATCGCCGAGGAGAGCGAGGGCTGCGTCACCCCCGCCACTTCCGCCGCCCGGCCGAAATGGCGTTCATTGGCCAGCGCGATGAACATTTCCAGTTTGTCGATCATCGTTCGACCCTATCCATTGGACAACAGCCGCGAAAGGGCGTGAAGAGCATTGTCGCGCCGCCTGCCCACGATTACATCAGGATCATGCGCAGGTTCATCCCCTTTCTCAAATCGCCGCCACGTGTCGCGGTTCTTCGTCTCCAAGGTGTCATCACCGCCGGTGGGCGTGGGGGCGGGTTAAACGACGCTGCCCTTGCCCCGCTGATCGAACGGGCTTTCCGCAAGGGCAGACCGGCGGCCGTGGCGCTTGCGATCAACTCGCCCGGCGGCTCACCTGTCCAATCCTCGCTGATTGCCGCGCGAATCCGGCGACTCGCCGAGGAACGCAAACTGCCCGTTCATGCCTTTGTCGAGGATGTCGCCGCTTCGGGCGGCTATTGGCTTGCATCGGCGGCGGATGACATCTGGGTCGACGCAAGTTCGGTTGTCGGTTCCATCGGGGTGATTTCGGCGGGGTTTGGTTTCCCCGAATTCATGGAGCGTCACGGGATCGAGCGGCGGGTCCATACGGCCGGCGCATCGAAAAGCATGCTCGATCCGTTCCGCCCGGAAAAGACCGACGACGTGGCGCGCCTGAAGGCGATCCTTGAGCCGATACATGCCGCCTTCAAGGATCAGGTGCGCGCCCGGCGAGGCAATCGTCTGCCCGAGGGGCGCGATCTCTTTACCGGAGAGGTCTGGGTTGGCGCGCAAGCGCTGGAGGTGGGGCTTGCCGACGGGGTCAGTCATCTGGTGCCGAAACTGAAGGAACTGTATGGCGACAAGGTGCGACTTGTGCCCTACGGCATGAAACGCCCGCTGTTCCAGCGGATCAGTGGGCGCATTCTGGTCGATGCAATGGATCAGGTCGAGGAGCGTGGCCTTTGGGCGCGTTACGGGCTTTAAGATGATGTCAAAACTGATCGTTCTCTTCCTGATCGGCATGATGGTGCTTGCCATCTGGGGCCGCCATGCCGCCGGCCGCCGGATCGGGCGATACTGCTCCCACTGTGGCAGGCCGCATCCTTGCGGCTGCCCCAAGGGGTCGGCATGAGCCGCGCGCTGGTCACGGGCGCGGCGCGGCGACTTGGCCGGGCGATGGCGCTTTACCTTGCGGCGCGCGGCCATGATGTCGTGATCCACTATTCAGGCTCGGCGGCAGAGGCGGAAGACACCGCCTGCGATGCCCGCGCTCTGGGGGTCAAGGCCGTGACCCTGCGTGCCGACCTTTTGGACGAAGGGCAGACCGAAGCGCTGGTCGCCCGCGCTGCCGAAGCTTTGGGCGGGCCCCTGACCATTCTGATCAACAACGCGTCGACCTTCGATTACGACAATATCCGCAGCGCGACGCGAAAAAGCTGGGATCGCAATCTGGGCAGCAATCTGCGGGCGCCTTTCGTGCTGACCCAGAGGTTTGCGGTCCAAGTGCCGCCCGCGCTGCGCGGGCCGGAGGGCGCGCGGGCGCAGGGGCTGGTCATCAACATGCTGGATCAGCGTGTTCGCAAGCTGACTCCGGAATTCATGAGCTACACGATCGCCAAGATGGGCCTTTGGGCTTTCACCCAGACAGCGGCGCGGGCGCTCGCCCCCGACGTCCGGGTCAATGCGATCGGGCCGGGCTCCACCCTGAAGGGCGAGCATCAAAGTCCGGAACAGTTTGAACGCCAGCGCGCGGCTTCGGTCTTGGAGAGGGGTGCCAATGCCGAAGACATCATTGCGGCGCTGGGATATTTTCTCGATGCCCCCGCTGTCACCGGCCAACTGCTGTGTGTGGACGGAGGGCAGCATCTGGGGTGGAAAACGCCGGATATCCTAGGGCCTAGTGGCTGATCCTGGTCTTTCCCCTACGGCAATTTGGGTGCTTTTCGACGCAGGGTTGCGACGACTTGTCCACTTGCGACCAACCTATCACAAATCAGTTACAAATCTGCCTGAAAAATCAGTGATTTACAGAACGCTTATAAAAATTACACCTTATTTCAAAGAGTTAGAAAATCGCCTAAAAAATGGGCAACTCGATGAACCCTGCCAAGAACAAGGGAAATTCGGCCGCGCCCAAACCTTTTCACCAGATTTATCCACAGATTCCGTGGACAGGTTTCAGCTTGCCAAAGCCCGTGCCAGAGTGCAGCCAGACCTGAGAATCGCGCGTGGGCATCGGGGTGGGCAAGGCGGGGTGGAATGACCGATACGCCAGACGAAAAACAAACCGGATATGGCGTCATCCAGGCCTATCTCAAGACGCTCGACGCTTCGCCCGGCGTCTACCGGATGCTGGATGGCGAAGCGCGCGTGCTCTATGTCGGCAAGGCACGCAATCTGAAGGCGCGGGTTTCGAACTATGCGCGTGCTACGGGTCATTCGGCGCGCATTGCACGGATGATTTCGCAGACCGCTTCGATGATGTTCCTGACGACGCGGACGGAAACCGAAGCGCTTCTGCTGGAACAGAACCTGATCAAGCAGCTGAAGCCGCATTTCAACGTGCTGCTGCGCGATGACAAAAGTTTTCCGAATATCCTCGTCAGCCGCGAAAGCGCCTTTCCCCAGATCAAGAAGCACCGGGGTGCCAAGACGGAAAAGGGTGACTATTACGGCCCCTTCGCCAGCGCGGGCGCGGTCAACCGCACGCTCAACCAGTTGCAGAAGGTCTTTCTGCTCAGGAACTGTTCGGACGCGATGTTCTCAAGCCGCACCCGGCCTTGCCTGTTGTATCAAATCAAACGCTGTTCGGCGCCCTGCACGGGGCTGATCTCTGTGGCCGACTATGGTCGGCTGGTTACCGACGCAGAGCGGTTCTTGCAGGGCCGCACCACCGCCGTTCAGGAAAGCCTGGCCGCCGACATGGGGCGGGCGGCCGAAGCGATGGAATATGAACGCGCCGCGGCCCTGCGCGACCGGATCAGGGCCCTGACGCAGGTCCAACAGGCTCAAGGTATCAATCCGCGCGGCGTGACGGAGGCGGATGTGATCGCGCTCCATATGGAAGGGGGACAGGCCTGCGTGCAGGTTTTCTTCATCCGAGCCAATCAAAGCTGGGGCAACCGTGACTTCTATCCCAAGACCGGCGCCGGGGCGGAGGAGGCAGAGGTGCTGGAAGCCTTCCTTGGCCAGTTCTATGACAATAAGGAACCGCCGCGGCTGATCGTGCTGTCGCATCCGATCGAGGATGCGGACCTGATGGTGCAGCTTCTGTCGGACCGCGCCGGACGAAAGGTGGAACTGGCCGTGCCCCAGCGCGGTGAAAAGGCCGAACTTGTGGAAAATGCCGCCCGCAACGCCCGCGAAAGTCTGGCGCGCCGGATGTCGGAAAGTGCGGCGCAGTCGAAACTGCTGGAAGGGCTGGCAGAAGCGTTCGACCTTGATGGCCCGCCGGCCCGGATTGAGGTCTATGACAATTCGCATATCCAGGGCACCAATGCCGTGGGGGGCATGATCGTGGCGGGGGCGGAAGGGTTCCTCAAAAGCCAGTACCGCAAGTTCAACATCAAGTCCGAGGCGGGCGCGAACAGCGACGATTTCGGTATGATGAAAGAAGTGCTGACCCGTCGGTTCGAACGGCTGTTGAAGGAAGACCCCGACCGACAGTCAGGCAACTGGCCCGATCTTCTGCTGATCGATGGTGGCGCGGGGCAGGTGTCGGCGGTCGCGGAAATTCTGGAAAACCTTGGGGTTGAGGATATTCCCTTCATTGGTGTTGCCAAGGGCATCGACCGCGATCTGGGCAAGGAAGAGTTCCACCGCCCTGGCCAGCGGCCTTTCGCGCTGCCGCACAATGCACCGGTTCTGTATTTCATACAGCGCCTGCGGGACGAGGCCCACCGCTGGGCCATCGGCGCCCACCGTGCCAAACGTGCCAAGTCCGTGGCGGCAACGCCCTTGGACGAGGTGCCCGGCATCGGCGCCACCCGCAAGCGCGCGCTTTTGGCGCATTTCGGCTCTGCCAAGGCGGTCAGCCGCGCGGGGTTGACCGACCTGAAAGCGGTCGATGGCATATCGGAAACGATGGCGCAGACGATCTATGATTTTTTCCACGGCGGCTGACGCGCCCACCCGCGGCTTTGACGCAAAACTGTAATACTCGCGTGGTTCTTGGGAAGTCTCGCGACAGGGTGTGATGATGGACAAACCGAAGAATGGCGATGCGCTCGACTGGCTCGAACAGGAGCTGGCGGATGTGCTGGACGAAGACTATGAGCTGGAGCTTGAAGATGCCACGCTCTCTCGCGAGATCGCCAAGATCTATCGCAGCAGTCATCCCGATGCCCTTGATCGCCGCGTCTATCTGACGGAGCTTGTGCGCCTGCAATCGGAGCTGATCAAACTTCAGGACTGGGTACAGTATCACAAGGAAAAGGTCGTCGTGATCTTCGAAGGGCGCGACTCGGCCGGCAAAGGCGGCGTAATCAAACGTATCTCCCAGCGGCTGAACCCAAGGGTTGTGCGCACGGTCGCCTTGCCCGCGCCTTCGGATCGGGAGAAATCCCAATGGTACTTCCAGCGCTACGTGCCGCATCTGCCCGCAGGTGGCGAGATCGTGCTTTTTGACCGGTCCTGGTACAATCGCGCCGGCGTCGAGCGGGTGATGGGGTTTGCCGACGAAGATCAGGTCGCGCAGTTCTTCAACGACACGCCGGAATTCGAGCGGATGCTGGTGCGTTCGGGTATCAGGCTCGTGAAATACTGGTTCTCCATCACCGATGAAGAACAACAGATGCGTTTCCTGATGCGCATTCACGACCCGATGAAACAGTGGAAACTGTCCCCGATGGACCTGCAAAGCCGTGTCAGGTGGGAGCAATATACCAAGGCCAAGGAAGAGATGATGGCGCGCACCAACATCCCCGAGGCCCCTTGGTACATAGTAGAAGGCAATGACAAGAAGCGCGCCCGATTGAACTGTATCGACCATCTGCTTGGCCAGATTCCCTACGAGCCGGTTCCGCACGAGGAAATCCGGCTTCCCGACCGGGTGTTCAATCCCGACTATGAACGTGCTGTTCTGCCACCGGAGCTTTATGTGCCGCGCAAGTACTGACGATTCGGGCATGGATGAAGGAGCATCGAAGCCCCTTCCCCCCGCATCTGAACATGGGCTAGTGTGCGGTCATGCACTGGAATATCCCGAACATCCTGACTGTCCTTCGTCTGTTCGCCGCCCCCGGTGTGGCGGTGATGTTTCTTTATTTTCACCGGCCATGGGCGGACTGGTTCGCGCTCGCACTTTTCGTCAGCGCCGCCGCGACAGACTATTTCGACGGTTATCTGGCGCGGTTGTGGAAACAGGAATCGAAGTTCGGCGCGATGCTCGATCCGATTGCCGACAAGGCCATGGTCGTTATCGCGATCATGATCCTGACAGGCTACAACGGGATGAATCCGCTCCTGATCCTGCCTGCGACTGTCATCCTGTTCCGTGAAGTTTTCGTCTCGGGCCTGCGCGAGTTTCTGGGGGGCAAGGCCGGAACGTTGAAGGTCACGAAACTGGCCAAATGGAAGACGACCACACAGATGGTGGCGATTGCGGTTCTGTTCCTAGGAACCGGGCTCGAATATCTGAACGGCGTCGCGATGCAGGGCATGACCCCCGAACAATATGCCGATGCCGTGACCGCCGGACTTGCCGATCCGGTGCGTGCCTGCGGCAAGCGCGATTGCGCGTCCGTCGCCAATGACGTGGGTTTTGCGCTGATCTGGATTGCAGCCATCCTTACATTCCTCACCGGTTGGGATTATTTCAGGAAGGCCCTGCCATTCCTGAAAGACGACCAATGATCGACATTCTCTATTTCGCTTGGGTACGGGAGCGGATCGGCCTGCCGCGAGAGCGGTTGGAGACGAACGCCGCAACCGTCGCCGATCTGGTGGAGGAGCTTCGCGGTCGCGAAGACCGTTATGCCGTGGCTTTCGCCGATCTGCGCGCGCTTCGCGTGGCGCTTGATCAAAAGCTTGCCGACTTTTCTGCCCCCCTTTCCGGCGTGCGCGAGGTCGCATTCTTTCCGCCGATGACCGGGGGCTAGGATGGCGGTTCGGGTTCAGCATGAGCCGTTCGACTATGGCGCCGAATGTGCCGCCTTTGCCGCAGCCGTCAAGGGGGCCGGGGCGGTCGTGACCTTTCTGGGCGTCGTGCGCGACGATTGCGGGCGCCTGTCGCGCATGGAGATCGAGCACTACCCCGGCATGACGGAAAGCGCACTTGTCGCGATTTCCGCCGATGCGTCGGCGCGCTGGCCCCTTACCGCATCGCTGATCATCCACCGCCACGGCGCTCTGACGCCCGGCGAGCCAATCATGATGGTTGCGACCGCCTCGCGCCACCGCGAGGCCGCGTTCCAAGCGGCGGAATTCCTGATGGACTATCTGAAGTCACGCGCGCCCTTCTGGAAGAAGGAATTCAGTGCCGACGGCGCGGAATGGGTGGCGGCAAAGGACAGCGACGAAACAGCACTCGGGCGCTGGTAGGCGCGATCCTCAGCCCTTGCTGCTGCGCTCGATATAGGCGCGCAGCTCTTCGGTCTCTGCCCGCGCGTCGCGCAGCCCATCCATCGCGGCGCGCAGTTCGGCCTCGGTCTGGCTGAGTTGATTGGTCAGGTCACGCTCGCGCTGCTCGAAATAAGTCAGCGCCTCGTCGCGGGCTTCTTCGGCATCGTGCAGATTGCGCGCCATCTGATCCAGATCGCTGATCTCGGCCTGGGTGACGCGGGTAAAGCGATGCACCAGCCACGAGGCGAACCAGCCAAGGCCAAAGGCGAGGAACAGCACGATGGTCATCGCCACGATAAATTCAGTCCGGTTCATGCAGTGCCTCTGGGTTGTGGCATGGATCAGTCCGTTCCGCCCGCGGCAGGGCGTTTTTTCGGACGGATGGTTTTGTCATCAGGGGTTTGGACTATGACTTCGGCGGGCGCGGAAGATTGGCCTTCGCCCGCGCTGGCAGGCGGTACGTTCAGAAGGCGAAACTCGATCCGGCGGTTCTTTTCGCGGTTTTCCTCGGTGTCGTTGGCCATGATCGGCTGGGTCTCGCCATAACCCTTGGCCGTAAGGTTCCCGGTCAGGATCCTGCGCGATTGCAGTGCGATGATGACGGCACGGGCCCGCTGATCCGAGAGGGCAAGGTTCATCTCCTCCCGGCCCTGGCTGTCGGTATGGCCGCCGACTTCCATAGGGTAATCGGCGCAGCCTTTCATCACTTCGGCGATCTTGTCGAGCGTGCCTTTTGCCCCGGGCACGATGGTGGCTGACCCCGGTTCGAACGTGATCTTGCTTTGCCCTAGGATCGCGTTGATCTGGTCCGCACATTCGGTGTCACTTGGCAGCGCCGTCTGCGGATCGAGGCTTTCGTCATAGTTCACGTTGATCTTGTAGTTTCCTTGCGCGCCCAGCTTAGACGACAATATCCGCGCGATGGTGCCGGATGTTTCGCGCGAACCGGAGGTGCCTTCGATCACCAGTTCCCCAGTCCGCACCGTGACCTTGCCATCATTCAATTCGCCCAGCGCTTCAAGTCCGACCAGAACACGTTGTGGCCAGCCATCCGGCAAGGTGCCGTCAAGACGCGTTGCCGCGTGAACGGCCCCACTGCCGAACCGCGCGCGCGCGAAACTTTCGACCACTTCGCGCGACAGATCATCCCTCAGCCGTCCACTCAGATCCACGCGGCCTTCGCCATCCACGGTCGCGACGAATTCGGCCTCGCCCTCAGGGGCGCCTTCTGTCGCTTCGGGTTGCGTGGCCTGAAGGGAAAAAACTTCGGGCAGGTTTGATTCCAGTTCGCCCACCACCCGGTCGAAATCTGATCGGCTGACCTGCGGTCCGGCGATCAGCGCGATGTCGGCGTCGGAAAAGGTGATGGACCCGTTTCCAAGCGCCGCCAGCGCCTTGATCGCCATGACAGTCGCGTCAGCCCATTCTGGGGTAGGCACACCCAGCCCCACCGTGCACGATGCTGTTGCGGGCACGCCGACTTCGACCGCCGCAGCAAGGATGCGGGCGCGCGCCTTGTCGCTGTCGGCCGAACAAGCATCGAACCGCGCACCGCTTTCGTCCACGACGACCCGCAAGGTAAAGGGGGTGATGACTGGGCGCGGTGCAGAAATGTCCAGCGTCACGGTTACGCCAGCGGGCTGTTGCCGTCGCAGGGCCGTTTCCATCTCGCGCTTCTGATCGGCGCTGTCGCTGATTGCAGTGATCGATACCTGGCCCGGCCGCACGGAGATTTTGGCGCGCGGCAGCAAGGCCAGCACCTTGACGGCATAAAGGACGGCAGTGTCCCAATTCTCAGGCACCGGATGGTCGGCGGCTTCTAGCATGTCGGTGATCTGGTCGCCTTCAGCAAGCGCATCGAGGCTTGTGACCAGTTCTTCGCGGTCCAGCGTGGCCGGTGCCAGACCGATGAGCGAGACGCCATCATCATTGCGCAAGATCTCGATCTTGAATTCCGGCGCCGCGATCTGGGCCTGATCGGCCACCGCCATCGCATCGCGCAGACGCGCGGAATCGACCACACCCCCGGCGATGGAAAGGGCGCGGAAGCGCATCGCCTCGGTCGGTGCGGTGCCGGTCAAGATCACCTGAAGCCCGTCGGCCTGCACTTCGGCCCAACTGTGACCGGCTTCGGCCAGCGCGCGGCGCACCCCGAGTTTGGAGAATCGTTCAATCGCATGGGCCGTCCAGAGCGAAAGCAGCAGGCACAAAAGGCCCGTCGCCGCAAACACCGCGGGGCTAATCGCCTTGGGAGGCAGTTGCCTTGGAAGGGTCAGTTTCACCGGTGCCGCGCCTTTCGAAGGTGGTGGCGAACTCCTTACGGCGCGCGCGCCGGGGGATCAATCAAAGGAAAGCGGCTGCGGCAAGAAACAGCGCAGCGATCAGTCCCGCATCGCGGTTGGAGCGGAAAATCCTCAAGCAATTAGCGGAATCGGTGATGTCGAGATGCTGCATCTGCCACAGAAGGTGCCAGCCGAGCGCCCAGGGCGCCGCGAGCGAGAGACAGAGTTTCAAGAGACCCGCCTGCGGCAGCAACGCGCCGAGAATCGCCCCGGTCATCAAGATTACGGTCAGGATCAGGAAAAAGGCGAGCCATTTACCGGTCGCCGCACCAAACAGGCGCGCGGTTGAACGGACACCGATCAGCACATCGTCCTCCTTGTCCTGATGGGCATAGATCGTGTCATAGAAAAGCGTCCAACTGATGCCCGCGATATAGAGCAGCAAAGCGGACAGGTCAGGCGCGCCTGCATGGGCGGCAAAGGCCACCAGCACGCCCCAGTTGAAGGCCAACCCCAGAAAAAGCTGTGGCCACCAGGTGAACCGCTTGGCGTAGGGGTATATCGCCACCAGCCCCAGCGAGGCGACGGCCAGCAAGATCGTGGTCCAATTGTAGCTCAGAAGGACCAGCCCCGCCGCCGCCATCTGCGCAAACATCCAGACAACCGCCTGCCGGACGCTGACCTGCTCAGAAGGGATGGGGCGCGACCGGGTGCGGGCGACCGAGGCATCGAATTCGCGGTCGGTGATGTCGTTCCAGGTGCAGCCTGCGCCCCGCATAAGCCAGGCCCCGAGCGCGCAGCCCAGGATGATCCAGACATCCCACAGACGCCAGCCGTCAACCGTCGCCGCAAGTGCCACCCCCCACCAGCACGGCAAAAGCAGAAGCCATGTGCCGATTGGCCGGTCGGCACGCGAAAGGCGCAGATAGGGGCGCAAGGAGGCGGGCGCATATCGGTCGACCCAGTTGCCCCTGACGGCATCGGCAACCTGTCCTTCGGCCTCTGGCAAATGCGGGGACACGGTCATAAGGTCGGCCTCATGGCAAGGGCAAAGATCAGACTCTGTGTAGACCAACCGCTTGGGCCGGGGCAATCGCTGGCGCTGGACGAGGCGCAGGCGCATTATCTTTTTGGCGTGATGCGGGAAGCTGTGGGGGCCGAGGTTCTGGTCTTCAACGGGCGCGATGGCGAATGGCTGACCCGGGTGGAGACCGCCGGAAAACGGGCTGGTGTGCTGCGATGTCTGGCGCAGACCCGGCCACAGGGCGTGCCGCCCGACCTGTGGCTGATCTTCGCGCCGGTGAAGAAAGCGCGCACCGATTTCATCGTCGAAAAGGCCGTGGAACTGGGGGCCGCCCGGCTGGTGCCGGTGCAGACCGATTTCACCAACGCCGACCGCATGCGTCAGGACAAGACCGAAGCCCATGTGCGCGAGGCCGCCGAACAATGCGAGGCGACATGGCTGACCGATGTCACGGCCCTGACGCCGCTGACCAAGCTACTTGCCGGATGGGATCCGGCCCGGCGGATCCTTTGGGCAGACGAAGGCGCGGCGCGAAGCGCGGGGCAGGGCCAAGGCCCGGCCCGGAAATTGGCAAGCCTGCCGGGCGCGCCCTGGGCCATTCTGGTGGGGCCGGAGGGTGGGTTTTCGGAAGCGGAACGTTCACGCCTTGCCAGTTTGCCCTTCGTGGTGCCCGTCACACTTGGTCCGCGCATCTTGCGGGCCGAAACTGCGGCGCTGGCGCTATTGACGCTGTGGCAGGCGCATCTGGGCGACTGGTAGGGAAGGGGCGGGTCGGATGAGTTTCCTCAGGCCCGAAGCCGCCGCCTTTGTCGCGCGCTGGAGCGAGGTGAGCGCGGCCCTTGCCGTCGGCCTTGCCGGGGTCTGGCTGATCGGGCTTGGTGGATATCTTCTGACTCCCCTAGGGGTGGCAATTGCGCTGCTGGCGCTCGGCTGGGGTCTGTTGACGCTGCGCCGGATAAGGTTTCAGCGCCCGGTCAGCGCCCCGGGCGTGGTCGAGGT
>Ga0073904_10003913_pt1 | contig 11160 bp, 8 predicted proteins | sample KloWWTrecipitate_FD_66668 | JGI IMG/M metagenome (GOLD analysis project Ga0073904, IMG submission 66668) | Active sludge microbial communities from Klosterneuburg, Austria, studying microevolution and ecology of nitrifiers - Klosterneuburg... | ecosystem: Engineered > WWTP > Aerobic digester >... | reverse complement strand
GGCGCTGGCGCCCGGCCTGATCGCCGGCTACTGGGCGGCACGCGACAACCCCAATCCCCGCCACACCACCACACGGGTGAGCTGGCGCGACGCCTCGTTCGTTTTGATCATCGCCGCTGGCACCTTCGCGATGCTGCGCAGCCTGTATACCAACGGCGTTCTCGACCCGGCGCGCAACAGCCTGACCTGGCCCGGCGCTGGAGCGCTGGCACTGGGCTCGGTGGTGATCGGCCAGGTTGCCACCATGGTCTGGCTGGCCAGTGACCGCACGCCGCATGCGCTCAAGGTGGCACGGGTGCGCAACCTGCTCACCGTCAATCTGCGCTGGGTCATGCTGATCACCGTCGGATTGGCCGGTATGGGCGCGCTGGACTGGCTGAGCTGGTGGATTCTGGCGGAGTTCCAGACCGGCAATGCGTGGCTGTGGCGCGGCGTCGGCGCTGGCGGCGTGGCGCTGTTGATCCTGCGCGCTCTGGTGCAACCACTGCAGAAGATTGCCGCCGAAAGCTCGAACCGCACGCGCGAATGGCTGCCACTGCTGATCGAGGTCGGCAGCATGTGCGCGATGGTGGTGCTGGTCTTGTTCTGGCTGGTCCTGCTGCAATGGTTCGTTTTCGCGCCCGAAACCTTCGAGGCGATGCGCGCGGTACCGGCCTGGATGCGCGCCAGCATACTTGCCTGCGTGTTGCTGGCCTGGATCGTGTTGTCGGCCGGCAATGTGCAGATGGCCAACACCTCATCGCTGCACAGCTTCTACCGCTCCCGGCTGACACAGGCCTATCTGGCGGTGGGCAATCGCCAGCGCGACCTGGCCGATGAGAACGGCGTACGCTCCGACGTGACCCGGGTGGTCGACGGTGACGACAGCAGGTTGTCGGACTACCGCCCGGAGACCCTGGGTGGCCCGATCCACCTGGTCAACACCAGCCTGAACCAGACCCGCGACGACAAGAGTGGCCTCTACAACGCCGATCGCAAGGGTGCCGCTGTCACGGCCAGCTGGCGCGGCTTCGAAGTCGGTCCGCATGATTTCATCGCCATGCAGGCGGACCATGACGTTGGCACGCTGGGCCGCTGGGTGGCGGTATCCGGTGCCGCGGCCTCCCCCGGCGCCGGCTCGTATACGTCGCGCGGTCTGGCGCTGCTGCTGTATTTTCTGGGTGTGCGGCTGGGCCACTGGATGCGTGCGCCGCAGCAGCGGGCACAGCTGCGCTGGCTCAGCGCCTGGTCCTGGCGGCTGATTCCCAAGCCCATGATGCTGGCCAGCGAGGCGTCCGCCACGTTCTACGGCGTGGAACGGCCCTGGTGGTATCTGTCCGACGGCGGCCACTTCGAAAATACCGGCGTCTACGCGCTGCTCAAGCGTGAACTCGACTTCATCATCCTGTCCGATGCAGGGGCCGACGCGCGCTACGAATTTGCCGATCTGGAGAACCTGGTCCGCAAGGCCCGGATCGACTTCGGTGCGGAAATCGATTTCTATACCCATTCCGAGGCCGCAGAGTTGTTCCCCAGTGACAGTTGCGAGATGACCGTGTTGTCACCCGAAGACATGGGCAATGTGTATTCAAGTCGCGGCGTGCTGCTGGCCCGCATCCGGTATCGGGCGCGCCCCGGGCCTGCCATGCCGGACGGAACCCCCGGTCCGATGGTGCGACCCGAGGGCACCTTGCTGGTGGTCAAACCCAACCTGCATGACGCACTCGACCTGGACCTGCTGTCGTATGCGCGCAAACATGCAGGCTTTCCGCACGAATCCACCGGCGACCAGTCGTTCGACGAGGCCCAGTGGGAGAGTTACCACCGGCTGGGCGAAGATTTCGGCCGCGCCATGCGGCCCGCCTGGCTGGCCCGACTTCCCGGATGGCAACAGCCGGCACGCCATGGGTTACGCGTGTCGGCGCGGCTGGCGCCCCCGCCAGCAGACACCGAACTCGAACGCCGGGAGCCGCTGTGGCGGCGCAATGTGCGGGCCGCCGCGATCGGCACCACCCTGGGCGTGGGAGCGTCGGGGACCCTGCTGCTGTCCTTGTGGCAGTTGCAGGACCAGCTGCAACGCAATCGGATCGACCAGCAGACCGAGGCACGGCAACTGTTCACCGAAGTCTCCAAAGGCTTGCAGTCCTTCGATGGCAGTTGCCCCGAAGTACCCGAACACGTGGTCACGCAGGCGGCAATGCTGCTGGACCTGCGCACCAGCCCGTCGATGCGACCGCTCGAACAGGCCGGCCTGGAACGGCTGGCCGCGCGCATCACCGAGGAATGCGTGCGTGCACCGGCGGCCAGCGCGCAATGCGGCGCCAATTTCCGCCGCGTCCAGAGCAGCCTGTGCACGCTGGTGCGCAAGCCGCCGACACAGGACACCGCGCTGAACTACTGGCATCCCGGCGCCTCGCCACAGGAGCAGTCGGTCGACGGAAAGGCTGTGCTGCGGGCGGCAGCCAACCGCTTTCCGGTGCTGGGCGAGCTTTTGTTGCCCGGCGCAGCAGCACCGGCTTCGGACAGGCAGGCCAGCGCCAGTGCGCCAGCCGAGCCCGGATCCGATGCAGCCGCAACACCGGCTGCACCTGTGGCCACGAACGGCAATGCGGTCGCTGTTGGTCCACCGGCGATCGGTTCGATTGCCGGTGCGCCAGCGGCTGCGACGCAGGGCCAGGCATTGCCGGTGCCACCGATGCAGGGCGCGGGTTACGCCGCGCCGCAAGGACCGTTCACGCCCGCCGCATTGCAGGCATGCGCGCGCGCTGCAGACGGCGGCAGCAGCACCTTGTATATCCATATCTACAGCGAGAACACACGCATGGCAGCCACCGCGCTACGCCAGGCCCTGCAGCCAGAGGAAGGCGCTCCGCTGCTGGTGGCGCCGATCGAGAACGTGGTGCGCAACGCCGAACTGCGCCAGCAACGCCCGCCGGTACCGTGGCCCAATCCGACGCTGGTATTACATGACCCGGCGAGTCGGAACTGCGCACGCGCCATTGCCGCGGCCGTCGGTGCGCCCTGGCAGAGCGAAGGCGGGACCACACCCGTGGTACGTTTGCGCAGCCTGCCCGCTTCGCTGCAGGCACGTCCCGGAGTGCTGGAGCTGTGGCTGCCACCACCGGAAACCAGTACCGCAAACGTGCAGAATACGATGCGCTGAAACCCCGCTGCTGCCGGTATGCCTGCGTGGGCGGCAGCCGCTTGCGTGGCTACAACACGCGGGTCATGAACACGCTGTTCGGATCTTCGCGGTAATCGCCAAACGGCGCACAGGTTTCAAACCCGTGCGCGGCGTACAAGGCCCGCGCCGGCGCGAAGAACGGCATGGCACCGGTCTCCAGGCTGAGCCGCTGCAAACCCATCGCGCGCGCCTGGCCCACAATGAACACCAGCATCTGACGGCCGATGCCCTGGCGCCGGCGGTCAGGGGCACAACGCATCGACTTGAGCTCGCCGTGTCGTGGGTCGAGCCGCTTGAGTGCGCCGCAACCGATCAGTTGCTCGCCATCCCAGGCACTCCAGAACCGGATATCGGGCTGGCGCAGTCCGTCGAGATCGAGCGCGTGCTTGCTCTGTGGCGGCGACACGGCGCGCATGTCACGGATATGCTGTTCGAGAAACAGCGCGATACGCGGATCGCGCAAATCGTCGCGCCGAATCTGCAACTGCGTTGATGACACGATTTATTCTCGCTTGCGGTTCAACCCATCATTTTCTGCGGCAGCCAGGTCGCCAGTTCCGGAAACACGCACAGGATCAGGATCGCCAGCACCATGCAGCACATGAACGGGAACGCGCCCTTGAGGATGGTGGTCAGGCGCACGTCGGGCGTGATGCCGTTGATGACGAACAGATTGAGCCCCACCGGTGGCGTGATCAGGCCCAGCTCCATGTTGATGGTCAGGATCACGCCGAACCAGATCGGGTCGAATCCGGCGGCCGTGATGACCGGCATCAGGATCGGCGTGGTCATCAGGATGATCGCCGCCGGCGGCAGAAAACAACCCGCGACCAGCAGCAGCAGGTTGATGGCAGCCAGCACCACCCAGCGGTTGACCTGCAGTTCGGCTATGGTCTGCGCCACCGCCTGCGTGACCTGCAGCGACGACATCATGTAGCCGAACAGGATGGACGTGCCGATGATCATCAGCAACATGCCCGACTCGCGCAGGCCGTCGCGCAGGATCACCCACAGGTCCATCGGGCGCCACACGCGGTAGATCACGACGACCATCACCAGGCACAACATGGCGCCTACACCAGCCGCCTCCGAAGGTGTCGCGATGCCGCCATACAGGGCATAGACCACACCGATGATGACGGCGATGAACGGCAGCAACCGGGGCATCAGTTCGAGCTTTTCCTTCATCGTGTAGATGCGGTCGCTGTCGACCAGTTTCGTGCCCCGTTTCCAGCTCAGGAACAGCGCCCAGGCCATGAACAACAACGTGAGCAGCAAGCCGGGAATGATGCCGGCGATGAACAGCCGGCCGATCGAGGTCTCGGACGCAATGCCGTACAGGATCATCGTGATGCTCGGCGGAATCAGGATGCCCAGCGTACCGCCGGCTGCGATCGCTCCGGTGGCCAGGTCGGCGTCGTAGCCGCGCTTGCGCATCTCAGGGATCCCCATCTTGCCGATGGCCGCGCAGGTCGCCGGAGACGAACCGGTGAGCGCCGAGAACAAGGCGCAGGCGCCGATGTTGGAGATCACCAGCGATCCGGGAATCCGGTGCAACCAGCGCGCCAGTGCCTCGTACAGGTCGCTGCCGGCACGCGAGGACGCCACGGCAGCGCCCATGATGACGAACATCGGCAAGGACACCAGCGTGAAGTCCGACAAGCCGGCAAAAATCGTCTCGGGCACGAAGTGCACGCTGTTCCAGCCATCGAAGATCACCATGAACGACAAGGCGACCGCACCCAGGCCAAACGCAATCGGCAGGCCGGTGGCCAGCAGCAGTGTCGTGACGACGAAGATCAGCAGGCCAATGGCCAACGGGCTCATGGAAATTCCCTTCGTGCCGCGCACTGCGGGACTATTCGCCTTGGGGCGGCCCTGCGTCTCACAAGAAAATGCCGGGCCGCTCCCAAGTTTTCTTGCACCCCCTCGGGGGGCCTGGCGAAGCCAGGGCTGGGGGCGCTCATAACGTGTCCTCGGCCGACAGGCCAAATGGCAGGCTGCGCCGTTGCAACACCAGCAGTATGTCGACCACGAACTGCAGGCACAACAAGCCCAGTCCGACCGGCACGGACAGGTAGGGAATCCAGACCCGGGCCTTCCAGATCGACGGCGTGGTCTGGCCACTGAGCCATGTCTCATGCCACCACGGGATCGACGCGTACAGGAAGAAGCCGCAGAACACCAGCGCGACCAGGTTGCCGGCCACGAACAATACGCGGCGCGCCGGCGGGCGCAACATCAGCGGTACCACGTCAACGGCGACATGACCGCGGGTCAGCAGGATGTAGGGCGCGCCGATGAAGGTCGCCGCCACCAGCGAGAACGTGACGAACTCGGTCTGCCAGATCGACGACTGGCCGAGAACCGCTCGCACGAACACCATCTGGCAGATGATTACGATCGAGATCAGGATCATCAGCGCCGCAACGACGCCGAAGACCCGCGACACACCATGAACGGCCCTCGCCCATACGGGCAGCGGCCTGTCACTGTCACTTGACACTCAGCGCCTTTTCGATCAGCTCCTTGCCGCCAGGGACTTTTTCGGCAAACGCCTTGTACGAGGTTTTCTGAGCCACGGCGCGCCAGGCGTCTGCATCGGCATCGCTGAGCGTGACGACTTCGACCTTGTTCTTCTTGAAGGTCTCGACCATCTCGTCGTCGAGTTTCTTGGACTCGGCCTCGAAATAATCCTCGGCCTTCTGCGATGCTGCTGTCAAGGCCTTCTTCTGCGCATCATTGAGCTTGTCCCAGCTTTTCTTGGAGATCAGCACCGGCTCGTACATGAACCACAGCGCGTTGTCACCAGGCGCTGTCACGCACTTGAGTTGTTCGTACAGGCGGAACGACACGAAGCTGCCGGTCGACGTGTCGGTGACCTGAGCCACGCCCTGCTGCAATGCGTTGTAGACCTCGCTGGACGGGATCGACACGATCGAGGCACCGGCGCCGGCCCACATCTGCGCAAAGGTCGATCCGGCCGAACGCACTTTCAGGCCGGCCGCATCTTCGGGCCGCTTGATGCACTTGTCCTTGGAACCGAAGGCGCCGGCCAGCCAGGCGTCGGCCAGCACGTGCGCACCCCCCTGCTCGATGATGGCCTTGATGTCCTTCATGAACGCCGAATCGTTCATCCGGCGTGCATGCGCATGGCCCTTGACCAGGCCGGGCATCAGCGTGGCGCCGAATTGCGGATGAAAGCCCGACGCATAGTCCAGCGGGAACGACGTCATGTCGATCTGGCCGGTCTGCATCGCCTTCCACTGCTCTGTGGCCTTGACCAGACTTGAACCCGGGAACACCTTGATCTCGACACCGACCTTGGCCGCAGCCACTTCACGCGCGATCATCTGCACCATCTCGTCGCGCACATCGCCCTTGCCACCCGGGAACTGGTGCGAGGCTTTGAGCGTCACGGTCTGCGCAACCGCGGCGCTGCCCAGGCCCAGCGCCAGCACCAGCGCGGTGACGGCAGCGGCGAGCGGCTGGCGGCCTCGCGTCGGGACTCGACGACTGGAAGAATTCTGAAACGGCTGGGCGGAACGCGGGTTGGTCATGTCTGTCTCCTGTTCGATGATTGAATGGCGCCGTAACGCAGCTCGAGGCGCAGCGACACGGGCGCCTTGCCAGCGAGATCGACCAAGTTTACGGGCGACTCGCAACTGCGCAGGCGCCAGCTGGGACTTTGTTCTGGGTGATTACCCTGATCGGAACGCGACCGGATTTGCCCGCAAGCGACCCCGGACGCTGACTGTTCAGCGCGGTACGACGCCGCAGGCCACGCGGGCGCCACCACCTCCGAGCGCCTGCGGATGGTCCGAATGATTGTCACCACCGGCATGGATCATGATCGAGCGCCCCTGCAGATCGGCCAGCTTGAGCCGGGGCGCCAGCACCGGGGACTGGGCTGTTCCGTCGTTCGCCACAAACAGCGGCGGCAGGTCGCCCAGGTGCCCGGTGCCCCAGGGCTCGCCATGATGACCGGACTTCGCGGGATCGAAATGGCCGCCGGCAGCCAGCGCCGCCACGGCCACGCCGTCCCTGGTGAGCGGCTCGCAGGATGCGTTCTCGTGCACGTGAAATCCGTGCTGACCCGGTGTCAGGCCCTGGAGCGCCGGCTGGAATACCAGGCCATGGGCAGACTCCGACACGCGCACCGTGCCCAGCACGGCGCCGCTGCCTGCGGCACTGGCAGCACGCATCTCGACACCGAGTTCCGCGCCGGTGGCCACACCGGCCGACCAGCACATGCCCAGCGCAAGCAATGAAAAAGCACAATCTCGCATGGTCTCTCCCCTCTGTTGAAAATCCATCGTGGTGCAGCGACACACCCGCCGAAAGGCACCTGGTCACACCAGCCGCGTTACCGCCGAATCCTCAGGTACGACCCGATCGGGTGACACCAGCACCAGCGTCAACACCCGCGCCACCCTGATCTTTGCCCCTGGCCGGACCAGAATTTCAGCCCCCTTGCTGACCGGCACACCGTCGACTTCGGTGACACCGTCGGACACGGTGCGCAGGTGATAACCGTCCGCGAATCGGCGCAATTCGAAGTGCCAGCGGCTGATCTGGCGTGCCTGGGACGGATCGGTGGGCACCAGAACCACGTCGTTGGCAGTCGTTCCCTCGTGCTCACGCAGTCGCCCGAAACTGACGATATCCTGCGCCGGCAAATCGAATTCCTCGCTGGTTTCCTCGAACCGGACCCGGGTCGGGAAAACCGACTGGTCGCGCCACTCGAAGGCCAGCAGATCGACCTGGCGCGTCAGGCCCTTGAGATCGATCGACTCCAGCGGACGGCATCTCATGCGATGCGTCGGACCCAGTTCCTGGAACACCTCGCGCGTCAGCCTGATCTCGCCAGGCCTGGCGGCCGCCGCCACCCGCGCGCAGATGTTGACCGAGTCACCGCTGACCACGTCACCATCGGCCAGCACCGGCCCATGGTGGATGCCGATTCGCACCTGCATCTGATGGTCGCGTGCCCGGTTGACGTTTTCACGCGAAATGGCGGCTTCGAAATCGATCAGTGCCGCAATCGCCGAATCGGCACTCACAAACGCCAGAAAAGCCCCGTCGCCAGCGGTATCGACAATTCGGCCGTCGTGGCTGCCCAGACACTCGGTGAGCAGATCCAGATGGAGTTGCTGCAACTGCCGACCGGCAGCATCACCAAAACGCGCAAAATAAGGCGTGGACGCCACGATATCCGAGAACGCCAGCGTCATCGGGCGCTCGAACCGGCGTGTCAGCTCCTGCTGAAGCATGTTCTGCAGACGGATGATGTCAACCATGCTGAGCGTGCTCAGATCTATCATGATCGCCACCATAACCGACCGCAGGCTGGCATACAAGCGCGCCATGCAAGCATCACGGTGCAACGGCGCGCCGCGCGGGTCTGCGTGGCGGTGGCTTCTGGCAAAGCGGGACGCGTATACTTTGCCAGGCGATCCGTATGCTGGCAACGCACCACCTGTCGGCCACGGCCACCCCGGGGAGTTATTGCCATGGGACTGCGACTCAAATTCAACCTGGTACTGCTGCTGGTGTTCGTACTCGGACTCGGTGTTTCAGGCTACGTCTCGCACCAGCTGCTGCAGAAAAACGCCCGCGAAGAAGTCCTGCGCACCGCCGGCGTCATGATGGAGGCCGCGATGGCGATGCGCTCCTATACCGTGGCGCAGGTCCGGCCCCACCTGCGTGTGGTCGAGAACGAATTCCTGCCGCACAGCGTGCCGGCCTACGCCGCCACCGAGATCATGGGCCAGTTGCACACCAAGTACCCCGATTACGCCTACAAGGAAGCGGCACTGAACCCGACCAATCCACGCGATCGTGCCGTAGGCTGGGAGGCTGACGTGATCAGCGAATTCCGCAACAACGAGCAGCGCAAGGAGTTCTCGGGCATCCGGCTCACCCCCACCGGTTTGTCGCTGTACCTCGCGCGCCCGTTCCAGATCAAGGATCCGAACTGCCTGGCCTGTCACACCACGGCAGAAAGCGCTCCGCCGGCCATGGTCAAGCTGTATGGCGGTAACAACGGCTTTGGCTGGAAACTCAACGAAGTCATCGGCGCGCAGATCGTCTCGGTACCGATGTCGCTGCCGATCGAAAAAGCCGAAAGTGCATTCCTGACCTTCATGGCCTCGCTGGCCGGTGTCTTTGCCGTGTTGTTCATCATCCTGAACCTGATGCTGTCGGTGCTCATCGTCAGACCGATCCGCCGGATGTCGGCCGCCGCAGACAAGATCAGCGTCGGCGAACTGGACATTCCCGAGTTGTCGGAATCGGGCAAGGACGAAGTGGCCGTGCTGGGCAAGTCGTTCAACCGGATGCGGCGCAGTCTCGAGAAGGCCATCAGCCTGATCGATGACAACTGACCGGCAGACCATCGCATGATGCACAGCGACATCGCGTTGCCGCGCGGATACCGCCTGCAGGAGTACCAGATCGAATCCACGCTGGGCGTAGGCGGCTTCGGGTTGACCTATCTGGCCACCGATGCCAACCTGAACATGCAGGTGGCGATCAAGGAGTATCTGCCCAGCGACCTGGCCACCCGCAGCGACGACCACTCGATCCGCTCCAAGTCGGACCACACGCTGGATAAATTCAACTGGGGTCGCTCGCGTTTCCTCGACGAGTCGCGCACACTGGCCTCATTCCGCCACCCGAACATCGTGCGGGTGATGCGCTTCTTCGAGGCGAACCAGACCGCCTACATGGTGATGGAGTTTGTAGCCGGACAACCGTTGGGTGAATGGATCAAGGCACGCCGGCCGCTCGATTCCAACACCCTGATCGCGGTCACACTGGCCTTGCTCGGCGGCGTCGAGGTCATCCACAGGTCCGGCTTTCTGCACCGCGACATCAAGCCGGGCAACATCTTCCTGCGCCAGGACGGCTCGCCGGTATTGCTCGACTTCGGCTCCGCGCGTTCGGTGCTGGTGGACACCGAACGCACGGCCATCGTCTCGCCCGGCTACGCACCGCTGGAGCAATACCACGCGCACGGCAACCAGGGCCCTTGGAGCGATCTGTATGCGATCGGTGCGGTCATGTACTGGATCGTCACCGGACACAAACCAATGGAAGCCACGGCGCGGGTTCCAGCAGACAACATGCCCTCGGCCACGCAACTGGGCAACCCGGTCCACTACAGCCGGCAGTTGCTGCAACTGATCGACTGGGCACTGGCACCGGCAGAGAAATCACGACCGCAGACCGTCAGCGCGCTGCAGCAGCAGTTGGCGCTGCAATTTGATCCGGCGGCAGACGAGACGCAATCGGTGTTTACCGGCAAGACAGCGTTGCCCGAACCGACGGCCAGCGTACATGTCGGCACCCAGACCGCGCTGGCATTCGATGTCGCTGTGGTCAAAAACCTGGTGGCCGACCTGGCCGCGCACCTGGGGCCGGTGGCCGCCATCGTCGTGCGGTCGGCCGCCAAAAAGGCGCTTGACCTGAGCGCGTTGGTCAACACCCTGGCCAATGACATCGCCGATCCGGTGGCCCGTGCTGATTTCGTTCGCAAACATCTGTCGCATGAGCGCCGCCGGGCCGCTCCCGAGGCGCTCGCACCGCAGCCCGCAGGGCGTAGGTTGCCTGATGGGCGCAGTGGGCCGCCAAACGAACGCTCGCTGCCAGCGCATACCCGTTCGCTGCCCACCGGCCTTTACCCACCGCCACCGCCATCGCAGTCCCGTCCGGTGTTCGAGGCCAGCACCCTGGCCAGGGCAGAGGCCGAACTGGCCCAATATATCGGTGCGGTTGCCCGCGCAGTGGTGCGACGTGCTGCGAACAAGGCCCATGGCGAACACGAACTGTTTACCCTGCTGGCCCAGGAAATTGACGACCCTGCCCTGCGCAAGGCCTTCCTGCGCAAGGCGATGTCGGTGTCGGGCCGGCCCTGAGCGTCAGGCTGTCCGGCGCACACCCTGCCGGCGCGCGGTGTCAAGCCGTGTGTCGCTGCGGCGAAGCGGTCGAAAGCG
>Ga0073904_10003909_pt1 | contig 11166 bp, 9 predicted proteins | sample KloWWTrecipitate_FD_66668 | JGI IMG/M metagenome (GOLD analysis project Ga0073904, IMG submission 66668) | Active sludge microbial communities from Klosterneuburg, Austria, studying microevolution and ecology of nitrifiers - Klosterneuburg... | ecosystem: Engineered > WWTP > Aerobic digester >... | reverse complement strand
ACCAGGCGCCGATGCTCGCGCACACAACGGTCACTGGCAGGGTTGGGTCAGGGAGAGGATTTAGGGGATGGAACTGACCTTCGACTACGACACCGCCGGCATTACTCTGCGAGCGACGCAGAAAACCGGGCTTGCCCGCTTCTTCTCTCGACCTGCGATCAGCGACCTGCGGAAGCTGCCGGCTGCCGAACGCGACCTGATCCTGGCTATCGCCGATCTCCGCGCCCTCAGCGACGACGATGCCCGCCATCTGCAGATATCGGACGACCGCATCTGGGTGTCTCATTGGCTAGCATCAAAGCTCGACGCCGGCAGCGCCAGGTCGCTCGGCTTGCCCAGACATGTCGATCTTACGTTCAGCACCGATGTCGAGGGTGTCGTTGGCTCGACCGGCTTCAAGCTGGTCTATCAGTGGACGAAGTCCGGCCAGCGCCAGCTTCCCCGGCGAGTGGGCGCGATCCTCGAAACCGGACAGGGCAAGCGCCTGATCCCACACTGGGTGGTCGACGCCATCGAGATCGCGGAGGGTTCGCACACCGGCAGCGCCGACGAGTCCGACTGGGAGGCGCTTGCGCGCTTCCGGCAGGCCCTCGAACCTGGCTTACACATGAGCCGCGACGATGCGGCCGCTCGGATGTCAATGACGGACTTTCTATCCGGCCTCGAGGTGCGGCTCTCGGATGCGTTCTCACTATCTCCCACCGACGGCGGCACCGACTTCGAAGTCGTCCCGTTCTCGCGCGATCGCCTCACTGGTGGCGGCGAGGTGCGGGATGGCGAGATCGATGAGGCGCAAGGGGAGTTGTCCGGCGACGAGCTCAAGGCCTTCCAGCGCCGCCTGCGCGATCGTGGAGCGCTACCGGCGTATCAGGTGAGGCGTGGCAGCTACCTGATTATCGATAAAAGCTCCATGCCGGCGCTCAAGGTCATGGCCCAAAAGCAGCATGCGCCGCGCGAGGAGCGTCAGGCTTTCATCGAGAATCCACGTCCGGCGCTGACCGATGCGATCGCCGCCGATCTCGAGGCGCGCGGCATGCTCGAGGGTCTCGATGGAGCCGGGTTCGAGGAGTCGGTGGAGTCGTTCGCGGGACCGGTGCTGGTCGAGACGGCGCAATACTCTAGTCGAGTCCTCGGCACCAAGCTGTTCGAGAAGGATGAGGCGCCGCCGAACTTCGATCCTTCGACGTGGATGCCCGAGGATTTCGCCCGCAAGCTCGCTGAGTATCTCGACGGGCAAAGCTCCGCCTCCCTCGAGGAACTACACCGAGAAGTAAGCTCGGCAATCGAAGCCGCTGAGGAGTCGGTAGAGCGCGATGGAATTGTTATCCCGGCTCGTCCGGAAACCTTAAATACAATCTCCGCTCGGCTCGAGCGACTGGCGCGGTCCGACGATGATGGTGAGAGAGAGCTCGTCGATGAACGCGGCCCGATTGTGCTCGAGAGCAAGAGCAATCTGAGAGATCTGCAGTGGTTTGCCGATCTCCGGCCGCGCCAGGTCGCTAACCGCGCGCTGCCTACCTTGGTTCAGACGCGCCTGAAGCCGCACCAAATAGCAGGTTTCGAATGGCAGCAGGAGGCGTGGGAAGCTGGGCTGCCGGGTGTGCTCAACGCAGACGAACAGGGTTTGGGGAAGACGCTGCAAACCATCGCATTTCTGTCCTGGCTGCAGTCCGAGATGAAGTCGCCCTTACAGCGGCGGCCGTTGCTGGTCGTTGCCCCCACGTCGCTCTTGCTAAACTGGGAGCAGGAGGTGGAGCGGCACCTCAAGGCGCCTGGGCTTGGTCACATCATCCGTCTCTACGGCAGCGGCATCGGAACCCGGAAGCACTTTGGGGCGCAAGGGCGAGATATCGACGACGGCAGCGCCAAGCTTGACTTGGGCACGCTGCAGGAAGCCATCGCGGAGGGGCGCGCCCATCGCTTCTGGGTGCTCACCACTTACACGACACTCACCAACTACCAGCATTCACTTGCCACCATTCCATTCGCGGCCGCAGTGTTCGACGAGATTCAGACCCTCAAGAATGCCCGAAGCATGCGCTCTGACGCGGGGCGGTCGATCAGGGCTGACTTCACGATTGGTCTCACCGGGACGCCGATCGAGAACACGGTGCTCGATCTATGGTCGGTGATGGATCAGGTCGCCCCGGGACGGCTGGACACCGAGGAGAACTTCCTCGCCCAGTATCGCGCCCCCGACGCGGCGAACATGGCCGAACTGCACGGGCGGGTATTCAAGCCGCACGACAAGGTGCCGCCGGTCGGAATCAGGCGCCTGAAATCTGAAGTCGCGTCCGATCTGCCGGCCAAGCGCCGGCGCCTGTATCCGCGGGCTATGCCGCGCGAGCAGGAGCTGGCTTATGAGGACGCCCGCCTGAAGCTCGCTCAGGGCGGCGTCGGCGCGGCGCTGAAAATGCTGCATCACATCCGCGCTGTCTCGGTTCACCCTGATCTAGAGGCTCGCGACGGAAATAAGTCGTTCATCGACGCGTCCGCAAGGCTCGCGGCGTGTTTCCAACTGATCCGGAAGATACAGCAGTCGGGTGAGCGGGCGCTCGTGTTCATCGAACACCGGCGCATGCAGTATCGCTTCATCGAGCTCGCCAAGGCCGAACTGGGGCTTGAGCGAATAGATCTGATCAACGGCGACACGCCAATCAAGAGCCGGCAGCAGATCGTCAATCGCTTCCAATTGCACGGGACAGCGCCGGGATTTGACCTCCTGGTGCTTGGCCCGAAGGCCGCGGGCACCGGTCTGACACTCACCGCCGCGACCCACGTGATCCACCTTTCGCGGTGGTGGAACCCGGCAGTAGAGGAGCAGTGTAACGACCGCGTTCACCGCATTGGTCAAACGCGCGATGTCACGGTTCACCTGCCGATGGCAGTTCATACGGGCTATCGGGAAGGCTCGTTCGATTGCCTCCTGCAAAGCTTGATGCAGAAGAAGCGAGCCCTTGCCGAGTCAGCGCTATGGCCAATGGGCGACACTAGCACCGACGCAGAACAATTGCAGAAGATGCTGTCCAGCAGCCTGTCGAAACCTGAAGGCGACGGTGATCCGGTCAGAGAGGCCATTCGTGCGATGTTCGAGCGGGATGGATTGCTGGCTCCGGACTGGGACCCCGACGGCTCGGTGCCGCTGGACCTGAACGGCGATTGACTGGGCACACCTGCCGACTCCGCACCGTGGTTAGAAGCAAACTGGAGCATCCGACTGACCGTGCCGCCTACGGGCGGCTCTGCGCGCTGCTCACGGTCCAGCATTGGGATAGGTGACGGAAACAGCGCGTCGGTCACCAGTTCAGCAGTCATCTATGAGCTCATCGACCGGCCCACCGCCCAGCGGGAGAAGAGGTCGATGACCGTATAGCCACTCCTGAGCGCTCCAGAAAAAGGTAAAGTCAGCGATTCACTTCTGGTTTAGCGCCGACGCCACGAGCGCCCGATCTAGGATTGGGGGAGATCACGGCGCCGAGACCCTAGCCAGCTTTCTTGGCATGAGCCTCGAGACGTCCGAGACCGTAGATGGCCATCATCATCCCGACTATCAACGCGAGACCTCGGAGGTCTACTAGCTCGGCGACCTTCCGCTCCGAGAGGACAACCGCTGGCGAAACGTTAGTCCTTGAACAGCAGGTCCTTGTCGTTCGAGAAATTGACGAGCAGCGAGATGCTGGCGCCGCCCATGACTGGGGCGCGGTGGCCGAATGTGCCTTCGAGAACGGTGAAGGGTTCGGGACGGTCCGCCAGGGGCCACGCGAGGCGGCGGCGTGTCGCCTTGGCGACCTCCTTGCGAACGGCGGCGGGCATGGCGCCATCGATCACCACGCTGTCGATATCGAGAAGTGCGGCGGCCATCCGGGACGCATCGGCCAGATCCCGGGCGCCTTTCTCGATCCATTCGTCCAGATGTTGGCCGAGGTCGCCCCAGTCCTCCGGCGATGAGAGGATACGCGGCGCGTCCGCCGCGTCCAACTTGCTCGACAGGGCATCAAGCGACCCCGCCTGAAGCGCAGTAGCTGCAAGGGTATCGCCCCCGTCGCTCCTCGAGTGGAACAGGCGGCCCAGGTCGCCGGCCCGGTTGTTGCGGCCGGGAAACAGGTGGTGGTCTAGAACAAGACCGCCACTGATCGTGTGACCGATGTAGCAGTAGAGAAAATCGGCGCAACGGAGGCCGGCACCGAACATGAGCTCGGCACCCGCCGCCAGCAGCGCGTCGTTGAACAGGTATACGGGCCAGTCAAACAGACGATCGAGTTCGGCCCTGATGTCCACCTCTTGCCACGACTCGAGCCAGGCGCCGGTGACGCCCTTCTCGCTTGAAACTTGCAGGCGGTGGAATGGCGAGGCGATGCCGAGGCCTGCAACACGTCCCTCCGACACGCTCCTGTGCCTGCGGCTGAGCTTCGAAATTGCGGACTTTGCGAAAGCCATTACCGCGGACGGCGAGGGAAAGTCCGCTTCGATGCGTTCGAAGCCAAGGACGTCGCCGACGAAATCGACAAGCACCAAGTCGGCGCTGCGCTGGTCGATCTTGAGGCCGAAGGAGTAGGCCGCTTTGGGATTGAGGGAATATGGCACGGACGGTTGCCCCTGCCTGCCACGCAAGGGTTCCCGGCGCAGCAGGAAACCGTCGCCGGCCGCCCGGTTGACGATTGTTGTGATGGTCTGCGGCGCAAGCCCGGTCAGCCGCGTCAGGTCGGCCTTGGATAGCTGGCCATTCCGGCGGACCAGCGAAACGATCAGGCGTTCGTTGTAGACGCGGGTTTCGGCTTGGGTGGTGCCCCCGCTTCTCCCGTCCGCGACCTTCTCGACGCTGTAGAAGCTGCTGCCCGTCATTGCCGCCCTCTGCCACGATATTCCGTCATGCACCTAGCAACGCCACCGGCCCCTGACAACCAATCATACTTCCACTGGATAGATATAGTCGAACGTTATGCGGTCATGATACGACTTGGCGGCGATTGGTGGAGCTGCTCATGCCGCACGTCCGCACTGTTCTCTGCTTCGGCGATTCCAACACCTACGGCGCTGTCCCGACACTGGCACGAACCGGGCGGCATCGCTATGCACCTGACCGCCGTTGGCCCGGGGTCATGCGCCGCCAACTCGGCGCGAGCTGGGATGTAATCGAAGAGGGGCATCCAAGCCGGACCACCGTGTGGGACGACCCGATCGAAGGCACGCACAAGAACGGGCTAAGGGCCCTGCCGGTCTGCCTCGAATCGCATATGCCGCTCGACCTTGTGATCGTCATGCTCGGCACCAACGACCTGAAGCATCGATTTGGCGTAAACCCCAGTGATATTGCTGAATCCATTGATGTTTTGGTCAAAGCCATCAAGGCGAGCGAAGTCGGGCCCGGGGGCATCCCGCCAGCCGTGATCGTCGTCGCCCCGCCGCCGATGCACGAGGTCGGCTGGCTTGGCGAGATGTTCCTTGGCGGGGCCGAGAAATCCCTGCGCCTGGCGGATTGCATCGGCCAGGCCGCACGGCGAAATGGGGCAGGCTTCGTCAATGCCGGTGCCTATGTGGAATCGAGTGCAGCCGATGGCATTCACCTCGACAGCGACGCGCACCGCATCCTCGGGATGGAAATCGCGCGGGCGGTCCAGACGGCGTTTGCCAAGTGAAGCGTTAAGGTTGCCTCCGACAGGATTAATTACTTCCACTGGAAAAAGTTTTTGACTCCAGTTGGCGATGGTGACTTACTGGCTCGCGGGAAGAGGTAGACGCCGATGGCGGCTCGCCTGCCGTCCGCTGCCAAGCAGCAACAGGGAGGTAGACAATGCGTTCGATCCGGAGTGACGTGTTCAATCGCACCCATGGCCTTGGCGTCTCGGCCGTGGTGTTCCTCGGGGTGCTGCTGGGCAGCACGTCCATCACATCGGCTCAGGATGGCCCCCCGGGCCTGACCGAGCCAACCGTCTTTGCCCCCTTCGATCCCAATGCCGCGGCCTGCAGCCCACCTCCTGACCTTGAGAAGGTGCTGGCGTTCGTCCAGGACAATGAACGGGAGTTCATGCAGGGCGTCGACCACGGCCTCGAGATGGCAGCCAAGAAGCGCGGCCTTGAATACCGGCGGGCGCTCGCAAACAACGACGCCGCCAAGATGGTCGCCGATGTGCAGTTGCTGCTCGCTGCCAAGGTTGGCGCCATAGTGGCCGCGCCGGTCGATCCGGCCTCGCTGAGCCACAGCCTGCAGGAGGTGATGTGGGCCGGTGGCTACGTGGGGACTATCGTGCCCCCGCCGGCGACCTCGCTCCTAAATGCACCGCAATATGCGACAGGCAAGGTCCTTACCGACGCGGCGATCGCCTATATCAACGACAAGCTGGGTGGCAAGGCCAACGTTGTGCTGCTGACGCAGGACCAGATCGAGTTCCTCGCGCCGCGCTTCGCCGCCATGCGCGATGGGTTGAAGGGGCTTCCCGGTGTGACGATCGTTGCCGACGTCACACCCGACCCGGTCAACAAGGAGGGTGGGTTCGCGACGATGAGCACCATCCTTCAGGCGCATCCTGACGTCGATGTCGTCCTCGGGGCGGACACGGTCGTGCTGGGCGCACTCGCCGCGCTCCAGGCCGCCGGCAAGGCGCGTCCCGATCAGTTCCTGGGTGGCATAGACGGGGAGCCGGAGGCGGTCTCGGAGATCAAGAAGCCCGACAGCCCCTACAAGGCGAGCATCTCCCTCTCGTCACCGGTGTTCGGATACGCCATGGGCGAGCACGCAGCCGACTGGCTGGAGGGCAAGAGCATCCCGCAGGCGATGGATATCCTGCCGAGCGCGCTGACCGGCGACAACCTCGCCCAGTATGAGGCCGACCTTGCCGACCCTGCGGCGGTCTATGCCGATCCGACGCGGCGCGACGCCTATCTCAAGATGTATGGCAACATCTGCTACGATACGCGCGACCAGTATGTGAACTTCCCCTGGTCGTCCGAAACCAAATAGCGCCACGCTTGGCGGCCACGGACCGGCCGGCTTCGGCGTAGTGCCGGACTCGGCGGTCGTTCGACGCAACGAGATGGCAAGATGGCGGCTGCAGACATTCCCGCACGAGACCCTGCAGACCCGGCACCGCACCGGCGCCCCCTGTCCAGTCTCGTCCTTGGCACGAGGGCACCGGGCGAAGCGTCAGGACGCATCGGCCTCGCCCTTGTCGCGGTGGCGCTGGTGGTTCTGTTCTCGCTGCTCAACGCGTCGTTCCTGCGGCTCGAGAACTTCGTCGTCATCGGTGTCAATTCGACATCGATCCTGATCGCGGTGCTGGGCACCTCGGCGCTGCTGATTGCCGGCTATGTCGATCTCTCGATCGGCAGCATGGTGGCGCTGATCGGCATCATCGTTGCCAAGGTCGCCGTGGCGACGCAGGATCCGTATCTTGCGGCCGCGACGGGACTGGGCCTCGGATTTCTGCTGGGACTGCTCAACGGCGTGCTGGTGCGGCGCCTCAGCATTTCTCCGCTGATCGTGACGCTCGCGATGCTGGCGCTCTATGGCGGACTTGCCTACGTGGTCAGCAGCACCGCCGTCTACGGCTTCCCTGACGCGCTGTTGCAGCTTGGCCGCGGCAAGGTCTTCGGCATCCAGTTCAGCGTCATCATCGCGGTGCTGGTGTTCATCGCCGGCTCGTTCATCTTGACGCACACCGTCATTGGCCTGCGCGTCTACGCCATCGGCGGCGATGCCCGGGCAGCCGAGTTGTGCGGCGTGCCGGTGGGACGCACGGTCATCGGCCTCTACGCGGTCAACGGACTGCTCATCGGGCTCGTGTCAGCGCTGACGGCAGGACGACTCGGCAGCATCACGCCGACCATCGGGGTGCGCTTCGAACTCGACGTGCTGACTGCAGCGATCCTGGGTGGGGTGGCGTTTACCGGCGGCGCCGGACGTCCGTTCGGCATCGCCATTGGCGTCGCCACCATCGGCATTCTCAACGCCGGGCTGATTTTTGTCGGCCTGCAGTCGTGGTGGCAGTCGGTAGCGATTGGCTGCATGCTGCTCGTCGCCCTGGCGGCGGACCAGATCGCCGGCGGCATTCGCGGTGGGAAAACGAAGACTGCGCTGGCGGCGGGCGATGCCGGGAGCGCTGCCGCCGCCGGCTCCCAGAACGTGGTTGCGGCGCATCACAACGCCCCGGCGAACGACGCTGGAGCTGCGGCCTTTTCGATCAGCGGGGCACGCAAGTCATACGGCGCCCTGACGGCGCTCGAGGAAGCCTCGTTCCGGGTCGCGCGAGGCGAGATTGTCTGCCTGCTTGGCGATAACGGCGCTGGCAAGAGCACGCTGGTCAAGATCATTTCCGGCGCCATCCGCCCCGACGCGGGCGACATGATGCTCGAAGGTTCCCCCGTGCACTTCGGCAATCCCCAGGACGCGCGCGCGGCAGGGCTGGAGACGGTCTATCAGGACCTCGCGCTTTGCCCGAACCTCAGCATCACCCACAACATGATGCTGGGGCGCGAAGAGCGGCGGCTGTGGCTGGGCTTCATCCCCGTCCGCGACGACCGCAATGCTGCCGAACAGTGTCGAATGGGCCTCGCAGCTCTCGGCGTCATATTGCGCGACGAGAATGCCCTCGTTCGCACACTTTCGGGCGGTCAACGCCAGTCGGTTGCCATCGCCAGGGCACTGGGCGAACACGTGAAGCTCATCTGCCTCGACGAGCCCACTGCGGCGCTCGGCGTCAAGCAGACCGCACAGGTTGTAGCGCTCATCCGTTCGATCGCCGCCGCCGGAACGGGCGTGATCCTCGTCACCCACGACCTTGCGACAGTGAGGGCACTGGCGGATCGGATCATTGTGCTCAGCCTTGGCCGCGTCGTCTATGATGGCTCGGCAAGACACCTGAGCGCCGACCAGCTCTGGGGCCTCATGGCCAGCGGCACCCTTTCCGAGTCAGCGTGAACGGGGTGTGCGACGGAAGGGCCCCTAGACCCGCACCGATCTGTCCGCGGAATGTCCGCGTTACCCATGGGACGATATGATCCGAGCGCGGTTGAGTGGCGGGTGATCGAGCCGCTGCTGCCGAACAAGCCGCGCGGCGTGGCGCGGGTCGATGACCGGCGGGTGATCAACCGCATCTTCTATGTGCTGCGAACGCCGTGTGGGCGGGCGCAACGCTCGATCCAAATCGGGGCAACGCGAGTTTCCGTCAGGTGGCCGGCGACCTTGATTTCGTGAACGTTCCGCTGAGCGTTGACGTGTCAGCTGTCGAGGATCGCGGTGGGCGGAAGTTCCACTGGGATCTCCAGCCCGACTGGCAGGTTGCCGACTACAGCCAGATCGCCCGCAACATCGTAGCCCAGGTGCGCGACCGCAATCCGCGCGTCCCCGTAGTGCAGCGCGTCCCCGTAGTGCACATGGTGACCCACAACGACGACGATTTCTCCGACGACAACGATCGCGTCTGCCGCAACTACGAGACAGTGCTCTCCGAGATCGGCGCGGCGATCCGGGAGGTCGGCGCGGAGCCCGTCGGCGCGACCTTCGCAGATATCGTTGAGCTGGTCCGGCAGGGCGATCGGACGAACAAGCAGTTCGTCTTTGCCGACAAAACGATGCTCACCGGCTAGGGAATGCTGGCCAGCGAGGCAACGGGACAGTTCTCGCCAGCGTCCTGCTCGCCCAAGGCATCGGACGCAGTGTTCCGAGCAGGCGGGCACCACGCACCGAGGCTACCGTCGCGCCAGCTCGTGGCCGAAGCTGGTGCGGCTTCGCGGTACACCAACGGTGTCTACGCACTCAGGCTGAAGATGGCTTCGATCTCGACCGTCGCCTGCATGGGGAGTGATCCCATTCCAACGGCCGACCGGGCATGAGTGCCGTTCTCGCCGAATACCTCGATGAAGAGATCCGAGCAGCCATCGAGTGCGGCGGGATGATCTGCGAAATCAGGCGTTGCGCGGATCATGCCGAGCAGCTTTACGACGCCCGTGACCTTGTCGAGGCCGGGCAGCGCGCAAGCCGAGGCCAATGGGGCGCTCCATGAGTTTCTCAATGCCGGCAAGCGCTGCCGCACCATCAATCCGGCGGCTGTGCAGGATGTCGCGGATTTCCGCCGGGCATTGGAGGACGCAACGGTTTTCGTGCAGTCGTCCTTCGATGTGTCCTTCGCTGCAGCCGCGCTGTCTGTCGCAGATATTCGCAAGTCGCGGACGGACCTGACCGTTCTTTCCATTACGCCGTTCGGCGCCAGCGCTGACCCAGCCTTGTTGCCGATGTCGGATTTCGTGCTGCAGCACCATGCGGGCCTGGCGCACGCCACCGCCCGTCCTGTGAGCGATCCGGAAGCGCAGCCACCGCTGGCGGGTGCCGACCACGAAGGGCCCATGGCCATAGGCGTATGCGGGGCGATGGCCTGCGTCTGGGGGCAGCTTATCGTGCAAAGCGGCGGGCGCGCGCCGGAGATCGATCTCGCCAGCCAGGACTTCTATGTCATGAACCTGGTCGATGAGTTTTCAGAGTGGGCCGGCGGACGCCGCGATTTTGCCCGGCGACGCGCGCCGGGCACCACGATCGCGCCGGCCGGCGGCGTCAGCTGGCTGCTGCAGACGAGCGATGGCCATGTGATGATCTCGCCGCGCGAGGATCATCAATGGCTGCGCTGGGCGGCTCTCATGGGCCAGCCGGAATGGACGAACGACATGTCGGTGTGCGGATCGGCCGCAATCCGCAAGCAGAACTGGGCGTGGCTGCAGGCTGATGTCCGAGTGGAGCCAGACGCAGGTAGCTGGCGACGTCGCCAAACGCGCTCAGGACGAGCGCGTGCCCTGCTTCCGGGTCAGCACCCCTGCCGACCTGCTGACCAACGCCCAACTGCACCACCGACAGTTCTTCGATCGCCTCGCCGTTGGAGCACGGCCGACGGTCCGCGTGCCGGGCCTGCCCATGCAGGTTGTCGATTCGGAGGGCGAGCAGCTCGGCCGAGACCGCCTGATTGCGGGGCCGGTGCAGGTCTCCGCCACAACTCCTTACCGCTCGGCCGTTCAGGAGGAGGATCGATGAGCGCGCCAACCGACACGCAGAATCCTAAGCCGCTTTCCGGCATTCGCGTCGTGGATTTCAGCTGGGTCGTTGCCGGTCCCATGGCGACCAAGATGCTGGGCGCCATGGGCGCCGAAGTGATCAAGATCGAGTCGTACTCGCGGCCCGAACAC
>Ga0073904_10003906_pt1 | contig 11168 bp, 8 predicted proteins | sample KloWWTrecipitate_FD_66668 | JGI IMG/M metagenome (GOLD analysis project Ga0073904, IMG submission 66668) | Active sludge microbial communities from Klosterneuburg, Austria, studying microevolution and ecology of nitrifiers - Klosterneuburg... | ecosystem: Engineered > WWTP > Aerobic digester >... | reverse complement strand
CCCGAGACCCATGGCTACGAGGTGCGCGACGCGCGCTGGCTGCACCGGCACGGCGTCGAGGCGGCGATCGAGCGCATTCGCGCGCGGGTCGCGGGCGCGAAGTGCTATGTCAGCTTCGATATCGATTTCCTCGATCCTTCGGCGGCGCCGGGCACGGGCACGCCGGTGGTGGGCGGCTTCTCCACCCATGTCGCGCTGGAACTGGTGCGCGGCCTGGCCGGGCTCGACATCGTGGGCATGGACGTGGTGGAGGTGTCGCCGCCGTACGACCACGCGGAGATGACCGCGCTGGCGGGGGCCAGCATCGCGCACGAGTTGCTGGCCGCGCATGCATCGCGATTCGGGGAGCGCCGATCCTGACCTCGCCATTCAGGAGCGGCTTCAGCCGCGACCGAAGCCTATCGCGCGCAGAGCGCGCTCCTACAGAGCCGGTCTTGTGGGAGCGCGCTCTGCGCGCGATAGGCTTCGGTCGCGGCTCAAGGTCCTCCTCCAGGGGTGCAGTTCAAGACCAGCGCGGCGCAAGCTGACCCAAGGGGGGGACGATCGATGCGCTGGCTGCACGCGCTGCTGGCCGTGGCCATGAACGCGGTGCCGGTCGTCGGCGTGCTCGCCTACGGCTGGTCGGTGCCGACGATCCTGGTGCTGTTCTGGCTCGAGAACGTGGCCATCACGGTCGCGCACTGCCTGCGCATCGCCGCCCACCGCCGGCTTACCCGTCGTGCCGGCCACTGGCAGCACGTGATGACGTCGAACCGGGTCGAGCATCCGACCACCCTGCTGGCCGACTACGCGTGGATGGCGGGCTTCTTCACCTTCGGCCATGGCATCTTCGTGCTGCTGTTCGCGTTGCTGGTGATACCGCAGCATGGCGGGGCGAGCGCCTACTTCGATGCTGGCGAGTTCCTGGTCGGCGCGCGCATCCTGCTGCTGATCACGGTGCTCGACCTGGCGCTCGACCTGGTTGGCCTGCGCGAGCGCAGCTATGCGTGGATCGACCAGGCGACCGCGCGACGGATGGGCCGGGTGGTCATCCTGCATCTCGGGATCCTGTTCGGTGCGATGGCGATCGCGATGTCCAGGGTGCCGGTCGCGATGCTGATGGTGCTGCTGGGCCTCAAGGCCGTGGTCGACCTGGCTGCGGCGCTGGCCGGCGACAAGCCGGGCGCGGCCGACCTGACGGTGGCGAAGGGGCGCGGCGACCCGGAGAGGATCCTCGACCAGCCGCCGCGCCGCTGATCAGCCGGACTGGCCGCCGAGCACGCGCAGGATGTCGCCGGCCGTACGCAGCCGCTCGGCCGCACCCGGCAGTTCCAGCCGCACCTTGAGCTTGTCCGGCCCGTCGAGCGCATAGACCTTCGGCAGCTTCTGCACCATCCGGATCACGACCAGCGCGTCGACCGGCGGATTGGGGAAGAACAGCACCCGGCCGCCGAGCGCGCCCAGTTCGAGCTTGCGGATGCCGAGCGCCGCGGCGCGCAGGCGCAGGCGCGCGACCTGGAACAGGTTGGCGGTCTGTGGCGGCAGCACGCCGAAACGATCGACCATTTCCTCGGTCAGGCGGTCGAGGCCCTCGTCGTCGGGCGCCGAGGCGATGCGCTTGTACAGCATCAGGCGCGTGTGCACGTCGCCGAGGTAGTCATCGGGGATGAGCGCGGGCAGGTGCAGTTCGACCTCGGTGTGGCGGCGGGCGTCGGCATCGAGCTCGGGAATGCGCCCTTCCCTGAGCGCGCGCACCGCGCGCTCGAGCAGTTCGGTGTAGAGCGAGAAGCCGACTTCCTGGATCTGGCCCGACTGTTCCTCGCCCAGCAGCTCGCCGGCGCCGCGGATCTCGAGGTCGTGGGTGGCCAGCGCGAATCCGGCGCCCAGTTCCTCCAGCGAGGCCAGCGCCTCCAGCCGCTTGTGCGCATCGGCGCTCATCGCCTTGCGGTCGGGCACCACCAGGTAGGCATAGGCGCGGTGGTGCGAGCGTCCGACGCGGCCGCGCAGCTGGTGCAGCTGCGCCAGGCCGAAGCGGTCGGCGCGGTTGATGATGATGGTGTTGGCGCTGGGAACGTCGATGCCCGACTCGATGATGGTGGTGCAAACCAGCACGTTGAAGCGCTGGCGGTAGAAGTCCAGCATCACCGATTCGAGCTCGCGCTCGGCCATCTGGCCGTGGGCGATGCGCACCCGCGCGTCGGGCACCATCGTGCCGATCTCGCGCGCGATCTTCTCGATGGTCTCGACCTCGTTGTGGAGGAAGTAGACCTGGCCGCCGCGGGCCAGCTCGCGCTGGAAGGCCTCGCGCAGCAGCGCGGGATCCCAGGCCGTGATGAAGGTCTGGACCGCGAGGCGGTGCGCGGGCGGGGTGGCGATGATCGAGAGGTCGCGCAGCCCCGCCATCGCCATGTTGAGCGTGCGCGGGATCGGCGTGGCGGTGAGCGTGAGCAGGTCGACCTCGGCGCGCAGCTTCTTGAACTGCTCCTTCTGGCGCACGCCGAAGCGCTGCTCCTCGTCCACGATCACGAGGCCGAGGTCCTTGAACTGGATGTCGTCCTGCAGCAGCTTGTGGGTGCCGATCACGACGTCGACCTCGCCGGCGGCGATGCGCTCGAGCGCGACCGCCGTATCGCCCCGGGAGCGGAACCTGGACAGCACTTCGACGCGTATTGGCCAATCGGCGAAGCGGTCGGCGAAGTTGCGGTAGTGCTGCTGCGCCAGCAGCGTGGTCGGCACCAGCAGCGCGACCTGGCGCCCGGCCTGGGCCACGGCGAAGGCGGCGCGCACCGCGACCTCGGTCTTGCCGAAGCCCACGTCGCCGCAGACCACGCGGTCCATCGGGCGCGACTTGCCGAGGTCGCCGAGCACCGACTCGATCGCGGACTGCTGGTCCGGCGTTTCCTCGAAGGGAAAGCCGGCGGCGAACTGGTCGTACAGCGGCCGGTCGAGCACCACCGCGCGTCCCTCGCGGGCCTCGCGGCGGGCATTGATCTCGAGCAGCTCGGCGGCGACGTCGCGGACCTTCTCCGCGGCCTTGCGCCTGGCCTTCTCCCAGGCATCGCCGCCCAGCGAATGCAGCGGCGCAAGCTCGGGCGCGGTGCCGGTGTAGCGGCTCACCAGCATGAGCTGCGTCACCGGCACGTAGAGCTTGTCGCCGCGCGCGTACTCGATGGCGAGGAACTCGCCGGGGGTGCCGCCGACATCGAGCTTGAGCAAGCCGCGATAGCGGCCCACGCCGTGGTCCTCGTGCACCACCGGCGCGCCCAGCGCCAGCTCGCCGAGATCGCGGATGATGGCCTCGGGGTCGCGCCCGGCACGGCGACGCCGGCGCGACTGTTGCGCGCGCTGCCCCGAGAGCTGGCGCTCGGTAAGCAGGGCCAGTGCGGGCGCGGCCAGCACGAAACCGTCGTCGATGGCCGCGACGGTGATGGCGAAGCGCGACTCGCCGCCCAGGAACGCCGGCCACGACGCCACGACGTCCGGGCGCAGTTCGGCGGCGGCGAGCTGGCCCAGCAGCGATTCGCGCCGGCCCGGCGAGTCGGCGGCGATCAGCACCCGGCCGGGATAGCCGGCGAGGAAGCGCTGCAGTGCGGCCGCGGGTTGCGCGTCCCGGGCGTCCAGCGGCAGCTCCGGCGCCGGCGCGGTGCCCAGGTCGCCGGCGTCGGCACGATCCGCCGCCAGCACTTCGATGCGCGGCGTGCGGTTGAGCCGCTCGCGCAGGCTTTCGGGCGGCAGGAACAGCTCCGCGGGCGGCAGCAGCGGGCGCTCGACGTCGTGCCGGCGCTGCTCGTAGCGATCGTTGGTGCTGGCCCAGAACGCGGCGGCGGCCTCGAGCGCGCCATGGTCCAGCACCACCATCGCCTCGGCGCCGAGGTAGTCGAAGAGGGTGTCGGTGCGCTCGAAGAACAGCGGCAGGTAGTACTCGATGCCGGCCGGGGTCGAGCCTTCGCGCAGGTCCTGGTAGAGCGGGCAACGTCGCGTGTCGACCTCGAAGCGTTCGCGCAGCAGGTTGCGGAAGGCCCTGGTCGCGCTCTCGGTGAGCGGGAACTCGCGCGCAGGCAGCAGGTCGACCGACTCGACCTGCTGCTGCGAGCGCTGGGTTTCCGGATCGAAGCTGCGGATGCTCTCGATCTCATGGTCGAAGAGCTCGATGCGGTACGGCGCCGCCGCGCCCATCGGGTAGATGTCGATCAGCGCGCCGCGGGTGGCGTAGTCGCCGGGCTCCAGCACCTGCGGCACGTGGCGGTACCCGGCGCCGTCGAGGCGGCGCCGTTCCGCCTCGAGGTCCATGCGTTCGCCGCGGCGCAGTACCAGGCTGGCGCCGGCGATGAATTCGCGCGGCGCGAGGCGCTGCATCAGGGTCGCGACCGGCACCACCAGCACGCCGCGCGCCAGCGCCGGCAGCCGGTACAGCGCGGCGATGCGCTGCGACACGATGTCGGGGTGCGGGGAAAACAGGTCGTAGGGCAGGGTCTCCCAGTCGGCGAAGTGCAGCACCGGCAGCGCCGGCCCGGCGAAGGCCGTGATCTCGACTTCGAGCGCCTGCGCCGACTGGGTGTCGCGCGCGACCGCCAGCACGATGCCGGGATGCGCCTGCGCCAGGCGCGCGATCGCGAGGGCCAGCGCCGAGCCGTGCGGCGCGCGCCAGTACGCCCGCTGCTGGCCGGCGCGCGGGCCGGGCGGGGCCAGTACAGCGGAGTCGATGGAGCCGTTCGGGGAGTTCATGCGCGCGCGATTTCCCCTCGCGCCAAGGCATTCCGGCGCGCGGGAGGACGCGAATTGTACCAGCGCGCCCCTGCAGGAGCGGCTTCAGCCGCGATCCGAGGAGCATCGGATCGCGGCTGAAGCCGCTCCTGCAGGGGCGCGCTTTGCGCAATCCTCAGGGCTTGCGCCGCCGCTTCGGATCGCCGAACACGCGGCGCACCCGCGTCAGGCCCTGGTCGCCCGGCAGGTGCAGGTGCTCGAAGCCGAGATTCCCGGTCAGCTTGAGCATGGCGCGGTTCTCGTTGAGCACGTCGCCGTAGAGCAATGTCACGCGGCGACGCGCGCACCACTGGATCAGGCGCCGCATCAGGTAGGTGCCCAGGCCCTGGCCCGCGAGCGGGCGCGCCACCAGCAGCGCGAACTCCGCTTCGTGGCCGACCGCGCCGAGGCTGATGCGCGCGACGGCACCGATCAGCGCCTCTCCGGGCGGCAGCGGTTCTGCCACCACCAGCGCGATCCCGCGCGCCGGGTCGACATGGGTGAGCTTGCGCGCCATGTCCTCGCTGAGCTCGTTGAGCGGGTGCAGGAAGCGCATCCGCACTTCCTCGGCGCTGAGGGTGCCGAAGCCTTCGCGCAGGGCCCGCGCATCCTCGGGCACGATCGGTCGCAGCAGGACGCGGCGCCCGTTGGGCAGGGTGAATTCCTCGCGCCAGGGGCCGAGGTGCACCCGGCGCTTGAAGCGGTGGCCACTGCGGCTGGGACGGGAGCGCGGCATGGAGCGATAGAGGTACTGCATGCGGTTGAGAATGTCATCCCCGCGGCGAGCGAATGCTCGAACGCAGGCCCGGCGACGCACCGGTTGGTGCGAACTTCGGCGATCATGGGCGCGCGAATCACCATGCCGGTGCACGCGAGGGCGGAACATGAACGCGAGCGAACTGCGCAAACTGGTGGGGAAGTGGCCCGGCGTCACCGAGGACATCAAGTGGGGCGCCGATCTCGTCTACTCGGTCGGGGGCAAGATGTTCGCGGTGACCGCGACCGACCCCAAGGACGCCGGCCGGATCTCGTTCAAGGTCCCCGACGAGCGCTTCCTCGAGCTGACCGATCGCGCGGGCATCGTGCCGGCGCCGTACCTGGCGCGCGCACGCTGGGTCATGGTCGAGCGCGGCGCGCGGCTGGCGCCGGCGGAACTGTCGGCCTTGATCCGCGGCAGCTACGAACTGGTGAAGGCGAAGCTGCCGCTGGGGGTGCGGCGCGAACTGGAGCCCCGATGACTGCGACACCGCCTTCCTTCGCGGAAGCGCTGCGCTTCTGGTGGCGCCTGGGATGGATCAGCTTCGGTGGCCCGGCCGGCCAGATCGCGGTCATGCAGACCGAGCTGGTGGACCGGCGCGGCTGGATCGACCCGCATCGATTCCTGACCGGCCTCAACTTCTGCATGCTGCTGCCCGGTCCCGAGGCGCAGCAGCTGGCGACGTATCTCGGCTGGCGCCTGCACGGCGTCCGTGGCGGAATCGCCGCCGGCATGCTCTTCGTGCTGCCGTCCGCGCTGATCCTTTGGGCGCTGTCTTACGCCTACGTGCTGTACGGCAACCTGCCGCACGTCGCGAGCGCGCTCGAGGGCGTCAAGGCCGCCGTGATCGCCCTGATCGTGCACGCCCTGTGGCGCATCGGGCGGCGCGTGCTGCACAGCGCGGCGCTGCTGGCGCTGGCGCTGCTGTCCTTCGTGGCACTGGCCAGCGCCCTGGTGTCGTTTCCGCTCCTGATCGCGGGCGCCGCGGTGGCCGGCATGCTGGTGGGACGCCTCGCGCCCGCGCAGTTGCCGCAGGTCCATGGGCATTCGGCGCCGGAGCCGGCGCACCACGCGGCGGCGGCATCATCGCGCGCCGCGCTGGCGGCAGCCGCGGCGTGTCTCGGCCTGTGGATCGGCGTCGTTGCGCTGGTCTTCGCGGGCTTCGGCGCGGAGTCGACACTGGGCCGCATGGCCCTGTTCTTCAGCCAGGCCGCGCTGGTCACCTTCGGCGGCGCCTACGCGGTCCTGCCCTACGTCGCCGACCATGCGGTCGCGCAGTTCGGCTGGGTCTCGCAGGGCCAGATGCTGGTCGGCATGGGCCTGGCCGAGTCGACGCCCGGTCCCTTGATCATGGTGCTCGAGTTCGTGGGCTTCGTCGGCGCCTGGCAGAACCCCGGGGGGCTGCCGCCGCTCGTGGCCGGCACGCTGGGCGCGGCGATCACCGTGGCGGTCACCTTCCTGCCCAGCTTCGTGTTCGTGTTCGCCGGCGCGCCGCACCTCGATCGCATCGCGCGCTGGTCGCCGGCGCGGCACGCGCTGACCGCGATCTCCGCCGCGGTGCTGGGCGTCGTCGCCCACCTCGCGTGGTGGTTCGGGCGCGAGACCCTGCATGCGGGCGGCGCGTGGCGTCCCGGGCTCACCGCCCTGGCGCTGCTGCTCCTGCTCCTGGCGTGGCGCGGCTGGTCGGTGCCCCTGGTCGTGGCATTGGGGGCGCTGGCCGGTCTGGCGTTGTGACGATGGTCGGAGCCTACCCGGCGCGCTTGAACTGGGCGAAGGTGACGAGGTGCCCGCCGGGCTCGCGCAGGCCGATCTCGATCGCGCCATAGAAGGTCTCGCGGCGCTCGAGGAAGCGCTCGCCGTGCGGCAGGGCAGCCTCGATCGCGGCGACGTCGCGCACTTCGACGAACAGGAAGGTCTGCTCGTGGCGGGCCGCGTGCGCAGCGTGCGCCGGCATTTGGGAGGCCTGCCACGCCCAGGTCTCGTACATCACCTCGACCGCGTCGTTGGCGAGGATCACGAATCCGAGGCGGTCGCCGGCCGGCACCTCGATGGTGCGGCGGAATCCCAGCGCCTCCCAGAACGGCAGCACGGGTTCGATGGCCTCGACGTGCAGCACCGGCGTGAGCCTGGAAACCAGCGGACGCCGGATGCGCGCCGTGCCGCGTACCGTGCTGCGCGTGGCCATGGTGGCGGTCCTCCCGGCGTGGAGCCCGAGACTCGGCGGCGGCGGGTGCCAGCGTCAAGTGCGAGCCGTAGCGACTGCCGGACTTTGGCGCTAATCGCAACGCGGGCGCGCGCGATGGCGGGCAAGGGCGATGTCGTCAGCCAGCTGCTGGTCGGGCAAGTCGCCGACCTGCGGACGCGCGATGCGATCCAGGCCTGCGTCGAGCCGCAGCCGGAGGCGCGGTGCGGGTCAGAACGACACGCCGACCCCGATCGAGATGTTCGAGCGCTCGTACTGGAATCCGGCCGGCCACAGGTAGCGCGCGTCGGCGTAGATCACCGGCAGGATGCCGAGTTCGCCGCGCAGGCGCGTCTCGCGCGATCCGGCCACGCGGCCCTTCACGCTGAGGAAGCGACCCTCCGGCAGGTCCAGCGCCTCGACGTAGCCGGGCAGCACCGCGATGAAACGACCGGCGCTGGGCGCGCCGACCACCGGGCGCTGGGCCTTGTCCAGCGGGTACGACTCGATCGTGATCTCGGTGGCGTCGGGCAGGTTGTCCACGCCCACGATCATTCCCGCCCACAGCACGACCGCTTCGGGCGTCGGGCCCTTTTCGGCCAGCTCCGCCACCTGCCAGGGCGCGAGGTCGGCGCGGACGCCGGCGGCATCGAGTGGCGGCCGGGTGGCGCAGGCGGCCAGCACGAGCGCAAGTGCGGCGACCGGGGCCGTGCGAACGGGAAAGCGGTGGCGGAAGGGCATGGACGTCATCGATCGATCCGGGAGGCAAGCCCATTCTCCACCGGGCGGGCGCGCCGGGATATCGACGAGTTCCGCATCGCGTTCGCCCGCGGCGCTATTCACCGACCAGCCACGCCACGCTCTGCGTGCCGAACCGGCCCTGCTGCAGGTGCCGCAGTAGCGGCGGCATGATCTCGCCCAGCGCGTGGTCGAAGCGCCACGGCGCGTTGACGATCGCCATGCCCGCGCCGTTGAGGCGCAGGCCCGAGTTGTCCGGGTGCAGCAGCAGCTCCGCGACCAGGATCTTGCGCATCCCGCAGCCCTTGAGCCAGCGATGGAACGGGGCGATGTGCTGGCGCAGCTTGATCGGGTACCAGATCGCGTAGATCCCGGTCGGCCAGCGCTTGAAGGCCGGCTTGAGCGCGGCGGAAATCGCCGCGTATTCCTGTTCCTGGGCCTCGAAGGCCGGGTCGACCAGCACCAGGCCGCGCCGCTCGGCCGGCGGCAGCAGGCCCTTGAGCGCCGCGTATCCGTCGCGCTGGTGGACCGCGACGCGCGCGTCGCCGGCGAATTCCAGGCGCAGCGCCGCGGCCTCGGCTTCCTGCAGTTCGCACAGCACCAGGCGGTCGTCCTCGCGCAGCAGCAGGCTGGCGATCAGCGGCGAGCCGGGGTAGTCGCCCAGGGTGCCGGCCGCCTGGCGCGCGTTGAGCGAGCGCACCAGGTTGAGGTAGACGTGCAGGGCCGCCGGGAGGCGGGTGGCGCCCATCAGCCGCGCGACGCCGTTGGTCGCCTCGCCGGTCTTGCGCGCCTCGACCGCATTGAGGTCGTAGCGGCCCGCGCCGGCATGGGTCTCGAGGTAGCAGAACGGCGCGCGCTTGTGCTTGAGCGATTCCAGCAGCGCGACCAGCACCGCGTGCTTGAGCACGTCCGCGAAATTGCCGGCGTGGTACGCGTGCCGGTAGTTCATGCGGGCCTCCGGTCGGGAATCCTGCGTGGCCGTGGCGGCCAGCGGCGCTGCCGGGGCAGTATACCCGCCGTTTCCGGCCCCCCTGCCCGCGGTCGCAGTGACTTCCGGGGCATGGCGCGGGACGCCGGTTTGCTACCCTGTGCGGGTTTGCCCGCCTTTGGAACCCCTGCGATGAAACGCCTGCTCAAGTGGATTGCCTATCTTTTCCTCGGCCTGGTCGCGCTGGGCGCGATCGCCTTCGTCCATGTCTGGTACTTCAAGCCGCTCAAGGTCGACTGGTTCTACGGCCGCGTGTTCGCGCAGTTCGCGCTGCAGCAGCCCGAGCTCCTGACCAGCCTGCGCCTGCTCAACCAGTTCGGGCTCGACTTCCCGGACGATGACCTGTCGGACTCGTCGCCAGCCGCCGAAGACCGCGCCTCCGAGCAGCTCAAGGCCGACTACCAGGTGTTCAAGTCCTACGACCGCGCGTCGTACAGCGGCCAGGAACTGCTGTCCTACGACATCTGGGACTACTTCATGGGCATGCAGGTCGAGGGCGACCGCTGGCGCTGGCACAACTTCCCGGTCAACCAGATGTTCGGCGTGCAGAGCTACCTGCCGAACTTCATGGCCGACCAGCACCTGGTCGAGGGCGAGTCCGATGCGCGCAACTACGTCGCGCGCCTGGACAAGTTCCCGCTCAAGTTCGAGCAGGTGGTCGAGGCGCTGAAGGTGCGCGAGTCCAAGGGCGTGCTGCCGCCGAAGTTCACGGTCGAGAAGGTGCTGGAGCAGATGCGCGGCTTCGTCAAGCCGGCGCCGACCGAGCACATGCTGTACACGACCCTGGCCAAGAAGCTGGAGAAGATCGCGCCCGAGGCGATGGACGCCGCGACCCGCGAGGCGCTGCTGGCCGAGACCGCGCGCGCGATCGAGAAGAGCGTGTATCCGGCCTACGCCGGGGTCATCGCCTATTTCGAGGGGCTGCAGTCCAAGGCGACCTCGAACGACGGCGTCTGGCGCCTGCCGGATGGCGACGCCTTCTACGCCTTCGCGGTGCGCGACAACACCACGACCAACATGACGCCCGAGGAGATCCACGCCAAGGGCCTGCTCGAGGTCGAGCGCATCGGCGCCGAGATGGACGCGATCCTGCGCAACGCCGGGCTCACCGAGGGCACGATCGGCGCGCGCGTGCAGCAACTGGCCAAGTCGCCCGAGCAGCTCTATCCGGACACCGACGCCGGACGCGAGGCGATCCTCAAGGACTACCAGCGCATCATCGACGAGATCGACGCCGGCCTCGACCCGTATTTCGCCACCCGGCCCAAGATCGGGGTCAAGGTCGAGCGCGTGCCGACCTTCTCGGAGAAGACCGCGCCGGGCGCGTACTACATGCCGCCCTCGCTGGACGGCAAGCGCCCGGGCACCTTCTACGCCAACCTGCGCAACGTGGCCGAGGTGCCGCGCATGGGCATGCGCACGCTCTCCTACCACGAGGCGGTCCCGGGACATCATTTCCAGATCGCGATCCAGCAGGAGCTCAAGGGCCTGCCGATGTTCCGCAAGTTGCTGCCGTTCACCGCGTACGCGGAAGGCTGGGCCCTGTACTCGGAGCGCCTGGCCTGGGAGGCCGGCTTCCAGCAGGAGCCGCTCGACAACCTCGGCCGCCTCCAGGCCGAGATGTTCCGCGCGGTGCGGCTGGTGGTCGACACCGGCCTGCACGCCAAGCGCTGGACCCGCGAGCAGGCGATCCAGTACATGCTCGACCACACCGGCATGGGCAACGACGACGTCACCGCGGAGATCGAGCGTTACCTCGTCAACCCGGGCCAGGCGCTGGC
>Ga0073904_10003905_pt1 | contig 11172 bp, 7 predicted proteins | sample KloWWTrecipitate_FD_66668 | JGI IMG/M metagenome (GOLD analysis project Ga0073904, IMG submission 66668) | Active sludge microbial communities from Klosterneuburg, Austria, studying microevolution and ecology of nitrifiers - Klosterneuburg... | ecosystem: Engineered > WWTP > Aerobic digester >... | reverse complement strand
AGCTCCCCCGACGCCGGTCGCGTACCGTTGGCATGTTGTTGCGTCAGCGTGAGATTGCCACCCGGCCATCGGTTGCCATCGGCGGTGTCGAACGCCAGCGCACGGGTTGAAAAGGCCACGCTGTCAGCGGCGAATTTCCCGCTCAGGCGGCCCGACAGGCTGGCCAGTTCCAGGGGCATCAGCCCGGCTCCGACGCGCACGGCCAGGTCGACCAACGCCACGTCGGCGGTCGTCCCGATGACCCGACCGCGCGCGATATCGAACCAGGCGCGCACCGCGCCACGGCCGCGTTCGACATCGATGCCTGGATCGGCATATTGCCGCAGCAACGCCACGTCGATGCGGGAAAAATCGGCATACGCCTGGCCAACCCAGTCTTGCCATCGGCCATTGTCGATCGACAGAAACGGCTGTTCCAGACGCGCCATGAGCGAAAAGCGGTCGCCCCAGTCGGCCGGTGGCGTGGCATCGAAGCGGAACTCGTGCATGCGCGAGCGGTTGCGCAAGACCACATTGACCGCGTGCAGCGCCAGCGGTGCAACCGCGCGCATGTCGTCGGTCCATACCACCGAACCGTCACGGATGACGAACTCGGGCTGCGAAAAAACCCGGTTCAACAGCGCGGCGTCGGGCTCCCCCGCACCCGATGACACGTCGAGCCCGGCCAGCCAGATGCGGCCGTCCGCGTCACGGCGCATGTTCAACACCGGGCTGTCGAGCAGAATCTGGTCGAACTTCAGCTTGAGCACCGAGCGCGGCGACAGGGATACCAGAACCCGGGGCAAGCGCAATGCCTCACGCCCCTGCGCATCGAACAGTCGGGTATTGCCCAGCTCGAACGCCGGCAGCAGGTTGGTGGAATGCGCGCTGATCGACTCGACCCGTACCGTCAGGCCAGTCATGCGGCTGGCGGCCGCCTCGAGCTGCGGGCGAAGCTCTCCGATTCGCGGCACAATCACCAGATGCAGGGCAGCCCAGGCCGCCCCAAAAAGCAACCAAGCCAACAACAGCAATGCCAACGTCCAGCGTGCCAGAAAAGCGAAGCTCTTCAGCAGCCGTGAAGGCATCGGCATGGTAGGCGGTTCATTCATCGTGCATTGGCGATCGGCCCCGGAATTATGACCGCCAAGCTTGATCAGGTTGACGTTATGGTCCAGGCAAGGTGCTCCCCCGTGATCGCAGATTCCCACCATCGGGACCCGCTGTCAGAATATGCCCGCTTCGGCCAGCGGGTGCGCCGGCGATACCCGGCAGAGGTTGCGCTGCTTGATCCCGGCCTGCCGGGCAGGCGCGCTTACCAACAGATGTTTGCGCGATTGCAGGCCAGCGGCGCCGATCTGGGCTCGGCGCTGCGCATCATGCGCCAGGTGGTGCTTGAACGGCTGATGACGCTCGACTGCACGGCGCAGGCGAGCGTTGAACAGGTGACGCTGGCCATGACGGAACTGGCCGAATTTGCGCTCGATGCTGCCTGCCGGCAGGTGTTCGACGATCTCGATGCGCAACACGGTACGCCCGTGGGGTCGGACGGCCGGCGCGCCGAGTTGTGGATCATCGGCATGGGCAAGCTCGGGGCACGCGAACTCAATGTCTCCAGCGACATCGACCTGATCTACGTCTACGACCAGGACGGTGAGTCGGCTGGCAACGCCGATGACCGAAGCCGGATCTCCAACCACGAATACTTCGGCAAGGCGGTACGCGCCCTGTTCGCACTGATTGGCGACACCACGGAGCATGGCTTCGTGTTCCGGGTCGACCTGGCCTTGCGTCCCAATGGCAATTCCGGCCCGCCGGCGATCTCCCTGAGCGCGCTGGAGGAGTATTTCCATGTGCAAGGGCGCGAATGGGAGCGTTTTGCCTGGCTCAAGAGCCGTGTCGTGGCGCCGGCACTGTGCGTGACCGGTGGCAATGCCAGCAACCTGCGCGGCGCGGTGTTGCCGTTCGTGTTCCGGCGTTACCTCGATTACAACGTGTTCGATGCCTTGCGGATCCTGCACCGGCAGATCCGCGAACATGCCGCCCGGCGCAGCGCCGGGCGCCCGGAGCGCACCAACGACGTCAAGCTCTCGCGCGGTGGCATCCGTGAGATCGAGTTCATCGTGCAGTTGTTGCAGGTGGTGCGCGGCGGCCAGTTCCCGGAATTGCGCACCCGCGCCACGCTCGATGCCTTGCCCCGCCTGATGCGCGCGGGCCTGATGCCATCGGCCACTGCCGACGCGCTGGCCACTGCCTATGTTTTCCTGCGCCAGGTCGAGCACCGGATCCAGTACCTGGACGACCAGCAGACCCATGTGCTGCCTACCAACGACGACGACCTGAACTGGATCGCGCGCACCATGGGGTACCCCGCCAGCGGGCCGCTGCTGGCCGAACTCGACCGCCATCGGGAAGTGGTGGCGCAGGAATTCGATGCCTTGCTCGGTGGCGGCAAACCCGATTGCAAATCCTGCGGCAACGGCAACAGCAACGCGGCGATGGCCACGCCGGCCAGCTTCGACGAATTCGTCCAGGGCCTGCCCGACGGCTTGCGCGAACGTGTTGCGGCCTGGGGCGAGAATCCCCGTTTTCGTGCCTTGCGGGACGAGTCCCGGATCAGGCTGTTCCGGCTGATCAGCCGTACCGCCACCTGGACCCGCGAGACGGCGATCACCGAGGAGGCCGCGGTTCGGCTGGCCGACTGGATCGAGCCACTTCTGCGCCGCGAAAGTTACCTGGCACTGCTGCTGGAGCGCCCTGCCGTGCACCAGCGACTGCTGCGCCTGCTGGGCAATGCCAAATGGCCGGCACGGTACCTTCTCAGGCATCCGGGCGTCATCGACGAACTGGCGAACAGCACCATGGTGACGGAACGCTTTCAGAGCGTCGATTTCGAGCGCGAGCTCGAGCAGCGCCGGGAAGCACTGCACATCACGGAAGAAGACGACGACGAGACGTTGCTGAACCTGTTGCGCCGCGCCCACCATGCCGAAGTTTTCCGGACCCTGGCCCGCGATGTCGAAGGTGCACTCAGCGTCGAGCAGGTCGCCGACGATCTGAGCGCGCTGGCGCAGTCGGTATTGCGCGTCACGATGCGCTGGTGCTGGAACCGGCTGAAGAACCGGCACCGCGACGACCCGCAGCTGGCCGTCATCGCCTACGGCAAGCTCGGTGGCCTGGAGCTGGGGTATGGCAGTGATCTGGACATCGTCTTTGTCTACGAGGACGATGACGAGCGTTCGTCGGAGATCTATGCCGCGTTTGTCCGCAAACTGATCAACTGGCTGACGGTCAAGACCGGTGAAGGTGATCTGTACGAGATCGACACCGCGCTGCGGCCCAATGGCAATTCCGGTCTGCTGGTCACCAGTTTCGAGGCCTATGCCGCCTACCAGCAAAAGCGGGGCAGCAACACCGCCTGGACCTGGGAACACCAGGCGATGACACGGGCCCGCTTCCTGCTGGGCGACGAGAATCTGCGCGCGCGTTTCGACGAGGTCCGCCGTGGCGTTGTCACTGCCCAGCGCGATCCGGAAAACCTGCGCGCCGAGATCGTCGCGATGCGCGACAAGGTGCGCACAGCCCATCCGGTCAAGGCTGGTCGCTTCGATGTGAAGCACAGCCCTGGCGGCATGGTCGATGTCGAGTTTGCGGTCCAGTTCCTGATCCTGTCGCAGGCCGCGAACCACGACACACTGGCGGCCAATTCCGGAAACATAGCGCTGCTGCACCGTGCGCAGGAGGCCGGCCTGTTGCCCAAGGAGGTCGCAGATGCGGCCGCGCGCGCCTACCGCGCCTTGCGCCGGGTCCAGCACCATGCCCGGCTCAACGAGACCACAACCCAGCTGCCAAGCGACGAGCTCGGGACGGAACGCGACGCTGTGCTGGCCTTGTGGCGGGCAGTGTTCAGCCCCCCACACGCATGATGCGCGCAGCCACTGCGCCGGAAAGATCCGGATAAGCCACCCTGTTGACCGGCTTGTGTGGCAATCACATCCGGCCTGGCGAGGGTATGCTGCAGCATGAACCGTATCCTGTCCCCGTAGTGCGAACCGATCCTCAACTGCATTTGCCATGAATCTCGTACAAGTCGTCGACGAGTCGATCGCCATCGGCCAACCTTTGCCGTTCTCGCTGCGTGACCAGAATGGCACGCTGCTGGCACGCAAGGGGTATGTGCTGGTGTCCCGCGACGATCTGGAAGCTGTGCGCGGGCGCGGCAACGGTTTCTATGTCGATGTGTCCGAGTCCGAGCAGCATCAGAAGGCATTCGTCGGCAAGCTCCATGCGCTGGTCCGAGATGAACGGCCACTGGGCAAGATTGCACAGGCAGCCTTGACCACCGGCGATCTGGCAGCGCCGCCACGCAACCGGACTCTGGGCGACGCGCTGGACTGGCTGGACCTGCAGGTCCAGGGCAACCGGCTGCTTCGCGATATGGCCGACGCGCATTTCTGCGAGGATCTTGACCGCCTGCAAACGCGGCTGACACAGCAGACCGAACGCAATCCTGACGGCGCCCTGTTTGCGTTGTTTCACCTGGCCGCACGCGAGATCCAGCTGTACAGCGCAACCCATTCGATGCTGGTCAGCGTGATGTGCGCGCTGGCTGCGCGCGATGTGCTGGGATGGCCGGCGCATCTGGTGGACAGCGTGTGCAAGGCCGCATTGACGATGAACATCGCGATGACCGAACTGCAGGACCGGTTGGCCGCGCAGAACGAACCCCCGACGCTGGCCCAGCGCGAGCTGATCGATGAACATCCCGGCCAGTCTCAGGCCTTGCTGCTCGGACTGGGGATGGAAGATGCCTTGTGCCTGGAAGCCGTGCGTTACCACCATGCCACCGGTCCCGGCCCGCTGGCCACGCGCACGGCAGGTCAGCAACTGGCGCGCTTGCTGCAGCGGGCAGACAAGTTTGCCGCGCACCTGTCACCGCGCTCCTCGCGCCGACCCGATTCTGCGTCCGCAGCGATGCAGGCGGTGTATTTCGACGAAGCGCGCGCCCTCGATGAAGCCGGAGCGGCACTGATCAAGGCGGTCGGGGTGTATTCACCTGGCGCGCTGGTCCGGCTGGCCAACCTGGAAACCGGCGTGGTGGTGCGCCGGGGTATCAATACGACGATGCCGCGGGTGGCGATCCTGGTCAACCGCGACGGTATTCCGACCGGCGAGCACCCGGTGCGGGACACCAGCCAGCGCGAGTTTCGCATCACTGCGAGCGTGGCGTCCAGCGACTGCAAGGTTCAGATCAACCTGGACCGAATGCTGGCGCTGACCGCGGGGCCTGCCGCGTCAAACCGCCCCTGGTAAGGCCGCCGGCAAAATCAGCGTTTCGCTTTCGCGCGCGAGTTCCTTGCGGTATTTGTTGAGTTCCTGGACCGTCGCGAAGCTGCGGTTGAACAACAGGCTCAGGTTGTGCAGGATGCGCTCGACGACGCGACCCTCCCAGCTCGCATCGAACTTGATCTGCTGGTCAAGCCAGTGCTCCAGCCACTCGGGGTCCGGCATCCGGCTCTGTACCGTGTCCTTGGGAAACAGCGACTTGTTGACATGCAGATTCGTCGGATGCATGGCCTGCGCCGTACGGCGGGCGCTGGCCATCAGCACACCGACCTTGGCAAATGCAGACTTTGCCTCCAGCCCGAAGCGGGAGATCGCCTGCTTCATGTATTTCAGATATGCGCCACCGTGGCGTGCCTCGTCCTGGCTGAGCCGGTTGTAGATCTGCTTGATCACCGGTTCGGTATGCCACTGGCTGGCGCGACGGTACCAGTGGTTGAGCCGGATCTCACCGCAGAAATGCAGCATCAGCGTCTCCAGTGCCGGCGCCGGGTCGAACTCGAATCGGACATCGTGCAGTTCGGCCTCTGTCGGGTGCAGGTCGGGCCGGAAGCGGCGCAGGTATTCCATCAGCACCAGCGAGTGTTTCTGCTCCTCGAAGAACCAGATCGACATGAAGGCCGAGAAATCGCTGTCGTGGCGGTTGTCGCGCAGGAACATCTCGGTGGCCGGCAATGCCGCCCATTCCGTGATGGCATTGAACTTGATGGTTTTCGCCTGCTCGTCGGACAGGCGGCTGGCGTCGAACGTGTCCCAGGGAATGTCCTTCGCCATGTCCCAGCGGACGGCCTCCAGTTGTTTGAACAGTTCGGGATACAGCATGGGGACCTTTGTTGAACGACCGGTGCGACGTGCGGATGGATCCGATTCTAGGGGGCACCTGCCAATACACCGTGTCGGCCGACCCCGGATACGGACGTAGGCGACAACACGAGGAACGCAGCAACCCGTCATTCAATGGCGAGGCTGCGACCCATGGCAGGGGCAACAAAACCCAACGCAAGCCGGGTAAATACTATGTGGTCTGTAAATTACCAAACAGTATATACTTAATCACATGAGTCACACTTGTACTTTCCACGTGCCTGTTTCCGTTGCGCCCTGGACCGGGAACTTGTCCAGGACATCACGGATCGGAAATGCAGAGTGCATCACCCGGTTCTGGACCGGTTTGCTGCTGCGAAGCCGCCCGGACGCCTGGCGATCCGGTGCAACCACGGGGTTGTTCTCCTCCTCCCCCTTGTTGACCCTGGGGTGCTTCGCGGCAACTTTGTCGGTCAAGCGCGCGACCCAGCGGAGTCCGGCATGAGGGTTGCCATCATCGGTTCGGGCATTTCGGGCCTGGCCGTCGCCCATCGTCTGGCCGACCACGCCAGGGTCTCGCTGTTCGAAGCTGCCGACTACTTTGGCGGTCATACCCACACCGTCGATATCAGCTTGCCCGTCAATGGGCGTTTGGTCCGCCATGGCGTGGACACCGGCTTCCTGGTTTTCAATGAACGCACCTATCCCTCGCTGATCGCGTTGTTTGCCGAACTTGGTGTGGAAACCTGCACCTCGGACATGTCGTTCTCGGTCCAGTCCGCAGACCCTGACAGCGGCCGGCACGTGGAATGGAGTGGCACCAGTCTGAGCAGTGTGTTCACGCAAAGGCGAAACCTGCTCAGCCCGCGCTTTCTGGGCATGTTGCGCGACCTGGCCCGGTTCAACCGCCTGACGCAATCCATTGCCGCTGCCGGACAGGAGCGGCAATTGCAGCAGTCGCTGGGGGATTTCCTGCGGCAGAACCGGTTTGGTGCCGCCTTCATCGAATGGTATTTCCTGCCGATGGTGGCCTGCATCTGGAGTTGCCCTGCGCAGCAGATGCTGCAGTTCCCGGTTGCCACGATGATCCGCTTCTGCCACAACCACGGTCTGAACCAGGTCAGCGACCGGCCACAGTGGTGGACCGTCAAAGGCGGTGCACGCCACTATGTCGAGAAGATCGTCGCGCGTGTTGCCGACAAGCGCCTGCGCACGCCGGTGCTGGCCATCGAGCGCCACGGCGAGACCGGTGGCGTGACCGTGTTTACCGCGCAGGGAGGTGAACACTTCGACCGTGTCGTGCTCGCCACCCACAGCGACCAGGCACTGGGCTTGTTGCGTGATGCCAGCCCGGCCGAGTGCGCGACACTGGGCGCGGTGCGTTACCACCCCAACCGCGCGGTGCTGCATACCGACACCTCGGTGCTGCCACGCAACCCCCGTGCCTGGGCAGCGTGGAACTACGAGTCCGGCAGCCAGCACGGCGGCCGCGCCGACGCGCATGCGGTCTGCCTGCACTACCTGATCAACCGTCTGCAACCGCTGCCATGGCAACAGGCGGTAGTGGTATCGCTGAACCCGCTGAGGGAGATCCGGCAGGATCAGATACTGGGCGAATACCGGTATGCGCACCCGGTGTTTGACCGTGTTGCCATTGCTGCACAAGCGCAGGTCCCGCAGTTGCAGGGGCAACGCAGCACCTTCTTCTGCGGCGCATGGATGGGTTACGGCTTTCACGAGGACGGGCTCAAGGCAGGGCTGGCAGTGGCCCGGCAACTGCTCTCGGGGATCGACCAGCGCGCCAGCCGGCTGGTGGCAGCATGAGCCATACCGCGAGCACCCAGCCGACTGCACGGCCGATGATCGGTTTCGGCGAAGTGCGCCACACCCGGCTGCGCCCGGCGCACCACGCGTTTGCATATGCCGGTTATTTCCTGCTGCTGCCGATGCGCAGCATGCAGCAGCCCAGCCATGCGGCCGCCATCAGCTGCCTGGCGCGCAATCGCCGCGCCGCCCTGAGTTTCTTCGATCGCGACCACGGCGACGGCCGCGGGCCGCAGGCCGGCGGGGCGCTGGCATGGCTGGACACCTTGCTGCACGCGCATGGCATCACCGATGCCACTGGCGAAGCCTGGCTGCAGTGTTATCCGCGGGTGCTGGGCTACGCCTTCAAGCCAGTGAGTTTCTGGTTCTGCCATCGACCGCCAGAGCACGATGGCGGCTCGCTGCGCGCCATCGTGGTCGAGGTCAACAACACCTTTGGCGAGCGCCATTGTTATCTGCTTGACCAGCCCCGCTGGGGCGCGCAGCTCGATGCCGACAAAATGTTCCACGTCTCGCCGTTCCTGCAGGTGCGTGGCCAATACCACTTCCGCTTCATGCGTGCGCACAGAGCCGACGGCGAACGCAGCGTGGCACGCATCGACTACGACGACGGCCAAGGCGCGGTGCTGCAGACCAGCGTCAGCGGAGCGCTTGAGCCACTGACCCGCGCCTCCTTGCGCAAGGCCTTGTGGCGTTACCCGGCAATGACGCTGGGCGTGATCAGCCGCATCCACCTGCAAGCTGCCCGGTTGTGGTTCAAGCGGGTCGCCATCTCGCCCAAGCCAGCCGCCCCGCAAGCATCCGTGACGCGCCAGACCCATCCGCCTGCCTGAAGCACAACCCCGATCTGACAACGCCATGAATACCAGCACCATCGCCTACCCCTCGTCACTGCAGACGGCCCCGGCCGCTGCCCGCCAGACGCTCAAGCTGCTGGAGCGGCTGACGCACGGGCAACTCACCGTGCAATTGCCCGACGGTTCGCAGCGCCTGTTCGGGCCATCACACGACAGCGGCGCTGGCAGCCAGGCAGATGCCGGACCCCACGCTAAAGTGATCCTGAACAACTGGAACGTCTGTACCGCAACGCTCAAGTCCGGCGACATCGGACTTGCCGAAAGTTATATCGCCGGCGACTGGACCACACCCAACCTGACCGAGCTGCTCAAGCTGTTCATCCGCAACCGTGAACAGCTCGAAGATGTGATCTATGGCAGCTGGGCCGGCCGCACCCTGTACCGGCTCAAGCACTGGCTCAACCGCAACACCCGCAGCAACAGCCAGAAAAACATCCATGCCCATTACGACCTGGGCAATGCGTTTTACCGCTTGTGGCTGGACGATACGATGAACTACTCGTCCGCCTGGTTCGACGGCGACCACGACAAGAGCATGCGCGAAGCCCAGAATGCCAAGGTCCGCCGGGCGCTGCGCATGGCCGATGTCAAAGCGGGCGATCGGGTGCTGGAGATCGGCTGCGGCTGGGGTGCACTGGCCGAGATGGCGGTCACCGAGTTCGGCGCCGGCGTGACCGGCGTCACGCTGAGCACCGAGCAGCTGGCATTTGCGCAGCAACGCATGCAGAACCTCACCCCCGCCACCGGCCCATCGCCGGCCGTCGACCTTCGGCTGCAGGACTACCGCGACATCGTGGACGGACCCTACGACGCGATCTGCTCGATCGAGATGGTCGAGGCGGTCGGCCAGGCCTACTGGCCCACCTACTTCCAGAGTGTCCATCGCCTGCTCAAGCCGGGCGGTCGGGCCTGCATCCAGAGCATCGTGATCGACGACCGGTTGTTCGACCGCTACATCCGCTCGAGCGACTTCATCCAGCAATACATCTTCCCCGGCGGCTGCCTGCCGTGCCCGCGTGAATTCCGCCGCGAAGCCGCCGCCGCGGGCCTGCAGGTTGTCGACGAACTGGCCTTCGGCGAGGACTACGCAGAGACCCTGCGCCGCTGGCGAAGGGATTTCCTGCGCCAGCACGATGCGGTCGCCCAGCTCGGCTTTGACACCCGCTTCATGCGTATCTGGGAGTTCTATCTCGGCTACTGCGAGGCCGCGTTCGATATGGGCAACATCAATCTGGTGCAGTACACGCTGGCCAGAAAAACCGGATGACCATGCGCCGACGCGACTGCCTGCTGACACTGGCCGCCGGCCCATGGCTGGCGGGCGCGCATGCCCAGACACCCCCGGAACTGGGCGGCTTGCTGCGCAGCGTGTCCCTGCTGGGCCGCAAGAAATTCACCGTGTTCGGCTTTTCGGTTTACGACGCCAGCCTGTGGGTCGAGCCGGGTTTCGACCCACAAAACTACAGCCGCCATGGTTTTGCACTCGACCTGCTTTACCGGCGCGACTTCACCAATGCCGACATCACCCGCCGCTCGCTCGATGAGATGGCACGCCAGGCACCGCTGGCGGACGAGCGCAAACAGACCTGGGAGGCCTGGCTGCGCGGCGCGTTTCCGGACGTGCGCAAGGGGGACAACATCACCGGCATCCACCGTCCGGGGGTCGGTGCCGTGTTCATGACCAATGGCCGCCAGACCGGGCGCATTGACGATCCGGAGTTTGCGCGACTTTTCTTCGGCATCTGGCTGTCAACCAACACCACCGAGCCAGCTTTGCGCCAGGCCTTGCTCGGCGGCAAGCAGTAGCCGCAACACGGGTACGCCACATGCAGACCGACGCACCGCTGTCGACCCGGCAAGGCCTGGCTTATGGCGCCATGGGCTTGCCGCTGGCATTCGTCGCGTTGCCGCTGTATGTGATTCTGCCGAACCACTACGCCACCGAATTCGGCATGCCACTGGCCACGCTGGGCCTGGTCCTGCTGGGTGCGCGGCTGCTCGACGCGGTGATCGACCCGGCCATCGGCCGCTGGTGCGACCGACTGTTCGCGCGTTCACCCAGGCAGATCCTGGTGATGGCCGCTTTTGCCGCCGTTGTGCTGGCGGCCGGTTTCGGCCTGCTGTTTTTCCCGTCCACCCGCGCGCCAAATCTGCTGCTGGTCTGGGCCTCGGTTTTCCTGGTCATCACCTACGCCGCCTACAGCGCGCTGAGTGTGGCGCATCAGTCCTGGGGCGCGATGCTTGGCGGCGACGAGGTCCAGCGCAGCCGCATCGTGGCCTGGCGCGAAGGTCTGGCGCTGATCGGTGTGGTGCTGGCCTCGATGGCGCCGGTGCTGCTCGGCCTGCCCGGTACCTGGATGCTGTT
>Ga0073904_10003901_pt1 | contig 11176 bp, 13 predicted proteins | sample KloWWTrecipitate_FD_66668 | JGI IMG/M metagenome (GOLD analysis project Ga0073904, IMG submission 66668) | Active sludge microbial communities from Klosterneuburg, Austria, studying microevolution and ecology of nitrifiers - Klosterneuburg... | ecosystem: Engineered > WWTP > Aerobic digester >... | reverse complement strand
TGGTGTCGCTCTGGTTCCACTTCTGGCGCTACCGCTTCGTGAACCGTGGTGCGCAGTTCACGATGCCCTGGCCAAAACCGCAGGGCTATTGACCGAAGTCACCGGCCCGCCAGCAAAAAGGCGGGCCGGTTCTCATCCGGGAGCAGGGCGCGTGACAATCTGGACTGGTTTGGCGGGGGCGGTGCTTGTGGCTTTCGTCACCCTCGCCTACTTGCGCATCGCCGCGGCAACACAGCGGCGCACGGCGGCGCGGATGGCCTATTTCGATGACTGCGCCGGGCTTTTCACGGATCTGCGCCGGGGGCGGACCGATCATGGTTTTGCGCGGCTAAATGGCCGTTACGCCGGGCAGCTATTCGACTTGCAAGTCGTGCCCGACATGCTGACTTTCCGCAAATTACCAAGCCTTTGGCTGATGGTGACAATCCCGACGCCGCAGCCCCTTGGCGCGACAAGTGATTTCATGATGCGCCCGACCGGAAGCGAGCTCTTCTCCCGCTTCGGCAACCTGCCGGTGCAGCTTGCGACACCTCAAGGGTTTCCCGCCGATCTGGCGATCAGGACCGATGATCCGGATCAGGTTCCGCAAGGGGCTGTACTGGAGGCCGTTCAATCGGCCTTCTTTTCCGCGCACGTGAAGGAGGTTCTGCTTTCCCCGCGCGGCCTGCGCATCGTCTGGTTGGCAGAGGAAGCCGACCGTTCGCGCTATCTGATCTTCCGCGACGCGGAACTGGGTGCCACGCGCCTGGCACCAGAGGTGGTGCGCCCGCTTCTGTCGCACTGTCTGGCACTTTCCGCCGCCCTGTCGGCCCCACCTGCCACCACAGAGGCCGCCGCATGACCCTATCAAAACCCATCGCGCCGTTGGCCGTTCTGGCCACAGCCCTCCTGCTTCCCGGTTGCGGGCAGGTGCTGAACCGCCAGCCCTTGCGAGGGCTGGGGTTCTTGTTCTTCATTCTGCTTCTGGGGGGCTTCACGCTCAAGACCGCGGGGGCAGATGTCTCGGTGATCGGCAAGCTTTCAGGCGGGATCTTCGTCTGGGCAATGTCGATCTATGACGCTTACAAACAGGCGCGGATCAGGGCCGAAGTGTGGGCCTACCAAAGCCGCACCTGACGCCGTTCAGTCGGCTTGCGGATAGGAAATCACGCTCAGGAAACGTGCTGGCAGCTTGTTCAGTTTTTCGGGCCCGTGCGGCGCGTCGGCATCGAAGAAAAGACTGTCGCCCGGCTCCATCAGGAACGTCTGGTCGCCGTGACGATATTCCACTTCCCCCTCCAGCATGTAGAGAAGTTCGATCCCGTCGTGCTGGAAGGTCGGAAACACGTCCGACGTTTCCGACAGCGTGATCATGTAAGGCTCCACGATCACGCCCGAGGCATTGGCGCCAATATGGCCCAGAAGGTTGTATTGATGGCCGGACCGGGTTCCCGCACGCTCCTGCTCCACCGCTTTTCCCGCCTTCACATGCATCACTTCGCGCCGTTCCTCATATCGGCGGAAGAATGCGGTGATCGGCACCGACAGTGCATGGGCCAGCGACTGCATCGTCGCCAGCGAGGGCGAGGTGATACCATTTTCGATCTTCGACAGCATGCCGATGGACAGTCCCGTATGTTTGGACAGGTCCGCGACCGTCATCGCCTTTTGTCGGCGGAAGGCTCGGACAGCGCGGCCAATTGCCACTTCCAGGTTCTTTTCACGGGGTTCGGAGACGCGGTGGGGATCTTGCGTCAAGGCCGCGGCCGCTGCCTTTGATTTCGCGGTGGTTTTTGCACTCGTCTGGGTCATCACTCTCTCCGGCAACCGCCCCGTCGCCCGGCGGCCAACAAACATTCGGAGTCGCCGTTATTCCGAATAGGCAAACCCCGTCCAATGTATTATTCCTACCAGTATATAGCTTTTTCCTGCAAGTGTATGCTTCCGACATGCAGAATGCGCCGAAACATCTTGGTTTCCTGATCTTTCCCGGCTTTCCCATGGCCTGTCTGACTTCGGCCATCGAACCCTTGCGCGCGGCCAATGAAATCACCGGACAGCGGGCCTTCCGTTGGTCCGTGGTGGGCGAGGACCGGGCGCGGGTCGTCTCCTCGGCTGAGGTGATGTTCGAACCCTCGCTCGCGCTCTCCGATGCGCGCGATCTGGACTATCTGTTCTTCCTGTCCGGTCCGTCGGGCGATTTCCTCAACCCCAAGAAGGCGCGGGCCGAATGCCGCTGGCTGGCGCGGCAGGGGGTTGTGACAGGGGGCTTTTCGGGGGGGATCTTTCCGCTCGCGCGGGCGGGGCTGCTATCGGGGCACGCGGCGTCGGTCCATTGGTGTTATGAAGCGTCCTTTGGCGCCGAATTCCCCGATCATGACGCCCGAGAGGCGGTGATCACCATCGACCGGACGCGGATCACAGCCGCAGGCGCCACAGCGGTTTTCGATCTGATGCTGAAGCTGATCGAGGATGATCTGGGGCCAGAGGTGATGACCGAGGTCGCCTGCTGGTTCCAGCATCCGGTGGTGCGCGGTCCTGATGTGATGCAGCGCACCCCCGGTTGGCGGGCCGACCGCACGCAGGACACTTTGCCGCGTCCGGTGGCGGCGGCGATCCGGCTTTTCGCAGACCATATCGAACAACCATTGCCCATTGCCGAAGTGGCACGGCGCGCGGGCCTGTCGGCGCGTCAGTTCGACCGGGCCTTCCGCGCAGCCACGGGTCTGCCCCCATTGCGCTACTACCGGATGATGCGCATGAAAGAGGCCCGCCAGCTTGTGCAATTCTCTGACATGACGGTCACGGCTGTCGCGCTTGCGGTTGGTTATTCCAGCCCGACGCCGATGGTGCGCCACTATCGCGAGGAATTCGGCCTTAGCCCTCAGGAGGATCGGGCGACTCGCAATCATTTCCGCCAGAAAGGCACTGCCCCGCGCTTTGCGGCGCAGGGCTAGCCGGTTACTGCAGATAGGGCATCGGATCGACGGAATCGAAGCCCTGCCGCACTTCGAAATGCAGGAACGCCGGGCTCGAGGCGCGGACCTTGGCGATGGCCTGCCCGCGTTTCACCTTGTCGCCCTTCTTCACGTTGATCGCGTCGATGTTGGCATAGACCGTCAACAGGTTGCCCGCATGGCGCACAACCAGGATCGGCACGCCCTCGGTATCCTTGGTGATCGCCGCCACCGTTCCGTCGCCCGCCGCCGCGACCGATGTCCCGGCGGACGCCGCAATGTCGATCCCGTCGTTTTTCTTCTTCTGATATCCCCGGATGATCTTGCCCGACACCGGCATGGCCAGCTTGGCGCTTGGTGCGCTGGCGTCAAGGTCGGGCGCGGGCGGGGTCTTGACCGGTTCGCTCGCCGGCGCGGGCTTTTCGTCGGGCAGAGGTTTGCTGGCCGAAGGCGGTGTTGGTGTGGGCGAACCTTCGCCCGGGGCGGTCACGGGTTCGGGCTTCGGCGCGGCCCCGGCGCTGACCGGGATGAGAAGCGTCTGGCCTTCGCGCACGGTCAGATCGTTACCCAGCCCGTTCCAGTCGGCCAATGCTTTGACGTTCACATTGTAAAGCCGGGCGATGGAATAGGCGCTTTCGCCGCGTTCGACCTTGTGGCGCAGCGGTTCGGCGCCGGTTGGTTTGGTCGCCGCTGCAGGTTTGGTCGCAGGTGCCGAAGCGGCGGGTTTACCCGCATCCGCCCGGTCGATCGCGCCCGAGGCAATGGTGGTCACATCGATGCCGCCGGTCGTACCGGGCGTTGTGGCGGGCAGGGGGCTGGTGGCCACACCAGTGGCAGGCAGTGCGCCCCCTTCGACACGGCGCGGCAGCGCCAGAACCTCATCCCGCCGCAGGGGGGCGTTGGGCGCTAGGGCGTTGTAACTGGCCAGTTCCGCGGCCGGTATGCCGACGCGGGCCGCGACACTCGTCACCGTGTCGCCCTGACGGGCCACAGCGACCTGATAGCCGGGGTAGGAGATGATGCCGCGCGCGTCCGGCACCGGGCGGTTGGCCGTGGCCTGAAACACCGCGTCCGACGTGTCGAACCCGCCCTGGCCCAGATGACGCAGATCGCCATCAAAGAGACCGTTGCTCTCACAAGCTGCCAGCGCAAGAAGCGAAACGCCCATCGCTGCCGCCCGAATGACCCGTCCTGAAATTTTTACCGACATGCTCGTTTCCTCACCGCCTGGGGCCGTTGACCGGACCCTTTTGCTCTAGTCGCCACGCCTGTTGGCGTGGCCTAATCCTGCACCAGCCCTTCGACCAGCGGCACGAAGCGCACGGGTCTGAGCTCGTCATAGTCAAACCCGCTTTCGGTGCGCGTCACCTTGATCAGGCTTTGCACCGCGTCCGACTGTCCGACCGGCAACACCATGATACCGCCGATGCGAAGCTGCGCCAATAGGGGGCCGGGCGGGTCTTCGGCAGCTGCGGTCACGATGATCCGGTCGAAGGGCGCCTGATCGGGCAGGCCAAAGCTGCCATCCGCCGCAAAGGCGGTGATATTGGCCAGATCGAGGTCGCGGAAGATCTGGTCGGCTTCGCGGACCAGCCGTTTGTGCCGGTCGACGGTATAGATCCGCCGGGCAAGCTGGGCGAGGATCGCCGCCTGGTAGCCCGAACCTGTGCCCACCTCCAGCACCTTGTCGCGCGGGCTGACATCGAGGGCCTGCGTCATGAGCGCCACAACGGACGGCTGGCTGATCGTCTGACCACAGGCGATGGGCAGGGGCATGTCCTCATAGGCGCGATCCGCGAAGATTCCCTTGACGAAAAGGCCTCGGTCGACCGCTTCCATTGCCGCCAGAACGCGGGCATCGGTCACGCCCTTCGAGCGCAGCGTGTAGAGGAACCGCATCTTCTGTTCTGCCCGGTTCTGATCCATCCGCCCCTTACCCCAGCAGTTCGGAAAGTTCGTCCAGCCTGTCGTGCGCGGTCAGGTCGGCCCGCATGGGCGTCACCGCGATATAGCCGTCAATGTTTGCCGTCACATCCGTGCCCGGCCCGGTTGGCTGATGCTGCGGCCCGCCCTTGATCCACAGGAATTTCCGGCCGGATGGCGACTGATGTGGTTCGACCGAAAAGCGCGTGTAGGTGCGAAAGCCCTGTGCTGCGACCTTCAGGCCCTTGACCGCGGCGGCAGGCAGGGGCGGGAAATTCACATTGTAGAACAGGCGGTAATCGGCGCCGTCCCACAGGCCCTTGTCCAGAAGCGTCCGCACCACTCCGGTGCCAAGCTTGCGCGCTGCCTCGAACGGATCGGACTGGGCATCGGTCGCCGCACCCATGAACTGCGACAGCGCGATAGCGGGAATGCCTTGCAGCGCCGCCTCCATCGCGCCGCCGATCGTGCCGGAATAGAGCACGTTTTCGCCCGCGTTGTTGCCCCGGTTCACGCCCGACAGGACCAGATCCGGCCGCGCGCCCTGAAGCACGTCATGGATACCTGCCAGAACGCAGTCGGCCGGGCTGCCTTCGGCCGCATAGCGGCGGGGACCGAGTTTGGCGATCATCATCGGATGGGTGTAGCTGATGCAATGGCCGACGCCGGATTGCTCGAAAGCGGGTGCGACGGTCCAGACTTCGCCCGAGGGGCCGGCGATGTCATTGGCGATGGCTTCCAGAACCTCAAGCCCCGGCGCATTGATCCCGTCGTCATTGGTGATGAGAATGCGCATGTCGGCCCCGCTAGCACTTATCTGACCTTTAGTCAGAACTGGCCACAAGGTAAAGTGTGCAGGCGACTTGCGACCGCTTATACTTGTGCAAGCAACCGGCGCGCTTCGTCGTGGATGTCGGCCAGAACGGTCCGGTCCTCGCCGGGGTAGAAGCGCGCGCGGGTGGCGGTGGCGGTGGGGGCGGGTTCCAGGATCAGGATGCGCGGCCCGGTCTTGGCGCATTCGGCCTGCCAGCTGCGCACCAGCGCCATCTGCCCCGCTTTGGTGGCACCATAGGCGCCGAAGAACTTCTCGCCGCCCTGCGGATCATCAAGGAAAACCGCCGTGCCCTGACCGGCGCGCAGCAAGGGCTCAACGAGCGGGATCAGCGTTGCGGTGGCGCGCAGGTTGGTGGCGACCGACTTGTCAAAATCCTTGCCGTCGACATGGCCTGCGGGGGCCAGAGGTGCGGCATGAACCGCCGCATGGACCCAAAGGCCAAGTTTGCCCCAGCGCGCGGCGATCTGCCCGGCCAGATGCTCCATCGCTTTGGGATCGGTCACATCCATTGGCGCGAGCGTCGCCACGCCGCCCGCCTTCTGGATACGGTCGTCCAGCTCCTCCAGCCCGCCCACAGTGCGGGCAACGGCCAGCACATGCCAACCGGCCTGACCAAGGGCGGCGGCGATGGCAAAACCCAGGCCGCGCGAGGCGCCGGTGACAAGGGCCACGGGGCGGTGGGTCAGGGGCTGATCATCGGGGTTTGAGGGGTGCGTCTGGGTCATGGGGCGAGGGTGTCGCATTCCGCGCCGAACGGTGCAATCCCAAATGTAACGCGCGGCGGATGGGGTGGCAAAAGGGCGCGCAGGGGCAGGGGAGAGGAGGGATGGCTGCGGGCGGCGCAAGTGGTTGAGAACGGTGGATTAAGGGGCCACGGCGCCGGTCGGCGGTAGGTATTCCCAACGTATTCCAAACGTATGCCTGTGGGGCAGGGGATGGAGTGGGGCGCGGACGTTAACCATTGGGGCGTATGGGCGCGCGTCTGGCGCTGGTCCCGGCGATCCGTTGCGTGCTGCTGGCGGGTTGAAAACCCGCCCTACGCGGTGCCCGCAATCCGTGCTATCTTGTCGACTGTGCCGCAGGACCAAACTGTCTGTGCATGGTGCCCGGGGTACGGCTTGCGGCCGCAAGGGGGACATGATGGCGCGTTACATCATCACCGGCAGTTATACGGCGGCGGCCATGAAGGGCATGATCGCCAAGCCCAGCGACCGGGCAGCGGCGACGGGGGCGCTGGTCGCGACGTCGGGCGGCAAGATGGAAAGCTTCTACCTGACCACCGGTGACACGGATTTTCTGATGGTCGTGCAGTCCGACAACCTGTCCAACATGTTGGCCGCACTGATGGTGGCGGGCGCGTCGGGCGCGGTGTCAGGGCTGAAGACGGTGCAGGCCTTCACCTCGGACGAATTCACTGCCGCACAGAAGGCTGCCGGAGGCATCGCTGCGAAATATCAGGCGCCGAACTAAAGCGGGATGATCCTTGTCATAACCAGCTTCCGGTCGACCTGAGCGGGAACAGTCAATCGTCCAGTGGACGATTGGCTCCGCTCACCGCGTATCGGTTCTGCAAGACCATCAGCATCAACATTGTCAGAGGCCAACGCCTGCCCCGGCGGGTGCGCAGCACCTGCCCTGCGGGGGGCAGGTGCTGGCCGGTGGCCTTGGGCCACCGACTGGCCAGAGGCACTGTTGGGTTGTCGGCAGGCGCGATGGCGTCCGCCGAATTCGGTCGCGGGATTACGCCAACTCCTGTCCCGTTCGCGCCTCTGCGGTTTGCTCCGCCCCCGCCACGTCGGCAGTGGGATCAGTCCCCGCCCCCGGCGTGCAGGCGGGCCAGGGCGTCTTCGCAGAGGCCCAAAGGTTCCCATTCGCAGCCCGCGCAAAGCGTCCTGAGGCTGCCGGGTGGCACGTTGGCACGGATACGGGCCTGTGCTTCGCGCCAGGTCAGCCGTTCGTGCGGTTCAAGCTTCAGCGCGCTGGCATGCGCGCGGTCCAGCACCTTGATCTGCGGCTGGTTGGTGCAAAGCGTGCCGCGCCGTTTGGGACAGGGCGCGCAGATGTCATCGGCGGCGCCCGTCACCTCGATCACTGTCTCGTCTCCGCCCGCCGCGCGCAGGCGCCCCATGACGATGGCGGTCATGTTGGTGGTGAAGTCGGGGGAATAGCCCTTGCCCTGAAACCCGAGCGAGCAGAGGAAATGATGCGGGCGGTAGCGGATCGGATCAGCCATAGGCGGGTATCTCCGCCAGTCGCAGGGCGATCATCCTGTGGACCAGATCGTCGGGCAGCGGATGGTCGGGGGTAAAGAGAAAGCCGCTTTTGGAGGCTTTCCACGCGGGATAGTCGGGTCCAAGCAGCGGCGCGACGGTGCCGGAATGCGAATAGACCCCGCAATGTTTCGCGAAGGCCGCGTAGCCGATGACCACCTTGCCCTTTGGCCCAGGCTGGCGGTGGGCGGGCATGGCGTAGCTGAGACATTCCACCGCATCGGGCAGGATGCGCCGGATCAGCGCGCGAAGCGTGCTGAGGGCAGCGTTCTGATCAGGGGCGGTGACAGCGGCAAGATAGGCGTCGATCGGGGTTGGGGCAGTCATGTCATCATGCCCCGGCCCGCTATTCCGCCGCCTTCATCTGGAAGCCGTTTGCAAGCTGATCGGCCGGGGCCACCGGATAGTCGCCGGAGAAGCAGGCATCGCAATATTTCGGCGATTTCGCATCGCGGCCCGCGGCTTCGCCCGCCGCCCGGTAAAGGCCATCAAGCGAGATGAACTTGAGGCTGTCGACGCCGATCCAGTCGCGCATTTCATCCTCGCTCATCGTCGCGGCGAGGAGTTTGGAGCGTTCGGGCGTGTCGACGCCGTAAAAGCAGGGCCAGGCGGTCGGCGGCGAGGCGATGCGGAAATGGACCTCTGCCGCGCCCGCATCAAGGATCATGTCCTTGATCTTGCGGCTGGTGGTGCCACGCACCACTGAATCGTCGACAAGGACAACGCGCTTGCCCTTGATCAGCGCCCGGTTGACGTTGAGCTTGAGGCGCACACCCATGTTGCGGATGGATTCGGTCGGCTCGATGAAGGTCCGGCCCATATATTGATTGCGGATGATGCCCATGCCGTAGGGGATGCCGGATTCGTGGGCATAGCCGATGGCGGCGGGTGTGCCAGAATCGGGGACGGGGCAGACGAGATCCGCCTCCACCGGCGCTTCACGGGCCAGTTCCACGCCGATCTGGTGACGGGTTTCATAGACCGAACGGCCGCCGATGATCGAATCGGGGCGCGAGAAATAGACCTGCTCGAAGATGCAGCCACGCGGTTTGGCTGGGTGGAACGGGCGGGTGCTTTCGAGCTGACCCTTGGAGATCACCACCATTTCGCCCGGCTCGATCTCGCGCACGAACTCCGCGCCGATAATATCGAGCGCGCAGGTCTCGGACGCGAGCGCAAAGCCGCCGTCGCCGATCCGGCCCAGAACCAGGGGCCGGACCCCGAGCGCATCGCGCACGCCGATCAGCTTGGTGCGGGTCATGGCGACGATGGCAAAGGCCCCTTCGACGGCGCGCAGCGCATCCTTGATCCGTTCGGACAGGCTTTTCTGGATCGAGCGGGCCATCAGGTGAATGATACATTCCGAATCCGACGACGATTGGAAGATCGCGCCGCGTTCGATCAGGTCATGGCGCAGGCTGGCGGCGTTGGTGAGGTTGCCGTTATGGGCAATCGCGCAGCCGCCGATGGAAAATTCGCCGAAAAAGGGCTGCACGTCGCGGATGGCGGTATGGCCCTTCGATCCGGCGGTGGAATAGCGCACATGCCCGATGGCGAGGCTGCCGGGCAGCATTTCCATCACGTCTGGCTTGGTGAAATTGTCGCGCACATAGCCGAAGCGGCGGACGTTGTTGAAGCCGTCGGCCTCGTCATAGGCGACGATGCCGCCGGCTTCCTGACCGCGATGCTGAAGCGCGTGAAGGCCGAGCGCCACGAAGGTCGCCGCATCGGTCACGCCGATCACGCCGAAAACGCCACACTCCTCCTTCAGCTTGTCCCCGTCGTGCAGGGTGTCGAAAGGATGCGAAAGGAATGGGCGCATGGGCCGGGCTCTCCGATTCCGGGGCTGGTCTGTTGGCGCTTCCTTTAGTCCCGTTTCACGGCGGTGTCACGAGGCGATGGTACAAGAACTGCCCTCAGGGGGTCACGGTCTTGGCACCTGTGCTGTCGGTCCCGGTTGTGGTGCCGGTTGCGGCGGCTGGGTCGACGGTGGTTTCGGCGCCGCAGACGCCCACAAGTTCGTTGTAGCGCTCGGCAATCCAGCCGGGTGCGTCGCTGGGCACCTGGTCATTGAGTTTGGATTCGAGCGAGGCGAAGACCGCCGCGGAACGGGAATCGTCGACCATCGGGATCGCCGCATCGGTGACGAGCCGGTTGTAGACCAGGAAGGCCACGGCGATCAGCAGCACCCCGCGCGCTACCCCGAAGAGAAACCCGAGGCCCTGATCAATGCCCGAAAGCGCCGAGCGCTGGATGATCGAGGAAAAGAGCGGCGTGAAGATCGACACCAGAATCAGGGCGGCGGCAAAGGCCGCGAAGAACCCGGCGATGATCGAAAGTTCGCAATTGTCGCCAAGAAACTTGTCGAGAACCGGGATCTGCTTGATCAGCGGCGCGGCTTTGGCGGCGAAGAAGAAGCCCGCCGCACCCGCCGCCACCCAGCCGAGGATCGCGAAAACCTCGCGCACCAGGCCGCGGCTGTAGGCCAGGATCGCCGACATCAGCACGATGACCAAGACGCCCGCGTCGACGATGGTGAAGCCTTCCATAGATGTCTTCCTTCCTTAGCCGGCTGCGAACAGATCACCGACAAATGTCACAAGGTCCGGCATTTTCCGCACCCGCATTCCTGCGTCGCCTTCGGATTTGGTCCGCTCGGGCGCCACTGCCTGTGTGAAACCAAGTTTTCGGGCTTCTTTCAACCTGTTTTCAGTTTGCGACACCGGACGCAGCGCCCCGGAGAGCGAGATTTCCCCAAAGACCACCATATCGGGCGGCAGGGCGATGTCTTCGCGCGCCGACAAAAGAGCCGCCGCGACCGCCAGATCGGCGGCGGGTTCGGAGACGCGCATGCCGCCCGCGACGTTGAGGAACACGTCAAGCCCGGCGAAGGGGATGCCGCAGCGCGCCTCCAGCACCGCGAGGATGGTCGAGAGGCGGCCGCTGTCGAGGCCAACCACGGTGCGACGCGGCGTACCAAGGGGCGAGGGCGCGACAAGGGCCTGGATTTCGGTCAGGACCGGGCGCGTGCCTTCGATCCCCGCGAAGACCGCCGAGCCGGGGCTGGCCTGTCCGCGTTCGGAGAGAAAGAGCGCTGAGGGGTTCGAGACCTCGCTGAGACCCGCGCCGGTCATCTCGAACACGCCGATTTCGTCGGCGGGGCCGAAACGGTTCTTCACGGCGCGCAGGATGCGGAACTGGTGGCCGCGTTC
>Ga0073904_10003900_pt1 | contig 11181 bp, 11 predicted proteins | sample KloWWTrecipitate_FD_66668 | JGI IMG/M metagenome (GOLD analysis project Ga0073904, IMG submission 66668) | Active sludge microbial communities from Klosterneuburg, Austria, studying microevolution and ecology of nitrifiers - Klosterneuburg... | ecosystem: Engineered > WWTP > Aerobic digester >... | reverse complement strand
GCCGCCTCGGCCGACAGGCCGCGCGCGATGTCTTCCTCCATCCGGCGCATCCAGCCGCGCGAATTGGCGAACATCCGGTAGGCTTCGAGGATCTGCTGCTGGTCCTTGTCCACGATCTCGGTCGTGGTCAGCATCGCATCGACGGAAAGGCGCAGCTCGGCCACGGCCTTGTTCAGCCGCTCAAGCTCTTTCACCGGATCGTCGCCGACCGGGTTGGTGATGACGACGCGGGGCTCATGCAGCCAGACGCGGCCTTCGGCGGCGCCTTCCTGCCCGGTGCCGCCGCGGAACATGACGGCATGCTTGTGGGGGGCCGCCAGCGCGTCGCCTTCGCCGATGAAGGCGCCAAGCTCGGACATTTCGGCCACGACCATGGCCACGACTTCGAGCGCATAGATCTCGTCTTCGGAATATTGCCGGGCGTCCTTGGATTGTACGACCAGAACGCCGACCTTTTCGCCCAGCCGCTGGATGGGCACGCCGAGGAAGGAGGAATAGATCTCCTCGCCCGTCTCCGGCATGTAGCGGAAGCCCTTCTCAGACGGCGCATTGGCGGTGTTGATCGGGCTGGAGGTCTTGGCGACGCGGCCCACCAGCCCCTCGCCGAGCTTCATGCGGGTCTTGTGGACGGATTCACGCTTCAGCCCTTCGGTGGCGCAAAGCTCCAGCGTCTCATCATCGCGGAAGAGATAGACCGAGCAGACTTCGGTGCCCATCGAATGGGCGATGAGCCGCACGATCCGGTCAAGCCGTTCCTGGCCCGCGCCGGGTTCGGCAAGCGTGTCACGCAAGCGCCGCAGCAGCTTGCGGCTGTCGCTTTCGGTCCGTTCCGGCATCACTTCCCCGTCTTTGCCCCGTGAGGGACTGTTTCCCCATCTATAACGGTTCATCGGCGGAAGGGGAGAAGGATTTGCACGCCATGGGTGACTTCCTGCCGGAAGTGGTGAAGTTTTGGGCAAAGGCGTGGGGAGGCGGACGGCTATGCCGACAAAGCTACCGATCATGGTATGTGATCCTACAAAGCGAGAGGCGCAAATGCCGATCAACACACATCAGAGTGCTGAGGTCGTCCGTATCGGGGTCACACAGACCCCGGAATATCGAAACGACACATCTGGAGCGTTGGCACACCTTATCGACGTTGCAGCTCGCGCAGAGGCCGCAGGTGTTTCCCTTCTCGTGTTCCCGGAGGGGTATCTGCAAGGATACCTGCTAGGAAAGCAGGAAATTCGCGATGCGGCCCTCAGCCTTTCATCCCCGGAGTTTGAAGATGTTCTTGCACAATTTCCGGCTTCGGGTCCGGTGATCGTGTTGGGTATGATCGAGGAAGAAGCTGGAAGTTTCTTCAACACAGCGGTCGTCGTGACGGCGCGCAGGCTGATCGGACGTTACCGTAAAATACATCTGCTTTCGGCGGAGCGGGGCTACACGCCCGGAGACGGTTGCCCTGTCTTCGAAGTCGATGGCCTACGCTTCGGGATCAGCATCTGCTACGATACGAACTTCCCTGATATTGCCCGCAGCATAGCGGATTCTGGCGCATCGCTGATTGTGTGCTGCTCGAACAACATGCTGCCCCGTGCGAAAGCCGAGATCTATAGAGACGTTCACAACGCGGAACGTGCAAACCGATGCCGAGAGGCCGGCCTCTGGTTGGCATCCTCCGATGTTACGGGCGAACGGGGCGAAATGGTTTCGTGGGGGCCGGGCGCGATCATTACGCCGGGAGGTGAAGTGGTAGCCCAACTGGCCTTAGATGAGGCTGGGCTGCTGACATTTGACATCCCGACTACCTAGTGCCGACCGTCAGAAAAGTGCTCGCATCCCACTTGCCTGCCAACGCCTGCGCACCTTTCTAGCAACAAAAAAGGCGGATCGGTTTCCCGATCCGCCTTTCACTGCGATGGGTCAGGGATCACCCCTTCTCCAGCTCGAACGTGTCATGAAGCGCCTGGACGGCCAACTCCATGTATTTGCGGTCGATCAGGACGGAGATCTTGATTTCCGAGGTGCCGATCACCTTGATATTGACGTTCTCGCGGGCGAGGGCCGAGAACATCTTGGCGGCGACGCCGGTGTGGCTGCGCATGCCGATGCCGACGACGGAAACCTTGGCCACGTCAGTGTCGACCACCAGATCCTCATAGCTGATCGAACCGGCGGCGCGGGCGTCTTCCAGCGCTTTCTGGGCGCGGGCGACCTGATTGGTGGGGCAGGAGAAGGTCATGTCGGTCACGTCCTTCGCACTGCCGCCCACGACTTTTTCGGAAATGTTCTGCACGATCATGTCGACATTCACGCCCGCCTCGGCCAAGGGCCCGAAGATGGCGGAGGCGACGCCGGGCCGGTCCTCGACCGTGACGAGGGTCAGTTTCGCCTCATCCCGGGAATAGGCGACACCAGAAACGACTTTCGATTCCATGATTTCATCCTCGTCGCAGACAAGCGTTCCAGAGTTTTCATCGGTATCCTCGAACGAGGACAGCACGCGCAGCCGCACCTTGTAGCGCATCGCGAGTTCGACCGAGCGCGTTTGCAGGACCTTGGCGCCGAGGGAGGCGAGTTCCAGCATCTCCTCGAACGCGATCTTGTCGAGCTTGCGGGCCTTGGCGGTGATGCGCGGGTCGGTCGTATAGACGCCGTCCACATCGGTGTAGATGTCGCAGCGTTCCGCGTCAAAGGCGGCGGCAAAGGCGACGGCGGTGGTATCCGATCCGCCACGGCCAAGCGTGGTGATGCGGCCTTCGGGGCTGACGCCCTGAAAGCCCGCGACCACCGCGACCTTCATGCCTTCGCCGAACTTGCGGTCGATATTATCGCGGGGGATGTCGACGAACCGCGCGGCGGAATGGGCGGAGGTCGTCTGGATCGGCACCTGCCAGCCTTGCCAGCTGCGCGCGGGCACGTCCATTTCCTGAAGCGTCAGCGCCATCAAACCGGCCGTGACATTTTCACCTGACGACACGACCGCATCATATTCGCGAGCGTCATAAAGGTGCGAGGTCTGTTCGACCCAGCCCACAAGTTCATTGGTCTTGCCCGACATGGCCGAGACGATGACGATCACGTCATAGCCGCGCTCGACCTCGCGCTTCACCTTTTCGGCGGCGTTCTTGATGCGCGACAGGTCGGCCACCGAAGTGCCGCCGAATTTCATCACGAGAAGCGGCATCCGTGCCCCCCTGGCCCCCAACGTCAAACGCGGGCTTCTTATGCGCTGGGGGGGCGCAGGGCAAGGGGGCGAAGGGCAAAAGGGCAGGCGATCAGACGGTGCTGAGCAAAAGGCTGGTTTCGCTGTTGAGAACCCCGTCGATGATGCGCACTTCCCTGAGGACATGATCAAATTCCGCCAGATTGGCAGAGCGGATATCGGCGACCAGATCCCAGTTGTCGTTCGTCGTGTGCAGGGTCTTGATCGCGGTCAGGCCGCGCAGGCGCCTGATCCCCTGGGTGGTGGATTTCCCGGCCACCTCGACCCTCATCACGGCGCGCGGCTGAACGGCTTCGGGTCAGAAGCTTCGGGGCTGGCCGTCCCAGCCTTCGAACGTGCAGGTGGTTGCCAGCGAAAGCCGGTCAAACCGGTCGAGGAGCGCCGGGACGGCCTGCTCCACACTTATGTCTGCGTTCGAACCGCCCATCGCGGTCCTGACCCAGCCGGGGTGATAGATGCCAAGGGCGATGCCCTGGGCTTTCAGGTCGGCGGCCAGATTGCGCCCCAGATTGATCATCGCGGCCTTGGAGGCGCGGTAGATGTAGCTGCCGCCGGGCGCGCGCTGGCTTGATCCCATCTGCGACGCGATGAAGACGATCTTCGGGGCTGTGGCCAATCTGAGTTGGGGCAAAAAGGCCTGCACCGTCAGAAAGGCGCCGGTGACATTCACCGCGAACCCCGCAGCCCAGAGGTCCGGCGCGTAACCGCCGTCGAGCGGTTCGGACTTGCTTTCGGGATAAAGGCCCGCATTGCAGATCAGAAGATCAAGGCGGCGCGCGCCATAGGCCTGCGCTGCGGCGCGGATCGACGCGGGATCGCGCAGGTCCATCACAAGATCGCCCACGCCGCCGCCCGTGCGCATCGTGCCAGTCACCCGGTCGCCGCGCGCCCGGTAGGCAGAGGCGAACCCCGCGCCGAGGCCCCGTCCTGCGCCCGTGATCAGAATATCCATCTGGCCCCCTTTCGCGGTTGCCTGTCGGCTGATCCTGTCAGTTCACCTTGCGGACCGGCATGAAGGGCAAGGGCGCGACCGGCACGCCCTCTTCGATCAGCTTGCGCGCGTCTTCGGCCCGTGCCTCGCCGTAGATCGCGCGGTTGGGCTTGTCGCCGTCATGGATTGCGCGGGCTTCGGACACGAAGTTCAGGCCGACATATTCGGAGTTCTCCTCGACCTGACGGCGGAGCGCGGCGAAGGCTTTTTCGATCTCGCTGGTCGGTTGGGAAAGGGCGCCCGTTGGCGCGGCATCAACGGTCGGGCGCACGGCAGGGGCCATCAGTGCCTTTTCCACGCTGGTCGAGCCGCAGGTCGCGCAGCTGATCCGCCCTGCTGTCTTCAGCCGGTCGAAGGCTTCGGCTGACTGAAACCAGCTTTCGAAGCCGTGATCTTGTTCGCAGGTCAGGGTGTAGCGGATCATCTTTGCCGTCCGGTCATCTCTGACCCAGAGATGGTTATTTTTGCGGGAGATTCAAGCGGATTACTGGGCCACCCGTCCCGCTGGCGGCGGCTGAAACCCCGCAAGGATCGCTTTCAGGCAGGGTTCATCGACGGCCGCCGCGGCGGCGAAGGGGCTGAACCACATCCGGCGGCGTGCGGTTTTTTCGGGGAAATCATATGCCAGGTGCGCGACTTCGATCACATGCAGGCTAACTGCGCAGGCCAACGCCGGGCCGGAAGGCATCACCTTGTCATAGAAATATTGCTGCGCGGGGCCGGGTATGACCTTGCCGGTGACGCCGGCTTCTTCGCCCGCCTCGCGCAGCGCGGATGCGCCGCCGTCCTCCCCCTTCTTCGGCCAGCCCTTGGGCAGGACCCAGCGCCCGGTGTCGCGGCTGGTGACGAGAAGAATTTCCCATTCGCTGCCGATGCGCCGGTAACACAGCGCCGCATGTTGCGTGGCAGGCTCTGCCCGTGTTGCCTTCATACGATCTACTTTCACTTACCTGTCCGGGGTCTTTGCCCCGCTCCCTGCCGCCTCAATGTAACAATTTTGTAACAAACTAGCAGGGCTGCGCAAGGCGTCCAGTGGACAAGGCGCATTCCCACAGAATGGTGAAGAACGATTGATGTTTTGTGACGATTATGCCGCAGCGGGGTCAGGTTGAAGATCTGGCAGATGCGCGTCAAGCGCCGCCAGAAAGGCCAGCGTCGGATCGTCAGCCGTAAAAGAGGCGAGGGCGGTGCGCGCCCGGTCGGCCAGTTCGGCTTGTGCGGCGGAATTGCCGACAAGCGAAAGGAAGGCGACCTCCAGCCCCGCCGCATCGCGGACAAGGACGGCCCCGCCCTGCGCATCCAGCGCCTGATAGGGGGCGGCGAAATTCGCAAGGTGCGGCCCGTGCAGGATGGCCGAGCCAAAGGCGGCAGGTTCGAAGGGCGTATGCCCCCCCCGGTCCACCAGCGATCCGCCGACGAAACTCAGGCCCGCCGCGCGATACCAATGCGCCATCTCTCCCATCGTATCGGCAAGATAGACCTCGGTCGCCCCGGTCACCGGCTGGCTTTGCGAGCGGATGGCGAGGCTGAAGCCCTGCCGGGCGACCAGCGCCGCAATCGCGGCACTTCGGCGGGGGTGGCGGGGAGCGAGGATCAGACGGGCCGCGGGTATCTTGTGGTGCAGCGCGGCAAAGGCGGTCAGGATTGCTTCCTCCTCACCCTCGTGGGTGGAGGCGGCCAGAAGGGTCGTGGCCCGCGCGAAGGGCAGATCGGGCGAAGGGGCGTCGGCTCCGGTCTCTGCCCCGGTTTCGGCCAGCGCCTTCAGCACCATCAGCGGTCCGATCCGGTCGGCGGGCAGGCCAAGCGCCAGAAAGCGGTCGCGCGATCCTTCGTCTTGCGGGGCAAGCCAGCGGACCCCCGCCAAAAGCCGCCGGGCGAGGCCGGGAAAGCGCGCCCATCTGGCGGCGGAACGTTCCGAAAGCCGCCCGCCCAACACCAGGACCGGCACGCCTGCGCCGGCGGCGCGGATCAGCCGTTCGGGCCAGAGTTCATTTTCCAGGATCACCAGCGCGGCAGGCCGGGCATGGCGCAGGAACGGGCCAACAAGCCAGGGATGGTCAAGGGGGGCAAGCCGCACGACGCTCTGCGGCAGGCCCCAGCCCACCACCAAGTCGCGCGCGGTCCGGCTGTTGGTGGTGATCAGAAGGCGGACATGACGGGCGTCCACGAGTCGCGCCAGAAGCGGGCGCGCCGCCGTCATCTCTCCGTTCGAGGCGCCATGGACCCAGATGAGGGGCGCGCTGCCTTCGGGCAGGGGGCCGGATGCGTCAAGCCGTTCGTCGCGCCCGGCCTTGCCGATCAGCCGCGCGATGCCCCGCCGGGCCACCATCAGCCCCAGAAGGATCGTCATGAGAATACGGTAAAGCGCCATGGCGATCCTCCTGCCACGGATAGGGACGTCATGCAATCGGGCGGCCATTGCACAAGGCGCGAGCCGCGTGTCAGGATGGGCTGAGAACGGCAATAGGGTAGGGACCATGACGGACGCATTCACCGCGCCGGGGCGGTTTTTCCGCGGCAACCTTCACACTCATTCCACCCGGTCGGATGGTGTGCTCGACCCTGGCGAGGTCTGCCGCCGCTACCGGGACGAGGGGTATGATTTTCTGGCGCTGACCGATCATTTCATCGGGGCCTATGATTATCCGATGGTGGATACACGGCCTTTCCGCGGCAATGACTTTACCACGATCATCGGGGCGGAACTGCATTCGGGCGCTACCCACAATGGCGAGTTGTGGCATATTCTGGCCGTGGGCCTGCCCTTCGATTTCACGCCGCCCGATACGCCGGGTTTTCACCCGGTCGAGGGGATGGAAAGCGGCCCGGCGATTGCGCGGCGGGCGCGGGACGCGGGCGCTTTTGTCGCCGTGGCCCATCCGCAATGGTCGGGGCTGTCGCTGGCCGATGCGCGCACGATCGAGGCCGCGCATGCGGTGGAGATCTATAACCACGGCTGTTGGGCGGGGTGTGACCGCGCCGATGGCTGGGCGATCAACGACCTTCTTCTGTCTGAAGGGCGGCGCCTGTCGGCCGTGGCGACGGACGATGCGCATTTCTACGAGCCGGACCATTTCGGCGGTTGGGTGATGGTCAAGGCCGAGGAGAACGACCCAGATGCTTTGGTCGCGGCCCTGAAGGCGGGGCATAACTATTCGTCGCAAGGCCCGGAAATCCGTCGGGTGGAGGTGACGGACAAGACGGTCGAGGTTGAATGTTCGGCGGCAGTGTCGGTGATCGTGCAGGGCTTCGGGCAGGCGGCGCGCGCGGTCCATGGCCTGTCGATGACCCGCGCCTCGGTCAGTCTGGAGCGGTTCTGGAAATCCCCCTGGATCCGGGTGACGGTGGTCGATGCCGCGGGGCGGCGGGCTTGGTCGAACCCCTATTGGCGCGACGGGTTCTGAAGCGGCCAGTCTGAAGCCCTGATCAGCGCCGCAAGCCGTTCGGCCGAGGTGGAAAGCGGGTTTTCGCGGTACCGGACCAGAACCACGGGCTCCCCTTCGCCAGCGTCGGCAAGGGGCCGGGTGATCAGCGGCCGGCCATCGTAACTTTCGCCCGGCGCGGGCCGTGAATAACTCAGCCCCACGCCCAGACCATTGGCGGCGAAACTGCGCATCAGCTCCAGCGACGCCGCGCGATGGGCGATCTGCGGCACCAGCCCCAGCCGGGTGAAAAGCGCACGCATATGGCCGACGCTGAGGCCTTGATCGGCCAGGATCAGCGGCTCGCGGGCCAGATCGGCAAGGGTCAGGCTGGCCCGGTGCGCGAGGGGGTGGCCCGCGCTCAGGACCGCATGCGGCGACAGGCGGGCGATTTCGTGCCGGTCGAAACCGGCGTCCAGCCCCAGATCATAGGTGATCGCCAGATCGGCGCGACCGCGTGCCAGATGATCTGCCAGCGTCTCGAACCCGGCCACAAGCGGGGTGATGCGGATATCGGGGCAGTCCCGCGCTGCCCGCGCGAGAAGCGGCGCAAGGAGAAGGGGTGCCAGATCCTCGAAACAGGCGAGTGTCACGGGGGCGACGGTTTCGACCCCCTCGGTCAGCCGGGTCAGATCGGCCAGAATTCGTTCGGCCCGGTCCAGAAAGACGCGCCCGAAACTCGTGGGCCGCATCGGGCCGCCGGGGCGGCGCAGGAACAGCGGCTTGCCCAGATGCGCCTCCAACTGGGCGAGCGCCACCGACAGGGCGGGCTGCGAGACATGCAGCGCCCCGGCCGCGAGCGTCACACTTTCATGGCGGGCGACGGCCACGGCATATTCCAACTGGCGCAGGGTCACGGATAGCATGTGATTATGACTGAAATTTTGATTTATTATTGGAAATTATGATGCGCCGTCCCCATCCTGCCCGCAAGGGACAAAGGGAGACACGCGATGACGAAAGTGACCGACGAGATGATCGAAACCTACCAGCGCGACGGGGTGGTGCTGGTGAAAGGCCTGTGGAAGGACTGGGTGGAGGTGATCCGCAAGGGGATCGACCGCAATATGGCCGAGCCCGGGCCTTACGCGGCCGAAAACCTGAAACCCGGCGAGGGCGGGCGGTTTTTCGACGATTACTGCAACTGGCAGCGCATCCCGGAATTCGAGGAGGCGATCCGCCGGTCGGACGTGGCCGATGTCGCCGCGCAGCTGATGGGGTCGCAATCGGTTCAGCTTTTCCACGATCATGTGCTGGTGAAGGAGCCCGGGACATCGAAGCCGACGCCTTGGCATCAGGACGGCCCCTACTATTTCGTCAAGGGCCGCCAGACGATCAGCTTCTGGTCGCCGATGGACCCGGTGCGCGAAGCCAGCCTGCGCTGTGTCGCGGGATCACACCGCTGGCCCAAGGAAGTGCTGCCGAAGCGCTGGTTGGCCGACACGAGTTTTTACCCCGACCCGGACGCCTATATGCCGGTGCCGGACCCGGATGCCGAGGGGATGGATATCCGCGAATGGCAGATGGAGCCGGGCGACGCAGTGGCATTCGACTACCAGACGCTGCATGGCGCGCGCGGCAACGAGACGGCGACCCGTCGCCGTGCCTTCTCTCTGCGGCTGGTGGGAGATGACGCACGTTATGTCGAGCGGCCCGGCCGCACCTCTCCGCCCTATCCGGGGCACGACATGCAACCCGGCCAGCGGCTGCGCGAAGACTGGTTCCCCTATCTGAAACGGGCCTGAGAGCGGAGAGTGCGGAAGCCTCCGGCGGGGATATTTGGGCCAGAATGAAGGGTCAGGCTTTCATTCTGGTCAAAATATCCCGGGGGGCGGCCCCGTGAAACGGGGACGGGGGGCAGCGCCCCCTTCTTCAGCTTTCAGGGGCGGTGACGTCGCGATACCAGGCGATGATCGCGGCGCGCTCTGCAGGCTCAATGAAGGACACGTTCGCAGGCGGCATGGCGGTGGTAAGGCCGGCCTGCACATAGATGCGCCGCGCCTCGCGCGCGATGGTTTCGGGCGTGTCGAGCACGATGCCCTTCGGCGCCCAATGGATACCCTCGTAGCCGGGTTCAGCCGCGTGGCACATCGAGCAGCGCCCAAGGATGATATCTTGAACCGCCGGGAAATCGTCGGCAGCGGCGAAGCGTGCAGCATCGGGCGGCAGGGGGGCGGCGCTTTGGGCGTCCTCCGCGCCCGCGCGCAGCGGTGCGGTCGAAAGCCAGGCGATGATCAGGAACAAGATGGCGGTCGCGGCCCAGGTCCAGTGCGGGTTGCCCTGGCGGGCGTGATGGGTGTTGAACCAGTGGCGGATGGTGACGCCCATCAGGAACACGAGGCTGGCGATGATCCAGTTGTATTCGGTGGCGAAGGCCAGCGGATAATGGTTCGACAGCATCAGGAAGAGGACGGGCAGCGTAAGGTAATTATTGTGGGTGGAGCGCTGCTTGGCGATCTTGCCATACTTGGGGTCGGGCGTGTGGCCCGCGATGAGGTCGGCGACCACGACCTTCTGGTTGGGGATGATGATCATGAAGACATTCGCGCTCATGATTGTGGCGGTGAAGGCGCCGAGGTGCAGAAGGGCGGCGCGGCCGGTAAAGACATGGGTGTAGAAAAAGGACATGCCGACGAGGACCAGAAACAGCGCGACCATCAGCGTGGTCTGATTGGCATTCACGAAGACGCGGCACAGCGTGTTGTAGGCGAGCCAGCCGAAGGCGAGCGAGCCCACTGAGATGGCAATGGCCTGCCATTGCGTCAGATCGGCCACCGCAGGGTCGATCAGGTAGAGATCGGAGCCGAGGTAGTAGACGAGGCACAGCATCGCAAAGCCAGACAACCAGGTCGCGTAACTTTCCCATTTGAACCAGACAAGGTCGCCCGGCATCTGCGCGGGCGCCACCAGATATTTCTGGATATGGTAGAAGCCCCCGCCGTGGACCTGCCATTCCTCGCCATCGGCGCCCGAGGCAAGGGCGCGGTCGCGGTGCAGGCCAAGATCAAGCGCGACGAAATAGAAGCTCGATCCGATCCAGGCGATGGCGGTGATCACATGCAGCCAGCGCACCGCGAGTTCCAGCCATTCCCAAAGAACGATGAAATCATACATGGGGTATCCTCGCTGCTGGTCGGGCCTTGATTGGCAAAAGCCTATACCGGCGGGCATCTTCCTGATAATGCTTTTAATAGCTCATGACTTTCAAAGATAATCGAAGAATGGGCCGGTCGCAGCCATAAGAGTTCGCGCCTGGGGGAGGGTGCTATCATGTCCTACGTGAACAACCTGAAAATGTTCGTCCGGGTGCTTGAGCTTGGTTCGATGTCGGCGGCGGCGCGCGATCAGCGCACGTCGCCCGCTGTTGCGTCGTCGCGGGTGGCGGAGTTGGAAAAACACCTAGGAATCCGGCTTTTCAACCGCACCACGCGCCGCTTGCAACCCACGGAAAACGGGCGGCTTTTCTATGAAGGCGCCCGCAAGGTGCTGGAGGCGATCGACGATGCGGAAGCGGCGGTTATGGCGTCGACCCTGAACCTGCGCGGCTCGATCTTCGT
>Ga0073904_10003891_pt1 | contig 11200 bp, 11 predicted proteins | sample KloWWTrecipitate_FD_66668 | JGI IMG/M metagenome (GOLD analysis project Ga0073904, IMG submission 66668) | Active sludge microbial communities from Klosterneuburg, Austria, studying microevolution and ecology of nitrifiers - Klosterneuburg... | ecosystem: Engineered > WWTP > Aerobic digester >... | reverse complement strand
GCTGTCACGGCCCGGCTGGGCATGTGGCAGCTGGACCGCGCCGCGCAGAAGACGACGCTGCAGCAGGCACACGACCACCTGGGCAAATTGCCACCGCTGGATGGCGCCGCGCTCGCGCGCGACGCTTCGGCGGTGGCCGTACAAGCGTCGCGCAAAGCTGCTGTCGACGGCGTTTGGCAGCCCGAAGAGACGGTCTACCTGGACAACCGGGTGATGGCCGGTCGTACCGGGTTCTATGTCGTCACGCCGCTGCGGCTGGACGATGGCCACGCGGTGCTGGTGCAACGTGGCTGGCTGCCACGCAATCAGGCCGACCGCACGCAGATTGCACCGTATCGCACGCCAGTCGGACGGGTTCGTGTTGAAGGCCATATCGCCCCCACGCTTTCACGGCTGTATGAGTTGGGTCACGCGGCGTCGGGCCCGATCCGGCAGAATCTCGATCTTGCCGAGCATGCGCTGCAGACCCGACTGGCCCTGCTGCCGCTGGTCATCGTGCAGGACGATGACGCTTCGCAGGCCGGCGACGGCCTGCTGCGCCAATGGCCCCAGCCGGCGTCCGACGTGTCCAAGAACTACGGCTACGCCTTCCAATGGTTCAGCCTGAGCCTGCTGGCCGCCACTTTGTATGTCTGGTTCCAAATCATCCGCCCCCGACGTCGCGCCCACTGCTGAAGCCCTGCGCATGACGGTTTACGACCTGGCGGGGGCAGCGGGCGACGCGCCAACCCGGCGACCGACGCTGGGCCGCGTGAAGATGCTGCTGGTGCTGCTGGTGTGTGCCTCGCCGGTGATTGCCTCGTATCTGACCTATTTCCTGATCAAGCCCGACGGCCGAACCAACTACGGCAGCCTGATCGTGCCGACACGGTCGATACCGACGGTGGACCTGCATCGGCTCGACGGCCAGGTGGTGCCGGCCCCGGCACTCAAGGGGCAATGGCTGCTGGTGGCCGTGGGGCCGGCGGCCTGCGATGGCGCTTGCGAGAAGCGCCTTTTTGCTCAGCGACAGCTGCGCGAGATGCTGGGGCGCGAACGCGAACGGCTGGAAAAGCTGTGGTTCGTCACCGACGACGCCAAGCCGTCGCCGACGCTGTTGGCAGCGCTGCTGGCGCCGCCCGAGGTGACGCTGCTGCGCTACCCGCGCCAGGCGCTGACGCAATGGCTGACGCCTGAGCCCGGGCAGCAGCTGGAGGATCACCTCTACCTGGTCGATCCGATGGGTGAATGGATGATGCGCTTCCCGGTTGAATTCGATCCTGCCAAGGTCAAGCGCGACATCGACCGCCTGCTGCGCGCAGCGAGTTCATGGGACCGTGCGGGTCGCTGAGCGGCGATGATCAACACCGTCGATTTCAGCCCCACGCTGCGTCTGCTGCTGCTGGCTGCCGTGGGCGCCTTGCTGCCGTTGTCCTGGATCTGGTTACGGCGACGGCGCGGCGAATTGGGTTCGCGGCTGGCCATGCTGACGGCGCTGACGCTGTTCCTGACCTTTGACCTGATCGTCTTCGGTGCGTTCACGCGCCTGACCGATTCCGGTCTGGGCTGCCCGGACTGGCCGGGCTGCTACGGCCATGCCAGCCCCTTCGGCGCGCACGCGCCCATCACCGAGGCGCAGGCCGCGATGCCTACCGGCCCGGTGACACATTCAAAGGCCTGGATCGAGATGATCCACCGCTACCTGGCCATGGTGGTCGGCGCGCTGTGTCTGGTGATGGCGGTTGCCAGTTGGGCCGAACGGCGCAGCCTGCGGCATTCACCCTGGTGGGCCAGCCTTACCCTGATCTGGGTGATCGTGCAGGGCTTGTTCGGCAAGTACACGGTCACGCTCAAGCTGTACCCGGCCATCGTCACCTTGCACCTGCTGGGCGCCCTGGTGCTGCTGGCACTGCTGGCTGTGCAGCGTGAATCGTTTCTGGCGCGTCCGGTCGCGCTGTCGGCAGGGCTGCGCCGTGCCGCCTGGGTGGTGCTGGGCCTGGTGGTGCTGCAGGTGGCACTGGGTGGCTGGGTGAGCACCAACTACGCCGTTCTGGCCTGCAGCGGCTTCCCGTCTTGCAACGGCAGCTGGTGGCCGATCGCCGACTATGGCAACGGGTTCACGCTGCTGCGCGACCTGGGCCACACAGGCCAAGGCGAGTTGCTGCCGCTGGAGGCACTGGTTGCCATTCATTGGGTGCACCGGCTGTTTGCCGTCATCGTGCTGCTGGCGCTGCTGGCGCTGGCGCGGGCCCTGTACCGTGCCGACGGCGGGCTGGGGCGAAGCTGGGGGCTCGGCTTGCTGCTGCTGGCGCTGGCGCAGTTGCTGACCGGTGTGTCCAATGTCGTGTTGCAGTGGCCGATCGTCGCTGCGTTGTTGCACACGGCGGGCGCGGCGGCCATGGTGCTGCTGCTCACGCTGCTGCTCGCGCGCTCGGCCGACCCTGCGCCGGCGCGGGTTGGTTCGGGTTTGCGTTCGGGGCTTGCCTAGAATCTCCCAACCCATGAGCACCACCCTTGCCGCCCCCTCGCACACGCCGTCGCGCTGGGCCCAGTACTACGCGCTGACCAAGCCGCGCGTGGTGCAGCTGATCGTGTTCTGTGCCGCGATCGGCATGTTGCTGGCCGAGCCGGGGTGGCCCGACCTGGCCAAGGCGGTGCCGGCAACCGTGGGCATCTGGCTGGTAGCGGCGGCCGCCGCCGCCTTCAATTGCCTTGTCGAGCAGAAGATCGACGCCCGCATGGTGCGTACGGCGTGGCGGCCCACGGCCAAGGGGCAGCTCAGCGACTGGCAGACGCTGCTGTTTTCCGGCGTGCTGTGCGCTACCGGCAGCGCTGTCTTGTGGTGGTGGGTGAATGCGTTGACGATGTGGCTGACCTTCGCCACCTTCGTCGGCTACGCAGTGATCTACACCGTCGTGCTCAAGCCACTGACACCGCAGAACATCGTGATCGGCGGCGCCTCGGGCGCGATGCCACCGGTGCTGGGCTGGGCCGCGATGCGCGGAGAAGTCGGTGCCGAGGCGATGTTGTTGTGCCTGATCATCTTTCTGTGGACACCCCCGCACTTCTGGGCGCTGGCGCTGTACCGGACCGAGGACTACCGAAAGGCCGGGCTGCCCATGCTGCCGGTCACGCACGGGTCGGCGTTCACGCGACTGCAGGTGCTGCTGTACACGCTGGTGCTGTTTGCCGCCACCTTGCTGCCCTTCATTCACGGCATGAGCGGCTGGATCTACCTGCTGGCCGCCGTGGCGCTGGGCCTGCGCTTCATCCATTACGCCTATCGCCTCTGGCGCGATTACAGCGACGTGCTGGCGCGGCAGACCTTTCGTTTTTCGATCTGGCACCTGTCGCTGCTGTTCGCGGCGCTGCTGGTCGACCACTACCTGACACCATGGTTGCACCGAATCGTCGCTTGATGCTGGCCGGGGCTGCCGCTGCCGTCTTGCTGGTCGGCTGCGACCGCCTGCGACCCGGGGCGTCGAAGGCCTCGTTCAAGGGCATCGACATCACCGGCGCCGACTATGCGCAAACGCTCGATCTGAGCGACGTCGATGGTCGCCCGCGCAGCCTGGCCGACTTCAAGGGCAAGGTCACCGTGGTCTTCTTCGGCTACACGCAATGCCCCGATGTCTGCCCGACGACGCTGGCCGAGCTGGCCCAGGTGAAAAAGGCGCTGGGCGAGGATGGCAAGCGAGTGCAGGGGATTTTCGTCACGGTCGACCCCGAGCGCGACACGGCCGAGGTGCTGAAGGCCTATGTCGGCAGCTTCGGTGCCGACTTCGTCGCGCTGCGTGGCACGCCTGAGCAAACCCAAGCCGCCGCCAAGCAGTTCAAGGTCTTCTACGCCAAGGTACCCGGCAAGACCGACAGCAGCTATACGGTGGACCACACCGCCGGGTCCTACGTGTTCGACACGAACGGCCACATCCGCCTGTTCACGCGTTACGGCACGGGTGCCGATGCGCTGGTGTCCGACCTGAAGATCCTGCTCGCCGAATCGGCGGGTTGAAGCAGCTGCGCAACGCCTTGCGGCGTCGCGCGTCCGTCAGGCCTCAGGCGGTGGCTTCCAGCGCCTTGCGCATCTTCTTCATTGCCGCCACCTCGATCTGGCGGATGCGCTCGGCCGACACACCGTATTCGTTGGCCAGCTGGTGCAGCGTCAGGCCACCCGAGCTGTCGTCGTTCACGTTCAGCCAGCGCTCTTCGACGATGCGACGGCTGCGGTCGTCAAGTGCCCCGAGTGCATGCACGATGCCGTCGCTGGCCAGCCAGTCGCGGCGGCGCGCTTCCAGCGCACGGGTGGGCTCATGCGTCTCGTCGGCCAGGTAGGCGATCGGCGCGTAGCTTTCCTCGCCGTCATCGGTCTGCGGTTCCAGCGCCACGTCACCGCCAGCCATGCGCGTTTCCATCTCGATCACGTCGGACGGTTTGACGTTGAGCTGGCTGGCCATGGCCTCGATCTCGGCGTTGGTCAGGGAATGGCGGTGTGTGTCGCCATCGGCCGCTTCGCTCTTCAGACCCTGCTTCATCGAACGCAGGTTGAAGAAAAGCTTGCGCTGCGACTTGGTCGTGGCCAGCTTGACCATGCGCCAGTTCTTCAGGATGTACTCATGGATCTCGGCCTTGATCCAGTGCATGGCGTAGCTGACCAGACGCACACCCTGCTCGGGGTCGAAACGCTTGACGGCCTTCATCAGGCCCACGTTGCCTTCCTGGATCAGGTCGCCTTGCGGCAGGCCGTAACCCAGATACTGGCGCGAGATCGACACCACCAGGCGCAGATGCGACAGCACCAGCTGCCCGGCAGCCTGGATGTCGCCGCTTTCGCGCAGCCGGCGGCCAAGTGAAACCTCTTCGGGCTGGGTCAGCATCGGCAGCCGATTGACGGCAGAGATGTACGCATCGAGATTGCCCAGTGAGGGTACGACGCCCCAGGGGTTGCTGACGGACAAGGCGGTGCTGGAGGTGGTGTTCATGGTCGTTGGGATCCGTTTTCGAATTCCTAAGTTCCCCCATATTAGCACTCGACGTCTTGGAGTGCTGACGAAACAAACACCCTCGATTTGACGGCCTTTTCTACATCAGCATGTGCTCACATCGTCAAATACCGGCGGCCACCTGTTCAGCCAGTGCTCGACCCACGGCCCCGGTGTCGGCGTGGCCACCCAGGTCGGGGGTGCGCGGGCCGTCGCGCAGCACGGTCTCGATCGCCCGCAGCACGGCGTCGTGGGCGTCGCGGTGGCCCAGGAAGTCGAGCATCATCGCCGCGCTCCAGATCATCGCCACCGGGTTGGCGATCGCCTTGCCGTAGATGTCCGGTGCCGAGCCATGGACCGGCTCGAACAGGCTGGGGAACTTGCGTTCCGGATTGAGGTTGGCGCTGGGGGCGATGCCGATGGTGCCGGTGCAGGCTGGCCCCAGGTCGGACAGGATGTCACCGAACAGGTTGGTCGCGGCCACCACGTCGAAGCGCTGCGGCTGCAGCACGAAGCGCGCCGCCAGGATGTCGATGTGCTGCTTGTCCCAGCTGATGTCCGGGAATCGTGCCGCCGCCTCCGCTGCGCGTTCGTCCCACCAGGGCATGCTGATCGCGATGCCGTTGCTCTTGGTGGCCACGGTGACATGCTTTCGCGACCGGGTGCGCGCCAGTTCGAAGGCGTAGTTCAGCAACCGCTCGCTGCCCAGTCGCGTGAACACCGATTCCTGCAGCACGAACTCGCGCTCGGTGCCGCCGAACATCACGCCGCCGACGGCGCTGTACTCGCCTTCGGTGTTCTCGCGCACGATCAGCATGTCGATGTCGCCGGCCTTGCGCCCGGCCAGGGGGCAGGGCACGCCGTCGAACAGCCGCGCCGGTCGCAGGTTGATGTACTGGTCGAACTCACGCCGGAACTTCAGCAGGCTGCCCCACAGCGACACATGGTCGGGCACGGTTGCGGGCCAGCCGACCGCGCCGAACAGGATGGCGTCCATGCCGCCGATCTGCGACTTCCAGTCGTCGGGCATCATCTGGCCGGTCTTGGCGTACCAGTCGCAACTGGCCCATTCGATCGGTGTGACCTCGATCGAGATGCCAAAGCGCTTTGCCGCGGCTTGCAGCACGCGCAGGCCCTCGGGCATCACTTCTCGGCCGATGCCATCGCCGGGGATGGCGGCAATGCGGTATGTCTTGCTCATGGCGGCCTCGGCGTCAGACGTTGAAGAGAAAGTTCAGCACGTCACCGTCCTTGACGACGTATTCCTTGCCCTCGGAGCGCATCTTGCCCGCGTCCTTGGCGCCATGCTCGCCACGATGAGCGACGAAGTCGTCGAAGGCGATGGTCTGCGCTCGGATGAAGCCGCGTTCGAAGTCGGTGTGGATCACGCCAGCTGCCTGCGGCGCGGTGTCGCCGACGTGGATGGTCCAGGCGCGCACCTCTTTCACGCCGGCGGTGAAATAGGTCTGCAGGCCCAGCAGCTTGAAGGCGGCGCGGATCAACCGGCTCAACCCAGGCTCGTCCTGCCCCATCTCGTGCAGGAACATGGCCTTGTCTTCTTCGGCCATGTCGGCCAGTTCGGCCTCGGTCTTGGCGCAGATGGCCACCACCGGCGCGTTCTGGCGCGCGGCGTACTCGCACAGCCGGTCCAGATAGGGGTTGTTCTCGAAGCCCGATTCAGACACGTTGCCGACGAACATTGCCGGTTTGGCGGTGATCAGGCACAGCGGCTTCAGCACCACCAGCTCTTCCTTGCTGAAGTCGATGCTGCGCACCGGGTGTGCCTGGTCCAGTGCCGCCTCACACTTCTTCAGCACATCGACCAGGCGCTGCGCCTCTTTGTCGCCACCGGCGCGTGCGGCCTTGTTGTAGCGAATCAGACTCTTTTCCACCGTCGCCATGTCGGCCAGGCAGAGCTCGGTCTGGATGACCTCGATGTCGGACACCGGGTCGACCTTGCCGGCCACATGGATCACGTTGTCGTCGTCGAAGCAGCGCACCACGTTGACGATGGCGTCGGTCTCGCGGATGTGGCTCAGAAACTGGTTGCCCAGGCCTTCGCCCTTGCTGGCACCGGCCACCAAGCCGGCGATGTCGACGAACTCGACGATCGCCGGCACCACCCGTTCGGGCTTGACGATCTCGGCCAGCTTGTCCAGCCGCGGGTCGGGCAGCTCGACGATGCCGACGTTGGGCTCGATGGTGCAGAACGGGTAGTTTTCGGCGGCGATGCCGGCCTTGGTCAGGGCATTGAAGAGGGTGGACTTGCCGACGTTGGGCAGGCCCACGATGCCGCACTTGAGGCTCATGGAAGACTTTCGGAGGTTCGGAACGAACAACCCGCGATTGTCCTACACGCTGCCGGTCAAATGCCCCAAGTGGCCGCGCCGCGCTGGCCCAGGCGCAGCACGCGGTCGAAACCTTCCAGGATGACGGCGTTCATGCCGAACGTGATGCCACCGCCGACGCGCGCGTCGGCACGGTAGCCGGCCAGCGTGTCGCCGGGCTGCTGGCCTTGCACACCGGTCTGCGGGTCGACGCTGGGTATGGTGCAGCGGGTGCAGGGTTTGACCAGCTTCAGACGCACCGGGCCGCCCTCGGCGTCGATCGTGATCTCGTCCAGGTGGTCCTCGTCATAGGCCTGGATGCCGTCGAGCACCAGGTTGGCGCGAAAGCGGTCCATCGTCACCGGCGTCAGCCCTTGCGCCACCAGACGCTGGTTCAGGTCGGCCAGCGATGCGGTCGATGTCAGCATCAGCGGGAACGCATCGGCGAAGGCGTTCTCGGCCGCCACCGCGCCGGTCCAGTGCGGGTCGGACAGGCGCTTCTGTTCGGGATCAAAGCGCACCAGGCGCGCCGGCTGCCCGAGGTAGTCGCTGAACCACTGCGCGGCCAGAGCGCCCATGTCGTAGGCCTTGACCTCGTCGCGCCAGATCTGCGCCCGCGTCGGCGCTTCCACCGCGTCCAGCGACACATGCAATGCCAGCATGCCCGGCGCGCGCAGCACCATGTCGTCGCCACGCAGCGTGATGCGGATCAGCGCCATGCGCGGCAGCTCGCGCTGGGTCAGCTTGTCGCCCCGGGCATCGACCACCATCCAGGCGCGGTCGAGCTGAAGGCCGGTCTCGATCAGCAAGGCTTCGTCGACGGCAATGCCCGCGCAGGACTTGATCGGGTGCAGGTTCAGGGCGGCAATCGAACAATCGATGGAGTCGGTCACGGGAGGGCGCTGCGGTGGTGGGCTGGGGGCCGCATTGTGCCCGCGGGTACGATGTCCGCATGAGTTTCGATCCCCTCAACGATGACGGCGACGCCGTGCACGAAGCGCGCCTGTGGCGTGACAACGGCTGGACCGCGCGCGTGATCAAGAACAACGACGACGAAGGCTGGGCCGTCGAGATGATCAAGCGCGGCGAGGCCGAGCCTGCGCTGGTCGGCCCGTGGACCATGGGCCGCGACAAGAAGAACCCCAAGCCACTGGACGTCAACGCCTTCAACACACTGGTGAAGACCGCGTCCGAGGTGCTGCGCCGGCACGAGCAGCAACTGCAGGAACAGCTGCACAAGCAGACCGAGGTGGCGTCTGCGCTCGGCCGCATCACCGTCATGCTGGACATCGTGCCCGACGACGATGACCCGCATGCCTGGCTGACGGCGACCGACGACGGCGGGCAGGAACTGGCGCGCCAGCGCGTGGCGGCCGGGTTCCGCTTCAATGCCGCGAGCGCCCGCGCCTGGGTCGAAAGCGACTTCGCCAAGCCGCGCTGAGCCGCAGCCTCAGGCGTCGCTGACCGGCGCTTCGAGCTCCAGCGCCGTCAGCCACAAGCGGGTGTCGAACTCCAGCTGGTGGTAGTCGGGCAGCATGTGGCAGCACAGGGCATAGAAGGCCTTGTCGTGGGCCGGCTCTTTCAGGTGCGCCAGTTCGTGCACCACGATCATGTCGAGAAAGGCGGCCGGCGACTCGCGGAACACCGCCGCGATGCGGATCTCGCGCTTGGCCTTGAGTCGGTTGCCCTGCACGCGCGACACCGCGGTGTGCGTGCCCAGCGCCTGGCGCAACAACTGCAGCCGGTTGTCGAAGGCCACAAGCGACAACGGCCCGGCGTTGCGCAGGTGGCGGGCCTTGAGCGCGTTCACATGGTCGTATAGGGCTCGGTCGCTGCGAACCGCATGGGCGTCAGGGTAGCGCCGGGCCAGGCTGGTGGCCAGCCGCCCTTGGTCGATCAGCACCTGCACCGGCTCGATCAGCTGCGGCGGGTAGCCGCCCAGGTACTTCAGTGCTGGCATCAGGCGCTGGCCTGCAGGCGCAAGCGGCGCGCCGCCTCCTCGGCCCTGGCGTCATCGATCTCGCGCAGCACCGCGCCCAGGTCCACCGCGCCCGCGCGGCGCTCGTAGTGGCCGGTCAGCGGTGTGTCCACGTGCAGCAGGCCACGCTGGTACAGATCCCAGATCTCGGCACCGTAGGCCGTGCTGCGCAGTGTGGGCGCAAAAGCGCTGAAGAAGGCGCGCAGGTTGTCCACGTCGCGCAGCAGCATGCGCTGCGCGTGGTTGTTGCCGGCGGCGTCCACCGCCTGCGGCAGGTCGATGATCACCGGCCCGTCGGCCGCGAGCAGGATGTTGAACTCCGACAGGTCACCGTGCACCACGCCTGCACACAGCATGCGCACCACCTCGCGCAGCAGCGTGGCGTGGTGCTGCAGCGCCTGCTCGGGCGTGAAGGCCACGTCGTTCAGGCGTGGCGCTGCCTCGCCGTCGGCGTCGGCCACCAGTTCCATCAGCAGCACACCTTCATGGAAGTTGTAGGGGTGCGGCACGCGCACGCCGGCCGCCGCCAGACGGTACAGCGCGTCGACCTCGGCGCTTTGCCAGGCCGCCTCTTGTGCCTGTTTGCCGAAGCGTGTGCCCTTGGCCATCGCGCGCGCCTGCCGGCTGTTCTTCACCTTGCGGTTCTCGGTGTAGTCCACCGCCTGGCGAAAGCTGCGGTGCGTGGCTTCCTTGTAGACCTTGGCGCAGCGCGTCTCGTCGCCACAGCGCACCACGAAGACCATGGCTTCCTTGCCGCTCATCAGCTGGCGCTGCACGCCGTCGATCAAGCCTTCGTCGATCAGCGCCTGCAGGCGTGGGGGAGCTTTCATCGGCGCATTGTCGGCTGCATGCGGCGTCGGGGTTCACGAGCGGTCCGGTAACGACCGCCCGCACGGTGCGACACGGAGAAGTGCGCCTCCTTCTCAACGCAGCGATCAACGCCGCCCGCGCTGCCGAACCTGCGCCAGCGGGCGCTTGCCCTGCAGCTGGCGTTCGATGCCGTCGTTGAGCTGGGTGCGCAACGCCACCACCTCGTCGACCAGGCCGTAGGCACCCGGGAAGCGCAGGTCCAGCCACAGCCACAGCGTGCAGGCGCGCAGCGCTTCTTCCATGCGATCGAGCCGGCTGTGGCCGTCCACCGCGTCCAGAAACCAGGGCCGGCCGGCGTGGCCGGCATGCGCGTGATCGTGGCTCCAGTCCAGGAAGGCCTGCACCTGGTTCGGGCTGCGCGTGTCGACCGGCGCCTGGGCGTAGATGAAACGTTGTTTCAGATCGAGCCGGGCGGCGTTGGTGTCCAGCTGCCCGGCCAGCTCGAGCATCTGTTCGAGCTCGGCCACCGCGAAGTGCGCGTCGTCCAGTCGCAGCTGGTCGACGAAGACGGTCAGCACCTCGTGCAGCCGGTGCAGATGCAGCCGTGCCGCGATGGTGTCGACATGCCAGCTGTTGGGCGCCACCGGTGCCTTGAAGTTGCGCGGAGCGCGCGGGTGTTGCGGCAGCAGCTCACGCAGCACCTTCAAGGCGGTGGGTTCGGCGTCATCGAGCACGCCGACGAAACCCTCTTCGTGGATACCGTAGCGCCCGGCGCGGCCGGCGATCTGGTGCACTTCGGACTCGCTCAGCGTGCGGTCGCCCTGGCCGTCGAACTTGCTCATGGTGCTGAACAGCACACGCCGGATCGGCAAGTTCAGACCCATGCCGATGGCGTCGGTGGCGACCAGGATGTGCGACTCGCCGCTGGCAAAACGTTCTGCCTCGCGCCGCCTGACCTCGGGCGGTAGCGCGCCGTAGATCACCGACACCGGGTGCCCGCTGGCGGCGATGCGGTCGCGCATCGTCAGCACGTCGCGCCGGCTGAAGGCCACCACCGCGTCGCCCAGCTTGAGCTGGGCCACCGGCACCGGGCGCGGCAGCAGTTCCACATGCTGCATGCGCTCGAA
>Ga0073904_10003890_pt1 | contig 11200 bp, 10 predicted proteins | sample KloWWTrecipitate_FD_66668 | JGI IMG/M metagenome (GOLD analysis project Ga0073904, IMG submission 66668) | Active sludge microbial communities from Klosterneuburg, Austria, studying microevolution and ecology of nitrifiers - Klosterneuburg... | ecosystem: Engineered > WWTP > Aerobic digester >... | reverse complement strand
GTGCCCGGTGCGATCACCGTGCACTGCCTCGAGGGCACGGCCGTCGTCACGACGGCATCCCGCCGCTGCGAGTTGCACCCCGGTCAGCTGGTGATGCTGCCCGAGAACGAACGCCATGCGGTTCAGGCGGTCACCGACTCGTCGCTGCTCGTCACCTTGCTGCTGCACCAGACATGACCCCGGACGTCTCCCCGACCGACGACAGCATCCGCACCGCGCTGCACGACGTGCTCGACCCCGAACTCGGCGAGAGCATCGTCGACCTCGGCCTGGTGCAACGCATCGGGATCGAGCCCGGGTTCGTGCGTGTCGTCCTCATCCCGACCAGTGCAACCTGCCCGATGAGCGAGGTGCTGCTCGAAGACGCAGCCGACGCGGTGCGAAAGGCCTGTCCTGCCGGGACACGCGTCGAGGTCGAACTCGACTGGGACACGCGCTGGGAGCCGCAGAGAATGAGCCCCGAGCTGAAAGTCCGCTTCGGCTGGTGAGCTCCGCACTGCTGGCGACGGGCACACTCCCAGGTCTTTTTTCATCCCCCCACCCACTTCACATCGCTGCCATGACCATTTCCAGCTTCGACGACCTGCTGCGCTCGGCCAGCGAACAGGACCAGCCGCAGCGCCTGCTGTTCGTTTTCACCACCGCGGCGCTGCCGGACGACGCAACCGACGAGCAGCGCGCGCGCTTCGAGTCCGGCCGGGGCGGCACGCTGACGCCGCTGATGTGCGTGGACAAGGCGACCGACGAGCTGTCCTCGTTTGCCGACTTGCGTGAAGAGTCAAGTCGCTTCGGGCAGGACTGGGACATCGTCTTCGTGGCCGCGATGTCGGGCAGCGCGGGAATCGCACCGACCAGCGCGCAGGCCGAAGCACCGCTGCAAGGCATGGTCGACGCCATCAAGGTGGGTCGCATCGGATCGTTCATCCCGTTCAACGGCGAAGGCCTGCCCGTGCAGTTCACGTGAACGGCCCGGGGGCCTGGCGAACCGGCATCGTCCTCAGCGCCTTGCTGGCCGCGATGAACCTGCTGGCCGGCATCAGTGGTGGCCTGGCGCGGCTGGGTCTGCCGACACCCGCTGCTGCGATCGGTGCGCACGGTGCGGTGCTGGCCTGCGGGTTCTTCGGCACGCTGATCGCGCTGGAGCGTGCCGTGGCCTTGCGCCGCCTGGCTGGATTGGTGGCCCCGCTGGCAGCGGGCCTCGGTGGATTGCTGGCCTGGGCCGTGGGGGTGCCAGCGGCAGCGCAACTGTCATGGGGAGTCGCGGCCGCCACGCTGGTCGGCCTCTACGTCCATGCGGGCTGCAGCCGCGCGTGGTCCGTGCCGCTGGTCGTCGAGCTGTGCGGGGCTCTGTGCTGGGGCTTCGGCACTGCAGCATGGGCGTTTGGCGATCTGGCAGCTGGCGTCACCGGCTGGATGGCCTTCCTCGTGCTGACGATCGCAGCCGAACGCCGTGAGCTGACGCAGATGCTGCGGCTGCCCGCCCTGGCGCAGCGCTTGTTCGGGATCGTCGTGGCACTGGCACTGGCTGCCGTCGTGCTGGGCCTCGCCGGCACCTTCGGCGTCGGCACCGGCGCGTGGGGCGCCGCCACCTGGTGGTCCGCCTGCGCGCTGCTCGCGATGTGGCTGCTGCGCTGGGACATCGCGCCACGCCAATGGCGCAAGCCCGGCTGGCTGGGCCACACCGCGCAGTGCCTGACCGTCGGATACCTGTGGTTGCTGGCCGGTGGCGTACTGGGCCTGATCGGTCTCGCATGGCCCGGAGGCATCACCGTGCTCGCGAGGCACGCGGTGCTGCTGGGCTTCGTGTTCGCGATGGTGTTCGGACACGCACCGATCATCCTGCCGGCGCTGGCGCGCGTGCGTCCGACCTATTCGGCCTGGGCCCGCATCCCGATCTGGATCCTCACTGCCAGCCTGCTGGCACGTGGCGCCGCACTGGCCACGGGTTCCGGCGCGGGGCTGTCGATGGCGGGCGCAGGCCACGCCCTCGCCATCGTCTGGTTCGCGGCAGCGATGTCGTCATGCGTGATCCGCACTCGTCGCCTGGAACGCTGACGTTCGCAGGAACGAACGCTCGATCGACGGACCCTCGTGCCGATCAGCCGGGCCGGCCGTCGACGCGCGGGCGCACGAACCAGCGGCCATAGCGCAGCGCCCAAGCCACGGTTGCGGTGGTCCAGGCCAGCACCGCAAGCAGAGTGACCCCCATGGAGCCTGCCTCCCACAGCGCCGCCACCACCCGCAGGACCACCGCAGCCTGCAGCACCCAGTACATCGCCCAAGCTGTGTTGTCGGCCGCGAGCGAGCGCCCGCTGTGGCCACTGCTCACGCGCGTGGCCATCGCCAGCAGCGTGGCGCCGAGGTAGCCCATGGTCAACGCGTGCATCGGCGCCAGGCCCAGCGACAGTTCGCCACCGGTCGTTGCCATCAGCGCGTGCGACAGCGCCGACAGCGCGTACGCCAGACCCAGCCACAGGAAGCCGGCATGCAGCATCGCCAGCATCCGGATCTTCAGGCTCTGCACCACGCCCCAGCGCAGCGCCAGCCAGAGAAGAAGCACCGCGACCGGCAATTCGATCGCGGCCTGCATCCCACGCAGCCAGAAAGGCAACGGCCCCCAACCGAGTGCGGCGACGGCCGCGAACGCCTCGCCCCAGAGCGCCGCCACCATCGTCCACAGCAACCACATCGGACGCCAGGCATCGAGCGCAGGCAGCGCACTGGCGCTGAAGAACGGAATCATGCGGTGCGACACCGCGACGAACACCGTCGCCACGAAGCACCACAGCGCCACCTGCGTGGCCGCGCGCAACAGGGTGAGATCGGACCCGGCAAGCGCGCCGACAACCACCCACATCGTCACCGCGCCGACCATGCAGGCCGTGGCCACCACCTGCGCATGCGATCGGTCGGGAACCCGACTCGCCCGCAGGATCGCGAGGAATCGCCAGCACAGTCGGCTCCATCCGCCCGCCACCAGAACCATCCCGGCGGCGGCCCAGGGTGCAGCCAGGTGCAGGCCCGGCAGCACGATGCACCAGCCAGCCAGCATCAGCAGGATCGGCCGGCACAGCATCCGGGCATCGACCGCCGGTTCACCCAGCCATTTCGGACCGGCGGTGAACAGGAACCCGGCAATGAACAGCGGCGTGAAGGACAGGCCCATAAGCAGCGCATGAGCCGCCGGCGGCGCCACGGCCCATGGCAGTTCGTGCCCCGCGGCACGCGACAACAGCGCGGTGCCCCACCACAGCGCGGAAACGGCCAGCATGCAGGCCGCAGCGAAGAAGCCGATCCGGTGCGGTGCCACCACCAGCCAGCGCAGCGACCAGCCCGGCGGTTCAGATGCCGGTGCGCCGTCCGGCTCGCCGACTTGCACGGCGCGCACCGGGATCGTCTTCATGCGGGCTCGACGGCGTCAGGCAGGTCGGCCAGCCGGCCGATCGGCGTCAGCAGGCGCTCCATCAATTCGTGCACGCCGACGATGCGCTCACCGAACGGCAAGGCACCGACGCCGCGGAAGAACAGTCCCTTCTTCTCGTCGCCCCGAAGCGCCGCGGCGAGTTGGGTGTCGATGCAGAACTGGCCCCAGTCGGGACGACCGTCACGCAGACCGCACTGGAGCAGGCAATCGAAGGCGAGCGTGCATCGCGGCTTGGCATGAGCGACCTCCTGCAGCTTGCCTTCGACCGACAGATAGTTCTTCAGCCACGGGGTCGGCACGGCACGCGCCGGCAGCCCGGCTCCGCTGATGAACTCGATCAGGTCCTCGTCGCGCGCCTGCGCCAGAACGCGCTTGTACGCCGGCGCCGCATCGCACTCGAGCGTGACGGCGAACGGCGTGCCGAGCTGCACGGCAGCCGCGCCCAGCGCCTGGACGCGCGAGATGTCCTCGAAGCAGCGGATGCCGCCGGCAGCGATCAGCGGGATGTCCTTCTCGACGCCCGCGGCACGCAGGAACTCGATGACCTGCGGAATGACGACCTCGAATTCGAACCGCGGATCGTTCAGTTCGTCGAGCCGAGCCGCACCGAGATGTCCGCCGGCCAGGCGCGGGTTCTCGATCACGATCGCATCGGGCAGTCGGTTCCTGCGCATCCACTTGCGCACCAGCAGCTGCACGCCACGCGCGTCGGACAGGATGGGCACCAGCAGCGCCTTCGGATGGTCCTGCGCCAGTTCGGGCAGGTCGAGCGGCAAACCCGCGCCGACGACCACCGCATCGATGCCGCACTCGAGCGCGCGCGTCACCGACGGGCCGTATTCGCTGACGGCGCGCATCACGTTGATCGCGAGCAGGCCACGACCGCCGGCCAGCACCTGCGCTGCGTGGATCTCGCGCTCCAGGGCTTCCAGATTCGCTGCGTTGATCGCTTCCTTGGCAGCCTGCGTCGCGACCTTGCCGGGTGCGAGGCCGCGGGTGCGCGCCATCAGGTCCGGATGATGCCGACGCAGGTCGACCGACGAGATCGTGCCGACGCCGCCCAGCGCGGCCACGCTGCCAGCCAGCCGGTGGGCGGAAACGCCCACGCCCATGCCGCCCTGCACGATCGGCAGCAGGTGGTGCCCGGCCAGGCGCAAGGGCGCGAGTCCGTGGAGGGCGACCCGAGTCATCAGATCGTCGGAGCTGTCGGCATGCGCCGTCGGTTCATTCATCGCTGGGGGCCGGGTCATGACGCACCGCCTGTATTTCAGATCGGCTCTGAGGCGCCAGATCCGCGTCGATCTCGTTGAAGCTGCTGCTGCCGTCATCGACCGGTGCCGACTCGAAAGGGCCCGTGCCACTGTGGACGGCAATCGATGCGGGCAGGAAGCTGCCGCTGCGCACGTCGAAGACGTGCACCTCGCCGTCCTCGATGACGTAATGCCAGCCGTGCAGCGTCAGTCGGCCCGCCTCGACACGTTCGCGCACCATCGGGTAGCCCATCAGCCGCTCGAGCTGCAGCACGACCGATCGCTGCTCGGTACGGCGCAGCGCTTCGGCTGTGACCTGCACGGGCAGCACCGCCTCGCGACCCAGCTCCAGCCAGGCCGCCAGATTGGTGGCCTGCGGTGTGGCCTCCTCGTACAACGCGCGGATGCCGCCGCAATGGCTGTGGCCACAGACGACGATGCGCGCCACATTGAGCTTGAGCACCGCGAACTCGATCGCCGCGGCCGTGCCGTGGTAGCCCGCCGACCCGTCGTGCGGAGGCACGAAGGCGCCAACGTTGCGCACCATGAACACCTCGCCCGGCCCGGTCCCGGTCAGCAGGTAAGGCACCAGGCGGGAGTCCGAGCATCCGATGAACAGGATCGTCGGATGCTGCCCCTCCTGCATCAGCGACTGGAACTGACCCTGGACGCCGGGAAAGTAATCGTCGTGAAACCGGCGCAGCCGTTGCAGCAGTTCGTCAGGCATCTGCGCTGAATCTGTCCGACCTACTGGACCAGCGGCGTATCCGCCGCGTCCATGTCGACACCCTCGAGCACAGCCGCACCGGCCAGCAGCTGCAGGCACTGACGCAGCGCCGTCACCCAGGCCTGCTGGCGCAAGGACATTTCGACGGCGCCACGCACCGCCTCGAAAGACTGCGCCTCGCCGCCCTCCCGCTCGAGCACCTCCACCACATGCAGGCCGAAGCGGCTGTGCACCAGCCGCGGCAGCACGCCGACCTCGACGTGCCCGAAAAGCTCGCGCGCAAACTCAGGAGCACAGTCGGCGGGGTTGAGCCACCCGAGGTCGCCGCCTTGCTCGCCGCTGGGGCAATTGGAGAGTTCGCGGGCCGAACGGGCGAAACCATCGCTGGCCTGACCGTCGTGGCAACGCACGTCGAGCAGGCAGGCCTCGGCCCGGTTGCGCAGCTTCACGACATCCATGCCCGGCGTCACCGCGAACAGGATGTGTCTCACCCGCACCCGCTCGCCCGTGCGATAGCCCGCAGTGTGAGCTGCGAAGTGACGCCGGCAGGCCTCGTCCGATGGATCCGGCAGCTTCAATTCGCGCTCCAGCCAGGCATCGATCGCCTGCGAGGCTTCGTCGCTGATCACACCGTCGCCCGGCGCCTGATCGGCGGCATCGAGCAAGCCGTCGCGGATGGCCGCCTGACGCAGCAGCTCGGTGCAGGCCCGTTGGCGCAGGTCCTCCGGAGAAAGGTCCTGTACCAGCGGATTCAGTGCGACTCCGTTGATGCGCGGTGGTGTGCCGACGGGGGTGTCCAGGACGCTGAAGTCGATGGCTTCGCTCAACATGTCAGGTCCTCCTTCAGACACCGGCGCCAGGCTGGCGCGGCTGGTTGTGGCCTGTCGGCACGTTCAGGCGCCGGCTGCGGACCACCTGGTAGGGTCGGAAAAGGTAGGCCACCGAGCCAAAGCCGCTCCACACATGAACCAGCCGGCTGAACGGGAACAGCAGGAAGATCGTCATGCCCAGCAGCATGTGTGCCTGGAAATGCCATTCAATCCCGGTGACCAGGGCCGCATTGGGCTGCAAGGTGGCGACACCCTGCAGGTAGGTCGCCAGCGTGATCATGGTGGTCGGCTCCGACACGTGGTGCAACGACGAAGGCAGTGTGGCCAGGCCAATCGACAACTGCAACCAGAGGATCAACAGGATCGCGATGTCGGTGCGGTGGCTGGTCAGTCGGATGCGCGGATCGAACAGGCGTCGATGCAGCAGCAGCGTCAGACCGATGAAGCAAAGCACCCCGGCCACGCCGCCTGCCACGACGGCCACCAGCTGCTTCTGTGACGCCGTGACGAAGATCTCGTACAGCCAGTGGGGTGTGAGCTGGCCGAACAGGTGGCCAAAGAACAGGAACAGGATGCCGCCGTGGAACAGATTGCTGCCCCAGCGCAACTGGCCGGCGCGCAGCAGCTGCGACGAGTCGCTTTTCCAGGTGTACTGGTCGCGGTCGAAGCGGGCCAGACTGCCCATCAGGAAGATTGCAAGGCAGATGTACGGGTAGATATTGAACAGAAAGTTGTGCACGGCGGTGTTCATGTGCGGACTCCTGAAGAGGTGGGGGCGGCGCCTGCGAGCGAGCGCTTGACGATCTGGATGGGTTGCGGCTGGCCGGGCTTGGCCTGCCCCTGCGTCGAACAGCCACCGAACACCTCCGGCTCGGCCCAGCTCTCGTCAAGCTGGGGCTCGGATGCGGGCGTGACGGGCTTCGCGGTTTCACCGGAGAGTTCGATCAACGCCCCCAGCACGCTGGCGTAGGCGCTGTCGCGCTGCAGCAGCGCACCGAAGATCGCGCTGAAGATGTGGCTCATCTCCGCAAGGAATGCCACCGCCTCGCGCGGAGGTTGCGTGGACACGAACTCGAGCACCGCCGGCAGGTAGTCCGGCAGTTCACCTTCGGCCAGGAAAAGACCGGCACTGGCGTAGGTCTGGCCCAGATCGATCAACGCCGGACCGCGCTCTCGCGAGTCGCCGTGCACGTGCTCGAACAGATGAAGCGAAGTCGAGCGGCCACGGTCGAACAGTTCGACGTAGGCGGACTCGGCCTCCAGCAGATCGGCACGACGCAGGGACTCCATCAGCAGATAGAGTTCGGCGCATCGCGATGGCGACACGGCCTGCTCCTCGCGCAGCAACTTGCCCATCTCGGGCAGGTGGGATCGCAGCGCGGCATCCGGGTAGCCGAGCAGAGCAGCCAGCACGCGAAGGCTGTCCGACATCTTGGGTGGGGAGTCGAAACCGAACATGATCAAACCTCCGCCTTGATGGGTATGGTGCGTTTCTTCTCGCTGCCGAACAGGCTGGTCTCGCCGGTGCCCTCCGAGCAGCCGTTGCCGAAACTGAAGCCGCAGCCTCCGCGCACGTTGAAGGTGTTCTCGGCGTATTCGCGGTGGGTGCTCGGGATCACGAAGCGGTCCTCGTAGTTGGCGATCGCCATCACGTGGTACATCTCCTCGACCTCGGCCTGCGTGATGCCGACCTGATTGAGAACCGCCTGGTTGATGCGCCCATCGACATGCTTCGCTCGCTGGTAGGCACGCATCGCCAGCATGCGTTCGAGCGAGCGCACCACCGGTGCGGTGTCGCCGGCCGTCAGCAGGTTGGCGAGGTACTTGACCGGAATGCGCAACTGGTTGACGTCGGGGATCTCGCCGTTGGAACCCACGTGACCGGCATTGGCCGCCGCGCTGATCGGCGACAGCGGCGGCACGTACCAGACCATCGGCAGCGTGCGGTACTCGGGGTGCAGCGGCAGCGCCACCTTCCACTGAACCGCCATCTTGTAGACCGGGCTGTTGCGCGCCGCGTCCATCCACTTGTCCGGGATGCCGTCGAGCTGCGCCTGTGCGATCACCTTCGGATCGAACGGATCGAGGAACAGGCCGAGCTGGGCGGCATACAGGTCGCGGTCGTGCTCGACGCTGGCGGCCTCCTGGATGCGGTCGGCGTCATACAGCAGCACGCCGAGGTAGCGGATGCGACCGACGCAGGTCTCGCTGCACACCGTCGGCTGGCCGGCCTCGATGCGCGGGTAGCAGAAGATGCACTTCTCGGCCTTGCCGCTTTTCCAGTTGTAGTAGATCTTCTTGTACGGGCAACCCGACACGCACATGCGCCAGCCGCGGCACTTGTCCTGGTCGATCAGCACGATGCCGTCTTCCTCGCGCTTGTAGATCGAGCCCGAGGGGCAACTGGCGACACAGGCCGGGTTCAGGCAGTGCTCGCACAGCCGCGGCAGGTACATCATGAACGTGTTCTCGAACTGGCCGAGCATGTCCTTCTGCGCCTGCTCGAATCCGTCAAGGTTCTTGTCCTTGCTGCGCTTGGAGAACTCGCCGCCGAGGATCTCCTCCCAGTTCGGTCCCCAGACGATCTTGTCCATCTGCTGGCCGGTGATCAGACTGCGCGGCCGAGCGGTCGGCGTGGCCTTCATCTCGGGCGCCGACTGCAGATGCTGGTAGTCGAAGGTGAAGGGCTCGTAGTAGTCGTCGATCTGGGGCAGGTTCGGGTTCGCGAAGATGCGCATCAGCAGCTTCCACTTCGCGCCCTGGCGGGGCTCGATGCTGCCGTTGGCCTTGCGCACCCAGCCCCCGTTCCACTTGTCCTGGTTCTCCCACTCCTTCGGGTAACCGATGCCGGGCTTGGTCTCGACGTTGTTGAACCAGGCGTATTCCATGCCGGGACGGCTGGTCCAGACGTTCTTGCAGGTGACCGAACAGGTGTGGCAGCCGATGCACTTGTCGAGGTTCAGCACCATGCCGATTTGCGCGCGGATCTTCATGCGACTTCTCCTTGGGCCTGCACGGGCACGATCAGTTCATTGGCGACCGGCGTATCGAGCCAGTCGACCTTGTTCATCTTGCGCACCACGACGAACTCGTCGCGGTTGGTGCCGATGGTTCCGTAGTAGTTGAAGCCGTAGCTGAACTGCGCGTAGCCGCCGATCATGTGCGTGGGCTTGAGCACGACGCGGGTCACCGAGTTGTGGATGCCGCCGCGCACGCCGGTGATCTCGGACCCCGGCGTGTTCACGATCTTTTCCTGAGCGTGGTACATCATCACCATGCCCGGATTGACTCGCTGACTGACCACCGCCCGGGCCGCGATCGCACCGTTCAGGTTGAACAGTTCGATCCAGTCGTTGTCCTCGATGCCCACCTTCCTGGCGTCGTCCTCGCTCATCCAGACGCACGGGCCACCGCGACTGAGCGTGAGCATCAGCAGGTTGTCGGTGTAGGTGCTGTGGATGCCCCACTTCTGGTGCGGGGTGATGAAGTTCAGTGCGATCTCGGGATGGCCGTTCGGCCTGATGCCCTGGATGCCGGCGGTGGCCTTCAGGTCGACCGGCGGACGGTAGCTGGTGAACCCTTCGCCGAACGCGATCATCCACGGGTGATCCATGTAGAACTGCTGGCGCCCGGTCAGCGTGCGCCACGGGATCATCTCGTGCACGTTGGTGTAGCCGGCGTTGTACGAGACGGTCTCGCTCTCGATGCCGCTCCAGGTCGGCGAGCTGATGATCTTGCGCGGCTGCGCCTGCACATCGCGGAAGCGGATCTTCTCGTCCTCGCGGTGGATCGCCAGGTGCGTGTGATCGAGGCCGGTCTGCTTGCCGAGCGCTTCCCAGGCCTTGACCGCCACATGGCCGTTGGTCTCTGGCGCGAGCTGCAGGATCACCTCGCACGCATCGATGTCGGTCTCGATCTTCGGCATGCCGCAGGTCACGCCTTCGGCGGTGACCAGGCCGCTCAGCTCACCGAGCTGCTTCACCTCGGTCTGCGTGTTCCAGCTGATGCCCTTGCCGCCGTTGCCGACCTTGTTCATCAGCGGGCCGAGTGCGGTGAACCGCTTGAAGACGTTCGGATAGTCGCGTTCGACGACCTGGATGTTGGGCGCCGTCTTTCCGGGGATCAGATCGCATTCGCCACGCTTCCAGTCCTTGACGTCGAACGGCTGCGCCAGTTCGGACGGGCTGTCGTGCATCAGCGGGGTCAGCACCAGTTCGCGCTCGACACCGAGGTGACCGACGCAGACCTCGCTGAACTTCTTCGCGAACCCCTTGTAGATGTCCCAGTCGCTGCGCGACTGCCACGCCGGATCGACCGCCGTCGACAGTGGGTGGATGAACGGGTGCATGTCGCTGGTGTTGAGATCGTTCTTCTCGTACCAGGTGGCCGTCGGCAGCACGATGTCGCTGTACAGGCACGTGGTGCTCATGCGGAAGTCGAGCGTGACCAGCAGATCCAGCTTGCCCTCGGGCGCCTTGTCGTGCCAGACGACTTCGGTGGGCTTGGCTTCTTCCACGCCCAGGTCCTTGCCCTGCACGCCGTTGCTGGTGCCGAGCAGGTGCTTCAGGAAATACTCGTGGCCCTTGCCGGACGATCCCAGGATGTTGGAGCGCCACACGAACATGTTGCGCGGCCAGTTGTCCGGGTGGTCCGGATCGGTGCAGCTCAGCTTGAGCGTGCCGTCCTTGAGGCCCTGGACTGCGTAGTCCTTCGGCTCCATGCCTGCGGCAGCGGCATCCTTCACCACCTGCATCGGATTCGTCTGCAGCTGCGGTGCCGAAGGCAGCCAGCCCATGCGCTCGGCGCGCACGTTGTAGTCGATCATGCTGCCGGCATACAGCTTCTTGTCGGCCAGCGGCGACAGCACCTCGTCCATGCCGAGCTTCTCGTAGCGCCACTGGTCGGTGTGCGCATAGAAGAAGCTGGTGCTGTTCATCTGGCGCGGCGGGCGGATCCAGTCCAGCGCGAA
>Ga0073904_10003888_pt1 | contig 11203 bp, 12 predicted proteins | sample KloWWTrecipitate_FD_66668 | JGI IMG/M metagenome (GOLD analysis project Ga0073904, IMG submission 66668) | Active sludge microbial communities from Klosterneuburg, Austria, studying microevolution and ecology of nitrifiers - Klosterneuburg... | ecosystem: Engineered > WWTP > Aerobic digester >... | reverse complement strand
AGGAAAACTGGAAAATCTGATGAGCGAACTGTTAAAATCTCTGAGTGAACGGGAACAGGACACGTTGCGGTTGCTGCTGGCGGGACATGATGCCAAGTCGATCGCAAGAGATCTCGGTCTTTCGGTTCACACGGTCAACGACCGCCTTCGCGAGGCACGACGCAAACTCGGCGTTTCCAGCAGCCGAGAGGCAGCCCGGCTTCTCGGCCAAGCTGAGGGCGAACACCCCAAATCTCTTGCACCCACAAATTTCGGGATGGCCGAGCAGGAGATTGGAACTCAACAGACGGTGCGCACCGGCCCACTTACGGGCATCAACCACCGTCGCTGGTGGCTCGCAGGAGGATTACTCGTGTTATTTGCCATCGTCGCCGTCGCCTTCCTCTCAGTGAATGGCGTAGAGGAACCCCGCGCTTCTTCAGCGCTCACGAGCCAAGTCAGCGCCCCTTCGCCCGCGCCGTCCAGTGCGGCTAGTGCAAGCCAAGCCCAAAAATGGCTGATGCTTGTCGACCAGCAGAACTGGTCGGAGAGTTGGCGCGAGGGGGGGACGATATTCCGTTCCCAGATTTCAGCAGATGGCTGGGCCTCTGCGATCGTCCCAGTCCGTAAGCCACTTGGCGCGGTAATATCCCGTTCTCTTGCCAAGGCGACGAAAGCCACCTCGCTGCCCGGCGTGCCAGCGGGAGAATATGAGGTTCTCGAGTTTCAAACGAACTTTACCGCCAAGCGAGGGGCGATTGAGACGGTGGTACTGGCGAAAGAACAGGCCGGATGGAAGGTAGATGGTTATTTCATCCGCTAACATTCTGATCGACGGGAAGCGCTGAGATGATCCAGTCAATCATCGCCCTCATCGCAATAGGCCTGCTGATCCGCATGTCCTTCCGTGCCAATGCTCGCTTCCGCAAAGAGGTCCGGTTGCCCATGCAATGGGCATTGGACGGATCGATAAATTGGACCGCGCCTCGCGTTTTTGCGCTTGCGATGACGCCAGCTTTGGCTTCCTGTATTTTGTCCGCCATCGTCGCGGTGACACTTTTTCTGTCGCCCAGACCGGGCCAAGAAGGAATGGAAATTCCAGGGGTGATTTTCATAGCCTTGGTTTTCCTGACCGCGCACTGGTTCCATCTCTGGATGATTGAGAAGTCACTGAAAAAGAACGACCTCTGATCCCCAGCGATCCGGGCACCTGATACGTTAAAGCCAGAGCCATTGCCGCTCCGCTCGACAAGCGCAGGCCTTAGCGTACGTTTACGACCAGATTCTGCGATGCCCCCAGCACGCGCCGCTGGATGTCGGCATACAAGGTATAGTTCGAACTGCGGACCGCCACACCGTGCGCTTTGATAAGATCGCGGATCTTGAAAATGGGATCACCCATCTTAATGCCGAGCGCCTTGGCCTCCGCAGATCTGGCGACCGCATTGCCGTCGTTGTTCGAAGCCACGATCGCCGGAACGCCGCGAAGGGACAAATCCATGACGCGTTCTGCGGAAACATAGAAGGAATTACAGTCGCATAAGGCGATCGGCCCGCTCATCGGCGATAGCGCCTGACCAGTCCCACGACCACGCCCCAGATCTCGGTGTATTCGTCGACCTCGAGGTGCGGGTAGCCTTCAGCTTCGGGAACGAGCCAGAACCGCCCATCGAGCTTCTTGAGGCGCTTCAGAGTGCGATCGCCATGCATCACGGCAACCACGACGTCGCCGGCGATTGCCTGCTTCGCACGGCTGACCGCGACCAGGTCTCCATCATTGATTCCGGCACCGGTCATCGACCAGCCTTCGACCCGCATCAGATAGGTGGCAGCTGGTTGCTCGATCAGCCATGCGTTGAGATCGATGGGGTCGTCTTCCTCGCCCTCGGCGGGGCTGGGAAACCCTGCAGGAACGCGCACCAGCGCGAGCGGGATCGAGGATCGGGTATCGGCCCATTGGAGTTCTGTCAGTCGAATCTGGTTTTGCATTTGTGCCCGCTTTCGCGGGCACTGGTAGCGCGAAACAGAACATGTAGGGAACAGCCAACCTGTGTTGGACGTCAAAAAGCCAATTCGGATATCAGAGAAGGCGTTGTAAACGTGCCAAAAGCTCGGGTGCTGCAAGCCAAAGCGCCATGGAGCGCCGACACCAGGCCGGCGACAGTCATCGCACCGATTGCCGCGACTTCGCATACGAATGCCACTCGTCGCAGCCGGGAGCGCCTTCGTTCCACGCTCAATTAATCGGCTCGAGGAGCCCCGTAGCTTCGGCATCATGCAGGGCGAAGTCGAGCGGACGAGCTGCGGGATGCCGGCGAAGCGCGTCGATCGCGTTGCAGATGTGAAGGGAGGCGTCTGTCTGGCCTTCTCGATCAAACAAGCGCAACAACCAGAAGCACCCTTCGAGCATGGCCTCGAAGGACGCTCGGCCTCGTCCACACTAGGCGACGACTGCGCGCTGCTCATTTGATGCCAATACCGTCGCTGGCAGTCCGGCGAAGATACGCGCGGCGAACGGCTTCACGATCGGGCGCAGCCTTGAGGCGGACAAGGCGGGATTCGATGCCACCCTCGTTGCGGCCCAGCTCGCCCATGATGGCGGCGATCGGCGTCGTCTCGCTGGTGAACCAGGCAAGGACGCGAGCGTCCTCTTCGGGCGACCAGCCTTGCCCACTCCTCGGCCCGCGAGGCTTGGGTGGTTTTGCCGGAGTTGCGCGAAGCGGCGGGCTAATCTTTGTTGGTTCGTCCGTTAGGCGGGCGGCCGCTTCGACAAGTGCCAGCCATCCCTCCCGCGGCATTTCTATGACTTCGCCATCTGGCGAGCAGTACGTCCCATGGGCGCCGTCGAACGTGAGCGAGTGAAGCCGACCGTCAACCTCCCAGGAAAGTTGGGGTTTGCCGAGTCTGGTCGTCACGGAGGTCTCGGGTTTCATGACACCATTGTAGCGATTCTCGTCGCTCCGATCATCTGTTCTATCGTGCGAAGTCAAACAGTTGCACCCAGACTGGACCTAACGACGATACCCATGATCGCGACCGTCAAGGTCAAGAAACCGAACAGGATCTTCGCTAATCCAGCGCGGCGAGCCGCTGCCCCGGTGCGCATCTTTCGCGCGGTGCGATCGATCCGGGTCCGGACCGAAAGCCAGCCATCGAACACGTCGGTAAGCCCGTAGGTCATAAGCGCGAAGGCGATCAGCAGGACGAAGCCTTTCACCAGAGCGGGATCCACGACCATGAGAACCATGCCGGACAGCGCGAGGACCGTCCCGAGGATCTTGGTCACATCGAGCATCGGCATGATCCGATACAAGCGAACCGATCTGCTTACTCGAACGCGGCCCAGGGGGCGGTCGCAGCCCGCGCAGCGATGGACGAGATGCGCGTCAGCCCAACGACCCAGCGGCTTGGTGCAGTAGGGGCAATTCGCTGCCGGGACGCCGGTGAGCATGTTCATGGCTTCGGACTCTCGATTGGCGGCGCCGTCACAGCTGCGGGCTTAGCCGGCAAGCGCGCTTGCACGTCGACGATGAGCTTACGGAACGCGTCGAGGACTGCCAGCGAGGTGATCTTTCCGATATCGGTCGACCCGTAGGTGCCGCCGAGCGCGCCCACGCCAAGCCCAAACAGCAGACCACCACCGACGACGCCGATATCCTTCTTGCGGGCCGAGCCGGTCGCGACCGCCTCCTGCAACCCGGTGTCGACCGATACCAGCGATAGCATGACCTGGCTCTCGAGCGTCTTCGACTTGAGGCCGACCGCGCCGCCCAGCGCGCCGCCTAAGCCGCCGCCGCTTTCGCGGCTCTTGGCATCGGAATAAAGCACCTGCGCGCTGATGAGGTAGTCCGCTTTGGTCATCGCCGCGGACGGCGTTGCCCCCGCCATCGCGCGTTCACGCTCGAGCGCGGACATTGCGGCACCGCGGTCTGCTACCCGAAAGCAGTTGGAGCGTGCGGCCATGAGTTTGATGAGCGGCAAGGGATCGACCCTGGCCGTTCCGCCTCCTTGCTGCGCCTCTGCCATTTTGAGCAGCGCTGCCAAACCGGGAGAAAGGCTGTCGCGCATGTCGGGCGCCTTCTCCTCGACCAGGGCAACGACGCCGAGCGGGGCCGCGCATCGTGGCAGCTCGGTGTTCTCGTCGACACCGGTGCCGCCCTGCCCCAGCTTTTGCGCGAGCGCGGGAGTGCCGGCGAGCGCGAGGCCCGCCAGCAACCCAGCGGCGATCATTCGCCTAGCCATGCTTCACCTTGCCCTGCGCATGCTTGGTGGGATCGCAGATGCCCGCCTTTTCCTCGGCGACCTTGCGCGCGATCTTGGCTTCGTCGCAGTCCGCGCAATCGGGGCAATCAGGGCAGTCGGGGCAATCCCCGCAGTCCTTGAGGTCGCACTTGACGTGGTGCTTCCCGGCGTGCGCGTGGTAGGCCGCCTTCTTCTTCGCCACCCGCGCGGCGACATCCGTCCCGGCGGTGGAAGAGGCGTACTCGTTCATGGCCAGGAGGACCGGGCCCGGTTCAGCAGCGTGAGCTGCCGCAGGTACGGCGACGCTCGCGGCCATCAGGCCGAGCGTGGACGCCAACAGATATCGCTTCATCATTTGCATTCACTCCTTCTTGGTTGTGTTCACCACCCCGTGCGACGGCCGTCGCGCAGGTCATTGTCCCGGCGACCGGTGTCGCCGAGCGCCGAGCGACGGATCTCCAATCGGACCCCGTCGCCTCGTCTGCTGGTGCGGATATCGCGGAGATCCACGTCGTTGCGCTTCGCCCAGCGCTCCGCAGCGGCTTCGTCGCCGAAGTCGCCCATTTCCTCGAAATCCCAATTGCTCATGCTTCCTCCTTTCCGCGTCATCACGCTGCTGTTCGGCGCATCGCGCGCGAATCCGGTTGTGGTGCCAAAGCCTCGGCAAGCGCGCTGCGCACGCTGAGGGCGGTCTGACGGCCCCCTGAGAGCCTGATGGTCGTGTAGCCCGCCCGCGCCGTCATTTGGTCGCGCTGGGCGTCCTGGCGGGCGTTGTGGGTCCTATCGTCGAGCTCGACGATCGCGATGATGTCGCCGCTGGCCCGGTCCTCGAGGAGGAAGTCGACCCGTTTGGAAGAGAAGCGATTGCGCACCGACGTCGCGCGGCTCCGGTCGAGCCCCCGCGCAGGCTGCAGGATCGCGCCCATCGACACCTGGGCATGAACCCGCGCGCTCGGAATTGCTTGCTCGATGAACCCGCAGACGATCCGCTCGCGCTTGGTCATCAGCTCGCGCGGCCGCACTGGCAAGCGACCGATGCCCGATCTCCCGCCTAGCAAGCGCAGCAAGGCGACAGCGAGGACAGCCAGGACCAGGAAGATGATGTGCTGCTGGGTCATAGCGGATCCGGTCCGGTCAGCATTTGACGCGTCGGCAGATTGCCATCGAACCGGCGATGCAGGTTGATGCCGTTTCCGCCGCGCGCCGGGAAATCCATCAGCTTTGCGACGGTCTCGAATTGGGTGTTGGGCCCGAAAAAATCCTTCGGGCCGTGCCACTTCTGGCCCTCGACGATCCGCATGCGCCACCTCCCCGCCGGGGCGGGAACGTCGATGTCGTCGTTCGCTGCCACGAAGACGGAAAGGGCGTGTGCGCCGGTGCGGGGATCGATCAGCTGGACGACGGCATTCGCCTCGGCCGCGCTGACGCGGAGGCGGCTCTGGACGAGACCCAACGGCAAAGTGCGCGCCACCGCGACACTTCCCGATTCCGGAAAAGTGATCGCTGGTTGGAAATCCGGAAGCCATCCCCGACGCTTCGCGTCGGCCAGGATGCCGATCGCCACCGGCACCAAGCAGAGGATGGGGATCAGACCGCGCAGAGCAGGCGTCCAACCGGCGCGGCCTGTACGAGTACGCCGGCGGCGACCGTAGCGCATCGCTATGCGATCGTACTCGTCGAACTCGGTGTTCTTTCCGACCCAGCTCGCGCTGCCCAGCGGAACGTCTTCGCGTTCGACCCTGCCCTTCTTGTCATTCCAGACAGGGATCGACGCCGCTCCACCCTGTTTCCGGTAGCGGTCGCGCATATAGTCGCGGTCGGAGAGGCCCATGTCAGGAGCGGGCCTTCGCCAGCATGAACCGACGCGCGGGCAGACGAATGGTGATCTCCCCCGGCTCGCCGCTTGTCAGCGCGCGCGCCAGCGGCCGCAACAGCAACAGAAGCAGGACCGCGATCGCCGCGAACGAGAGAGCGTCCCCGGCCCATTTCATCGCATGTTCGTGATGCGCCTTGGCGATGCATGTCTTGAGGCTGTTGGCTTCGAGATCGCACCAGTGAACGTGCTGCAGGTGCTTCACGGAATCCCAGGTAACTACGGGCGTCATTTCGGCGTTGGTCATGGTCACAGCTCCAGTCCAATGTCTTTTTCGGGGAACGGCAGATCCTTCGCAGGCGGGCCAAGTTCAGCGCCAAGGCCGAGCGGCTTGCCGTGCAGTGACGCAAGGTCAGGCGGCAGCGTCGGGTTGAAGCTGGCCTCGCGCGGCGTAGGTCCGTGAGCCGGAGCGCTTCGAGACGGAGCGTCGACGTCAATCTTGCCCACGGTCTCGAGCGCCGAGGTCTTGTTGCCTTCGTTGCGCTCGATCGCGCTGGTCAGCCTGTCCTTGTTGTCGGTGTAGAGCGTCAGATCGTCGCGCACGCGGGTCACGGTCACGTTGAACAGTCGCTGGTTGGAAAGATTGCTCTCGGTCGAGCTCATCACCGCGATGCCTTTGTCGGCCGTGATGCCTTGCGCCATGTGCATGTTGAGCGCGTAGGCGAGGCCCATGCGCTCAAGCATGGGATCGCCGGTCTTCAATTCGTGCAGGGTCTTGTCGGCCGCCTCTACGGTGATCCCCTTGTCCGATACCGACACTACCCGCGCGAGAGCGGCATTGAGCAGTCCGCGATCCTTGTCGTTCTGCGTCCAGCGGATCTGATCGTTCTCGTGGAGCTTGATGCTCTCACGCTGGCTGAGGCCGAGCGCATCCCGCTTGTCCATAGGGTCGATCTTCTGCGGATCGAAGCGCAGGGTCTTACTGCCCGAGCGCAGCTCTACCCTGCCCTTGGCATCGACGCCGATGACCTCGTAGGTGCCGCGGCGAAGTCCGAGCTCGCTGACCGCGCGCGCGACCTCGACCGTCTGCCCGGCGGCATAGGTCTTGGCGTAGCGCAACTCCTCGCGGGTCGTGTTGACCCGTTCGATCACGCTGAACGTCCGCCCCTCGCCCGCCAGGGTACCGTCCGCCTTCAGCCCTGCCTGCACGCGTTCGTTCAACTCGGCGCGAGACGCGCGGCCAGAAGCGAACAGCGCGGTCGCGTCGCGTTCGTCCTTGGGCAGGGATAGCCAATGGTTGGCGGCCGCCTCGACGTGGGCCGGACTGGCCTTCAGCTTTTCGCCCAGGACACCGAGCGCTTCGCGCACGGCGCCACGGTTGGCGAGCGCGGCGACGCTGCGCAGCTGATCCGTGCGCTGGCGCAGGTTCTCGTCCATGCGCTCCATGGCGATCCCGCCAGCTTGTGCCAGTGCGAACGACTTGCCCGCGTCGATCGCGGAAAGCTGCTGACGGTCGCCGATCATCACGAGGCGGTCGACCCCAAGCGCATTGGCGATTCCGACCAGATGGCGCATCGGTGTGCTGCCGACCATCGAGGCTTCGTCGAGCACGAGGACCGTGCCCTTGAGTTCGTTCCGGGCCCCTTCGTAGCCCTCTCCCCGCCCCGCGAGCGCATGTCGGGCATAGGTGTTGACGAACGACGACACCGTCTGCGCCTCGATCCCCGAGCCCTCGCGCAGATCGCCGACCATCTTGTTCTGAAAGGCGAGGCCCAGCACCTTGCGACCTTCGGCTTCGGCAACCCGGGCAACGCTGGCGATCATGGTCGACTTGCCGGCGCCCGCGACGCCTTGCACGGCAACGATCCGATCGGACGAGGACAGCGCCAGCGTGGCAGCGGCCATCTGCCCGGCGTTCAGTGTCTTGTCCCCGGACGCGTCGGTCAGCCGCATCACCACTTGGTCGGGCGCGACGATTGGTTTGGCAGCCGCCTTCCCCGCGTCGATCTCGGCCAGGATCTTCGCCTCAGTCGCGAGCGCTTCGGGCGTGGTGACATGCGTCACGACCCCGTCGATCCGGTTGGACTTTCCCGGGATCAGCTTTTCGTCGCGGACGAGTTCGCTGATGCGCGCGTCGACCTTCTCGGCCGTGACCCCTGCAAGCCCGAGATCGAGCGCAGTGCGGGTGACCTCGGGCACCGAAAACGCCGCCTCACGCTGCTCGAGGATGCGGACAGCCGAGGCGACCGCGTGCTGCGCGCGATATTCCGAGGCGGTCAGGCCGAGCCGGTCGAGGCCGCGATCGACCAGCGGGTCGCGTGGGCTGAAAATGCTGCCGACCGCTTCCCTGATGCCGGTCAGAACCTCGTTGAGGCCCCGCTCGGTTCGCAAACCGTGTTCTGCGGAGCCAGGGCTTGATCGCCCGATCGCTTGGGCCAGCAGAGCCTTTCCGTCGAAGCCCAGCGCCGCCGCGCGTTCGCGCCAGCTGTCCCGCAAGCTGAGCCGATCTTCGACATTGAGTTTTGGGTCGCGTGTGTTCGTGGTGACTTTGTCGAGCCCCTTCGGGGATGAAATGCCCAATTCCTCTGCCTTGGCGAGGATCTCCGCCCGACGCTGGCTAAATTCCTCGAGCACCTCCTTGGGGACACCCTTGATCTCGAACTGGCCGTGCTTGCCGGTCAGCTGGGTCTCGTAACCGAGCTTGGCCAGCTCGGACCGGAACTGCGCGTTGTACGCCGCGCCCAAAGTGGTGTTGTTCTTCCAGAGCTGACTGTTGTGCAGCGCCTGCCAGGCACCGTTGGCCATTCGCGTCATGTTGGCGATCACGACGTGGATATGCCCTTGCGGGTCGAGCGCGCGGCTCGTGTCGTGTTGGAACAGCGCATAGACCAGGTTCCCGGTCCGCACCGGTTCGCCTGATTTAGTCCGCTCGTAGGTACGACCCTCCGCGAACTGCTTCTCAGCCCAGGCCATGGTCGTGCGGACAGCGTTCCAATGGGCCTTCAGGACGCGTTCGTCGCCAGCGACATAGGCCATCACGCTCGCCGACTTGGGCATCGAGAAGGTGAGGTCGATCCCCGACTGTCGGTTCTGGACCTGGCCCACCTTCTCCCCATCGGGCAGTTCCCCGTTGAGGATTTTCTCGAGAGTTTCCTTCGCTACTTCGCCGGCCAGGCCGAGCGCCTTCGCCCCTTCTCCGGCCCAGCCACTGGCTTCGGTGGCGTGTTCGCCGGCGTAGTATTCGGCCGCATGATAGTCGTCCTTGGCGAAGTAGTTCGCGGCGCCGGACGCGGATTTGACGGAGGCAACGCTCAGCACGTCACATCTCCATGCCGTCATCGAGCTCCGCCTCTACGGCGGGGTCTTCACGATGGTGATGATGGTGCGGATGGATCGGGGCGACGCCGGCACCTTCGCGCGTCTCGCGCAGGATCTGCTCTTCGCCCCGGTCTCTCGCGTCCGGGCCATGTCGACGTTCGGTCAGCGCCTGCGTTGCCTTGGTACGAGCCATCTCAAGCTCATCCGTCTTGGCGGTGAGCGCGCCGACACTAAAGACCGATGCGCCCCCCACCGGTTTTGCGCCCGCAGTCACCTCTCTGCCTTCCGCTACGTGGGGTGACTGGTCCTGGGCGGGGGCGGGTGCGCGCTCGATGTCGTTGACGACTGCGCCAAGATCGCCGCGCACCACGATCGCCTCGGCCGCCAGCTCGGCTTCCGAGCGGCCGTCCTGATGTTTGACCTCCTCGCCGGGTTCCGTGCGCTCGATTTCCTGCTCGTCCTCCGGTCCGGTGAGCGGCGTATGCTCGCGACCACCCTCCCCTCCCTCTTCCGCGCGTTTCGGCGCCGCAGGCGCCTTGGCCTTGGGCGGCACGTAGGGCGTCGGTTCCATCTTGGTGACCCGGAGAAAGCCTTCGGCGACCTGCGGATAGTCCTGCCACTGCAGTTTGATCCTTGCCGCGGGGAAGCCGTCGGGAAACTTGATGAACCCGTGCATCGACGGCAGGTTCGTGATGTCGTCCGGAATGACGAGCGGCTCGATCATCTTGCGCGGTGTGAGGGTCGAGGCGTCGCGGGTGTTGTTGTAGCCGTAGCTGTAGGCCTCATCCATCTGCCGGACCTCGCGGTTGCCGATGAATTCCGCGCAGCGCTCGGCGGATCGATAGTCGGCCGTGGCGAGGATCAGCTTGGTGCGCGCAAGGCCAGTCAAGCTGACCGCGCCCTGCTCGCCATAGGTCTCGACCAGCTTGTCGAACGAGTGGATGCCAAGCACGAACGCGCCGCCGAAGTTGCGTGCAGTCTGCAGGCCATGCTCGATCGCCGGCAGTGCGTGCAGCGCATGTACCTCGTCGAACAGGAACCAAGTGCGCAAGTCGCGGGTGCGGGGCAGGCGCATCAGGCTGTTGACGGCAAGGTCCATCCAGAGGGTCAGGAGCGGACGCGTGAGCGTCAGGTCGGTGTGGTTCGACGTGATGAACATGATCGACCCGGGGGCATGTTCCTGCGTCATCCAGTCGGTGATCGAGAAACCCTGCGCACCGCCCTCGACCGGGTCGGGCAGGAACCGCAGGACATTGCCGTTGGTGTTGAAGACCGAGCGGATCGATTCCGCCATGCGCGCCGCTTTCTCGGTCGTCAGCGGGGCCGCAACGGTGTCTTCGAGCTTGGCGTGGATTCGCTTCAGCTCGGCAGTCATGAGGTGGTGCGCGATCGCCGCGTTCGAGGTCTCGCCGTCCGCTTTCAGCTTGATGCAGATTTCGACGAATAGCGTCCGCGCTGCGAGCTGCCAGAATGGCTCCTTGTCACCGGGATCGGAGGGGATGAGCGCGGTCGCGGCCGATAGAAAATCAGCGTAGATGTCGCAGTCGTTGAAGATGGTCCAGGGCCGGCAGCGCTGGTCCATGGGGTTAAGGATGACGTCGGTTTCGGGGTTGTAGAAACTCTCGACGAAAGCGCCGGTGACATCGAAGATAACCGCGCTTTGCCCGCGCTCGCGCAGCTGCTTGACGATGCTGCGAAGCTGCGTGGTCTTGCCTGCGCCGGTCGTGCCGATCAACATCGTGTGCGACTGCTCGAGGCGCCACGGATAGGCGATCCCGGCGATCTTGTAGGGCTGGTGAATGCCCAGCGCTCTTTTCGACGCGCGATTCAGGATGACCACGTCTTTCGGGA
>Ga0073904_10003887_pt1 | contig 11206 bp, 10 predicted proteins | sample KloWWTrecipitate_FD_66668 | JGI IMG/M metagenome (GOLD analysis project Ga0073904, IMG submission 66668) | Active sludge microbial communities from Klosterneuburg, Austria, studying microevolution and ecology of nitrifiers - Klosterneuburg... | ecosystem: Engineered > WWTP > Aerobic digester >... | reverse complement strand
TCGCCGGCGCTGCGCTACTTCCGCCCCGGCAAGCACGAGGACCGGCACCTGCTGGGCCCGCTCACGGAGCCGCGACTGCTGCTCGTCTACGCCGCGACCTTCGGCCTCACCACGAGCTTCGGCTTCCTCGAGGTCGGCTACCCGGGCTACGCCACTGCGCTCGCCCTGCCGGCCCTGGGCGGCATCTTCCTGTCGGTCAATTCCTTCGGCAGCGCGGTCGGCGGGGCGATCTTCGGGGGCCTCGCGGTCCGCGCCCCCATCGAGCGGCAGTTCGCCACGACCACCGGGCTCATGATCGTGCCCCTGCTCCTGCACGGGTTCGTCGACGCGCCGGCGGCATTCGCCTTCGCGGCCTTTCTCGCCGGCGCCGCGATCGCGCCCAGCATCGCCTGCCAGTCCGTCCTCGTCTCCCGTCTCGCGCCCTCGCGCTATGCCACCGAGGCCTTCACCTGGGGCTCCACGTTCATCGTGAGCGGCCTGGGCGCCGGCATGGCCCTCGGCGGCTGGCTCATCGAGACCCGGGGCCCCAAGGCGCCCTTCCTCGCGGGCGCCGCCGTGATGGCCGTCGTGAGCCTCGGAGCCCTCCTCCTTCCCCGGAGCAAGTGATGGAAAAAGTAATCAGATTAAGAATCCTAATCTGATTACTTTTTCCATCACTTTCTCCGGCCGAGGGAATCGAGCATGCCGTGCAGGATCGCGACTTCCTCGGTCTCGAGGTCGAGGCGCGCCGCAAGGCGACGCATGCGCTCGTCGAGGCGCCCGGGCTCGCGCAGGTCGAGGAAGCCGCTCGCGACCAGCAGCTGCTGCAGGCGCGCGTGGAGCGCCTCGAGATCGGCGCCCGTTGCACGCGTTCGCGGCGGCCGGTCCGGCACGCGGAAAGCCCCGGCGGCGAGCGCGAGCTCGTAGCAGGCCACCTGCACGGCCGCGGCCAGGTTGAGCGAGGGGTATTCCGCGCTCGCCGGGATCGTCGCATGGCGCTGGCAGGCGAGGAGCTCGTCGTTGGATAGGCCCGAGGTCTCGTTGCCGAACACGAGGGCGACGGGCCCGGCCGCGGCCGCGGCGACGGTTTCCGGCGCGAGCGAACGCCATTCGCGCGCGGGGTGCGAAAGGTCGCGCCCGCGCGCGCTGAACCCCACGGCCAGCGTGCGGTCGGCGAGCGCCTCGGCGAGGCTCGCCACCACGCGCGCGCGATCCAGGACGTCGCCGGCGCCGGCCGCGAGGGCATCGGCGTCGGGATGCGGGAAGTGGCGCGGCGCGACGAGGACGAGGTCCGCGAGCCCCATGGTCTTCATGGCGCGCGCGGCCGCGCCGATGTTGCCGGGGTGGCTCGCCCGCACGAGCACCACGGCCACCCGCGGGAGGGGATTTTCCGCCTTCATCGTATAATTCTGCCTTACGACACTTCCCGGCGCCCCGCCTCGCGGACCGCGCCCCGCTCTTTGCCATGCATCCGATGCTCAACACGGCCGTGAAGGCCGCGCGCAAGGCCGGCTCGATCATCACCCGCGCCTCCTCCGAGATCGACCGCCTCACGGTCCGCCGCAAGCAGCACAACGACTTCGTCTCGGAGGTCGACCACGCGGCCGAGGAAGCCATCATCCGCACGCTGCGCGAGGCGTATCCCTCGCACGCCTTCCTGGGCGAGGAAGGCGGCGCCTCCTCGCCCGCCGCCGGATCCGAGTACCTCTGGATCATCGATCCGCTGGACGGCACCACGAACTTCCTGCACGGCTTCCCGCAGTACTGCGTGTCGATCGCGCTCAAGCACAAGGGCGTGCTGCAGCAGGCGGTCGTCTACGATCCCAGCCGCAACGAGCTCTTCACCGCCACGCGCGGCGCCGGCGCCTTCCTGAACGACCGCCGCATCCGCGTGAGCGCCACCGACAAGTTCGAGGACTCCCTCATCGGCACGGGCTTCCCGTTCCGCGAGTTCGCCCACTTCGACGACTACCTGCGCATGTTCGCGGCGGTCACGCGGCGAGTGGCGGGCGTGCGCCGGCCGGGAGCGGCGGCCCTCGACCTCGCCTGGGTCGCGGCCGGCCGCATGGACGGCTTCTGGGAGATGGGCCTTTCCCCTTGGGACATGGCCGGCGGCGCCCTCCTCGTTCGCGAGGCGGGGGGCATGGTGAGCGACTTCGAGGCCGGCGAGGGCTTCCTGGAGAGCGGGCGCATCGTGGCCGCCAACCCGAAGGTGTTCTCGACCCTCCTCGAGGCCATCACGCGGCGCTGAAGGGCCGGCTGCGGCCCCGTTTGATCTCGATCTAGTCCGGGACCGGCCGCGGCGGCCATAATGGGGCATGCCGAAAGCACTCGTCACCTTCGCGTCCGAGGATGGGCAGACCTCGAAGATCGCCGCGCGGATCGCGGATTTGCTGCGCGCGCAGGGGGTGGAGGTGGCGGTGCGCGACGGGGCGAAGGCGCACGCCGGCTCGCACCTCGCTTCGTTCGACGGCGTGGTGATCGGCTCGGCCATCCACCTCGGGCACCACGCCAAGGCACTGCTGGACATGGTGAAGGAGCACCGCGCCATCCTGCGCACGCGCCACACCGCGCTCTTTTCCGTCTCGCTTTCCGCGGGCGGCCCGAACCGCGACCCCGCCCTCGCCAGGCAATACCTGGACGAGTTCACCGGGCAGACGGGCTGGAAGCCCGACCAGGCGGCGAGCTTCGCGGGCGCGATCCGCCACTCGCGCTACGGGATCCTGCGGACGCTCATGGTCCACCTGTCGCTGCGCAAGTCGGGCGCGCCCGAGACCGGCGACCACGAGTACACCGACTGGAAGGCGGTCGAAGCGTTCGCCGAGTCCTTCGCGAAGCGGCTGGCCACGCCGAAGCGCTAGGCGCCGGCCGCGCGCTCGAGCAGGGCGCCCGCCGCGAGCAACCCGCCGAAGGCGAGCTCGAGCTTCACCGTCCGGAACAGGAGCATGTTGAACGCCGGGCCCGCGGGCAGGTTCGCGAAGTCCGCCTGCAGCCTGCGCGCCATCGGCAGGAGGGCGAGCGGCGCGGCGAGCCACGGGCTGCGCTCCAGGGTCGCCATGGCGAGCGCGAGCGCGAAGGGCGCCCAGAGCGCGGCGGCGTAGAAGCGCCCCGAGGCCTCCTGGCCGAACGTCGCCGCGAAGGTGCGGCGCCCGGTGCGCCGGTCGTGCTCGGCGTCGCGGTGGTTGTTCACGACGAGGACCGCGGCCGCGTGCGAGCCGATGGCCGCCGCCGCGAGCCACGCCGAGGGGCGGACGGCGCCCGCGTGCAGGAAATAGGTCCCGACGACCGCCACCAGCCCGAAGAAGACGAATACCGTGAACTCGCCGAAGGGCGTGTACGCGATGGGACGGGGCCCGCCCATGTAGGCGAGCGCGGCGATCACCGAGGCGGCGCCGATCGCCGCGACGACGGGACCGGCGTGCATCGTGAGCGGCGCTCCCACCGCGACGGCGCCTGCGATGCCCAGGGCGATCGCGCGCCGGACCTCCGCCGGCGTGAGCCACCCGCGCGCCGTGGCCCGCGGCAGGCCCACGCGCTTTCCCGTCTCCAGCCCACGCGCCGTGTAGCCGACGTCGTTCTGCAGGTTGGTGATGAGCTGCATGAGGATCGAGGCCACGAACGCGAGGGCGGCGACCCACGGCAGGATCGTGGTCCCGTGCATCCACGCGAGCGCGGTTCCCACGGCCACGGGAATCGCCGCGATCCACAGCGTCTTGGGGCGGACGGCGATCGCCCACGCCCGCAGGGAACCGGGCGTGACGTGCTCGTGCGGGGCGGCGCTCGTGGCCGGCATGGGCTTGTCGGGAAGGGTCGAAGACGCGCGGAATTATACGACGCCCGCCACGTCGCCTCCCGCCACCTCAACCGCCCTTCAGGAGCGCTTCCGGGACCTCGTAGCGCTCGCCGGCGCCCAGGCGAACGATGCTCAAGCCCTTTTGGCCGGACACCGCGATCGGGCCCGCGACGTCCGACGCGACCGGCTTGCCCGCGACGAACAGGATCCAGCGGCGGAATCCGTAGCCCAAGCGCACCTCGACGGTGGCCGTGCCGTCGAAGCCGCGCCGGACGACCCAGGCTTCGCACGATTTCGCCTCCGCCGGCGGGGGCGGCGCGCAGGCGATGGCCGCCGTGGCGTGATAGGGCGTTCCGGGAATGAGGTGGTCCTGGGACGCGACGAGCGGCGGGAGGGCCTTGCCGGTGACGCCCACGGTAAGCGTGTAGTCGCTCGACTCGTTGCGGCGCGCGGCGGCCGGCATCAGGTACACGCGAACGACGTATTCGCCGTCGGCGGGGACCACGCCGGAGAATTCGCCTCCCAGCGAACCGATGTGCATCGCCGCCTCCGCGCCGGGAGCGCTGACGTTGAAGTAGTTCTGCGGGTTGGACTTCACGAGCCCCACCGCGAGCGTCTGCCCCGCGCCGGCGCGCACGAGGTAGTCCACGAACTCCCGGCCCTTGATCCGCCCCTTGAGGGCGACCGAATCCCGGCCCTTCGGGAGCGCCACGCTTTCCTCGCGGCTCCCGGAGCCGCTCTCCGCGCGGCTCCCGGCCTCGGCCGGAGGCTGCGCGCTCCCGCAGGCGCCTTCCGCCAGGTACGCCCCCGCCACCCACCCGGTGGCGCCCTGGAATTGGACCTTGCACCAGCGCAGGTCCTGCTCGACGCGGCAGCCCAGGTTCTTCAGGCATTGCGCGTCGGCGGGAATCCTGCCGATCCTCGGCGAGGCCGTGGAGGGCTCGGCGCGCAGGTTGAGGAAACTGCCCTTCGCCACGGCCTGGACGCGGTAATGGTCCGGGCCGTCGGCGGTGGCCGATGCGGTGCCGCTCGCCAAGGCAGCCGGGAGCGCGAGCAGGAAAAGCGCGCGCAGGACCCGCATGGAACCCGCGCGACTCATCGAATGTTCTCGGCCGAATGCAGGACCGCCTTGTCCGCCGCGAAGCGCACGGTGATGCTGCCCTTCTCGTCGCCCCACTTGCAGGTCCTGAATCCCGCCGTGTCGCTGCATCCGGCGGGGCTGCCCAGTATCGCGGTCGTCTCCTGGTAGGACATGCCGACCTTGAGCTTCGCGTAGTTCTCGGCGCTGACCTTGCTGCAGCCGCTGGCCAGCAGCGCGGCCGCGAGGATCGCGGCGAGGCGATGCGGCCGGTTTACGGCGGTGTTCATGTGCCCGCTCCAGGATGAATGTCGACGACGTATGGCAAAGTATCGGGGCAGAAGCCTGGCTGCGCAATTCCCGTGAAGCGATGGAGACCGAGGAAATCCGCCTTGCCGTGAACGCGGCGATCGAATCGATCGCGCCGGAGGCCGGCATGAAGGCAGTCCGGCCCGACGCGCCCGTGCGCGAGCAGGTCGACCTCGATTCGATGGACTGGCTGAACGTCGTCGCCGCCTTGCACGAGCGGTTCGGCATCGAGATCCCGGAGTCCGACTACGCACGGCTCGACACCGTGGATTCCATCGTCGCCTACGTGTCGTCCAGGCGCCCGCACTCCGGCGGCGCGCCATCGTCCCGAGGGGCGCCCGTCGCGGCCCCGTTGGCACCCACGAGCCACCGGGTCGGCGGCGACACGGTCCGGGTGCGGCCGATGCGGCGCGAGGACCTGCCGATGGAGGCGGACTTCGTGCGGCACCTGTCCAGCGACGCCCGCTACAAGCGCTTCATGCTCACGCTGCGCGAGCTCTCGCCCGCCAAGCTCAAGTACCTGACCGACGTGGACCAGGATCGCCACGTGGCGCTGGTGGCGACCGTGGACCGCGACGGGCACGAGCTGGAGGTCGGCGTCGCCCGCTACATCGTCGACCCCGCGCTCTCCAGCTGCGAGTTCGCGATCGCGGTCGACGACGCATGGCAGGGCTCCGGCCTGGCGGGCATCCTGATGCACGCGCTCATCGACGTCGCGCGCTCCCGCGGCCTCGCCACGATGGAGGGGATCGTGCTGCGCTCCAACGACCGGATGCTGAGGTTCGCCCGCCAGCTGGGATTCCACGTCGAGCCCGATCCCGAGGATCCGCAGACGATCCGCGTGGTGCGCGCCCTCCGCTGAACCGCCGGCCTCAGAGGAACTCGGCCGCCACGTCCACGGAGGAGCGCTTCCCCACGTCCTTCCAGTGCGCCTCCAGCCACGCCCGGGCGGTCTCCCGCCCGCGCGCGCGCAGGTCCTCGAGGAACGCGGCGCTCACGTCGAACTTGCTCGCCGCGGACAGGTCGCGCAGCACCTCGTCGGCGCGGATCGAGTGCATGAGCACGTCCTTGAGCCGGTCGCGGTGCTCGTCCTTGATCCACCCGTTCTCCAGGAGCGTCTTCACGAAGGCCACGGCCCGCAGCTCCTTGATGAGCGAGGAGTTGAACGTGATCTCGTGCATGCGGCTCTCGATCTCGTGCGGCAGCTGCGGCGTCCCGGGCCGCTCGACGGGATTGATGTGGACGATGATGATGTCGCTCGTGTCCGTCCCGTACATGAGGGGGTAGAGCACCGGGTTGCCCATGAAGCCGCCGTCCCAGTACGGGTCGCCGTCGATCTGCACCGCCTGGAACATGGTGGGCAGGCAGGCCGACGCGAGGACGACGTCGACGCTCACCTCGTGCGTCTTGAACACGCGCCCCTTGCCGGTGCGCACGTTGGTGGCCGACACGAAGAGCTTCGTGCCCTTGCTGCGGCGCAGGCGCTCGAAGTCCACGTGGCGCTCGAGCGCCTCGCGCAGCGGGTTGTAGTTCAGCGGGTTCCACTGGTAGGGCGAGAGCAGGCGCGTGACGGCCTTGAAGCCTTCCAGCGCGATGGGGTTCTCCTTCGGCCATCCGGGCAGGTACTGCTCGAAGGGCAGGTGCGCCGCGGGATTGAAGATGGCGCCCATGCCGGCCACGCCGCGCCAGAAGTCGTCGAGCTTGCGCCGGGCGCCCTCCCGTACGCCCACGAGGAGCCCGTAGGCGCACAGCACCCCGTTCACGGAGCCCGCGCTCGTGCCGCAGATGCCCTCGAAGTCGAGCCGGCCGTCCTCCAGGAAGTAATCGAGGATGCCCCAGACGTAGGCGCCGTGGCTGCCGCCGCCCTGCAGGGCGAGGCCCACCGGCTTCGGGCGCGCGGTCCTTCTTCTCCGGGTCGGAGGCATCGCCTTCCTGTCGCGCGGGCGCGAAAAACTGCTGACTTTTTGATCATACCCGACGTGCCTGTCATGGAGATGTCCCATGCTGGTCGGGCCGGGCCGGCGCCCGGAGGGCGCGGCCGGGCATGCCCCTTTCGTCCAACGAACCGGCCCGCCATGGAATACATCGAGAACCTCACCTTCGACGAGATCGCCGTCGGGGACTCGGCCACGCTCGTGCGCACGCTGCGCCACGAGGACATCCAGATGTTCGCGGTCCTCTCCGGGGACCTCAACCCGACGCACGTCGACCCGGAGTACGCCAAGTCGTCCAGGTTCCGGGACGTGGTCGGACACGGCATGTGGGGCGGCATCCTCGTCTCCAACGTGCTGGGCACGGAGTTCCCCGGCCCCGGCGCCGTCTACGTGAGCCAGACCTTCAGCTTCGAGCGGCCCGTCCGCGTGGGCGACACGCTCACCGTCACCGTCACCTGCCGGCAGAAGTTCGCGCACAACCACCACATCGTCTTCGACTGCAAGGTGGTCAACCAGGTGGGCGAGGCGGTGCTGGGCGGCGTGGCGGAGGTGCTGGCGCCCCAGGAGAAGATCCGCCTGCCCAAGGTGACGATGCCGGAATTCGCGATGCGCGAGACGAAGGCCGCGCGCTTCGAGCACCTGATCAAGATCACCGAGGGCCTGCCTGCCATCCCGATGGCGGTGGTCCACCCGTGCGACGCGGAGTCGCTGCGGGGCGCGCTTCTCGCCCGCGACCGCAACATCATCGTGCCGACGCTCGTCGGGCCGGAGGCGAAGATCCGCGCGGTCGCCGAGGAACGCAAGCTCGACCTCGCGGACACGGCCATCCTCGACGTGCCGCACAGCCACGCGGCGGCGCAGACGGCCGTGGCCCTCGCCCGCGAGGGCAAGGTCGCCGCGCTGATGAAGGGCTCGCTGCACACCGACGAGCTGATGGGCGAGATCGTCGCCTCGGCCACGGGCCTGCGGACGGAGCGCCGCATCAGCCACGTGTTCCTGATGGACGTCCCCACCTACCCGCGGCTGCTGTTCATCACCGACGCGGCGGTGAACATCGTGCCGGACCTGGTGACCAAGGCGGACATCGTCCAGAACGCCATCGACCTCGCGCACATCCTGGGCAACCCCGAGCCCAAGGTGGCGATCCTCGCCGCGGTGGAGACCGTGACGCCCAAGATGCAGGCCACGGTGGACGCCGCGTGCCTGTGCAAGATGGCTGACCGGGGCCAGATCAAGGGCGGCCTCCTGGACGGCCCGCTCGCCTTCGACAACGCCATCTCGATCGCCGCGGCACGCACGAAGGGCATCCGCTCCGTGGTGGCCGGGCAGGCCGACATCCTCCTGGTGCCCGACATCGAGGCCGGCAACATGCTGGCCAAGCAGCTGGAGCACCTGGCGGAAGCCGTCTCCGCCGGCATCGTCCTGGGCGCCCGCGTCCCCATCGTCCTCACCAGCCGCGCCGATTCGGCCGAGACGCGCACCGCCTCGACGGCCGTGGCCGCGGTGATGGCGTGCCACAAGACGGCGAAGGCCCCATGAGCGAAGCCATCCTCACCGTCAACGCGGGCTCGTCGTCGATCAAGTTCGCGCTCTTCCGGAACGGCACGCCCGTCCCCCGGTCCCCGGAGTTCGTCGGCCAGATCGACGGCATCGGCGCCCGCACGCACCTGCGGGTCAAGGACGCCTCCGGCGCCGTCCTCGAGGACATCGACCTGCCGGTGGCGGGCGAGGCGCCCCACCGCGCCGCGCTGGGCTTCCTCCTGGACTGGATGCGCGGAAGGGAGTCGGGATGGCGCATCACGGCCGTCGGGCACCGCGTCGTGCACGGCGGCGCCCGTTACTCGCAGCCGATCCGGGTCGACGCGGCCACCATCGAGGCGCTCAGGACCTTCTGCCCGCTCGCCCCGCTGCACCAGCCGCACAACATCGCGGGCATCGAGGCGATGGCCGCCGCGCTCAAGGGCGTGCCGCAGGTCGCCTGCTTCGACACCGCATTCCACCGCACGCAGCTGCCGGTGGCGCAGATGTTCGCGCTGCCGCGGCGCATCACCGCGGAGGGCGTGCGCCGGTACGGCTTCCACGGCCTGTCCTACGAGTACATCGCGGACGTGCTGCCGCAGCACCTCGGCGAGCGGGCCGACGGCAAGGTGATCGTGGCGCACCTGGGCAACGGCTCCTCGATGTGCGCGATGGAGGGCCGGAAGAGCCGCGCGACCTCGATGGGCTTCTCCGCCGTCGAGGGCCTCATGATGGGGACGCGGACCGGGAGCCTGGACCCCGGCGTGATCCTCTACCTCATGCAGAACCACGGCCTGGACGCCAAGGCGCTCGAGCGGCTCCTGTACAAGGAGTCGGGCCTGCTGGGCGTCTCGGGCATCTCGCAGGACATGCGCGAGCTCCTGGCGAGCGAGGAGCCCGAGGCGCGCGAGGCCGTCGACCTCTATTGCCACCGCCTCGTGCGCGAGGCGGGCGCCATGGCGGCCGTCCTCGGCGGGCTCGACGCGATCGTGTTCACGGCCGGCATCGGCGAGCACGCGGCGCCGGTGCGCGAGCGGGCCTGCGCCGCGCTCGCGTGGCTGGGCATCGACCTGGACCGCGAGGCCAACGACGCCGGCCGAACCGAGATCACGCGCCAGGGCAGCCGGGTGAGCGTGCTCGTCCTGCCGACCAACGAGGAATGGATGATCGCCCGCCACACGGCGCGGCTGGTCGGAGCCTGACCGGCCTCGTCCGCCCCTTCCCCCCCAACGAGATCCCGAGGGAGCAAGCCATGAAACGCCAAGCCGCTGCCCAAGTCCGCCCGATCACGGCCCAGGACTTGCTGGGTTCGTCGGGGATCGATGCCGTCCTCCACCACGAAGGGACCGTCCGGCGCTTCAGCACCGGCGCCCGCTCGCTGGGCGACTACGCCGAAGACGTCGCGTCGACCGCGCGCATCAACGCGAAGGCCCTGCAGGAGAAAGTGGACAGCCTCGGCCGCCGCCAGGCGGAGGCGGGAGAAAGGTTGCGGGAGGAGCTGGGCGGCGTGCAGCCCCAGGACGTGGCGAACTACTGCGCCGACACCTGGCAGCGCTGGGCGATATTCATGGACATCCTGCGCCGGCGCGGCAACACCTTCGTGCAGCACACCGCCGAGGGCTGCCCGCCCGTGCTCGTCTACGACTTCGACGTGGTCATCGACGGCATGACGCTAGAGCGGCCGGTGAACTACTCGCTCGTGGCCATCCACCCCCCGAAGGGCGTCAAGGTCCGCCAGGACGGCCGCCCGTACATCATCGTCGACCCGCGCGCCGGCCACGGCTCCGGCATCGGCGGGTTCAAGAACGAGAGCGAGGTCGGCGTCGCGCTGCACGCCGGGCATCCGGTCTACTTCTGCATCTTCTCCACGCAGCCGACGCCGACCCAGACGCTGGCCGACGTCACGCGGGCCGAGGCGAACTTCGTGCGCGAGGTCCGCCGCCGTCACCCGCACAGCCCCAAGCCCGTGATCATCGGCAACTGCCAGGGGGGCTGGGCCGCGATGGTGCTCGCTGCCTCCAACCCGGACCTGGCGGGCCCCGTGGTGGTGAACGGCGCGCCCCTGTCGTACTGGGCCGGCACGCGCGGGAAGAACCCGATGCGCTACGCCGGCGGCATGCTGGGCGGGGTCACGCCCGCGCTCCTCATGGCCGACCTCGGCAACGGCCGCTTCGACGGCGCCAATCTGGTGCTCAACTTCGAGAACCTCAACCCCGGCAACAGCCTGTGGGAGAAGTACTACGACGTGTTCGCCGACGTCGAGGGCCAGGCCGAGCGCTACCTGGACTTCGAGCGCTGGTGGTCCGGGTTCTACTTCATGAACGAGTCCGAGATCCGCTGGATCGTCGAGAACCTGTTCGTGGGCAACCAGCTGGGCCACGGCGGCGCCCAGCTCGACCCGCGCCTGCACATCGACCTGCGCAACATCCGCGCGCCCATCATCGTGTTCGCCTCGCACGGGGACAACATCACGCCGCCGCCGCAGGCGCTCAACTGGATCTCCGACCTCTATTCCAGCGTCCAGGAGATCAAGGCGCGCGGGCAGCGCATCGTCTACACGATCCACGACAAGGTCGGGCACCTGGGCATCTTCGT
>Ga0073904_10003886_pt1 | contig 11207 bp, 11 predicted proteins | sample KloWWTrecipitate_FD_66668 | JGI IMG/M metagenome (GOLD analysis project Ga0073904, IMG submission 66668) | Active sludge microbial communities from Klosterneuburg, Austria, studying microevolution and ecology of nitrifiers - Klosterneuburg... | ecosystem: Engineered > WWTP > Aerobic digester >... | reverse complement strand
CTGCATCTGATCGAGGCGGTGTTCGGCAGCGAAAAGGCACTCTCCGCCCTGGTCCAGAGCATCGGCTACCAGTTGCCGCCGATCAAGGACGCGGCCGGCATGGTGATCGGCTACGAGGCCCCGAAGCTCAACGAGACGGTGATCATGCTGGTCGTGCTTGCACTGATCGACGTGGTGATGATCTCCAACCTGCTGATCATGGTCATCGTCGGGGGCTACGAGACCTTCGTCTCGCGCATGGGGCTGGAAGATCACCCGGATCAGCCCGAATGGCTCAGCCACGTCAATGCGTCGGTGCTGAAGGTGAAGCTCGCCACCGCGATCATCGGCATCAGCTCGATCCACCTGCTCAAGACATTCATCAGCGCCGGCAACTATTCCGAGAAGGTGCTGATGTGGCAGACGCTGATTCACATCACCTTCCTGCTGTCGGCCATCGCCATCGCCGCGACCGACCGCCTGATGGCGCATGCGGCACCGCCAAAGAACCACTGAGTCCACAGGCCGACGGGGCCGGCCCGGCGCCGCCCCGCGCACCGATCCATCTCTCTCGCTCGAGCAACCCAGATCATGACTACCCTTCGCCAAGCCGACCTCGTCGAATCGATCGCCGCCGCGCTGCAGTACATCAGCTACTACCACCCGGCCGACTACATCGCCCACCTTGCGCGCGCCTATGAGAGCGAGCAGAGCCCGGCAGCGAAGGACGCAATCGCGCAGATCCTGACCAATTCGAAGATGTGCGCCGAAGGCCGCCGGCCGATCTGTCAGGACACAGGCATCGTCAATGTGTTCCTGAAGATCGGCATGGACGTGCGCTTCGAAGGATTCACCGGCAGCATCGAGGACGCCGTCAACGAAGGCGTTCGACGCGGTTACATGAATCCCGACAACACGCTGCGGGCCAGCATCGTGGCGGACCCACAGTTCGAGCGCAAGAACACGAAGGACAACACGCCCGCCGTCGTCCACATGAAGCTCGTGCCGGGCAACACCGTCGATGTGCAGGTCGCAGCCAAAGGCGGCGGCAGCGAAAACAAGAGCAAGTTCGTGATGCTCAACCCGAGCGACAGCCTGGTCGACTGGGTCATGAAGACCGTTCCCACGATGGGTGCCGGCTGGTGCCCGCCCGGCATGCTGGGCATCGGCATCGGCGGCACCGCCGAGAAGGCCATGCTGATGGCGAAGGAGATCCTGATGGATCCGATCGACATGTACGAGCTGAAGGCCCGCGGTCCGCAGAACAAGACCGAAGAACTGCGCATCCAGCTGTGCGACCAGATCAATGCGCTGGGCATCGGCGCGCAGGGGCTGGGCGGTCTGACCACGGTGCTCGACGTCAAGATCGCGATGTACCCGACGCACGCTGCGAGCAAGCCGGTCGCGATGATCCCCAACTGCGCGGCCACGCGCCACGCGCACTTCGTGCTCGACGGTTCAGGGCCCGCCTACATCGATCCGCCGAGCCTCGACCTGTGGCCCGACGTGCACTGGCAGCCCGACTACAACAAGAGCAGGAAGGTCGATCTCAACACCCTGACAAGGGCGGAGGTGGCGAGCTGGAAGCCGGGCGACACGCTGCTTCTGTCCGGCAAGATGCTGACAGGTCGGGATGCAGCTCACAAGCGCATCCAGGACATGCTGGCCAAGGGAGAGAAGCTGCCGGTCGACTTCACCGACCGCGTCATCTACTACGTCGGTCCGGTCGATCCGGTGCGCGACGAGGTGGTCGGACCGGCTGGGCCCACCACCGCCACGCGCATGGACAAGTTCACCGAGACGATGCTGGCCCAGACAGGCCTGATCGGCATGATCGGCAAGGCCGAGCGAGGCCCTGCCGGCATCGCCGCGATCAAGAAGCACAAGAGTGCCTATCTGATGGCGGTCGGCGGTGCGGCCTACCTCGTCAGCAAGGCGATCAAGCATGCCCAAGTCGTCGGCTTCGCCGACCTTGGCATGGAAGCAATCTACGAATTCGACATCACCGACATGCCGGTGACGGTGGCGGTCGATTCGAACGGCACCTCGGTGCACGAGACCGGGCCCAAGGAGTGGCAGGCCAGGATCGGCAAGATTCCGGTGACGCTCGCCTGACCGAACAGCGACCTCATCGGCCGGTATCCGGCGAAGAAGACGGCGCTCTCCTTGGCAGGGCGCGCACCTCCGGTACCGGCGGACGGGTCGGTCTGGAGTTCTCCGGTGCACCCGGCAACGTGGGTCGCGGGTGCGGATGAGCCACGGGCGGCCGTGTCCATGGACGCCCGGGCAGCGCGACATACGGCCGCGACTCGTACTCGCGATCTTTCTGCCGCAAGCGCTCCGCGGCCAGCGCGTCGGCCTCGCGCTGGGCGCGCAACTGCTCGATCTGCAACTCGTTGCTGCGCACCTGCTGCTGCTCGATCGAGCGCTGGATGCGCTCGGTCACGGCGTCCGCCTGCGCACGGCTCGCCTCGCGGCGTTCGGCTGCGGATGCAGCGTCCTCGGCGGGATCAACGCGCCAGCGGCGCTCCGTGGCCAGCCCGGCTGCCGGACGATCGGTGAGCGTCACACGCCCGTCGGCGCCTCTCTGCTGGTAGATGGTGCGCCCGGGCTCGTCGGCCACCGGACCGGACGCCGATGTCGCCGGCGTCGCCACGGGCTGCGCCACGCACACCCCCCAGGAAACGGCACATGCCACCAACACGCAGGTTGCATGGCGCGACAACGTCAGACGATGCACGAAACAAGGCATTTGCGGACTCACGACAGTCAATTCCGGTGACGAGGTTTTAGGGATGGGCTGAAGAAGAGGCCGAATTGACGAGTGGAGGCGCAGTGCGTTTCATGATGTGCGATCCGGACTTCAGTGTTGATCGTTTGAAGGGTTGCGAAGCGCTTTTGGCGCGCTCTTCGGTGCGCATTGCCGCGTCACGGACACACCTGTGCCATGAGCGGCCTTCGGCCCAGGTAGATGTTGGCCAGCGCAAGCGCCGTGAACGCCCGCGTGGCGTTCTTGGCCAGCCCGCGGTAGCGCACCTTGGCAAAGCCCCACAGCCGCTTGACCACACAGAACACATGCTCGACGCGAGCGCGGATGCGCGACTTGTTGCGGTTCCTCGCCCGTGTCGCCTCGTTGAGCTGCCCCTGCCGGTTGCGCACGCGCTCGTTGGTGAAGTCCTTCGCCCGCGGCGCCTTGCTGGCAATCAGCTCCTTCTGGCTGGAGTACGCACTGTCGCCGTGGACGCGCTGCTCGCTGCCATGCAGCAGATCGGGCAGCGGGTGTTTGTCGTGCACGTTGGCCGGCGTGACCACCGCGCTGTGGGCCAGGCCGCTCCGACTGTCCACGCCGATGTGCAACTTCATGCCGAAGTACCACTGCTGGCCCTTCTTGGTCTGGTGCATCTCAGGCTCACGCGCGTTGTCGGCGTTCTTGGTCGAACTCGGCGCGCCGATGATGGTGGCGTCCACGATGGTGCCGGTCTTGAGCTTGAAGCCGCTTTGCTGCAGCACCTCGCCGACCTTGGCGAACAGTTGCTCTCCGAGCTTGTTGTCGTTGAGCAGGCGGCGGAACTTGAGCATCGTCGTGGCGTCGGGACCCGGCTCGCGGCCCAGATCGATGCCCACGAAGCGGCGCAGGCTAGCGATGTCGTACAGCGCCTCTTCGCAGGCTTCGTCGCCCAGGTTGAACCAGTGCTGAATGAAGTGGAGCCGCAGCATGCGCTCCAGGCCAATCGGCGCGCGCCCGCCGATGCCCTTCGGGTAGTGCGGCTGGATGACTTCGCACAGCGCCGTCCGCGGCACGATCGCGTTCATCGTCGCCAGGAATTCGTCGCGCCGCGTGGGCTTGCGGTACCGCTCGAAGCCCGCGCTCTGATCGGCCGCCGTCGCAAGGGTTTGTTGCTTCATCGTTCGATAACGCACCACGTCAATCGGCGTTGACCTTTTTTCAGTGAATCCTTAGCAGCATCGCAATGACCTCGTGCCCTAGTCGATCCGGTTCCCACCCGCCCGGCTCGCAACGACTTCCCGACAGTCACGAAGGTGCCACCAAACCTTCATACGCTGGGTGCTTGCCCAGCGCGCCCCTTGACCTGCAGGAAACCTTCGTGACGCCGACCAACCCAGACACCATCCGCCGCATCCACCTCGATCTGCAGGACAGCTACGACGAGGAACTCGAACTCGAGATGGAAGACCGCTCGCTCGAAGCAGTCGCCGCCGGTCATGGCGACCACGCCGCACTGACCGAACAGGATCTGCAGGACCGGCGGCGCTACTTCCGGGAACTGTTCCGGCTGCAGGGCGAGCTGGTCAAGCTGCAGCAGTGGGTGGTGGCCAGCGGACACAAGGTCGTGATCCTGTTCGAGGGCCGCGATGCGGCCGGCAAGGGAGGCGTGATCAAGCGCATCACGCAACGGTTGAATCCGCGGGTGTGTCGGGTGGCAGCCCTGCCCGCGCCCAACGACCGCGAGCGCACTCAGTGGTACTTCCAGCGCTACGCCTCGCATCTGCCAGCGGCGGGCGAGATCGTCCTGTTCGACCGCAGCTGGTACAACCGCGCCGGCGTCGAAAGGGTGATGGGCTTCTGCACCGACGAGCAGTACGAGGAGTTCTTCAGGTCAGCGCCCGAATTCGAGCGGATGCTGGTGCGCTCGGGCATCCAGCTGATCAAGTACTGGTTCTCGATTTCCGACGAAGAACAGCACCTGCGCTTCCTGGGCCGCATCCACGACCCGCTGAAGCAGTGGAAGCTGAGCCCGATGGATCTCGAATCGCGCCGCCGCTGGGAGGACTACACCAAGGCGAAGGAAATCATGCTGGAGCGCACGCACATTCCGGAAGCGCCATGGTGGGTGGTGCAGGCGGTGGACAAGAAGAAGGCGCGCCTGAACTGCATCCACCACCTGCTGAGCCAGATGCCCTACGAGGAAACCGAGCAGCCGGCGATCGTGCTGCCGCCGCGCGAGCGCCACGAGGACTACATGCGCCAGCCGGTGCCGGAGCAGATCGTGGTGCCCGAGGTGTACTGAACCTCGAAGGGGCGCCACGCCCGCCTGTCCCTGCCGGTTACGATGCCCCGATCGAAATGGTTGGGAGATGACCGGCCTTGGACAGTCTTGATTCACATGGACCGGCGCCAACGTGTATCTCGCGCGGGTGCGATTTCGTCGCCAGGAAGCTGCTCCAGCGCGGCGCCGAACTGGGCAGCGCTTGATCCACTGGCTGCGCGACGAGAACGAACCGCTGCCCGACACGCGGTCTGCGATGCCGCCGGGATCCGATGTCCCGGGCCTGCTGGCCGCGGGGGGACAGCTGAGCCCGGCACGCCTGGCCGAGGCCTATTCCAAGGGCGTGTTTCCCTGGTATGGCGAAGGTCAACCGGTCCTGTGGTGGTCGCCCGACCCTCGCATGGTGCTGTGGACGAGTGAGTTCAGGCTGACCCGGTCGCTGCGCAAGACCATCTCCAAGTTCACCCGCTCGCCGAGCTGCGAGATTCGAATCGACAGCGCCTTCGCACAGGTGATCGCCGCCTGCGCAGCCAGCCCGCGGGAAGGTCAGGACGGCACCTGGATCGTTCCGGAGATGGTGGACGCCTACACGCGCTGGCATGAACTGGGTGCGGTGCACAGCTTCGAGACCTGGGTCGACGGCAAACTGGTCGGAGGGCTTTACGGCATCTGCATTGGTCGCATGTTCTATGGCGAGTCGATGTTCTCGCGGTGCACGGATGCGTCCAAGATCGCGCTCGCGGCGCTCGTGTGCTTCTGCCGGGAAAACGGAATCGACCTGATCGACTGCCAGCAACGCACCGGGCATCTCGCTTCGATGGGTGGGCGCGAACTGCCGCGCAGCGTGTTCGAAGCCGCAATAGCGACGCGCCTGCGGGCACCTGCGGTGGAACGCTGGATTTATCATCAGCGCCTCTGGGCACGTCTGGTGCCGCCCACTGCATCCGGGGAATTTCCCGACGAAGGCCGTTCGTGACTCACCCGCAAGAGCTTCCGTTCGAGACGCTGCAGTTCTATTCCACGGCCGCCTACCCCTGCAGCTACCTGGAAGGCCGGATGGCCCGATCGCAGGTCGCGACGCCCAGTCACTTGATCCAGTCCGACGTCTATTCGGGCCTGGTATCCAATGGCTTCCGGCGCAGCGGCATGTTCACGTACCGACCGCATTGCGAGGAGTGCAACGCCTGCGTCCCCTTGCGTGTGCCGGTGAAGTCCTTCGAGCCGACACGCAGCCAGCGCCGCGCCTTCAAGGCCCACGCCAACCTGGAGGCACGCGTGCTGCGCCTGGGATTCGTTCAGGAGCACTACCAGCTGTATCTGCGTTACCAGTCGGGCCGCCACACCGGTGGTGGCATGGACAACGACAGCATCGACCAGTACACGCAGTTCCTGCTGCAGAGCAGGGTCAATTCGCGATTGGTGGAGTTCCGTGAACCAGCCCGAGGGAGCGAGCCGGACCGGTTGGGCGCGCTCAAGATGGTGTCGATCCTCGACATCCTGAACGACGGCCTGTCGGCGGTCTACACCTTCTACGAACCGGAACCGCACAAGAGCTACGGCACCTACAACATCATGTGGCAGATCGACCAGGCGCGGCTTCTGAAGCTGCCTCACCTGTATCTCGGCTACTGGATCGGTGCGAGCCCGAAGATGTCATACAAATCCCAGTTTCGTCCCAACGAACACCTGATCGACGGGCGCTGGGTCCCCGAACCGGCCGAGCCCGCGGAATCAGACCAGCAGGTCGGCCAGCTCGACCGGCCCCGCGGCTAGAGCCGGGCAGGCGGTGATGAGATCCACCGATCCCGACCCCGCGCCACACATGGCAACATACGCGTCCTCCCAATTTGCGCTGAGCAATACGAACCATGTCTTCCATCTCTCCCCTGCGCTGCGTCGGCATCAATGAAGCCATCCTGGCCGACGACGGCACGGCAGTGCTGTTCGAACTGATCATGGACAGCGGCCAGATCTTCCCCCTCGAGCTCGACAGCGAAGGCCTTGAGTTGCTGTCCCGCGTGGTGCTCGCCGGCACGCAGGCCATGGGCACCGAACAGCCCGGTCGCAAGCCACTGGCCGAGACCGTGCCCAGTGAATCGGTGCAGATGTCCGCGAACGAGGTCCTCGTCCGCGCGAACGCCGACGGCCCGGTCCTGCTGATGCGCGTGGGTTCGATCGACATCACGCTTAATTTGCCGAACCAGATCCTGGCCAATGCCGTGGCCAGCGCCGTGTCCGGTGGCGGCAAGCCCTGACGCATCCACGGCGGCGGCCCGGACCCTGGCCTGGGTCGACCGGGCCGTCATCGGGCTGAACCTGTGTCCGTTCGCCCGCGCGGTGCGGGTCAAGAATCAGATCCGTTGCGTGGTCATCGATGCCACCGACGTCGAAACGCTGCTGCGGGCACTGTGCGACGAAGCCCAGCGGCTCATGGACACCGAACCGGCGCAGTGCGAGACCACGCTGATCGTGCATCCCCAGGTGCTGACGGATTTCGGTGATTACAACGACTTCCTCGACCTCGCCGAAGCGGCCCTCGACGAAATCGGCTGCGACGGCGTGCTGCAGCTCGCCAGTTTCCATCCGGACTACCAGTTTGCCGGCACCGATCCGGACGACGTGACCAACGCCACGAACCGGTCTCCTTATCCCACCTTGCACCTGATTCGCGAAGAGAGCATCGACCGTGCGGTGCAGGCCTTCCCCGATGCCGCAGCGATCTACGAGACCAACATCGCGACGATGGAGGCTCTGGGAGAGGCCGGATGGGCTGACCTGCTTGCAGCCTGCCGCGACGATGCAGCCGCATCGGACTGTGGAGCCACGCCATCCGACCCACCGCACGGTCAATCCAGTTAATTCAGGGTAAACCCTTAACTTGGCATGCATGTTGCCTGCCCCCTTCGCATCCGACCACCGCGTCGGTTCGATGAAGGGGGTGCGGCATGCGTTGGATGCTCTGGCTACTCTTGATCTCTGGCTTGGGGGGGTGGTCTGCGCGCGCAGTCGCCGTGGACGATGGGCCCCTTGGACCAGGCAGCCACCCCGAAACGGGAATCCTGCAGGTGCTGCACCGCTCGCAGCAGACACGCCTCGACAGACTGCCCTCCGCAGAGCGTGGGACGCCTGCTGCCGAGGTCCTGGAGATCAGCGTGCAACGGCTCAGCCGGGCCATGGGGCTGCAGCAACCGGTCGAGTTGCGAATCATCAGCGGCGACACCGTGGCCGAAACGGTGCACGGCAACGTGATCGTTGCCAATGATGCGCTGGCTGCACTGCCGGAGGGCGAGCGGATGTTCATCCTGGCGCATGAACTGGCGCACGTGGTACTGCGGCACTGGTCGCAGGTGGGTGACCTTTACCAGCAGTACATCCCCGGGAGCGTGACCCCGGAGAAGACGGACGCAGTGGCCGACGCCCTCGGGCGCGAAGCCTCCCGTATGGCGCGTCGCCACGAATTTGATGCAGACGCGTTCGCGCTGCGCACCTTGCGCGAGCTGGGTTACGCCGATGCACATGCGCTCTCGGCACTGTCGCGATTCGGTTTTCAGCGTGACAGCGCGACCCATCCCGGCACGCGCAAGCGGCTTGCCGCGCTGTGCGCCATCGACGAGCCTGCGCAGATCGAAACAGCAGCCATCGAAGCATCCCGGTGAGTATTCCCCGCTCGGAGATGCGAAGGGCGCCGGCCGCGCTCGGCGCGACGTAGGCCGCCGCTGACACCGGAACACGACTTGCGACGATGGCGCCGCTCGAAAGCGGCGCGCATCCTCGTTATCCGCGGGCCGATTCCTGGCCCCGATTCCGGAGATCAACATGAACAAGTCCCTCGCCCTCTCGCGTTACCCCGCGTTGTCCCTCGCCGTGCTGATGACCCTGGTCGCCACCGGCTGCGGCAGCATGAGCCGCCGCGACGAGAACACCGCTGTCGGTGCAGGCGTTGGCGGCGTGGCCGGCGCAGTGCTGACCGGCGGAAGCACGATCGGTACGGTAGGCGGTGCCGTCATCGGTGGTGTCATCGGCAACCAGGTCGACCCGAAGAAGAAGTGAGATGCTGCGGCGGCTTGAGGCCGCCTGTCAGCCGCGTCCGCGCGCTTCAACTGGTTACCAGTCTTACCGAGGCGACAGCCCGGGCAGGCTGAAGCGGCGGGCATCATGGCTTCGAACTGCAACGGTGCAGTTCCGGCCATCCAAATCCTGACCCCTCATGCACAAGCCCCCTGAATCTTCACGCCGGACGTTGTCCGCCCTTGCGCTGCTGCTGGCGCTTTCGGTCACCGCGTGTGGCCACCTGAGCCACCGGGAACAGAACACCGCCGTGGGCGCAGGCATCGGAGGTGTCGCCGGAGCGGTGCTGACCGGAGGCAGCACCATCGGGACCGTGGGCGGTGCGATGGTCGGTGGAGTCATCGGCAATCGGGTCACCACGAAGAAGTGAGCCCCGAGCGGGAGCGAGGTACCCTTCCTTGCCCTCGCTCCTTCAAGCCGCCCCGAGTGGCCTGAACAGTTCGTCGAAGTCCTGGGCCGTCAGCGCGGCGGTACCAGCCACGCCGGACAACAGCGAATCCGCGAGCCCTGCCTTGCGGGCCTGCAGTTCGAGCATCTTTTCCTCGACGGTGCCGCTGGCCACGAGCTTGTAGACGAACACGGGCTTGCCCTGCCCGATGCGGTAGGCCCGGTCGATCGCCTGCTGCTCCACGGCCGGGTTCCACCACGGGTCGTAGAGGATCACCGTGTCGGCCGCCGTCAGGTTCAGCCCGACGCCGCCGGCTTTCAGGCTGATCAGGAAGATCGGCGTGTTGCCCTCCTGGAACGAACGCACCACCTCGCCGCGATTCACCGTGTCTCCAGTGAGCTTGACGTAGGCCAGGTCCAGCCGATCGAGTTCGTGCTCGATCAGCGCGAGCATTTCGGTGAATTGCGAGAAGACCAGGATGCGGCGCCCGTCCTCGACCAGCGTCGGCAGCAGGTCGCGCAGCAGTTCGAGCTTGGCCGAGGGCGCGGTCGAAGTCGCGTGGCGGTGCACCGGCCTTTCCGCCAGGACGGCACCCGAGCCCGCGGCGTCGGCCTCGGACACCGCCTCGTCGAGCTCGCCCGAGACCGCCCGCAGCTTCAACAGGCGCGGATCGCAGCACACCTGGCGCAGTTTCAGCAGCGCATCGAGCACCACGATCTGGCTGCGCGCGAGGCCCTGCCGGGCGATGGCCTCACGCAGCTTGCTGTCCATCGTCGCCCGCACGGTCTCGTACAGGTCGCGTTGGGTGCCGTCGAGTTCGACGCGCAGCAATGTCTCGGTCTTCTCGGGCAGGTCCTGCGCCACCTGCAGCTTCGTGCGGCGCAGGATGAACGGCCGCACGCGACGAGCCAGGTTCTCGGCCTGCAGTGATTCCTGGCGCTTCTCGATCGGGTTGCGGTAGTGCTCGCGGAACTGGGCCTCGTTGCCGAGCAGGCCCGGGCTGACGAAATCCATCAGGCTCCACAACTCGCCCAGGTGGTTCTCGAGCGGCGTACCCGACAGGCACAACCGATGACGCGCATTCAGGCCCTTCAGCGCCAGGGTCGCGAGACTGCGGCTGTTCTTTATCCGCTGCGCCTCGTCGAGCACCAGGTAGTGCCAGGCGTGGCTCGAGAGATGCGCCATGTCGCGCACCGCCAGCGGGTAGCTGGTGACGACCACATGCGCGCCAGGAATGCCCTTGAACTGCTGCGCGCGCTGCTTGCCGTGCAGAACCAGCATGCGCAGCTGCGGCGTGAAGCGCGTCGCCTCGGCCTGCCAGTTCTCGAGCAGGCTGGTCGGCACCACCACCAGGCTGGGCCGGTCGAGCCGGCCTGCATCGAGTTCGGCCTGCAACAGCGCCAGCGTCTGCAGGGTCTTGCCCAGGCCCATGTCGTCGGCGAGCACACCACCGAAGCCGGCTCGGCGCAGGAAGTCCATCCAGGCCAGTCCATCGAGCTGATAGGGACGCAGCTGCGCCTGCACGTTCGGCGACACGGCCACCGCCGGCAGGCCCTCACCTGTGCGCAGCAGGCGCAACTGGTCGAGCAACTGATCGAGCGCGGGAGGCGCACGCAAGGCCAACCCCGCGGACAGCGTCTCGATCGCACCCAGTTCGAAGCGCGAGACCTTTGGCTCGCCGGCACTGAACCCGCTGGTGCTGAAGACACCGCGCAGCCACGCCACCAGCGGTGCGATGCGCGCCACCGGCAGGCGCAGCAGCC
>Ga0073904_10003882_pt1 | contig 11221 bp, 10 predicted proteins | sample KloWWTrecipitate_FD_66668 | JGI IMG/M metagenome (GOLD analysis project Ga0073904, IMG submission 66668) | Active sludge microbial communities from Klosterneuburg, Austria, studying microevolution and ecology of nitrifiers - Klosterneuburg... | ecosystem: Engineered > WWTP > Aerobic digester >... | reverse complement strand
AAGATTGGCAAGGAACATCGTCAGGATGCCAGTAAAGCATGGATTTCAGATCATCAAGCCCATGAAATCCAAGCCATTCGTCAGCGATTAACGCGCTCGGCACTATTTACCCGCACCAATCCGATACACGATAAGTCGTACGATGAAATCAACTACTTGCTTAATCAAGGGGTGGATGTATTAATGCTACCGATGTTTCGTACGGTCAAAGAAGCCGCCACTTTTATAGAGCTTGTGCAAGGTCGTGCACAAGTTTCACTGCTAGTTGAAACAGCCGCCGCTGCGATGCGGTTACGCGAAATCATCCAGCTTTCCGGTATTGATGAAATACATGTGGGCCTGAACGATTTATATCTGGACATGAAACTGTCGAATCATTTTGAAATGCTCACGTCCGGTCTGGTAGACATGCTTGCTGATATCGTGCTTAGCGCGGGCATTCCTTTTGGCTTTGCAGGTATCGGTCGGATTAATGACAACCGCTTACCGATACCTGCGGATCTGATTTATGCCCAATATCCCCGTTTGGGTGCGACCCGCGCACTGGTCTCGCGCGTATTTTATACTCCGGACTTTCGCGCCCTCGATCTCTCCAATGAAGTGAAGGCTGCGCGCGCGGCACTGGATCGATGGCATTTGTCTGGTATCGAACAACAAATGGATGCATTGACGCTATTACGCGCAAAAGTCACTCAGTGGACTGTCTGATCAAATTTTATCTCTCAGCCAATATTCTCTGCACGCCATGAAAATCCCGCATGTCAGTTTCTACGATACCTCAACCGTTTATTACTCAGGCTATTACTTAAATGGCTTCAATGAATTAAAAAAATCCCAACCACTGGCAGTCAACATTGTTAATACATTGCCTGCCCGCTTGAAGTCCGCTATTCAGAATCCCGAATGGCAACATTTATTGTTTGCAATGGCTCTTTTTAAATTCCATAACAATGACAAGGAATGGTACTTCTGCATTGATACCCACGATGCCAATTCAGTCAATGCTATCAATCATAGCGGCGGGTATCATTTACCGCTTTTGCAATGTGTGGATGCCTACTTCAAGGTCAACTACCATCCGGAAATCATTGAGCACACGCCAGAACTTAAAATCTTCCGAGAAAAAATTCACAGCATTTCTCAGTTCTTTCCACTGCGACCAAACTCACCGCTAGCGCTAAGTCGCAGACTCATGCTTGCGCCCGCTTTATTGGGTTTTAGGCCAGGCCTGGATCACAATCAACCCTATAGAGGATATAAGGCCGATGCACTCAATCGTTTGCGCGATCTTAAGAATTTCCCATCACTCGAACAAATAACCGCCCGCCGCAATACTCACAAGGATATTGATATTTTCTTCGTCACCAGCTTCCGCCATGACCCTCGTCACGTTGCTGTCATGGAACGCCGTCATCAAATAATGAAGCAACTGGCTCATACGCCTGCACTCAACATAATCAAGGGATTCTCGAGCTATAAGACAAAAACGCTGCCGCAAAAATATGCCCAAGAGTCTCATCCGCGCCTTAACCAGTTGGAATATCTCGACATGCTATCGCGCGCCAAAATTGTCATTTATACGCAAGGCACGTCAGGCTGCATATCGTCCAAATTCAGCTTGGCAATGGCGCTCGGCATCGCTGTCATTGGCGAACCCTTAGCAAACAATCCGGAATTATTGGCAACCCATACGCATCTCAAACAGCAATTTTCTTATACAGATCCCGATGAACTCGTAGAGCGCGCAATTCATCTGGCAACCCATCCTGAACAAGCACATGAACTAGGTAGCCTTAATGCAAAGCTGTTTGATACGCACCTTGCTCCCCGTGCCACAGCAGAATACATAATGAATAAACTGACTCAACTTGAGTAAAAATTCTTACCAATCGCGCCCATAATCGATGCCAGCGAATGCTTGCATGCGCATGGCATGCAAAATAACCACGGAGCTTTTTGTTTAGTTAGTCACCCGCCGCATTTTGCCTAGCAGCATAGAGATAACCGCCAATAGCCCCCATAATCACGCCTACTGGTGCGGCAATCAACAGCCCGATGAATGGGCCCTGGCTGGTATCCTTTGTAATAGCGATAGGCCCCAGGAAACCAATGATAAAGCTGAGACTTCCCAGCATAAGCGCGCCACTGATTACCGCGGAGCCGACACCTATTTTTTCCCCGGAAACCAATCGCCATGTAAACCAACCGACCCATATTGCACAAACCGCTGAGAAAGTGGCACAAATCCAAGTGGGATATTGCGTTGTGATAGATAAAATCGTTGTCATTGCAAACAGTACGACCACGAACATCAGAAAAGTGACCATTGGCTTCAGTATCCGAATCATTGTAGAGTGTTTTCCTTCAATATTTATTTAACATCGCTGCGGCATAATCTATGTCAACATTGTAATATATCTCTAACTGCAAAACTGAGACTCCATCGCGTTATTCATTAATACATAGGTTACTTTTAAAATGAATGCCTTCGACAGACAACGTCGCAAACTTTTGCACTATGGCCTAATGGGGTTTGGGATTTGCGTGGGTAGTAGCTTGTTGCCCACACCTATGAGAGCAGCCATCTTATCACTGGAATCACTGGGAGAATTGCTACCACCCGACCAAAATGGTGTGCGCTTACCCGCAAGATTCACTTCGCGAGTCATCGCCCGCTCAGGTCAAACATTGTTTGGTTATCAATGGCATGCGGCACCCGATGGCGGCGCTGCTTTTCCCACGGCAGATGGTGGTTGGATTTATGTATCCAATAGTGAGCTTGATAAAAAAGCGGGCGGTGTAGGCGCCTTGCGCTTTGATCGTCGCGGCGAGTTGATTGATGCTTATTCCATCCTAAAAAATACCAGTCGTAATTGTGCGGGCGGTCCTACGCCTTGGTACACCTGGTTATCTTGCGAGGAAATTGAAAAAGGCCAAGTGTGGGAATGTGATCCTTATGGCCAGAAAACTGCGCAAGTCAGAAATGCCTTAGGGTTGTTCAGACATGAAGCGGTCGCCGTAGATGCAAGCCTTCACCAACTGTATCTGACTGAAGATGAAGCGGATGGCTGTTTGTACCGCTATACAGCACGGTCGCTGGATAGCGCGGGCAATCCCGATCTGGATAATGGTTTCTTGGAAGTAGCGGAAATCATCGAAGGACACACGGGCCCAATTCGCTGGCACGTCCTGCCCGATCCGCTGGCAACCACTTTGCCGACGCGCAAACAAATTGCCCGCAGCACCCATTTCGATGGCGGAGAAGGTATCTGGTATCAACATGGCATAGTCTATTTTTCAACCAAGGGCGATAACCGCGTATGGGCCTATGATGTACGCAAAAACTATCTCAGCATCCTGTATAACGCGGCCTTGAGTCTATTTCCGGTGCTCAGCGGCGTTGACAATCTCACCGCCAGCGCTGAGGGGGAGTTACTGGTAGCCGAAGATGGCGATGATATGCAGATTGTTGTGCTGACAGCGGATAAAGTATTTCCCTTATTACAAGTGGTCGGTCATGATCGTTCTGAGATCACCGGGCCTGCTTTCAGTCCTGATGGCTCGCGCCTGTATTTCAGTTCACAGCGAGGCAAAACCGGAAAACTCGAAGATGGCATGACTTTTGAAGTCACAGGGCCATTTTGATCACGATGATTGCATTGCTCTCCTCGGATTGTTTGAAACACTTGATAAATCGGTGCCGAATACCCATGTAGGTTGAAAAACAAATTTATGCTGACATGGCAACTTCACCATTGATTGATAGTAACCATCGCATTCATGACGTAATCAACAGGGAGAACTGACTTGGAATTCAAGGATTACTACAAAACATTGGGCGTTCCTCGAGACGCCACCGCGGAGGATATTAAAAAAGCATTCCGCCGTCTGGCACGCAAATATCACCCGGATGTTTCCAAGGAAACCGATGCGGAACAGAAAATGAAAGAAATCAATGAAGCCAATGCAGTGCTTTCTGATCCCGAAAAGCGTGCCGCTTACGATCAACTGGGGCAAGGACAAGGATTCCAGGCCGGCAGCGATTTTCAGCCGCCGCCTGGTTGGGATGCGGGCTTTGAGTTCAGCGGACAAGGATTTAATGGCGCTCAGGCAGCCGATTTCAGTGATTTCTTCGCCGAATTGTTCGGCAGACAAATGGGCGCAGGTACTCGGCATGCACATCATCGTATGCGAGGTGAAGATCATCACGCAAAAATCATGCTCGATCTTGAGGATACCTACCAAGGGTCCAGCCGCAGCTTGACACTGCGCATGCCCAAACTGGATAGCCAAGGCCGCACCCTACTGACCGAACACACTCTGAATGTCCGCATTCCCAAAGGCGTTCATGCCGGTCAAGTCATTCGGCTTGCCGGGCAGGGAGGCCCCGGAATGGCAGGAGAGGCTGCCGGAGATTTATTTCTTGAAGTACAATTTAATCCACATGCACGCTATCGCATAGAAAAAAAAGATATCCACGCTGCATTGCCCATCGCACCTTGGGAAGCTGCACTGGGTGCAACGGTTAAAATACCGGTTCCCGATGGTTGGGTGGAAGTAAGAATCCCGGAGAATTCACAGTCTGGCCGCAAGCTACGCTTAAAAGGGCGCGGCATCCCTGCAACACCCCCAGGCGACCTCTATCTGATACTGGAAGTCGTGCTACCGCCCGCCACGACCCAGAAAGCACGTGAGTTTTATCAAACAATGGCGCAGGAACTGGCTTTCAACCCGCGCCAACATTTGGGAGTTTAAGACATGACGCATGAAATCGATGCCATTGTGATTGATGATGCAATGCTGAGTCTGGATGAACTGGCCAGAAGTTGTCAGGTGACACGCGAATGGGTCATTGAACGTGTCCGTTGTGGGCTGTTACTCAATGAAGAATCCATTCATGCCGATCCTGCTACCTGGATATTTGATAGTCGTTGTTTTATACGCGTTAAAAGAATCATTGCCGTTGAAAAGGATTTCGAATGCAATCCCGAGCTCGCGGGGCTGGTCATCGATCTAATCGAAGAAATCGAGTTTCTGCGCGCTCGTTTACCCGCGACCCAATTCAACAAAGATTAACCAAGTAATGGATTAGGCAAATAAATTTACCAGGAAAATGACTCATGTCCTTACATATCGTGTGCCCACACTGTCATGCCACCAACCGAGTGCCCGCAGATCGCCTGAGCGCATCGCCTAACTGCGGCGCCTGCCATCAAGCTCTATTTACGGCGCACCCGATCGAGCTGACTGAAAACCACTTCAACCGACATATCGCACATAGTGATATTCCAGTACTGGTTGATTTCTGGGCGCCCTGGTGCGGTCCGTGCAGAATGATGGCGCCTGCATTTACTAAAGCAGCCGCGATCCTGGAGCCTCAAATGCGTCTGGTCAAAGTCAACACCGAAGAAGAACAAAACTTAGCGGCCCGCTACCATATCCGCAGCATCCCGACTTTAGCCATATTTAAAGGCGGCCAGGAAATAGCCAGGCAATCGGGCGCCATGAGCGAACAGGATCTGGTGCGATGGGCGCAAACTATCAGCAATAGCCAATAAAAGATGCATACCAACGATAAAGGAGCGCATACCTATGCCCAATAACGGATTGATACCCCGTTTATTATGGACTGCACTGACCGTCATTGTCCTCACACTATTTTTCAACGGTCTTTTGTACCAGTATTTACCGAACATCCTGCAGTCGGATTATTTCAGTGATAAAAACAGGCAGGAAAAATCCGAGCCACGAGTGGTTCAGGCTCGCGGCAATCTGGCTGAGGATGAAAAAAGCACCATTGAATTATTTGAAAATTCACGCGACTCGGTGGTGTTCATCACCACCCGTCAGCGTGTGATGGATGCCTGGTCACGCAATATCTTTTCGGTTCCGAGCGGCACCGGCTCGGGCTTTATCTGGGATGATCTCGGCCATATCATCACCAATCTGCATGTCATTAAAGGCGCTAGCGAAGCCATTGTGCGCCTGGCCGATGGCCGCGACTACAAAGCCTCTCTGGTTGGCGCCAGTCCCGCGCATGACATCGCGGTACTAAAAATCGGTATTGGATTCCAGCGCCCGGCTCCCGTACCGCTGGGCAGTAGCCATGATCTTAAAGTTGGACAGAAAGTATTCGCCATAGGCAATCCTTTCGGCCTGGACTGGACACTCACCACAGGAATCGTCTCTGCACTCGATAGATCCCTACCCGGCAGTGACGGACGCACCATTGACAATCTGATTCAAACCGATGCGGCCATTAATCCTGGCAATTCTGGCGGTCCATTATTGGATTCCGCCGGTCGATTGATCGGTATCAATACCGCCATTTACAGTCCCAGCGGGGCGAGTGCAGGCATTGGATTTTCCGTACCGGTCGATACCGTCAATCGCGTCGTTCCCCAGATCATCAGCCGCGGCAAATATATTCGTCCAGCATTAGGCATTACTGTGGATGGAAAGCTCAATAATCGCTTGATTGAACGCCTGAAAGTCAGTGGCGTCGTCATCCTGACCATCAGCCCCGGATCCGCAGCAGACTCAGCCGGTCTCAAAGGGGCGACAATGACCCCGGAAGGCAATATCGTCGCCAATGACATCATCGTTGCAGTTGAACAGAAACCCGTTGATTCAGTAGAAAAATTACTCGCCCGCATTGACGGCTATAAAGTTGGGGATACTATTCAGCTCACCGTGCTGCGGAAAGGCGAAGAAATTGTGGTACCTGTGACGCTACAGCCTGGCGAGTAAATTCAAATAAGCAGTAAGTGCCCGTGGCTTGCGGCTTTCACACGGCTCGCATCGATGATTAGTCGCTGCGAGCCGTCAAATAAAGCTTTTGATTATTAAAAACTTTACCCTTTACTCAGATCAACATCCACTGGAGTGACCAGTCGTCCACGATTTCCCCAGGCATTACGGATGTATGAAACTACCAGCGCAACCTCTTCATCACGCAAAATCTGTTGAAATGGCGGCATACCATAAGGTTGCGGGTTTCCGGCTGTGGTAGCTGGATAACCGCCATTCAGTACACTGCGAATGGCATTTAACGGCGAATTCATCAGCACACTGCGATTACCCGCCAGTGCAGGATAAACACCCGGAGCACCCTCGCCATTCTCGCCATGGCAGGACTGGCAATATTTTTTATACAGTTGCCCTCCAGAATCCAGATGTCTCTGTAAACTACCCGACATCACCGCGAAATTGACGCCAGGCGTCTTACGTTCCTCGCCTGTCAGTGATTTTAAATAGACGGCCATGGCTTGCGCATCTTCTTGCGATAAATATTGCAGACTTTGCCGAATGACCGTTGCCATAGGGCCTGAAGCCACCGCACGGTGCGTGATGCCCTTGGTCAACAGTTCAGAGATTTCCTCAAGCGTCCAATCACTGCTTCCCGCTTCCAGACGCGACGACAAGGAAGGCGCATACCAATTCACCCCCATGATGCGCCCTCCCTTCAGCGCATCTTCTTGGCTCGCTCCCAATGCATTGCGGGTCGTATGGCAAGCATTGCAATGCCCCAATCCCTGCACAAGGTATGCGCCACGATTCCAGTCCGTGCTCTTGGATGAATCCGTCACATAGACACCTTCCTTGAAATACAAAGCGCGCCAGATTGTCAGCAATGGCTGAAACTGATAAGGAAATGAAATTTCACTCGACGGATTGGATTGCGCAATGGCTGGCAGCGATTGCAGATATGCAAACATCGCATTGGCGTCTTGGCGCGTCACTTTGGTGTATTCAGTATATGGAAAAGCCGGATACAGCAATCGCCCATCGCGCGACTTACCGTGATGCAGGGCCTGCCAGAAATCCTCTTCGGACCAAAGTCCGATGCCCATTTGTTTGTCGGGAGTAATATTGGGCGTCACAAAAACACCAAACGACGTATTCAGTCGACGTCCGCCCGCAAATGGTTGTCCGCCTTTAGTCGTGTGGCATCCCATGCAGTTGCCGATACGCGTCAGATATTCCCCGCGCAGCAGATGCGAGGATGACTGCATGGCACCTGACCGCTCGAGCTCATTGGCAAGGGTATTTGCAGACACCATGATTGAAATCAATACCAGCCATGCGGTGCATATCCCAAAGAGATTGGTACATTTGCAATTTCTGGCCAATGACATGATCCGATTTATCATCGAACACCTCCATTCTCTTGAATATGATGATGGCAGCGCTGCGCCAATTCCGGGGAAAGCGCAGTCAATGGCGAGGCTTCTCCCGCAACAGGTTGATTCGCCAGCCACTTTGCGATTGTATCCGCCTCGTGATCAGTCAACTGTCTAGCAATCTCAGACATACAATCAGAGGCCTGTCCCCGTATAATGCTACCTTTGCGCCACCCGCCCAACTGTGCCGTGATGTAGGCACGAGAAAGTCCAATCAGCCCCGGAATGGCAGGTTCTATTCCCATCAGATTATCCCCATGGCAGGCACTACATGCGGGAACATCTTTCTGCGCATTACCCGAGTAAATGAAACGTTCCGCCAGTTCAATTTCTTCAGGCTGCATGACAAAGCTTTCAGGTTCCGGATAGAGCAACCGGAGTGAAGCAAAATGATGTGCGATTGATTGCAGGTAGTCATCCGACATATTTTCCAGCAAGATATTCATCGGTTGGTAATAGCGCCGACCATCTCTGAAATTGCGTAACTGATTAAACAGATAACCCTGCGGCTTACCCGCGATACGGGGGTAATATGCATCACGCCCGGCTTTATCCTCTGCACCATGGCAAATGGTACAGGCTTTCACACGCTCATCCATGGTATCAGGCACAGTCACCGAAGGGCTACCATACACATTCGCCACGCAAGCGACCCCGAAAAATATCAACACTATAAAACGCATCATTGAGGATTCCATACTTTGACTGTTCAAATGAGTGAACGAAGCGCAATGAAATGCCCCGTTCGTTATGTTGCTGAGCAATGATAGTTGGAAATACCGATCCTGTTCAATACATCAAGCTATTTCTTACTCGATTTGCGCTCCGACTTTGCGGCACTTTTCTGACTCCCACCCCCTGCTAGAATTCGCGCCACCAAATCTGAAGTTGAAATACCCGACGTATATTCAAGCTCTTGAATCATTTCAGTAGGTAATGTTTCGCACAGTTTATATTTATCCTGTCTTTCCTGCTCGGATGCGCACGCAAACGTATAAATATCATAACCATTTTGTTGCATGAATACTGGGGTAATACTGGCAGGAGTGTCAGTGACCACGGCATCCACATATTTGCAAGCAGAAACAATCGCTGCACGCTCGGCTTGCTTCATGACGGGGAACTTGCCCTTATTTTCCAGCACACGCTCATCGGAAACCACGCACACCGTTAAATGCGTGCCCAATGCACGCGCTGCCTGCAAAAAATTGACATGGCCTTCATGAAACAAATCCGCCACCATACGCGTATATATCCGTTTTTGCCGCTGATTCTTCGGCCATACCGGAATTTCCTTGCCTAAACGCGTGATGGCGCGCTCCAACCATTGGCGACTACGTAAAGCCAACACGTCATCCGGATCCTTCATAGCAATCTGATGCGCGTAGTACCAAGCTTTATTAAGATCCCCCAGCAACCAGCGTTGCACCAGCCGATGGTAGGCATAACAACGAACCAACAGTGTAAAATTTTCCAGATTGAGGGCAGAAATCACAGTATCCCAATGGGGATTGGGTGTTCGCCAGTCCCCATAAAATGCTGTGAGAATTTTCTCCGGTTGGCGAGGAAACCAGATTCCACCGAATTCAGTACTGCGCTGCACTAAATCAAAGGCAGGAAAAACCGACACCCGCTGATACTCTGTTGGATAATTGGGGAGTGAAAATCCACCGACGATGCGCTGATCCTCTCGATGCTTCAAACCACACACATCCAGCGTAATGCCTAATTCCGGATGAACAAAATCGCGATAATTGCTATATTCAATGCGCATAGGTGATCTGACCCATCCCATTTCCTCCAGCGCGGCACAGCATGCTTCCCAAGATTCCATCCACACAGCGATGTCCAAATCTTTATCAAAATCCAACAGGCATCCATTACGCACCAAACCTAGCAAAGTCCCTGCAAATGGAAATGCAGGAATACTCAACTTGGCTAATTCAGCACAGGTCATCTTTAATAAATTTTCCGCTTCTCCTGAAGCAAATACATTTTCGTCGTTCAATAGAGTCTTTTCTGATTTTCTATTCGGCGGAATTTTTCCCGTTTTGGCCAGCGCCATTAGGTGGTTTAAAGCACAGACGAAATGGGTGCGGGTTGCGGATAAATCCAGCAAAATGAAACTCGCCGTACCCAATGTTTGCGCCCAATGAGCCTTGTAAAAATCACTTTGCACATGGGCGTAAATTTTCTCAGCATAATCCAGCACATCGCTCGCACGATTGGTACGCATTGCCAATGAACACCAAAGCCTTGCCACATCCTGTGACATCGGATATTCATTCTTTAATGGATCCAATATCTCTGCCGCATCATTCAGCTTCCCGCTGGCAATTAACTGTTTTGCTTGCAATAACAAGTCTTCAAGCGGCTGAGTCATAGCCGATAACCAGTCATTTCATTTTTATTCACAATCACCAAAGCGGCTCCAATCAATTCTCGGACATGGCAGATAATAAAGATTGCATTTTAACCATTATTTAATATAATAGGAATCATTCTCATTATTACTTGATGAGACAGTACGTATATTCAATGCATGAATTGCTTTTAGGCAACATTTCTGGAGACAATATTATGGCAGTAATACGGGATAGGCGCCCTAACTTGGGCTCGGGAGCGGTTAAGTTTATCGATGGAATTCCTTTTGATGGTTTGGGGTCCGCTGGATTCGGTGAAGATGACTTACTGATCATTGGCGATGATTTGGATAATCTCGATCTGATTGGCGGTTCTGGCCATGATGAAATAGACGGTGGCGCCGGCAATGATGTCTTAAGAGGCGGTGCCGGCAATGGCATTTTGATAGGTGGGGACGGCAATGATGATCTGGACGGACAGGAAGGCACCGAAAAACTGTTTGGCGGCAATGGCGATGATATCTTAAGAGCCGGCGGCAGCAAACCGGCCAACATCCCAGCGCCTGAGCTAGCAGATTACGATAGGCTGAATGGCGGCGCCGGCAGCGACACCTTTGGTTTTTATGGGCTAGGCAGCTTTGAGATCGCTGATTTCACACCGGGCGAGGATCGTCT
>Ga0073904_10003881_pt1 | contig 11222 bp, 10 predicted proteins | sample KloWWTrecipitate_FD_66668 | JGI IMG/M metagenome (GOLD analysis project Ga0073904, IMG submission 66668) | Active sludge microbial communities from Klosterneuburg, Austria, studying microevolution and ecology of nitrifiers - Klosterneuburg... | ecosystem: Engineered > WWTP > Aerobic digester >... | reverse complement strand
AGCCGGCGGCACGCGCGGCTGGCCACCGGTGAGGGTGCCGGGCCGCTGTCGGTTCGTGCGCGCGGCGGTGTCGGTGGGGACGTCGTCGGGCGGCGCGGGGGCTGGGCCCTGCCCGCACGCGGCAGAGCGCGGGGACGGGCTGCCGTCGCGCACCGGCCCGCGTTCCTCGCGGGCGTGGCGCAGGTTGCGGCGGCGCTGCGGTCCGGGGCGCCGCCCGACGTCGCCTGGCGGCGCGGGCTCGACATCGCCGCGCACGACGGGCTCCCGGACGGCGCGGAGCTCCTCGACCGTGCGGGCGATCCCCGCCAGGCGGCGGCGGTGCTGGCCGTGGCGCGCCTGGCGCGGGACCTGGGTGCTGCGCCCGCCGCGGTGCTCGACGCGCTGGTGGTCGCGCTCGTGCGCGATGCCGAGGCGGCGGCCGGGCGCGCCGCTGCGCTCGCAGGCCCGCGGGCGACGGCGCGGCTGCTCGGCTGGCTGCCGGTCCTCGGCATCGCGCTCGGGCTCGCCGTGGGGGCCGATCCGCTCCCCGTCCTGCTCGACGGCGGTGCGGGGACGGCGCTGCTCGTCGCGGGCGGCGTCGCGTCGCTCGCCGGCCACCGCTGGACCGGCCTGCTGCTGCACCGGGCGAGGACGGCGGGGGCGGAGCCGTGATCGCGTGCCGGGTACGGGCGGGTACGGGCGGGTGCGGAGAGGTGAGCGTGAGCAGGGCGGGGGCGGCCCCGTGAACGGGCGGGCACGGCGGCTTGCCGCGGCGCCACGCTGCGCGGCGCCTGGCGGGTTCCGGGGTGTGCCGGATCGCGGGGGAGCCCGCGAACTCCCGGCGGTGGGCCGGTCCCCGCGCGGTCGCGCCGCGAGCGGTCAGCCGCCCGAGGTGCCGCTCGCCGTCGTGCTCGAGCTGCTCGTCGCTGCGTCGACCGCGGGGGCGACGGTGCCGCGCGCGCTCGGCGCCGTGGGAGAGGCGATCGGTGGCGCCCGAGGCGCCACGCTCGCGGGAGTCGCGACGACGTTGCTCTGGGGCTCGCCGTGGGACGAGGCCTGGGCCGCGGCGCCGCCCGTGCTCGCGCCCGTCGCGGACGCGCTCCGGCCAGCGTGGGAGCAGGGGGCCCCGCCCGCACGGGCCCTGGCGGCGGCGGCCGAGCAGGTCCGCCGCGACACGCAGTCGGCGGCGCACGACGCGGCGGCCCGGCTGGCGGTGCGGCTCGTGCTGCCGCTGGGCCTGTGCCACCTGCCAGCGTTCGTGCTGGTGGGCATCGTCCCCGTGGTGCTCGCCCTCGTCAGCGGCACGCTCGCCGGCTGACCGTCCACAGGGGTCGCGCGCGACGGATGCCTTCCACCGGGTGCCGGGGCCAACGCCCACGAGGGACGGCCGGAACGGCACCGTCGTGGTGGGCCGCGACCGTGGCCCGCAGGACGGCCCGGTGACGGGCGTCGAGGAGAGGTGGGAACGATGACGCCGACGGCGATCGACGAGGGTGGCACGGAGGGGCTCAGCGGGCTCAGCGGGCGAGGGGTGCTCGACGGGTGCGACGCGCTGCACGATGCGGTCACGTGTCCCGCGGACGGGCCCGGGCAGTGCCCGTGCGGTGCCGGCCCGGGGATCGCGGCCCCGCCCGAGCGCCCGTGGGGGGTGACCCGGCGCAACGGGGCCCGCGGAAGGCGCGGTGCGGCCGCGACCAGGGGCGAGCTGCGCGACGCAGGGATGGCGACGGCCGAGTACGCCATCGCCACGGTCGCCGCGGCCGGGTTCGCCGGGCTGCTGCTGGCGATCCTGCGCAGCGACGAGGTGCGCGGTCTGCTGCTGGGCATCGTGCGCGGGGCGCTGTCGGTGTGACCGCGAGCCGCGCTGCCGGCGGCCGCGCCCGGCGACTCGTCGGACCGTGGGACCGCGGAGCGGTCACGGCCGAGCTCGCCGTCGTCCTGCCCGCCGTCGTCCTGGTGCTGGCTGCGCTCCTGGTCACCGGATCCGCGGCGGCGACCCAGCTGCGCTGCGCGGATGCCGCGCGGGCCGGTGCGCGGGTGGCAGCGCTGGGCGAGAGCGACGCCCACGTGCTCGACGTGGCCCGGAGGGTCGGCGGCGCGGCCGTCGTGGTCGCGGTGGACCGCGCCGAGCCGTGGGTCGAGGTCACGGTCAGCTCGCCGACCGCGGGCGCGTGGTTCACCGCCGGGCGGCTGGCCGTCAGCGCGTCGGCGACCGCGTGGGTGGAGCCGTGACCGCGCGAAGATGTCGGGCGGGCGCTGCCCGGGCGGCCCGCCCGGCGCCGGACGCGGCCGCGCCGGCGCCGGACGCGGACCGCGGCGCGGGGAGCGTCCTCGTCCTCGGGCTGATGGCCGTGGTCATCACGGTGGCGGCGCTGCTCGGGGTGCTCGCGCGGGCCCAGGGCGCCCGCCTCGTCGCGCGGTCGGCAGCTGACCTCGGCGCGGTGGCCGCGGCCTCGGTGCTCGCCGCCCCGCCGGGCATCGTGCTCGCCGACCCGGCGGCATCCCCGGCCGTCGCCTGCGCCCTGGCCGGCGAGGTGGCCGCCCGCAACGGCGGCACCCTGACGCGCTGCGCGGCGCTGGGCGACGGGGTCGTGCAGGTCACCGCCACGCGCGGCTCTGTGCTCGGCACCGCGAGCGCCGTCGCCCGGGCCGGCCCCGTCTGGGCACGCGGGCCGTGAGCGGCTCTGCCGCCGGCCGTGCGGCGCGCCCTGCACGACCCGAGCAACGGTGCGGAGTGCGGCTGTCGGAACCCCGCAGTACGCACCGTTGGTCGCTTCGCCTCGCGCCTCGGCGCACGCCGCGATCAGGGCCGCTCAGCCCGGGTCGTGTGCCAGCACGACGTCGAGCAGTCGCAGGGCGCCTGCCTTGTCCAGCGGGTCGTTGCCGTTGCCGCACTTGGGTGACTGCACGCATGCCGGGCAGCCGGCGGCGCACGAGCAGCCGGCGATCGCGTCGCGTGTGGCGCGCAGCCAGGCGCCCCCGAGCCCGAACCCGCGCTCGGCGAACCCGGCGCCGCCGGGGTACGCGTCGTGCACGAAGACCGTCGCCGTGCCGGTGTCCGGGTGCAGCGCGGTCGACAGCCCACCCAGGTCCCAGCGGTCGCACGTGGCCAGCAGGGGCAGCAGGCCGATCGAGGCGTGCTCGGCGGCGTGCAGCGCGCCGGGGGTGTCGACCGCGTCGAGCCCGGCCTCCTCGAGCACGTCGGGCGGGGCCGTCCACCAGACGGCGGTGGTGCGCAGCGTGCGGGGTGGCAGGTCGAGCGTCTCGCTGCCGATCGTGGCGAGGTCCGGCAACCGGCGACGGGCGTAGCTCATCACCTGCGTGGTCGTGTCCACGGTGCCGAAGCCCCACGTGACGGGCCCGGCCTGCCGCTCGGCGCGAACCTCGCGCACCGCCACGGAGCTGACCCAGCGTGACCACGTGCGGTAGTCGACCGACCGCGCGCTGACCAGCGCCACCGACGCCTCGAGGTCCAGGTGCTCGACGACGAACGTCGCGCCCTGGTGGACGTACACGGCGCCGTCGTGCACCTGGGCGTCGGCCGCGGCGGCGTCGACGGTGCCGAGCAGTCGACCCGTCTCCTCCTCGACCACCCGGACCGGCTTCCCGCCGGTCCCGCGCAGGTCCGTGAGCCACGCTGCGGCGTCCGGGCGGGTCCAGTACCAGCCCGAGTCGCGCCGGCGCAGCGCCCCCCGCTCCACGAGCACGTCGAGCAGCTGCTCGGTCCCGGGCCCGAAGAGCGCCAGGTCCTCGCGGCGCAGGGGTTGCTCCGCCGCGGCGGAGCACAGGTGCGGCGCGAGGACGTAGGGGTTGGTCGGGTCGAAGACGGTCGCCTCGACGGGGGTCGCGAAGATCGCCTCGGGGTGGTGCACGAGGTAGGTGTCCAGGGGGTCCTCGCGCGCGATGAGCGCGACGAGACCCTCGGCGCCGGCCCGGCCGGCGCGGCCCGCCTGCTGCCACAGCGAGACCCGCGTGCCGGGCCACCCGGCGATGAGCACGGCGTCCAGTCCCGCGATGTCGACGCCGAGCTCGAGCGCGTTGGTCGTCGCCATGGCCCGCAGGTCCCCGCTGCGCAGCCGGCGCTCGAGCTCGCGGCGCTCCTCGGGCAGGTAGCCGCCGCGGTACGCCGCAACCCCCTGGCCCAGCCCTCGGCCGACCTCCTCGAGGTGGTCGCGCGTCGTGGCGGCGACGGACTCAGCCGCGCGCCGGGACCGGGTGAAGGCGAGCGTCCGGGCGCCCGCGACCGTGAGGTCGGTGAGCAGGTCGGCCATCTCTGCCGTCGCCGTGCGGTGCGCGGGGGCCGTGTCGGCGAGCGGGACGCCGTCGTCGTCGAGGCCCGGGTCCTGACCCGGGAGCTCGGGCGGCTGCCAGAGCACGATGGTCTGGGCGCCGCGCGGCGACCCGTCGTCGGTGACGGCCAGGACGTCGTCGGCTGCGACGCCGAGCAGTCGCGCCGCGCTCGTGGTCGGCTGTGCCGTGGTGGCCGAGGCCAGGGCGAACGTCGGCTCGGCCCCGTAGAGCGCCGCGACGCGGCGCAGCCGGCGCAGCACCAGCGCGACGTGGGCCCCGAAGACGCCGCGGAACGCGTGGCTCTCGTCCACGACCACGTAGCGCAGCGAGCGCAGCAGCCGCGCCCAACGGCGGTGCCCCGGCAGCAGCGCGAAGTGGAGGAAGTCCGGGTTGGTGAGCACGACGTCTGCATGGTCCACCACCCAGCGCCGCGCGGCGGTGTCGGTGTCCCCGTCGCACGTCGCGGCGCGCACGGCGGAGCGCAGTCCGGCGGCGGCCACGAGCCGCTCGAGGCCGGCGAGCTGGTCGGCCGCCAGGGCCTTGGTCGGGCTGAGGTAGAGCACCGTGGCGCGCCGGGTGGCGAACCGGCCGGCGTCCCGGCGTTCGCCCGCGCTCGCGTCCTGGACGGCGGTCAGGGCCGGCAGCCAGAAGGCCATGGACTTGCCCGAGCCCGTCGAGGTGGCCAGCACCGTGTGCCGGCCCGCCCACAGCGCGTCGGCCGCCTCCACCTGGTGGGTCCACGGCTCCGCGACGCCGAGCACCTGGTAGCCCGCGACGAGGGCGGGATCGGCCCAGGCGGGCCATGGAGCCGTGCGGCCCGGGCGGGGCGGCAGGCGCTCGGCGTGCGTGAGGCTCTCGGCGCGCCGCCCGCCGGCGAGCAGCACCTCCAGGAGTTCCGCCGAGCTCGCCACGCGTCGATCCTCGCACCGATCGCGGACCGGCCGTCCGCCGGGCGACCGGGTGAAGATCGACGTTTCGGGCATCCGTCCGGCGCGATCGGTCACGGCCGCGCCGGACGGGTGCGATCATTCACGATGGTGGGGTCGGGGTGGTGGACCCCATGTGCCCTGTGCATTTGATTCAATGTGCAGGTCCTGGCGGTGATGTTGAGGAGGCCCTTGTGGACGTGTCCGTGGCGAGTCGCGCGAGCGGCAACCGGACCGTGGTCGAGGTCACGGGGGAGATCGACGTCTACACCGCCCCGGTGCTGCGCGAGGAGCTGTCCTCGCTCGTCGACGCGGAGCACACCGATCTCATCGTGGACCTGTCGGCCGTGAGCTTCATGGACTCGACCGGCCTGGGCGTGCTCGTCGGCGCCCTGAAGAAGGTCCGCACCCTCGGTGGGGACCTCGCGCTGGTCATCAGCGAGGAGAAGATCCTCAAGGTCTTCAAGATCACCGCACTGACGCAGGTGTTCTCCATCCACGCCACGCTCGACGAGGCTTTGGGCGGCTGACGCTCGCGGGGCGTCAGGAGGCGGAGCGCCGTCGAACCTGGCGGGACTCCTGCCTGCCTCGGGTCGACCTCGACCCGTGGCAGGCGGCTCCTCAGCCCTCGACGCGGACCTCGTACCGCACCAGCGCGCCGGTGCGGGTCGCCTCGCCGGGCGTCACCTCGACCCGCACCCCCTCGGACGTCGCCACCGTCCAGCTGGTCTCGTCAGCAGAGAGCACGGTCAACCCGGCGGCCTCGAGCCGCTCCGTGACCCCCGGCTGCGGCCCGCCCGCGACGTCGACGACCGCGTCGAGCTGCCCCGGGGCGTATGACGAGGACAGCAGGCGGCCACCGGCACCCGTACCGGCCTCGCCCTCGGTACCGCCCTCGACGGCAGCCCTGACCGACGCGAGCTGCGCGGTGAGCCGGCTCAGCTCCGCCTGGGCCGCGGCCTCGCCCGCAGCCTGTGCGGCCGCCGCAAGACGTGCCCGCTCGGCCCGGGCGGCCTGCTGGTCGGCGACCACGGTCAGCGTCTGCTCCGCCCGCAGCTCCACCGTCGTGCCCGCGGCATCCCCGCGCTGGGTGACGACGAGCGTGTAGGTGCCCGCGGGCAGGGGTGCAGCCGCCGGGCCGCAGGACACCAGCGGGAGCGTGAAGGCCAGGGCGTCGACACCAGTCGTCCCGTCCGCCCCGCCATCGGGCTGGGTCCCCGTGACGGGACCGGCCAGGACGATGCCGTCGCTGACGACCAGGACCGACGCGGTGTCGTCGAGGGTCACGGCGCCTGCGGCACCGATCGCGACCTCCACGGGAGCCCGGTCGAGCTCCGACCCGTCGAGCACACCGCCGACGACGGCCACCACCACCCCGCCGATGGCGAGGGTCCCCGCATCCGCCACCTCCGCCGTCGCGGGCTCGGCGCCGCAGCCCCACACCTCGGGGTCCAGCCCCGTCGAGGCGGGCGGGGTGACCGCCGGGCCGTCGAGCAGCCGCGGGCCACCCACGGCCACCATGCCGACGAGGCCCGCCGCGGCGACCCCGGTGACGGTGTGCCGCGTGGCGCGGCGGCGGCGGACGCGCCCGATCATCGGCCCCACCCGGGCCAGCAGCCGCTCGGTCGTCGCGTCGTCGTCGACGCTCGCGACCAGTCCGTCGAGGTGCTCGTGCAGCAGGCTCATCGTGTCCTCCGGGTCAGCTCGACGGGGATGGTCTCGGGTTCGGGCAGGTCGCCGCTGGTCAGGTCGCCGGCGAGCGACCCGAGGGCGGGTTCGAGGCGGTGCACGCCGTCGGACAGGTAGCGCTTGACCGCGCCCTCGCTCAGCGCGAGCGTCGCCGCGATCTCGGCGACGGTGAGGTCGTCGTAGTAGCGCAGCACCACGCACGTGCGCTCCCGGGGGGACAGCACGGCGAGCGCCGCTGCGACGTCGAGCCGCGCGTCCGTCGCGACGTCGTGCGCACCCGTCGCCTCGCTCGCGCCGGTGAGGTGCCGGATCGCGGCCCATCTGCGGCGGCGCCGGAAGCCGTCGAGGTAGGTGGTCAGCACCGCGCGGCGCACGTAGCCCTCGAGGTTGGTCGGCTCGAGGCCCAGCCGCCCGCGCGTGAACGTCTTGACCAGGGCGTCCTGGACCAGGTCCTCCGCCTCGCGGCGGTCACCGCACAGCAGGTAGGCGTAGCCGACCAGCGCCGCACCGCGCGTGCGGACGAGCGCCTCGAGCGCCTCCTGCCAGCGTGCCATGCCACCTCCTCGCCCGGTGCGTGGCACCCGGCCTCGACGAGAGGTCGGCTCGCCCGTGCCCCTGCGACGGGTGAACCCTCTCACCCAGCACGACGCACGACGTGCGCGGAACGTTGGGGGTCCCGGCGGTGCAGCGGCCGGATCCCTGCTGCGTCGGTCGGCGGACCGCCCATGACGGCCCCGCGACCTGCGCGAACGTGCAAGCGCGATCACCTCGCCCGGCCGCGCGGTCCAGCGAGGGTGGCCCGTAGACTGCGGCCTTCCGCGGCCCCGGTCGCCTACCGGCGACGGGGCCGGTCTCGACGTCTCAGGAGGACGGATGCCGACGCTCGGAACCACGAGCATGACCATCGTGGCGGTGATCGCGGCCATCGGGCTCGCCTCGCTCGCCACCGCGGTCGTGCTGCGCCGCCAGGTGCTCGCCTACGGCGAGGGCACCGCGAAGATGCAGGAGATCGCCCTGGCGGTCCAGGAGGGCGCCGCGGCGTACCTCAACCGGATGTTCCGCACCCTCGTGCTGTTCGCCGTCGTCGTCTTCGCGCTCCTCTTCCTCCTGCCGGGGGACACCGGGGTCAAGCTCGGGCGGTCGATCTTCTTCCTCGTCGGCGCAGGGTTCTCCGCGTCGATCGGCTACCTCGGGATGTGGCTCGCGGTGCGCGCGAACGTGCGCGTGGCCGCGGCGGCGCAGCGGCCGGACGGACGTGTGGTGGGGGCGCGGATCGCGTTCCGCACCGGTGGCGTGGTCGGCATGTCGGTGGTCGGGCTCGGGCTCGTCGGAGCCGCGTCCGTGGTGCTCATCTACCGCGAGCAGGCGCCAGCCGTGCTCGAGGGCTTCGGCTTCGGTGCCGCGCTGCTGGCCATGTTCATGCGCGTGGGCGGTGGCATCTTCACCAAGGCGGCCGACGTCGGTGCCGACCTGGTGGGCAAGGTCGAGAAGGGCATCCCCGAGGACGACCCGCGCAACGCCGCGACCATCGCGGACAACGTGGGCGACAACGTCGGCGACTGCGCCGGCATGGCGGCGGACCTCTTCGAGTCCTACGCCGTGACGCTCGTCGCGGCGCTCATCCTCGGCAAGGTCGCGTTCGGCGAGCAGGGTCTGGTGTTCCCGCTGGTCGTCACCGCGATCGGCGCGCTCGTCGCCGCGCTGGGTGTGGCGATCACGCGGGTCCAGGGCGAGGAGAGCGGCCTCACCGCGATCAACCGCGGCTTCTACCTCTCCGCGCTGGCCGGTGCGGTGGCCTCGGCCGTCGCCGCCTTCGTGTACCTGCCCTCGACCTTCGCCGAGCTCAGCGGGATCAGCGAGGAGCTCGCGGCCCACACGGGCGACCCGCGCGTGGTCGCGACGCTCGCCGTGGCCATCGGGATCGTGCTCGCCGGGATCATCCTGTGGCTGACCGGCTACTTCACGGGCACGACGTCGGCGCCGACCCTCCACGTCGCGCGGACCTCGCTGACCGGCGCGGCCACGGTCGTGCTCTCCGGGGTGGGGGTGGGCTTCGAGTCCGCCGTCTACACGGCGGGGATCATCGCGGCGGCGATCTGCGGGGTGTTCCTCATCTCCGGCGGGTCCATCACGCTGTCCCTGTTCCTCATCGCCCTGGCCGGCTGCGGGCTGCTCACCACCGTGGGCGTCATCGTCGCGATGGACACGTTCGGCCCCGTGAGCGACAACGCCCAGGGGATCGCGGAGATGTCCGGGGACGTCGACGCGGCCGGTGCGCGCATCCTCACCGACCTCGACGCCGTCGGCAACACCACCAAGGCGATCACCAAGGGCATCGCGATCGCGACGGCCGTGCTCGCCGCGACGGCGCTCTTCGGCGCCTACCAGGACGCCGTGCGACAGGCCGTCAGCGCGCTGGGCGGTGCGCTCGACACGTCGGACATGGCCCTGGCGATGCTCTCCTACCAGGTGATCTCCCCGGTGACGCTGGTCGGGGTGATCCTCGGGGCCGCGACCGTCTTCCTCTTCTCCGGCCTGGCCATCGACGCGGTGACGCGCGCTGCCGGGGCGATCGTCTTCGAGGTGCGCCGCCAGTTCCACGAGTTCCCGGGGATCATGACCGGTGAGGTGCGGCCCGACTACGGGCGCGTGGTGGACATCTGCACGCGCGACTCGCTGCGCGAGCTCGCCACCCCCGGCCTCCTCGCGGCCTTCGCGCCGATCGCGGTGGGCTTCGGCCTCGGCGTGGGCCCGCTCGCCGGGTTCCTCGCCGGGTCGATCGCCGCCGGCGTGCTCATGGCGGTGTTCCTGGCCAACTCCGGCGGTGCGTGGGACAACGCGAAGAAGATCGTCGAGGACGGCCGGTTCGGCGGGAAGAACTCCGACGCGCACGCCGCCGTCGTCATCGGGGACACGGTCGGCGACCCGTTCAAGGACACCGCCGGCCCCGCGATCAACCCGCTCATCAAGGTGATGAACCTCGTCGCGCTGCTCATCGCGCCCGCGGTGGTGCAGGTGAGCATCGGCGCCGAGGCCAACCACGCGCTGCGCCTGGCGATCGCGACCACCGCGATGCTCATCGCGTTCGGCGCGGTCATCCTGTCCCGCGTGCGCGCGGCGGCGGTCGACCGTGAGGGGCGCCTCGAGCGCGAGACCCACCTGGTCTGACGAGCGCCGGGCGCGGCGGGCCGGGCAGCGCCGGCGGGCGGCCGACGGCGGGGTCTCCCACGCCGCGGCCGCCCTGCTCAGCGTCGGACGAGGCGCTGCTCGAAGGCCTCGGCGCCCTCGACCTGGGGCACGAGCGTCAGGTCGGTCGCGGTGCACGTGTAGGTCGAGGTGCCGCCGAGGTCGAGGTCGTACAGGTCCGCGTCGCCGACGCCGGGGATCTCGACGGCCTCCCCGTCCAGCGTCGTGGTCGTCGTGGTGACCAGGCCGCTGGCGTCGACGTCCGCGACCACCAGCTCGGTGTCGGTGGCCGTGTAGCCGCCGACGACGGTCCCGTCCGACGTCACGGTCACGATGACGGCCTGGCCCTCGAGGTCGATGGTCATCGTCACGACGTAGCCCCGGTAGAGGGTCGTCATGGTCTGGCCGTCGAACGTGATCCCGGACTCGCCGGTGACGTCGACCGTCGCCTCGACCCCACCGGCTGCCGGCGCGGCGAGGATCGCCTCCTTGATCGCGTCGACGTCCATGTCCCAGGTGCCCTCGAGGCACGCGGCACCGCCGCCGCCGGACTGCTCCGCGGCCTCGTCCGGGGTCTCCTCTGCCGACGCCTCGGCCGTCGGCTCCGTGGGCTCCGCGGTCTCCTCCGGCGCGCCGGCCGAGCAGGCGGCGAGCAGCATCAGCCCGCTCAGCGCGAGGGCATGGGGTCGGGCGGCGTGCATCGGTGCCTCCTGCGGGTGCGCGGCGTCGCCGGTCGGCGGTGCGCCGCCCGGCAGGTGCGGCCCATCGTGGCATGCCTCCCGCGTGCCGCACAGGGCGAGAAGAGGCGACAGCCCCGTCGTGGGGAGGGTTCCCGTCGCCATCTGACGGGAACCCTCCCCACGACGGGGCTGCGGGTCAGCCGGTGGGGCTGCGCTCAGTCGTCGGACCCGTGGCCCGAGCTGTCGTCGTTGTCGTCGTCCGACCCGTGGCCCGAGCTGTCGTCGTTGTCGTCGTCCGAGCCGCTGCGGTCGCCGCCGTGGTCGTCGTACGCGTCGTCCGAGCCGGGGGTGCCGGGCGCGTCGCCGGAGCCCTGGTCGGCGGTGCCGTCGTCGTCGCTGGAGCCGCCGGTCGACGGGCTGGGGTCCGAGCCGGGGGTGCCGGGCGCGTCGCCGGAGCCCTGGTCGGCGGTGC
>Ga0073904_10003879_pt1 | contig 11224 bp, 13 predicted proteins | sample KloWWTrecipitate_FD_66668 | JGI IMG/M metagenome (GOLD analysis project Ga0073904, IMG submission 66668) | Active sludge microbial communities from Klosterneuburg, Austria, studying microevolution and ecology of nitrifiers - Klosterneuburg... | ecosystem: Engineered > WWTP > Aerobic digester >... | reverse complement strand
AACGCCGAAACACTTTGCTCTAGCAGCGCGCCGCTATCAGCGGTGGGTGGACAAGGGAAAGTCAGAAGGAGTGGTCGCAGCGAGGGAAGCCCTGGCTCACCTTGGAACGCTTTTCGCGCTGGGTGCTCGCGCGTCTGATTACGGACGGGCAGCGACCAAGCGTAACGAGTCTCGTTGCGTGGTTACAGATGAAGAGTGGAACGCGGTCTTCAAGTCATTCGGCCGGCTCCCTGTCAACTACTACTCTGAAGTTCTCAATCCATTGCCGGTGCCGGCCGATCAAGAACCAGTTACAGGCGACGTTGCAGATGACCTTGCCGACATTTATCGAGATGTCGTTGTCGGCTTGAGACTGTTCGAGCTTGGTGACGAGAGAGGCGCCCAATGGCAGTGGGTCTTCTTCTTCGTTCATCACTGGGGTGAGCACGCAGCTTCTGCGATGCGCGCTCTCCATTACTATGTGGCACATGCCGATCCGGCACTTGATTCGTACGGCGCCTAACAATTCGTTCGAGCGGACAACAGGGCTTCGCCCTGTTGCCGCTCAACTCATGATCCGTTAGACGACTGTGCGCACGGTCATGAATTCTGCTGATGTGGTTCCTGCTCTTCTTGAGGCCTGCCCTTCGGCGGAGCCTCTGTGGGAGGAGCACCTGAGCGAGTGGAAGGACGAACTCCCAGGTAACTTCTTGAATGTCTCTGTTTTCGCGCGGCATGTTGCCCGCAGCTATCGGGAGGGCAGAACAAGAGAGTTTGCTAACTTCTTCCTGGTCGTTGAGCGAATGATTCAAGAGGGCGATGCTGACGTAGTTGGTCTCGCCACCGTCGGAATCCTCGAAGACCTTCAGGTTCTCTCGTCGCACGAGCAATTCGGCTCGGCCCCATTCGTGCCCTGGTTACTCCCTGAGAGTTTGCGCGAGTGGGTTACCATCGAGCGGCAATGGGAGGGCAAGTCCTCCTTAGCTGACGTGCTCAGAGGCGAAAAGAAGACGAACTGATGAACGTCCTCGGCCAGTCGTCTAACCAGTCGTTCGAGCGGACGCGTTCAGCGGCGGCGTCCGGCTGCGCCGGGCAGCAGTCGTGGCGCGCCGCTGAGCTCCAGATCCGTTAGGCCGCGCAAATGCGACTCATCTTTTCCACCGCGCTTCTTGTCTCGCTCGCACTGAGCCCACTCATCGGATACGCACAATCCACGAGTTCGCCCACCACTCAGCACTCCGAGGAGCAACGCGTGCTCGCCGCAGAAGACGAGTATGTTGCGGCAGAGGTGAGTCGAGACGAGGCCGCACTCAGGCGATTGGTCGATGACAGGTTCCAGTACAACACTGGCCGCGGCATAACCACCGGCAAAGAGGAACTGATCGCAAGCCTTTTGAAGATGAACATGGTCGGCCAAACGATCAAAGAACGATCGTTGCTGATTGAAGGAAACATCGCGCTTGTCTTCGGTACCGCTGAGATTCGATTCGCTAACCCGGGGAAGCCGGAATCAATATCCACTTTGCGCTACACAGCGACGTACGTCAATCGCCAAGGGCAGTGGCGCATGCTGGCGCTTCAAATGCAGCAGAGGGCGCCGCAGTGAGCTACTTGCGCCAAGTGCGGTTACCTCCTCGCTCAAGCGGAGCGCCAACGGCAGGCCACCAGGCCCGGTCTGGCGGTACACGGTACATTTTCGCCTGCCCGGGGCTGGCGTCCTGCCGGCGTCGCCCGCCTAGCTCGCACGTCAGGCCGCAAGGCGAGAAATGAAGACACCACGACCAGTTGTACCTCCGCGTTCCATGGAAGCTGGGATCGGTGCGCTAGGCATTGTCTCCGGCGGCTTCATAACTCTCCTCGCGGCAGTTGCGGGCGTTCTCTGGCTCTTCGGGAAGGCCCGGGCTGAACTGATTTGGGCGGGGGCTCTATTCGGTTCTCTTCTCTTGGCTCTGGGCATCTGGCTCTGGCGCCGGAGCAAGGCGAAGGATGTTCGGCCAATAGATGCCCGCATCCTCTTTGTTCTCCTGATCGTTCTTCCGCTGCTGCAAGCTGCGACGGGTTTGATCGGCATGGATACGATTTCGAGCTTCCGATCTCAGATGAAGATCGTCTTTCTGATCGTCTATGGTCCGATTGGAGCCTGGTTCTTCGTCCGATACGTTCTGCCTGAGGCGCGCCGGTAGTGGCTTGCGGCCTGATCAGTCGCTCGCGCGGACGCGTTGGGCGCGCTCGGTCCGCTTCGCGAGTCGCCAATTGTGGCGCGCCGCTCAGCTCCAGTTTCGTTGGGTGGCAAGGATGAGGACTGCCGCAATCTTCTTGTTGCTCCTGGGTGTCGTGGGGGCGACCGCAAGTCTCGCGGTCGGCCCGCAGACAGTTGGGCGTTTCGAGGGCATCTGGAAGCGGTGCTACGAACCAGGTCTCGAAGGCGTCAACGAAATTGATGCGGGCTTTCTGGTACTCATGCCCGACTCGCGCTACTACGAGCTGAGCTCCTCCTGCTGCTATGTGCCGCCGGAGCCGCAGCCGCCCTTCTGGTCTCTCGACGTCTACGCTGTCGCGAATGACATCGTGACGCTCAAGGCGAAGCGATTCGACGGGTCGGCGTACGAGATACCCATGCACTATCGCGCATCCGCCAGGGCGGTCTTCTTCGATGCTCCGCGCAGCAAGCCGGTTGAGGTCGAGGCTCTGTTGGTCGGCGACGACCTCAACTACGCCTGGTGCCGCGTGTACCCGGAATCGAAGCGCTAGTGGCCCTCTGGCTGACCAATCGCTCGAGCGCACGCGTTGGGCGCCCGCGGTCCGGCTTCGCCGGTTCGGCATGTTGCCGCGCCGCTGAGCTCCAGATCCGTCAAGCAGGGTGGCTTCGCTGTCTGATTTGAGATTGCACTTTGGAGGGCGTAGCATTTCTCGCAGGAGGTCCGACATGCGACGACTCCTTGGGATCTCACTCCTCTTTGCGGTCGTGGGTTGCGACTCCGGTTCCTCTCCGACTGCCCCCGCGCCACCTGCCGTTGCCACGCAATGGAGCGGCTCGCGCGCTGTCGTAGGGCTTCCCGAGGGCGCGGGTACTTGCCTCGGCGATCTGCTCACCTCGCGACCGCCGACACCCGTCGAGGTGAAGCTGCCGGCCTCTCCCAATGGGGCCAATACCGTCGGCGACGTGACAGCGTCGATTCCCTACTGGGACGGCTGCTCGACCATCGTCAATCAGGTCGGAAGCCAGGTGACCTGGTCGAACTTCCAGTGTTCCGCGCCGTGCTGGCTCGAGCAGTTCCAGTGCGGCAGCGCCAGAACATGGACGTACTGTCGAGGCTGGGGGGACTTCAGCGGCACCATCTCCGGCAGTCGGCTCACCGGCACGCAGATCGAAACGTTCGAAGCGATAAGCGGCGACGCCCGCTATACCGTGCGCGCCGAGATCCGGTACGACGTCGAGCGCAACTGATTCCCGTTGTCGCGGGCCAGCAGCTCGGGCGCTCCGCCCGGCTGCGGATTCTTCAGGCGGAGCTTCCAGTCATGAGCACTTCCCCAGTGAGCACTCAGTCGGCGGCGGAGCGGCGAGCGGCCGAGGCACACGTGCGTCAGCTTCTCGCCACCTTCGCGCCTGCGCATCAACGGCTCATCGGCACGCTGCGACGGTGGCTGCGCAAGCGTCTGCCGACGGCCCATGAGCTGGTGTACGAATACCGCGACTGGATCGTCATCAGCTATTCGCCGAGCGAACGTGGGTACGAGGGCGTGCTGGCGATCCGTGCCGACGCCGAAGGGGTGAAGCTGTATTTCAACGCCGGCAAGGGCTTGCCGGATCCCGAGAAGCTGCTGCGGGGGTCCGGCACTCAGGCACGCTGGATTGCCGTGGAGGGCGCCTCCACCCTCGCCCGTCCGGCGATCGAGCGCCTGGTCGACGAAGCGCTCACGCGCAACCCCGTGCCGTTTGCGGGCACCGGCCTCGGGCCGACGGTTCTCCGTTCGGCCTCGACCAAGTAGCGTCGGAGTCGCTCTCTCCGACCGATGGCAAGTGATGACCGGCCCAGGTGGGCAGTACGCGCGGAGAGATCCGGCGGACGCGCGCTGATGCTCACGGCGATCAAGCTTCTCCACACTGCGGTCTGGGCTCTTTTCGCAGCTTGCATTCTCGGCATCTTCGCTGCTGCCGGCACTGGGCGCTTCGGCCTCGCCCTCGTCTTCATCGGCGTGGTGATGCTCGAGGTCCTCGTCCTCCTGTTCAATCGGATGCGGTGCCCGCTCACCGGCGTCGCGGCGCGCTACACCTCCGCGCGCGCCGACAACTTCGATATCTACCTGCCCCTCTGGCTCGCCAGGTACAACCAACAGATCTTCGGCACGCTCTACATCCTCGGCATCCTCTACACCCTGATCGCCTGGCTGACCCAGCGCCCGGTCGTCTAGGATCTCCTTCGAGCCGCAGCTTCCGGGCTGGCGGCCTTTCAGGGAGACACCGATGCGAGCCCCGCGCAGTGAGCCCTCCCATGCCGCGGCGCCACTCCTTCCGTGGGGCAGTCGCCCGTGACGCGAGCGGTCTTGGCGCGTGCGGCGGTCGCCGGGGCGGTTGTCGTCGCTGCAGTGGCGGGCTATCTGGCGCGCGAGCGGGGGGGGCGGCCGGCGGAGGGAAGCCCGGCGGCTCAGGTCGTCTCGCCGACGCCGACAGGAGAGATACCGGCGCCGCGGGCGGCCGACGACAGCCAGGGCTTTCTCTACGGCCGGATCACCACCGTCGACGGCGCGACCTTCGAGGGCCGGCTGCGTTGGGGGGGCGGCGAGGAGGCGTTCTGGGACGACTCCTTCAACGGCATCAAGCTCGACAATCCCTGGCTCGCCCAGGTGCCGGCTTCGGAGCGACCGCTGGAGAGCGATCCGATCGAGCTCTTCGGCGTCGTCCTGGCGCGCCGCGAGAGGCCGAGCGAGGTGACGCGGCCGTTCGTCTCCCCCTTCGGCGCGATCGAGCGCATCGCAGCACGCGGCGACGAAGTGCGCGTGACGCTCAAGGGCGGCGGCGTGTTCGACCTCGACCGTTTCGAGGCCAGCGACTTCGACGACGGTCTGCGCGTCTGGGATCGGGGCGGCCCGGCGATCGATCTCGACAGCCTGCGCATCCGCCAGATCGACTTCCTCGCGACCCCGGCGCTCGGCGGTCTCGCCTGCCGGCTCTCCGGCGTCGTGCGGACGAAGCGAGGGGATTTCCGCGGCTTTGTCGCCTGGAACCGCGACGTGGCGCTCGGCTCCGACGAGCTCTCGGGGCGCAGCGGCAGCGAGCGCCTGCGACTGCGCTTCGCCGAGATCCGCGCGCTCGCTCGCGGCGAGAGGGGAGATCTCATCGTCACGCTGCGCGATGGCCGCGCGCTCGCCCTCTCCGAGAGCTCCGAGGGAGACGGCCGGCGCGGGCTGTATGTGCACGACGTTCGCTACGGTCGCGTGCTCGTCTCGTGGGAGGCCTTCGAGCGCGTCGATTTCGACGCTCCGGCCGACCCGGCCGAGTGTGCGAGCGGACCTGCCTACGACGAATTCGGTTCCCAGAGGCCGCTGCGCGGGACCGTCACCACCCGCGACGGCGCGCGCATCTCGGGGCGCCTGATCTACGACCTGGACGAAAGCTCGGGCACCGACACCCTCGACGCCGCGGCCGCGGGAGTCGAGTACGCGCTGCCGTTCGAAAGGCTGGCGGCGATCGTCTTGCCGGCAGCAACTGAAGGCGGGGAAGGCGGAGAAGGCGGGGAGGAACCCAGCGCCCGCGTGATCCTCCGCGACGGCACGGAGGTCGCGCTCTCTGCGACAGGCGACCTCGCGGCCGCGAACGCCGGACTACTCGTCTACGTCGACGGCCGCGAGTCGCCCGCGTACGTTCCCTGGGCGAACGTCGCGCGTCTCGACTTCGAGCCTCTTGCGGTCGGCCCGGGCTCGGAGGTCCCGTAGGACTTCCGAGCCGCGAGCGGCCGGACGGCGGAAGGGTTACGGTACGCGGAAGGAGTTGAGCGCCTTGGCGGCGGCGGCGATGCCGGCCTTGTCGTCGGCGGGTGCGGCGAACCAGATCTCACCGATGTGACCGTCGGCGAGCGCCAGCCACGCAGCGCGGAAGACGATCGCGGTACCGTCTTCGTCCTTGCCCTCGCCGTCCATCAGGAAGCCCTCGAGGCCGGCCTGCTTGACGTCCTTCGGATCGCCGACGGTGACGTTCTTGTAGTTCTCCTGCAGGTAGGCCACGGTGTCTTCGATCGCCCCCTGCATGGCGTCTTCGCTGCCTTCGATCGTCCGGAAGGCGAGGTAGACGCCGCTCTCGCTGTTGACGTCGACGAAGTCCCCCAGCTCCTCTCCGGGCGAGACCTCCCAGTCGCCCGGGATGTCGACCAGGAAGCTCGCGTGATCGGTCGACGGATAGCCGAGAGTGACGGCGGCGGCGGGCGCGGCGATCACCCAGCCGGCGAGCAGCAGCAACGGCAGGAGGGTCCACTTCTTGGCGGCGGTTTTCATCGGATTCTCCCCTTGGACGGCGGCAGTGATACGTTGACCAGAAACGCGAAGCATATCGGCTGCGGACGCCGAAGGAAACGTGGCGGCGAGCGGCGGAAGAGCGGAGTTCTCGTTGGCCACCTCGAAGGCGACGTTGTGGAAGAAGGGGCGCGGCAAGCTGGGAGTTCTCGATCCCTTGATCGGCTCGTGGCAGGCCGAGGCCGACACGCCGATGGGACGCGTCCGCTGCACGCGGAAGTTCTCGCGCATCCTGCACGGCAAGCGAATCCTCCTCGAGGCCCGGTGGCATCTGCCCGCAGGCGTCTACGAGGAGCATGCCGTCTACGGCCCCGACGCCTCCGGTGCGCTCGCCTTCTGGTCGTTCACCTCCGACGGCAAACAGTCGCAGGGCTCGCTCACCGACGCCTCGGACATCCATCCCGAGGCCGTCGCCTTCGAGGCCGAGATGCCCGCCGGAGTCGCCCGCATGGTCTATTGGCCAGACGGCGAAGGCGGCGTCTTCTGGGTCGTCGAGTCGAAGACCAAAAAGGGCTGGAACCGCTTCGCGCTGCATCGCTACGTCGCCGCCCCGGACCGCGAACCGTAGGCCGCGGGCGCTCCGCCGCTGCGTGGCTGTGGCCTCCTTCACTGCCGCCGTCCTGCTTCGGCGCCAAGCTACGCGTAGTCCAATGATGAAGAGACTCTTCTGGGTGGCGCTCTCCTGGGGCGCGGTGGTGGTGGGGTTCGCGAGTTCGCTCTCGGCCGACATCGGTCTCTCTCTCGCTTATGTCGACATGGGCGGGCAGCCGTACGCGCGTTTCAAGACCTTCGTCGATCAGGCGGTCGCGGGCAATCCCGGCTACGCCTTCTCGGCGACCGACGCGGCATACATGTACAAGCTCACCGGCCAGGCACAGTATGCGACGCTCGCCATCGACTGGGTCGAGGATCAGGTGACCGCGGCCGAGGGCGAGATCGCGCTCGGCAACCGGCCAGCGATCGCCGGCGACTCCTACCTCGACGTCGGCCCGATGCTGCGCGACGTAGCGCTGGTCTACGACTGGTGCTTCGCGCTGCTCACGCCGCAGCAGCGCACCCGCTGGGCAATCTATGCCGACCAGGCGGTGTGGAACGTCTGGAACTACGGCAGCGCGACCTGGGGCGGAAACCCCTTCCCCTGGTCGGGCTGGTCGGTCGACAACCCGGGCAACAACTACCACTACAGCTTCCTGCAGGCGACGATGTACTGGGCGTTCGCCGCCGACCGCCAGACCTGGATCGACTTTCTCGCCAACGTGAAGCTGCCGGCCGTGGTCGCCTACTATCAGGGGATCCCTGGCGGCGGGAGCAGGGAGGGCACCGGCTACGGCGTCGCGCTCGGCCGCCTGTTCGAGCTCTACCGGCTGTGGAAGGACTCGACGCCGACGCACGTCGATCTCGGTGCGCAGTCGACCCACCTCGCCGACACGCTCGACTACTGGATCCACGCCACCGTGCCGACGCTCGATCGCTACGCTCCGGTGGGCGACCTGTCGCGCGAGTCGTACCCTTGGCTTTACGACTACCACCGCCATCTCGTCCTCGAGGCGCGCACCCTCGCCGCTGCCGCATCGCCGGTCACCGAGCGCGCCAGCTGGTGGCTGCACCAGATCGCGGTCGACGAGATGATGAGCGGCTTCAACTTCCGCGACGATCTGCTGCCGGCCGGAACGACCCAGACCCAGCCCGCGGCGCTCTTCCACCATGCGGCCGGCACCGGTGCCCTCTTCGCGCGGCGCAGCTGGGCGACCGACGGGCTGTGGATGTCGTTCGTCGCCGGCCCTTATGTCGAGTCGCACGCCCATCAGGATCAGGGGGCCTTCAACCTCTTCCGCGACGACTGGCTGGCGGTGACCGAGAACATCTTCACCCACAGCGGCATCCAGCAGGGCACCGATGTCCACAACACCCTGCGCTTCCTCAACGGCTCGACGCCGATCCCGCAGAACGAGAGCACGTCGTCGATGACCGTGAGCGACTCTGCCGGGACGCTGCACGTGGTCGCCAACCTGACGCCAGCCTATTCGTCGTCCGGCGTGGTGACGAGCTGGCAACGCACGCTCGACCTCGACGCGTCGGGACTTACGGTGCACGACAGCTGGAGCGCGGCCGGCGGCGTCACTGCGGTCTTCCAGGTGAACACGCCGACGCTGCCGGTGGTCGCTGGCGGCGTGGTGACCGCGGGCGCGCTGCGCATCCGGCCCGTCATTCCGGTGTCGCCGACGATCGCGGTGGTGAGCTGGAACGGCATCGACCCGTCCGAGTTCTACTCGGGCTACAAGGTCGAGCTCCGTGGCGGTAGCGGTACCTACGAGGTCCGGCTCGAGGTCCTGGACGTCCTCTTCAACGACGGCTTCGAGAGCGGCAACACCTCGGCCTGGACGCCCTAGCGGCGTCTCGCGCTACTGCTGCCGCCGCCCAAACAGCGCCGGCACGAGCGTGAAGTCGGCCACGACCGCAATCAGGATGGCGATCGCCGAGAGCAGACCGAAGCGCGCCGTCGGTGCGAAGCCGGAGAGCGCGCAGACCCCGAAGCCCAGAGCGAGGATGACGCCGGTGAGCAGATAGGCCGGCGCGGTCTTCTCCATCCGGTCGGCGACCGCGGCGCGCTCGCCGAGCTCGGCGGAAAGCGTCCGGTAGTGCGCCAGGGTGTGGATCGTGTCGTCGACCACCAGGCCGAGGGTGATCGAGGCGACCATCACCGTCGCGATGTCGAGCGGCACGCCGCACCAGCCCATGCCGCCGAGGATCAGCAGCACCGGCCAGAGGTTGGGCAGCAGGGCATAGAGCGTCCCCTTCACCTCGCGCAGCAGGACGTAGAAGGTGACCGCCAGCACCGGCAGGGTGAGCAGCAGCGACCAGGCCAGAGTCGAGATCAGGTAACGCTGCATGGCGAGCAGCAGCGGATACTGCCCGCTCACCTCGATCGTCGCCCCGGGGAGCGCAGCGCGAGCGAGCGAGAGCGCCGTGTCGGCCAGCGGATCGACGGTCTCGAAGCCGGCGGTCGGCACGAACAGGGAGATGCGCGTGCGGCGGCCGTCGGCGGCAAGTAGCCGGGCGAGCTCGCGGCCGCCCGTCTCGTCGGCGAAGACCAGCGGCGCCAGGCGGGCACGCAGCTCCGCCGCCGGGAAGACCTGGCCGAGCGGCGAGCGCGCGCCAAGGTCGTCGAGGAGGTCCGCCGCCGTCACCGCCGAGATCAGGCCGGGGATCTGTCGCAGCTCGATGGCGAGCCCGGCGAGCTCGGCGAGGCGCCGCTCGCCGCGGAAACCGTCGCCGGACGAAGTCTCTCCCTCGATCGCCAGCAGCTCGACCGTCGACAGGCCGATCCCGGCGCGTTCGACCGCCTCGATACGCTCGCGCACCGGATGCCCGGGGGCGAGATAGTGCAACGCGTTGCTGGCGACGGTCAGGCGCGCGAGGCCGATGGCAGCGACGACGGCGAGCCCGGCGTAGGTCGCGAGAACGACGCCACGATGATCGGCGGCGAGCTCGGTCACCCTTCTCCCGAGCCGCTGCATGCGCAGCTCGAAGCCGCGCTCGGGGAGGGCTGCGCGGCGGCCCATGGTGCGCGACAGCAGGCAGGGCAAGAGGGTGAACGCCGCGAGGCCGGCGAAAGCGAGACCGAGTCCGGCCCACAGGCCGAGGGTGCGGATCGGCGCGACCGGTGTGGCAGCGAGCGAAGCGAAGCCGGCGAGCGTCGAGATCGTCGTCCAGAAGAGCGCCCGCCCCTTGTCGCGGTAGGTCGCGAGCGTCGCCGGGCCGGCCTCGAGGCCGTCCGCTTCGATGTCGCGACAGCGCAGCATGAGATGCACGGCGGAGGCGAGGGTGATGACGAAGAGGATCGGCGGCAGGATGGCGACCACGAGGTTGAAACGGACGCCGGCGTAGCCCATCGCACCGAGCACCACGATCTCGACCACCGCGACGAAGGCGAGCGGCACGGCGACCGCGCCGGCTTCGCGGAAGGTGAGCGCCAGCAGCAGCGCCGCGAGCGCCAGCAGGAGCGGGAAGTAGAAGCTGGCGATCTCGTGCGCCGACTCGTCGAGGGCGCGTTCGAGCGTCGCCGGGCCGACCACCTCGGCGGTGACCCCGGCAGGGGCGTCGGCGCACAGGTCTTCGAGCGCCGCAACCGTCCGCGCGCGCGCGCCGGCCCCGCCGCTGTCGAGCTCGACGAGCACGGAGACCGCACTGCCGGCGGCGTCGACGAACCCGGCGGCGCGGTCGAGCGGGTTGGCGAGCAGCCGCGCGCGGAACGCCGCCGGCGCGGCGGGGGCGCCGCGGGGATCGAGGTCGAGCTCGCCACGGTGATGGGCGAGCGGACCGCTCACGCTGCGAACGCCGGCGAGGCCGCTCGCCTCCTGTTCGACTCGGGCGAGGAAGGCGAGACCATCGCCGTCGAACAGTCGTTCGCCGGAGAGCACCAGCCGTGCGCCGTAGCCCGGGCCGAAGAGCGCGACGAGGTCGGCGTAGCGCGCGACATCGGGAGAGCCGGCGAGGAAGAAGGCCTCCGGCGAGTTGTCGCTCTCGAGTCGGGTGACGCCCGGAAGGAAGGCGACGACCAGCAGGGCGAAGAGCGCCTCGACCGTCCGGCGGCGACGCAAGACCGCGCTGACCAGAGCGGTCATCCCCAGACCGCCCTTGCTGGGGCGGTCATTCAAACACCGCTCTTGCTGGGGCGGTCATCCGGCAACCGTCGCCGGCCAGGCGAGCCGCGAACAGAGACGCAGCGTGCGCCCGA
>Ga0073904_10003874_pt1 | contig 11231 bp, 11 predicted proteins | sample KloWWTrecipitate_FD_66668 | JGI IMG/M metagenome (GOLD analysis project Ga0073904, IMG submission 66668) | Active sludge microbial communities from Klosterneuburg, Austria, studying microevolution and ecology of nitrifiers - Klosterneuburg... | ecosystem: Engineered > WWTP > Aerobic digester >... | reverse complement strand
GGCCGCAACAACCAGTTGCTGCGCATCGCGCTGGCGTCGTTGCGCGCGTCTGTGGCTGCCGCAGTCGCGAAGTACGGCTCAGATCGGGTCGCGGTGGTGCTGGGATCGAGCACGTCCGGTGTTGGTGAAAGTGAGGCTGCGCATCGGCATTTTCTCGCCACCGGCACGTGGCCGGAGACCTTCCACTACCGGCAGCAGGAGATGGGCACGCCGGCATTGTTCGTGGCCGCGGAGCTCGGCTTGCGTGGCCCGGCGCACGTGATTTCCACCGCCTGTTCGTCCAGCGCCAAGGCGATGGCCTCCGCCGCGCGGCTGTTGAAGGCGGGCATGGCCGATGCCGTGGTCACCGGCGGTGCGGATTCGCTGTGTCGCTTCACGGTGGCCGGCTTCGGCGCGCTCGGCTCGGTGTCGCAGCAGCGCTGCAATCCGTTCTCGCTGAATCGCAATGGCATCAACATCGGCGAGGGCGCCGCCTTGTTCCTGATGACCCGCAAGCCCGGCCCGGTGCACCTGGCCGGCTGGGGCGAAACCGCCGACGCCCACCACATGTCTGCGCCGGATCCCGAGGGCAAGGGCGCCGAGCGCGCGATCCGCGAAGCGCTTGCGCGCGCCGGTATCGACGGCTCCGACATCGGCTACGTGAACCTGCACGGCACTGCCACGCTGCAAAACGACGCGATGGAAGCGGGCGCCGTGCAGCGCACGCTGGGCATCGACGTGCCGTGCAGCTCCACCAAGCCGTTGACCGGCCATGCGCTGGGCGCGGCCGGCGCGATCGAAGCCGCGTTGTGCTGGATCGCACTCGCACGCAATCCCGATCACCGCCTGCCGCCGCATTGGTGGGATGGCGTGATCGATCCCGCGTTGGCGCCGATCCATCTCGTTCGTCCAGGTGAGCGCGCCGACACGCCGTTGCGATATGCATTGAGCCAGTCGTTCGCCTTTGGCGGCAGCAATGCCGCACTGATCCTGGGTGCCGCCTGATGGAGCCGCATGACGCCGCGGTCGAACGCCTGGTTCCGCATCGCGGCGGCATGCTCTGGATCCACCGCGTCCTGCATTGCGATGCCGACGGCGTGGTCGCCGAGGCCACCGTGCATGCGCATCACCTGCTGGCCGATGAGTCCGATCCCGGACTGCCCGCGTGGCTGGGCATCGAATACATGGCGCAGGGCATCGCCGCCTGGGCCGGTGGTCGCGCCTTGTCGCGCGGCGAACCGGTCAAGCCCGGTTTCCTGCTTGGCACCCGTCGTTACCATTGCCACCAGCCGTGGCTGCCGTTCGGGCTGCGCCTGCGCATCGAGTGCCACCGCGAGCTGATGGGCGACAATGGCCTCGGGATGTTCGCCTGCAGCCTGCTGGACGGCGAGCGCGAAATCGCCAGTGCCAATGTTGCCGTGTTCGAACCGCCCGATCCCGACCTCTATCTCAACGACCCTCGCTCATGACCGATCGCTGCATCCTCGTCACTGGCGCCAGCCGCGGCATCGGCCGCGCGATCGCGCTGCGGCTCGCCCGTGATGGCTTCGACATCGCCGTGCATTGCCGTAGCCGCCGCGACCTCGCCGACGCGGTCGTCGCCGAGATCGAAGCGCTGGGCCGCAATGCCCGCGTGCTCGAATTCGACGTCGCCGACCGCGCCGGTTGCGCGACCGCCATCGACGCCGACATCAACGCGCATGGCGCGTATCACGGCGTGGTCTGCAATGCCGGCATCGCCCGTGACAACGCGTTCCCGGCGATGACTGGCGAAGAGTGGGACAGCGTCATCCACACCAATCTCGACGGTTTCTACAACGTGCTGCAACCCTGCGTGATGCCGATGGTGCGGCGGCGCAAGCCCGGGCGCATCGTGACCCTGTCGTCGGTGTCCGGCATCGCCGGCAATCGCGGGCAGACCAATTACAGCGCGTCGAAGGCGGGCATCATCGGCGCGACCAAGGCGCTGGCGCTGGAACTGGCGAAGCGCGAAATCACCGTGAACTGCGTCGCGCCCGGCCTGATCGAAACCGAAATGCTGCCGGCCGAAGTGGTCGACGAAGCGATGAAGATGATCCCGCTGCGCCGTGTCGGCAAACCCGAAGACGTCGCTGCCGCCGTCGCCTACCTGATGTCCGACGATGCGTCCTATGTCACCCGCCAGGTACTCTCGGTCAACGGAGGCATGCTGTGAGCCGCCCGATGACCGAGCGCCGCGTGGTCGTCACCGGTCGCGGCGTGCTCGGCCCGCTGGGGCACGATTGGCCATCGGTGCTTGCATGGTTGCGCACCGGCCGCAACGCGGTGCGCCACTTTCCCGAATGGGCCGAATACAAGGGGCTCAATTCGCGGCTCGGCGTGCCCGCGCAACCGTTCGAGCTGCCCGAGCACTACACCCGCAAGGCCACACGTTCGATGGGTCGCGTCGCGCTGCTCGCGACACGTGCCAGTGAACTGGCGTTGGCCGATGCCGGGCTGCTCGGCGACCCGTTGCTGAAGAGCGGCAGGGTCGGCATTTCGTATGGATCATCGGCCGGCACGCCGTCGTCGATGAGCGACTTCGGCCGCATGCTCGCCGAGTTCAACACCCAGTACATCAACGCGACCACTTATATCCGGATGATGGCGCACACCGCGCCGGTGAACATGGGCGTGTTCTTTGGCATCACCGGCCGCATCGTCACCACGTCGAGCGCTTGCACCTCGGGCAGCCAGGGCATCGGCTATGCCTACGAAGCGATCCGCGCCGGCAAGCAGGTGGCGATGCTCGCGGGCGGCTCGGAAGAACTCGACGTCACTGCGACCACCGTGTTCGACACCCTGTTCGCGACCAGCAGCGACAACGATGCACCGGAGACCACGCCTCGCCCGTTCGATGCCTCGCGCAACGGTCTGGTGATTGGCGAGGGCGGCTGCACGCTGGTGCTGGAAGACCTGGAGCACGCACTCGCACGCGGCGCGACCATCCATGCGGAGATTGTCGGCTACGGCACCAACAGCGATGGCCAGCACGTCACCCAACCGAACGCCGTGACCATGGCGCAGGCGATGCGGCTGGCACTCGATGACGCCGGCTTGTCGCCGGACGCGATCGCCTACGTCAACGCGCATGGCACCGCCACCGAACACGGCGACATCGCCGAAACCACCGCCACCCACGCGGTGTTCGGCGAGCGCATGCCGATCAGTTCGCTGAAGAGTTTCACCGGCCACACCCTCGGTGCCTGCGGCGCGATGGAAGCCTGGGTGACCCTGGAAATGCTGCGCGGGGGCTGGTTCCATCCCACCGCCAACCTGCGCAACGTCGATCCGCGCTGTGGCCGCCTCGATTACATTCTGCCGACGGAGCAGGGTGGCGGCCGCCTGATCGACGGCGAGTACGCGATGAGCAACAATTTCGCCTTCGGCGGCATCAACACCTCGCTGGTGTTGCGCCGCTGGTCCTGACCCACAAAGAGGAATCCATCCATGCGCCTACTGACCCTTGCCCTCGCCACGTTGCTGACGCTGACCGTTGCCCCCGCCGCCGATGCCCGCGATACCCGCCAGCAGTTCGACATCGCCACCGCGATCGCCGCCGGCAAGGCCGATGGCACCCTGGACGGTTCGGTGCAGTTCCACTTCAAGGGCGCACGCGCGCCGGCAGGGGCCACACGGCTTGGTCCCGCCCGGACCAACAAGAAGACCAATGCCTTCGGCAAGAGCGACGACACGGCCTGCCAATGGGTGTTCCTGGGCGCGCTCAAGGCCCTGCAGGAAGCCGCCAAGTCGCGCGGTGCCAATGCGGTGATCGATATCGAAAGCAACTACAAGAGCCAGGTATTCAGCAGCGCGACGCAGTACGAATGCGGTGCGGGCGGACTGATGGCCGGCGTGGCATTGAAGGGCGTGTACGCCAAGGTCAAGTAAGCCGATTGCTGCCCACACGAAGGCCACCGACGCCAGGAGTCTGACCCGATGAAGATCGTATTCCCTTTGGTGCTTGCGCTTGTCCTCGGCTTGTCGGCGCCACTCGTCATGGCCCGCAGCGCCGTCGTCCAGACACCTCAGACAATCGCGCTGAATGGGAGTGACGGCGTGCCGCTGGACGAGGCGAGGATGCGTGCAGTGATCGTGACTGGCGCGGCCCGGAAAGGCTGGTCCGTGCAACAGGAGACTCCCGGGCGCATCGAGTTGCGGGTGGATGTCCGCGGCAAGCACGTGGTGGTGGTGGCCGCGGTGTACTCGGCGGGGAAGGTGCGTTTCGACTATGTCGACAGCACGAACATGAACTACCGGATGCGGGCAAGCGGCACCTGGGCGATCCACCCGAAATACATGACCTGGCGAAGCATGCTCGAACAAAGCGTGCTGGATACCGCGACCGGGTCCTGACGCATGTCGGCGCCATCGGTTGCGCGCATGGTGCTGGCGCGATTGGACAACATCGCGAACGAGGACGGCAGCGGCTGGCTGACCGAACGCGAGGCGGAACGGCTGGCGACGATGACCGCGCCCGCGCGTCGACGCAGCTTCCTCGCGGGTCACTGGCAAGCGAGGGTGGTCGCGGCGGACTGGCTGCAGGTGGACATGCGTCGCATTGCACTGCATCGCCACGAAGATGGCCGCCCACAGCTGCTGGTGGATGGTGTGCCATCGGCCTTGTCGCTGTCGCTCAGCCATAGCGGCGACTGGCTGGCGATCGCATTGGCGACGGTACCAGTGGGCATCGACGTGGAACTGCCGCGCCGCGCGCGCGATCTCGACGCGCTCGCGCGCTTCACGTTTTCGCCGGAGGAAGTCGAGCGCCTGCGCGGCGTGCCGGATGCGGAGCGCATGCAGGCGTTCCACGTGGTCTGGACGCTGAAAGAAGCGCGTGGCAAGCGGCATGGCGAAGGCATGGTGCCTGGCCGTGCGCGCCTGGTCACAGCGTCGCCCAGCGATGCGAACGATGCCGATGCGATGAGTTGGCCGTTGGCTGATGGCGCGCTGGCCATCGCCATCGATCCGGGCAGCGAGCTCGTGCTGCAAGGCATGGAATCGCTTGGCAACCCCGCGCATTGGCGATACCACGCCGCCGGCTAGAACCAGAAGCGCACACCCGCCACCCAGCGTGTTTCGTGTGCGTTGTCTCCGGCGGCACGCACGAAGTCTGCGGTCTTGCCGAAGCGATACGCACGTTCGATGCCGATGTACGGCGCGAACTCGCGACGGAATTCGTAGCGCAGGCGCAGTCCGGCGTCGACTTCGCCCAGCCCTGATCCGATCCCGCGTGCCGCATCGTTGCGGCCATGTGCAGTCGCTTCGATGCGTGGCTGCAGGATCAATTTGTTGGTGAGCAGCAGTTCGTATTCGACTTCCGCCTGCAGCATCGATTGCCCACCCGCGCCGAGATAGGCGGTGGCCTGCACTTCGAATTTGTAGGGCGCCAGGCCTTGCACGCCGAGCGCGAGCCAGTCCTGCCCGTCTTCGCCCGTGTCATGCCGCACACCGGCCAGCACATCCCACCACGCATTCACCGGCTTGGCCCATAGCGCTTCGAGGTCGGCCTCGGTGCCGTGTCCCGGTTCGTGCTCGCCTTCGCTGCGCAACCACAAACGGCCTCGATCATGGCCGAACCACGCGCGGCCTTCCCACGCGAACGCATCCCCTTGCTGCCATTCCAGCCGATCCACGCTCAGCATCCACACGAATGGATCGTCGTCCATGTGCCCGGACATGTCGTGGCCGCGCAGGTCGGGGAAGGCCGCGGCGCGGTCGGCATCGGTGAGGGCAGTGGGGCTATAGTCGCTTGCTGCGTCATCGTCCGCCGTCGTGGTCGGCGACGATGGCAGCATCGCGTGTTGCTGGTGCTGCGAGTGATCCTGCGCGAACGCCGCCTGCATGCACAGCAACAGGACGGTGGCGAAGACAACGCGCATCATTCCTCCACCCGCACTTCGCGCATCATTCCGGCTTCCATGTGCATCAGCATGTGGCAATGGAAGGCCCAGCGGCCGAGCGCATCGGCGGTGACCCGGAAGCTGCGCCTCGTGCCCGGCGGAATGCTGATGGTGTGCTTGCGCACCAGGAAGCTGCCGCCTGCATCCTCCAGATCGCTCCACAGCCCATGCAGGTGCACCGGGTGTTCCATCATCGTGTCGTTGACCAGGGTGAAGCGCACGCGTTCGCCGTACTTGAGCCGCACCGGTTCGGCCTCCGAGAACTTGATCCCGTCGAAGCCCCAGACGAAGCGTTCCATGTGGCCGGTCAGGTGCAGCTCGATCTCGCGCGAGGGCTCGCGATCGTCATCGGGCATCCTCAGGCTGTGCAGGTCCGCGTAACGCAGCACGCGGCGGCCGTTGTCGCGCAGGCCGATACCCGGATCGTCCAGCCGCGGCGTCGGCGACATCGTCTGCATGTCGACGAAGGGATTGCCGGTCTCGCTGGGCGGATGCGCCTGCATCGATGTCGACATCGACATTTTCGAGTGATCCATGTTCGCGCCGCAGCTCATTTCTGCAGTCGACATCGCATGGCTGCCGTGGCCCATATCGTCCATGGTCAGCAACGCGCGCTTGTCGAGGGCGGGGGAGGGCGCGCGCATGCCCATGCGCGGGGCGAGGGTGATGCGCGCATGGCCACTGCGATCCATCGCCTGCGCGAACACCACATAGGCCTCGTCGCGCTCGGGTTGCACGATCACGTCGAAGGTCTCCGCCGGCGCGATGCGGAATTCGTCGGCATCGACAGGCTGGAGGTTCTGGCCGTCGGCGGCAACGACTGTGAGCTTCAGGCCGGGGATGCGCACGTCGAAGAAGGTCATCGCCGCGCCATTGACGAAGCGCAGGCGCACGCGCTCGCCGGGCGTGAACAGGCCGGTCCAGTCATCGTCGGCGCGGCGGCCGTTGGCGAGGTAGGTATAGGTATTGCCGTTGACGTCGGCGAGGTCGGTCGGGCTCATGCGCATCGCGCCCCAGGCCTTGCGATCGGCGACTGCAGTTGCGAGTCCATCTTCGCGTGCATCACGCAGGAGATCGCCGACGGTGCGCTTGTAGAGGTTGTCGTAGTCGCTGCGCTTCTTCAGCCGCGCGAACAGCCGATGCGGATCCATGTCGGTCCAGTCCGACAGCATCACCACGTAGTCGCGATCGAATGCGTAGGGCTCGGGCTCGAGCGGATCGATGATCAGCGCGCCGTAAACGCCGGCCTGTTCCTGCAAGCTGGAATGGCTGTGGTACCAGTAAGTGCCGGACTGCCGCAGCTTGAAGCGATACAGATAGTCGCCGCCGGGTTCGATGCCGTGGAAGCTCAGGCCGGGTACGCCATCCATGTTTGCCGGCAGCAGGATGCCGTGCCAATGGATCGCGCTGGTTTCGGTGAGCGTGTTGCGCACGCGCAGCGTCACCTCGTCGCCCTCGCGCCAGCGCAGGATCGGGCCGGGCAGGGAACCGTTGACGGTGATCGCTGACGCCGCGCGCCCGGTGATGTTGACTGGCGTGCGGCCGATACTCAGCTCGAAGTCCTTGCCCGCGAGTACGCCTGCCTGGTTCGGCGTGGCCAGGGCCCACACCGGTTCGCGCCACAGGCCCAGGCCAGCCGCTGCGCCGCCCAGTGCGAAGCCACGCAGCAGCTTGCGTCGGGTGATGCCCTGGTCGTCTTGGTTCGGTGCGTCTTGCATCGGGCTCAATCGCTCGCCGGATCGGGATCGAACGCGGCGAGCGTGTCGATGATCGGACAGCCGTCCAGCGAGCCGTGACCGGAACATTGGCCGACCAAGGTGGCCAGCGTCGCGCGCATGGCGTCCAGCTCGCGCATCCTGCGTTCGATGTCCGCCAGCCGATGCTGGGCGAGGGCGCGTACCTCGCCGCGGTCGGCATCCGGACTACCGCTGAGGCGCAGCAAGTCCTGGATTTCCTGCAGGCTGAAGCCCAGATCCTTGGCGCGGCGGATGAAGCGCAGCCGCGAAATATCCGCTTGCCCATATTGCCGGTAGCCTGATGCACGCCGTTCGGGCGGTGGCAGCAAGCCCTGGCGCTCGTAATAGCGGACGGTGTCGATGGCGACACCGGCCTGCGTAGAGAGTTGTCCGATCTGCATGGGAAAGCGCCCGACGCGTGGTGTGCCCGAAGTATGGAGTCTGGAGTCGAGTCCAGAGTCAAATCTCCGGATGTCGAGCCGCTGACGCCCCGATGCGGCGTTCTCCGACGGCTTTGGCGACTGGCGAGGCGCACGGTGACGGCATCCCGTTCGTTTGGAGCCGACCATGAAACGACTGCTGTTGTTGCTGTGCCTGTGCCCGGGCTTGGCGTCTGCCGGAACCCTGTATCGATGCGTCAGCGCCAATGGCCAGATCAGCTATCTGGCAACGCCGTGTGCAGCCGGACAGCGCATGGATCGCAGTATCGAGTTCACGCCGGTGCCAGACTCGCCGGTGATGGCGTCCACCGGACGCAAGCGTTCAGCGTCGGCCAGTGGGCGTGCGATGTCGAGGTCGCGTCGTAGTGGCGGCTCGGCGTCACGATCCGCGGTGGATCCATGCCACCAAGCCAGGGCGAAGCGGGAGCAGGCATTGGAGCGGTTGGGCCTCAAGCGGACCTACGCGGACCTGAGTCGGCTGGATGAGCCGGTGAGAAAGGCCTGTCGCGGGTTCTGACCATCTTGTGTTTTACATAATAGGCATTATGCGAAGTGCAACGAATCACGATGCGCGTTGGAGATCCTGACCCGGGAGCCTCATACCGGCACTCCGAGGCCAAGCTGTTTACCTCGACCCGGTCGTTCACTCGGAGGTCTCGGCTTCAGTCACAGACCCAAAGTTTTGGGTGATCTCAACTGTCCACTTCTCGCCGCGCTCGAATAAGGGCCATTGCAGATGGTCCGGCAGCCATCCGCGAATTGTTAGCACGATCGTTTCAGCGGCTCGCAGGAGATCAGCCGCGTCTTTGACGTTGATTTGTCTACCCTCAACAGCGGCAACACCTTCATGAACGAACTTATTTCTTGCATTCCTGAGATGCAAAAACTTCCGCCACAAATCCGTCTCAGACTTCAAGGAATGACCGCACCCGATTTCAAGTAGCGCCGAGTACTGCTCATCAACAGTGGGCTGCATGTGTAATGGCTGACGGTCGTTGATAAACGACCACAAATTTCCAGGAATCCCCGCGTGCACCTGAAGGTTCTTGAGAATATGCGCGATGAAAACTTCAAGGCTGGCACAGGCAAGCACCACTGCAGTTCCTATATGAGGCAGTGCCCCATGCGCGTCAGTGAGGAGTGTCCTCCATTCGGGCGCGGCGAAATCAGGTGGTAACGATTGCACGCCGTCCCATACAAAGGGATCACACCATATCCAACTGTATCTGACAGTAATTCCACCACGAGACATGATTTTCCCTGGCTCTTCGGCCAAGTCGCTGCCATCGTCGTTTAGGTAGGTGAGGTTCCAAGAGTAGTTCTTGAAATCAGGAATCTTTACTTGAGAAGACTTGACGACGTACTTGAGTCGTTCCAGAAAGGCCTTCACGACACCCTCAATTACCTCTTCAGCTGGATCACACGGTGCGTCCGCGGATCGTTCAAAACTGTCTTTCAGAAAATTGATCGTGAGTACGTCGGTGTAGATTCCTTCGGCGCCATTCAAACGAATGCTATGAGACGACACTTGTGCTTGAAGATCTTCACTTACCTTCGGCAATTCAATTTGGAACTTCAGCCCATCATTTTCATAGCCCCAAAGATCAAACTGCGCATCCTTAGGAAGTACCAATCTAAAGGGCAGTTGCACATAAAGGCGCGCGATCATCTCTTTCTCCGGCTCAATACTTGAACTAGTTGAGGGCGCAACGATTGGCTTGTCGTCACCTGCCTTTTGATTCCGGGGCATCTCGGCAACGGTAGTACCTCCGATCTTCGTCCACTGCCTGTTCCCAGCCCCCGCGAATTCGGAGCATAACCAGGCCGTCAATACACGAAATACGAAGGCGCTTTGATTCCGGAGAGCCGTGAGCAGGCACAGACAAAACGCGCCTGGATGGCTGTGGCCGGCCATAGATTTTCGCGATCTGTTGCTTGCTCTGCGCGTCGATCTGGCGACAGTGATCGCGGAAGACGTACGCGTAGGGATTGAGCTCTTGACCTGAAACGATGGTCTCGCAGGCATTCGGTCGCCTGTTATCGACTGACACTGGGCGTTGGGCCTGCGCACCGAAAACGCCAAGCAGCAGTGCGGCAAACATGATCCATCGCATTTGAGTTCCCCCTGCCCCGCATCCTAGCAACTCATAGGAGGGGTGGAGATACGTCAATCCTTCACACGCCCACGCGTGTCTGTCGTGCGGTCACTGCAACCCCACATCCGCCACATAAAACGTCGGCAAGGTCTCGCCTGTCGGATTCTGTATCCACAGCCCGGACACGGTCGTTTCATTCGCGCCGAGCGTCTCCAGCGGCACTTCGACCTTGGTCCATCCGGTATTGCCGATCTTGACCACCTTGCCGGCGCCGATCGGCTTGCCGTCGGGGGCAAGCAGGAACACTTTCACTTCGGCATCAGTCGCCTTGCTTTGCACGAGTAGGTTCAACGTGCGGTAGCCGGTGGTGCTGAAAGGCTCGTGGTGCAGATAGAGCGACGCATAGGGTTCGGCATCCACCGCGATCGGCTTGCGTGCGGCACCTTCGGCGCCGACCGAGAGCCGCGTCTTCGCCCAGCTCCAGTTCTGCCAGCCAGGCGCCAGAGCATTGGCGTAGATCGGCATCGGCTTGCATCCTGCGCGATGGCGGTGCCCCACCCCATCGCCATCACCAGCGCCGCGATCGCGACGCGCCAGCGATTCAAGTGATTCGTGTGCATGCGTCCTCCTGCGTGCGGTGGTTGCGAGTTGGCGTTACCAGAACAAGGCGTACAGCGCGGCCAGGATCGCGAGCACTGCGATGCCGCCGATGTTGAATACCGTGCCGGTGGTGTAGTCGACGGTGCGGGTGTCGATGATGTCCTTCTCCGGCGCGTGCCGCGTCAGCAGCGACACCACGACGGCCAGCGCCAACGCGAGCAGGAACACCAGGCCGACGCGGTCGATGAAGGGCAGCTCCGGCCACGCCAGCTTCAGCACGATCGACAGCACGAACGAACCGATCGCGGCCGCGAGTGCACCGGCTTCGTTGGCGCGCTTCCAGAACAGGCCCAGCACGAAGATCACCACGATGCCCGGGGTGAAGAAGCCGGTGTATTCCTGGATGTACTGGAAGGCCTGGTCGAAGCTGCCGAGCAGCGGCTTGGCGGCGAGGATGCC
>Ga0073904_10003873_pt1 | contig 11234 bp, 13 predicted proteins | sample KloWWTrecipitate_FD_66668 | JGI IMG/M metagenome (GOLD analysis project Ga0073904, IMG submission 66668) | Active sludge microbial communities from Klosterneuburg, Austria, studying microevolution and ecology of nitrifiers - Klosterneuburg... | ecosystem: Engineered > WWTP > Aerobic digester >... | reverse complement strand
CGAAGTCATGGCGGTCACAGGTCGAGGACGAGGTCGCTGGCGGCGCGGTTCACGCACAGCCGCAGCGCGGTCACCGGCTCGTGTTCGAGCGCGCCGGTCTGCAGGTGGCGGGTGCTGCCCGAGCGCTTGCCGCAGGCGCAGGTATTGCAGATTCCCATCCGGCAACCGTGCACCGGCGACAGGCCTGCCGCTTCCAGCGCTTCCAGCAGTGAACTGCCACGCGGCAGGGTCAGCACGCGCTGGCTTGTGGCCAACGTGACCTGCACGTTGCCGCTGGTGTCGCTGTCGTCGGCGATGCGTGGTGGGGTGAACGCTTCGCTGTCGAAGGCCAACGCCTGCGGTGCCGCGAGTGCGCGTGCTGCATCAACGAAGTCGCTCGGGCCGCACGCAAGCACTCGTCGCTGGACGAGGTCGGGCACATGCAACGCGAGCTGCGCGGCATCGATGCGGCCCTCGCTTTCATCACTCGCCGATGCCGCATCGCCGGTCAGCAGGAAATGGACGTTGAAGTCGGCGTGTTCGCGCGCGATCCCGCGCAGTTCATCGACGAAGCACAGTTCGTCACGATGTCGCGCCCAGACCAGCAAGGTCAGCGGCACCGGCATGCCGCCTGCGGCCAGCGCGCGGGTCATCGCCATCAAGGGCGTGATGCCGCTGCCTGCCGCCAGGAACAGCAACGGTGTGTCGGGCTGCGCCGGCAGGGTCATCTCGCCAAAGGCCGGGCCGATGTCGAGCCATGCGCCGACGGGAATGCCATCGCACAGGAATCCGCTGAGCTTGCCGCCGCCCACCCGCTTCACGGTGATCGCGATGCGGCCGTCAGCGCGCGGAATCCCTGTCGGGCTGTAGCTGCGGCGGACGCGGCGGCCGTCGATCTCGGCGCCGATGCTGACGTGCTGGCCGGGCTGGAACCCGCCCCAGCCGCGGCCGGGCTGCAACACCAAAGTGACCGCATCGGCGGATTCCCGGCGGCGTTCCAGCACGCGGGCGCGGCCTGCGTCCATGCCCGGCGCCAGTCGGCCGGCCCAGAACGCCAGCGCTTGCGGCGGCGCCATCACCTCGGCGACACCCTGCACAAGGCGACGCGCAAGACGGCGGGCGGGACGGGGGCGGGCGGTCAGTGCTGTGCTCATGGCGGGCAATATACACGTGCACGCACATATGTCTATACAGTTGTGCATTCACGAATGCCGATATGATCCGGCACTGCCTTCCGCGACGCCTGCCTTGACCGAAGCCGCCATCCCCGACGCCAGCGCCGACAGCGGACACGTGGGCCGCAAGGCCGCGATTTCCCGCGAGGACCTGCTGGCCGCGGCGCTGCGCCTGGTCGGCCCGCATCGCAGCGTGTCCAGCCTCAGCCTGCGCGAAGTCGCGCGCGAGGCCGGCATCGCCCCCAACAGCTTCTATCGGCAGTTCCGCGACATCGATGAACTGGCGGTCGCGCTGATCGACCTGGCCGGGCAATCGCTACGACGGATCGTCGGTGCCGCGCGGCATCGCGCCGCCAGCGGGCGTAGCCTCATACATGGCTCGGTCGAAGCGTTCATGGAACAACTGCGCGCCGACGACCGCCTGCTGCACGTGCTGCTGCGCGAAGGCACGGTCGGCTCGGATGCGTTCAAGAGCGCGGTCGACCGCGAACTCGGTTTCTTCGAGGAAGAATTGCGGATTGACCTGATCCGCTTCGCCAAGATCGACGGCGTGACCCTGCACGAACCGGCGCTGGCGGCGAAGGCGATCACCCGGCTGGCCTTCGCGATGGGTGCCGCCGCGCTGGATCGACCCGCCGAACGCGACGGCGAAGTGGTCGAGCAACTGTCGCAGATGGTGCGGATGATCCTGGTCGGCGCGCGCGCGCTGGATCGTCACTGAGCCGCGCCGGAAGGGAATCAGGTTCGCCTGATTCCCTCCTCCGCAGTTGCGATCGATCAGAACGAGTTGTCGCCGTCGAGCACGCGACCCAACCCGCCCAGCACCGAGCCTTCGCCACGCGCGCCGCCGTTCTTCGGCGCGGCCGCGAGCATGCGGCCGGCCAGGCGCGAGAACGGCAGCGACTGCAGCCACACCTTGCCGGGACCGGTCAGCGTGGCCAGGAACACGCCTTCGCCGCCGAAGAACATGCTCTTCAGGCCAGCCACGCGCTGCACGTCCATGTTCACCGTGGCGTGGTAGCCGACCACGCAGCCGGTGTCGACATCGATGCGTTCACCGGCGGCGAGATCGCGCTCCACAACACAGCCACCGGCATGGATGAACACCCAGCCGTCGCCTTCCAGCTTCTGCATGATGAAACCCTCGCCGCCGAACAGGCCGGTCAGGATCTTGCGCTGCAGGTGGATGCCGACCTGCACGCCGCGCGCGCCGGCCAGGAAGCTGTCTTTCTGGCAGATGACCTGCCCGCCATGTTCGTCCAGCTTCATCGCCATCACCGTGCCCGGATACGGCGCGGCGAACGCGACCTTGGCCTTGCCGCTGCCGGTCTGCGTGTACATCGTGGTGAACAGGCTCTCGCCGGTGATGACGCGCTTGCCGGCGGACAGCAGCTTGTCCATGAAACCGCCGCTCTGGCCGCTGGCCGAGCCATCGCCGAACACGGTGTCCATCTGCACCGACGAATCCTTGAACATCAGCGAGCCCGCTTCGGCGATGGCGGATTCGCCCGGATCCAGTTCGATCTCGACGAACTGCATTTCCTGGCCGTGGATGCGGAAGTCGATCTCGTCGGCGCGGCCCTTGCCGCCATTGCGCGGCGGCGGCGGCGGTGCGGACGCCGGATCGCCCGGCACGCCATCGACCAGCTCGGCGATGTTGCGCACCGGCAGCCAGTCGCCCATGCCGTCCTTCCACGCGAGCAACGCCGGGTTGCGCGCGGCTTCGGCACGCGCCGCTTCCACATCCATCGGGCCAAGGCGGTTGTTGCTGGCGGTGTCGTGCAGGTACCACTGGCTCATCGCGAACTCCGGTGCAGGGGGAATGGTGCGGAGTCTAAGCCGCACGCGATGACCAGCAAGGTGCCGTAAGTCGCGCTTGATCCGCGCTTTAATGACCACACTGCTTCACTGGATCGATGCCGAGACGATGCGCCTTGCCCGCTTCCTGCTGATGCCCGCGCTCGCCTGCCTTGCCGGCTGTGCGCTGCATGCCGACGCCACCCGCGATGCACCCCTCGGCGCGCCACCACCGATGCTGCTCGGCGACTTCGTCGACGATTACGGCATCGGCCATCGCATCGGCACGAATGAATGGCTGCAGCGTCCAGACACGCGCTATCGCGTTGTCGCCTGGCATGCCGATGCGCAGTACCTGGTCGCGCGCAACGATGCCGGCAATCGTGCCGATCCCGGCAAGTGGACGCGCATCGACTGGATCGCGTTGCCGGGCATGCCGCCGTGGGAGTGGGCGTTCTGCCTGAGCGCGTGGGATGCACCGACCCAAGCCGATGCGGAACGCGCCGACATCGCCCGCCGCGATACCCCGAAGACCGGCTGCAATGGCTATCCGTTCTCGCGGATGCGGCGCGTGATGGCGACGCCAGGCCAGGAAATGGGGTCAGAGTGAAGTTTCGCGACGGGGTCCTTTGCTGCGATCGACCCGCATCGGCGCGAAATTCACTCTGACCCCATTTCCTCCGGCACGCCGATGTTGCCGCGGCTGTACATGCCCGAGCGATCGAAGCAGCAGACCCGCTTCTTGCCCGCTTCCAGCATGTCGCAGCCGGTGCGGATGCGGCGCTCGCGGGTCGCGTCCTGCTTGGAGGTGGCAATCCACTGGATGAAGTCGCGTTGCGCCGCCGGCGTGATCGACTTCCATTGCACCGTGGCCGACGGTGATGCCGCCAAGGCCTGCTTCAGATCGGGCGGCAGCTTCGGTTCCGGTTCCTTGTCGACCGGCAGCAGTTCCAGCACGACGCTCGTGTCTGTCGCGGCTTCGTGCAGCGCGCGTGGCACCTTCAGCCAATGGCTGCCTTCGCCATCCGGGTCCAGCGTTGCCTTGAATGCATGACCGTCCAACGTGCCGGTCACGCTGACCATCCCGCGCGAGGGCAGTTGCTTGCTGGCGGCCGGCGGCACCCGCAGGAAGCGCCAGGTGGCGTTCTTCGGCTGCGCGGGGCGCAACAACGTTGCCTTGAAGCGCACGGGTTTCGGCTCGCTCATGCGCGCACGATAGCGCCGTTCGCAATCCGCTATGCCGCGCGCGCCGCCACTGCGTCCGCGTGCAGGGCCTGGTTGAGTTCATCCACCACGATCGCCCAGTCCGCATCCACTACCAACTGTTCGCGAAGGAACTGGCGCTGGCCATCGTTCCAGAACGCCGCTTCGGAGACACGCACGTCCTCCGGCAACTGGTGGTCGCGGATGAAGTCGGCGATCTCGGCCTTTTCCGCCGGCAACCCGAGCTGCAGGAACAGGTTGGTCATGTTGCTTTGGGTGGTGTCCATGCATGGCATCCGGCGGTGAGGGGGATACCGAGTCTCTGCGCCTCCATGTCAACGCAGCATCGCGATGGCGAACCTGCCGCCGCGTCCCGTTGCTGACGCCAGCCAACTGCCGCGAGCAGGCCGAACGCCTGAAGTCGCGCGAGTTCGACCTGGTCTGCCTGAGCATCGGTGGCAACGACGCACTCGGCGCTCGCCTGTCAGCGCTGTTCGATGGCGCACCACGCATCAATGACGACGACGCCTTCCAGCGCCTGCTCGATGCGCGCATGTTCGAGGTCCTGCGTGATCGCTACCACCTGGTGTTGTCGGAACTCGCCAAGGTCGGCGGGAATTTCCGCGTGGTCGGCCACGGCTATGCGCGCCTCAACAGGATCGGTGATCCCGGCAAGACCAGCATCAAGAATCTCGGCCTGGTGTCGCCGCTGATCGGCAATGTCGGCCCGTGGCTATGGCCGGCGATGAAGGGCGCGCTGGGCACCAAGGCGGAAGCCAGGCGCTTCGCCGACCTTCTTTTGGTCGACGGCTTCCGCGACCGCGTGCTCGCGCCGAGCAAGGCGGATTTCCCGACGCTGTTTTCGTATGCCGATTTCAGCCAGGTCGCGGATGCTGATGACGCATCGTTCTGGTACGACGAAATCCATCCCACCGAAGCGGGCTTTGGCGTCCTCGCCGTCGGTTACAACGCGATGATCCGGGCCGCGTTGCCGGTGGCGAAACGTGCTGCGGTGACGTGAGCCCTTTCAGGACGTTCGCGAACTCTCACTCCTCCTGGCGTCATGCGCCGACTGTCTCGCTTGATGCCGCCTCCCATGCTGTCCGCATGAACACCTGCCGCCGATCTTCGTCGCACGCCTACCTGTTTGCCATGAAACCATTTCGCAACCATAATGGTTTCGCGTCGGAGAATGCCATGGCAGCAACATTGACCCTGAAGAACATCCCGGACGAGATCTACGAACGCCTGAAAACGACGGCAGCCCTGCATCGCCGCAGCTTGAACAGCGAGGCCATCGTCTGCCTGGAGACCGTGCTGCTGCCCGGCAAGTTGGCGCCGGCGGAACGGATCGCGCGTGCGCGCGCCTTGCGCGCGGGGCTGGCAGACAAGACGTATGCCGCAGCGGAGATCGACGCACTCAAACGCCAGGGCCGGCCATGATCGTGGTGGACAGCAATGTTCTGGCGTATCTCTACCTGCCGGGTGAATTCACGCCTGCCGCAGAAGCGTTGCTGGAGCGTGAGCCGGATTGGCACGCGCCGCTGCTGTGGCGCAGCGAGTTCCGCAACCTCCTGGCCGGTTATCTGCGGCGCGGGCAACTGACGTTCACCCAAGCCTGCGCCTTGCAGGAAGAAGCAGAAGCCCTGCTGGATGGCGCGGAGCACGAACCCGAATCACGGCGCGTGCTGGAGCTGGTGCAGCGCAGCGACTGTTCCGCCTACGACTGCGAATTCGTCGCACTGGCGCAGCGGTTGGGCACCTCGCTGGTGACCATGGATGCGAAGGTGTTGCGGGCGTTTCCGGAAATCGCCATGCGACTGGTGGTGTAAGCCCATGGCAGGCTTGGGCTGCGATGGAAAGCCGTATGGCCGATCCGGAATTGCATTTCGTCCTCGTTCCTACTCTTCCTCACGCGCGCCATCTGCCAACCGGAATCGCACGTCGACGAAACGCTCCTTGTCCGTGTACGCGGCCGCCCTATCTGCGGAAGGCACCACCACCTGGATCACCAGTTCGCGCGCTGATTCATCGATGCGTGGCTTGCCCCGCCAATGGATCGAGCTGACGGAGCGTGGCAACGCGTTGATGTAGTGCTCGGGAAGGAAGGCCGACAAGCCGAACGTGCGGATCTGGCTGCCATCGACGGCATAGATCACCACTGCATCGTCACCCCAGCCCACGCTGTGCCAGTTGTCGAAGGTCACGACCATGCCGTCGTTGGACACCACCGCTTCGATGGGCGATACGTCATTCACCAACGGGGCTTTCCACGCAGTCTGCCAGCGCCCGCCCTGCTTGCGTTCCATGTGCCCGATCGGGCTGGCCTGGGTATCGCCGGGGACGCCGCCCGCATTCGGCTTCCCGTCGACCTTGTCTTGAAATAGTTCAGCTGGTTGGTGAGTCCACGCGGATACACCGTCAGCTTCCACTCGCCATTCGCCGATGAATAGCTTTGGACGCTCGGGGGAAGCCAACTATCCGCGAACGCGGAGGTGGCCAGCAGTAGCGAGAACAGCATGCCCCACAAGAGCTTCTTCATTGACAGCTCCACGTCATCCGTGGCCGAGCTTATCAATCACAGAATGAACATGTCCGCCGCATGGCCTGACGCCTCCGCGCGATGCAGGCAGACATGCTCTCCGTTGCTGTCAGGCGATCCCGCGCCCTGAGTACCTCACTTCAAGTGCTTCGCAAAGAACGCCGTCATCTCCACCGTCGAGCGCACACGGTTCACCTGCTTGCGCCAGCCATGTCCTTCGTCGGGGAACAGCACGTACTCCACCGGCACATTGCGCTTTTTCAATGCAGCGACCACCTGCTCGGCTTCGACCACTGGCACGTTGGTGTCGTTGGCGCCGTGCATGACCAGCAACGGGGTTTTCACGCGGTCGAGTTTGTGGATCGGCGAGAGGTCGCGCAGCAGTTGCAGTTGAGTCTTCGGGTCGCCGTATTCGCCGGTACTGATCGCGCCCATCCACGGCGTGCTCTGGGCGAAGAAGGTTTCGAAGTTGACCATGCCGAACAGGTTGGCGCCGGCGGCGAAGGTGTCGGGATAGTCGGTGACGGCCACCATCACCACGTAGCCGCCATAGCTGCCACCGACGATGCCCAGCCGGCCCTTCGCGCCGATGCGTTCCGCGATCAGGAAATCGGCGGCGGCCTTGATGTCCTTGTTGGCGTCGAAGCGGCCGGCGTGGTTATCGAGGCTCATGAACGTCTTGCCGAAGCCGGACGAGCCGCGGATGTTCGGCGCGAACACCGCAATGCCGCTGGCCAGCAGCGCCTGGTAGTCGGGGCGGAAGGCGGGACGCTCCTGGCCTTCGGGGCCACCGTGGAAACTCAGCACCACCGGGCCGGGCGCCTTGAAGTTTGTCGGCAAGTACAACCAGCCCGACAGTTCCAGCCCGTCGTGCGCCTTGAACGTGCGCAGCGTCGGCGTCACCAGCGCGGTCAGATCCACACCCTCGGTGGGAATGAAGGTCAGGCGTGTGTATTGGCCGCTGGCCAGGTCCAGTTGCCACAGGTCGGACGGCGCGGCCGCGCCACCCAGCGCGAGCACCACGCGCGTGCCATCCGGCGAAAAATCGATGTTGCCGACCAGTTCGGACGGCGCATCGGGCAGGCGGCGCCGGGTGTTGCTGGCCAGGTCGAGCAATTCCAGTTGGTTGCGACCGGCCACGTTCCACTTCAGCAAGGCCTGACTCTTGGCGTCGTTGAGGATGAAGCTGTCGAGTTCGGCGTCGTCGCGTGCGGCCAGCTCGGTGCGCTTGAACGTCCTGCCGTCGGCGGAGATGTCGACGCGGCCCAGCCCCATGCGGTCGCGGCCGATGTTGTGCGCGATGTAGACGGTGTTGCTGTCCTTGCCGAACAGGCCCGTGCTCTGCGCGGTGCCCTGGTGCGGCGTGAGCAACATGCTGCGGTGGGTGCGCAGGTCTTCGAGCCACAGGTTGTTGTTGCCACGCGTCACCAGCCGGTTCACCACCGCGAGGTGGCCGAGCATGTCGTCGACATTGCCCACGCTTTCCATCTCGACGGCGAGGCTGGCCTTGCCGGTGGCGGGGTCGTACAGCCAGGTGTCGGTGCTGTTGGCGCTGCGCGCGTTGCTGCGGAAGTAATAGCGGCCATCCGGTGCGAAATCGCCGGGGAAGGTGTTGGCCTCGCCTTCGTTGATGCGCGTCGCCTGCGCGCCATCGGCTGTGGCGAGGAACAGCTGCGCGTTGTAGCCACCGCCCGGCGAGACCGCATACGCCAGCTTGCCGTCCGGCGACCAGCGCAGCCCCGACACCGGATCGCTGCCCTTCGTCACCTGCCGCGGCTCGCCGCCCTGCGCCGGGATGATCCAGGCCTGCGGCGAGCCACTGAGGGTGGTGATGTAGGCGATCTGCTTGCCGTCGGGCGAGTACTGCGCCGCGCTCGCGCTGCCCACCTTGCCCATCGCGATGATGCGCGCTTCGAGTGTCGGGTCGATGGGTGCGTCCGCGGCGATGGCGGGCGCCGTGGCCAACAACAAGGCGAACGAAAGACCGATGCGCAGGACGGATGACATGGACGACTCCCCGGGGTTGCTAATGCAACCGTACCAAAGTTGGTTTGTTACGCAGGCACAGAACCAAACAACGCACCCATCCGCGAGAGCACCTTGCGCAGCTCCGGTGCCATCGCCTCGCCTTCGACCAGTTCAATGTCCCGGCAGATCATGAGCACCTGCGCCAACAAACTTTCTGGCGAATCCGCGCCCACGCGCAGCAGACTGTGGGTGGCGGTCTCGGGTTCCAGCACGCCGCACCACACCGGCAGCACGGCCTGCAATTCGTCCACGCTGCCCTGCAGGCGCAGGGTGATGCGGCAGGCAAACGGTTCGTAGGCGATGCCGCGCTCCAGCCGCGTGGCGACATCGGCCGGCACCGGCCGTGGCACGAAGGTGTCGCCGGTGACGCGCACCTTGTCCATGCGATCCACGCGAAAACTGCGCCAGTCGCTGCGATCAATGTCCCAGGCGATCAGGTACCAGCGGCGACCATAGTTCGCCAGCCGCAATGGCTGCACGTGGCGTTGGCTGGCATCTCCCGCATGGCTGCGATAACCGAAGCGCAGCACGCGCGCATCGCGGCAGGCGGTGGCGATGTCGCTGAGCATGCCGGCATCGACCAAGGGCGGCATGCCGCCGCGCAGCGACAACGTCACCGCATGCAATGCAGTGGCGCGACGACGCAGGCGCGTGGGCATCAACTGGTCGAGCTTGCCGAGCAATCGCAACGAGGTCGCTTCGATGCCGCCCACCGTGGCGCCGGCGGCACGCAACGCGATCGCGAGTGCGACCGCTTCTTCATCGTCCAGCACCAGTGGCGGCAGCTCGGCACCGCGGCCGAGCGCGTAGCCACCGCCCACGCCGGACGACGCTTCCACCGGATAGCCCAACTCGCGCAGGCGATCCACGTCGCGGCGAACGGTGCGCGCATCCACGCCGAGTTCCTCCGACAGCGCCGCCCCGGGCCAATGCCGCCGCGATTGCAGCAGCGTGGCAAGGCGCAGTAGGCGGGCCGAGGTCGAGAGCATCGACGCAGGCTATCGAGGACAGTAGCTGTCCGCAATGCCGGCTAGCTTGGCGGCACACATCGCCACTGCAGGACGCCGCCATGACCACGCTCACGCTGTATCACAACCCCAAGTCCCGCTCTGCCAGTGCACGCGTGCTGCTGGAGGCGCTCGGGGTGCCCTACGAGGTCAAGACCATCGACTTCGCCAGCGGCCAGAACCGCGCGCCGGAGTTCCTGGCGATCAACCCGCTGGGCAAGTTGCCGACCCTGGTGCACGACGACGCGGTGATCACCGAACAGGTCGCGATCACCATCTATCTGGCCGACCGTTTCCCGGTTACAGGATTGGCACCGGCCATCGACGATCCGCTGCGCGGGCCGTACCTGCGCTGGCTGGCGTTCTACGCGGCGTGCTTCGAGCCGGCACTGGTGGATCATGCGTTCCAGCGCGCGGCGCTGGATCCGGCCACGTCGCCGTATCGCGACTACGACACCGTCATCGACACCCTCGTGGCCCAACTCGGGCGCGGCGATTACCTGCTCGGCGATACGCTCACCGCCGCCGACCTGCTGTGGGGCACCGGCCTGCGCTGGACCACCGAGTTCGGCATCGTGCCCAAACTGCCGGTGATCGTGGCCTACATCGAACGCGTGTCCGCGCACCCGGCGGTGATCCGCGCCGCTGAACTCGACGCTGCGCTTGGCGAGCAGATGAGTCCGACCGCCACGGCTTGATGCCGCATCGATCGTCGCCTGCGATGTGCCGTCGTCGTTACTGCCGATACGCGTCGCAGGCCGACGCATCCAGCTTCACGATCATCGCCAACGCCAGCCGATAGCCCAGGTAGACGCTCGCGGCATTCACTTTTGACACCTGGTCATGCTTGCTGTGCAGGATCGTCGACCAGTCCTTGTTCAAGCCGTGGATCGTCACAGCCGGGATCTTCTTCGCAACAAACGAACTGGAATCCGAATTCGCCCGGCCGATGCTGGCATGCGCGAACGGGATCTCCATCTCCTTCGCCAGCTCGCCGGTGAAGCGCGCAAGTTTCTTGCTGGACATGTTGTCGGCGACCTGCGGCGGGCCCAGGCCCAGGCTGTCGATGTTGATCATCGCGCAGTACCCGGCGGCCTGCGTCGTGTCGATGCCGCGGGTCATCGCGCGCGAGCCGACCAGGCCTTTCTCCTCGCGCCCGAAGGCGACGAACACCAGGGTCTTCTTGAGCGGGATGTCCTTCAGCGTCCGGTACAGGTGCGTCAGCGCGACCTGCCCGGTCCAGTTGTCGATCGCGCCACAGCCTTCGGACGTCTTGTCGTAGTGCGCGCCGATGACGATCTTTTCGGACGACGCGCCCTGCTTGGTCACGACCAGGTTCTCGACGTTGTCGTGCTGGTCCAGGGTGATGTCGGAGGCCGGAACGCCGGCGCTCTCGTACAGCGCCCTGACCGCGGCCAGGCGATCCTTGTCGTCGCAGGGAACGGCGGCGAAGTCTTTCTGGATGTCTTCTGGGGTGGAGATTTTTGAGGGGGCGTTGCGGGC
>Ga0073904_10003871_pt1 | contig 11236 bp, 10 predicted proteins | sample KloWWTrecipitate_FD_66668 | JGI IMG/M metagenome (GOLD analysis project Ga0073904, IMG submission 66668) | Active sludge microbial communities from Klosterneuburg, Austria, studying microevolution and ecology of nitrifiers - Klosterneuburg... | ecosystem: Engineered > WWTP > Aerobic digester >... | reverse complement strand
CGTCATCGTCGTCACCCAGTTCATCGTCCTCGGTCGATGCGGCCGCGTCGTCATCGGTGGAGGCGACGGCCGGGACCATAGTCGCTGTGGGTTCGGTCGTGGCCGTGGCCCGAGCCGTGGCCGTGTCTTTGGCCTCAGTTGCCGTAGCTTCAACATCTCCTTCGTCCTGGAGCGCGAAGTCCACGTCGCTCAGGGTGGCGCCCTCGACTTCCAGGTCTTTGTAGGCCGTGAAGTCCTTCACCGCTACCCAGTCCTTCTCCAATGACACCGTGACGTCGTAGCTGCCGTCTGCCAGATCTTCGAAACTGAACTTACCGTTCTTGTCCGTCTCCGCCGTGCGCTTCAGTTTGCCGGAAAGCTTGACCGTCACGCCGTCCAGGCCTTTCTCGCCGGCATCGCGGATGCCATCACCGTCCTCGTCCGCGAAGACCCGGCCCTCGATGGTTCCCTTGTCATCCGTGGCCGCCCGGACTGCAGGATGGAAGGACACCAGACCCAAGGCGACAGCCGTCACCGACGCAAAAACCCACTGCTTCATGTGAACACTCCGTTTTCTCCAAAGAGGATGCTGTGAAACGAACCAAGGAATGCGGTCAGAGAGCCTCACCCGTCGCGGGCAAGGCCGCCGAGGCGTCCGGTGGGTCGGACGCGGCCAGGCGAAGGCCGAGAATGTGGACGTCTTCGATAGGGACCGACGAGGGCGCGCCGGTCAGGAGGTCGACGGCGGAAAGCGATTTGGGGAAGGCGATCACCTCGCGGATGTTCGACTCCCCGGCCAGAATGGCCACGGTGCGGTCCAAGCCCCAGGCGATGCCGCCATGCGGCGGCGCGCCGAAATCGAAGGCCCTCAGCAGATGCCCGAACTGGGACTCGGTCTGTTCGGCCGAGAGCCCCAGGAGGGCGAAGACCCGCTGCTGAATGGCCCGGTCGTGGATGCGGATGGAGCCCCCGCCCAACTCGTAGCCGTTGCAGATGACGTCATAGGCCATCGCCCGCACCTGCCCAGGATCGCTGTCCAGGAGGGCAAGGTCGCGCGGATCGGGGGCGGTGAAGGGATGATGGACGGAGTTCCAGCGGCCCTGGTCCTCGTTCCACTCGAAGAGCGGCGGTTCCACCAGCCAGGCGAAGCAGAGCTCGCCCTCCGGGATCAGGTTCAGCCGGCGGGCCAGATCCTGGCGCAGGCGTCCCAGGCATTTGGCCACCAGGGCCGCATGTCCGGCCACGATGAAGACCGTATGGCCCGGCTGGGCGCCGGTCAACTCGAAGATGGCGCCTTGTTCCTCGGCGGTCAGCGCCTTGGCGACGGAACCGCGGCTTTCGCCGCCGGCTTCGCGGGTCAGCCAGGCGAGCCCGGCCGCGCCCAGCTCTTTCATCAGCGCTTCGAGCTCGTCGATTTCCCGGCGGGTGAAGGTCTGCGGCGCGGCCACTGCCTTCACCCGGCCGCCGTCAGCCAGGGTGGAGGCGAACACCCGGAAGGCGGTCGCGGCCAGGGCCGGGGCCAGATCCGTCAGCTCCAGGTCGAAGCGCATGTCCGGCTTGTCGGAGCCGTAGCGCTCCATGGCTTCGTGGAAGCTGATATGCGGGAACGGTTCCTGCCGGATGCGCAGTTCAGGCGTCACCGATTTCACCAGATCGAGAAAGAGCCGCTCGTTGAGGGCCATGATGTCCGGAGCTTCGACGAAAGACAGCTCCATGTCCACCTGGGTGAATTCCAGCTCGCGATCGGCCCGCAGATCCTCGTCGCGGAAGCAGCGTGCGATCTGGTAGTAGCGGTCCAGTCCGGCCACCATCAGAAGCTGCTTCAACTGCTGCGGGCTCTGCGGCAGCGCGTAGAACTTGCCTGGATGAACGCGGCTGGGCACCAGGAAATCCCGAGCGCCCTCCGGCGTGGCCTTCATCAGGATGGGGGTCTCCACTTCCACGAAGTCCTCGTCGTTCAGGAAGGCGCGGACGAAGGCCGTGATCTGGTGACGCAGAAGCAGGTTGCGCCGCATGCGCGTGCGGCGTAGGTCCAGGTAGCGGTAGCGAAGGCGTTGGCTGTCGTCGACGTTGATCTCGCGAGCCACCTCGAAGGGCGGCACCTGCGAGGGGTTGAGGACGGTCAGGCTCTGGACGAGGACTTCCACCTCGCCGGTGGCCATGTCCACGTTGGTCTGCCCCTCCGGACGGGCGCGAACCAGTCCTTCAACGGCCACCACCCACTCCGCTGCCAGATCCGACCCGCCGGCGAAGGCCGCGGGAGCTGCCTGCGGATCCAGAACCACCTGGGTCAAACCGTAACGGTCGCGCAGATCGACGAAGGCGAGGCCGCCGTGATTGCGCACGCGGTTCACCCAGCCGGAGAGCCGGACCGTTTGACCGATGTGGGCGGCGCGAAGCTGGCCGCAAGTATGGCTGCGAAGCATCCTGAAGGCTCCAGGAGGGAATTGGCGATGAGCTTCGGACGCAACAGGGGCCCTGGTGGGGCCCCTGCTGGGGGCACCACCGACGTGGCTTACGCGCTCACCTCGGTGGTGTCCAAGGTACGACGGTCATATCCCATGAGACACCACCTCCTTTCCCAAAGGATTGCGAATGAATCCGAACGAACGAGGGATAGGCCAGGTTGTGAAGGGGGCTCAGAGGGTAGTTACTTTTGTATTATGAATGGCTTTGGGTTGCTTGTCAAGCGTTCGCTTCGCCACCACCAATATTGGGCTCATCCAGCCGGGCGAACATGGTGGCACGGGCCTCCTGCACTTGCCCGGCGTCGGACCCGGCCATTATACTCGCGCGCGACCTAACAGTGCCATCACCCTGTTACCAGGAGGAGATCCCCTATGAACCCGTCCCGACTGTCCCTGCTTCTGCTCGGACTCGCGATGCTCGCCGGCCTGAATGCTTGCTCCCGCCCCACCCCCGCGGTGGCGCCTGGCGACGATGCCGCCGCCGCCACCGAAGTTCTGCCGCCCCCCAGCGCGCCGGAAAGCGGCGGCGGAAGCGCGCCAGATACCTCGGATGCCTACCCGGACCCGAATGAGCCCACCGAGGCCCCGACGCCCTACCCTGGCCCCACCACCGCTCCCTGAGCCACGCATGGATGGATCGACAGGCGTCGCGCCCGGCTGTGACGGTGACCGGTTGCGGCCTGATGCCTTGCCAGCCCCGGTGTTTCAGCGGGCCGTGCTCAGCCTGATCGGCGAAGTGGAAGGGGCCGAGGCCAGAAGCCTCGGCCCCTTCCAGATCCAGTTGGACCATGACGGGGCCTGCTGGCGGCTTCGGCTGGACGAACTCTTCAAGCGCTACCGGCATGGTGAGATCGAGGTGGCTGACGCCGCCGAGGAGATCAAGGCGGCTGCGCGGTTGCCCGGCGCCCGGCTGGTGGCGGCCGGGCCGCTGCCGCGGCTCGCCCGCGCGGCCTCCTTGGACCCGAGCACCCTCAGGCTACCCTGCCCCTTCGACCCAGAGCTGTCCGTCTTCTTCGTCTGGGAGCTGCCCCATGCCCACATTCCACTGACTGCGCTGGACCTCCGGCGCGAATACGGCGGCGATCTCGAGCGCTTGCAGGAGGAGGCCTTCGACCGACTCGCCGACAAGACCACCCAGATCCCGGCTGAGAGTCAGGGCGAGGACGCCCGGCGAGCGCTGGGCTACGTCAGCGGTGACGGATTCGATGCCGCAAGGTCCCTGCTGCCGGAACTGCTCCTGGCGATGGCCGAGTGGGTTCCCGGCCGTCTGCACTTCATCATTCCTACCCGCGACCTGCTGCTGGTGTTGGGCGACGAGGATCCGGCCTACCCGGCCGAGGGCGCGGCGCATGCGCGAGCCCTCTTCGAGGCCGCCGGCGAGGAGCGCCTCTCACCGAAACTCTACGTCTTGACAGGGCAAGGACCGCGGATCGTCCAAGCGACGGAGCCATGAGCGCCTACGACGCCATCGTGGTCGGTCTGGGAGCGGCGGGCAGCGCCACCGCCTGGCAACTGGCGGCGCGCGGACTCCGGGTTCTGGGTCTTGACCGCTTCCGGCCGCCGCATGACCACGGCTCCAGCCACGGCCGCTCGCGGATCATCCGCCAGGCCTATTGGGAAGGGCCTTCCTACGTGCCTCTGGTGCTGGATGCCTATGAACGCTGGCATCGGCTGGAGCAGGCCAGCGGGGTCGACCTGCTCAGAATCACCGGTGGCTTGATGATCGGTCCGGCCGACGGCGCGGTCCTGTCCGGTAGCCTGGCCAGTGCCCGTGCCCACAACCTGCCCCACGAGATCCTGGAGGCGGCAGAGATGCGGCGCCGCTTCCCCGACTTCGTCCTGGCCGCTGGCGAGGCCGCGCTGTTCGAGCCGCTGGCCGGTGTGCTGAGGCCCGAGGCGGCAGTGGCCGCTATGCTGGCGCGTGCCGCGGCGGCCGGTGCCCTGCTCCGTTTCGAGGAACCGGTGCTGGACTGGACGGCCACTGCGGAAGGCGGTGTGCGGGTCCGCACCGCAGCCGGGACCGTTGAGGCTGCTCGGCTGGTGCTGGCCGCCGGTTCCTGGATGGCGCAGATCTTGCCCCGAGGCTGCCCGCAGCTGGCCGTCGAACGGCTGGTGGTGGCCTGGTTCGGACGCCCGGCGGGGGCTTCTGGGGCCGGTGCCACGGCTCAGCCCATCTGGATTCGTCAATTGCCGGACGGCCGGGAACTCTATGGGCTGCCGGAGCTGGAGCCTGGGGAAGGACTGAAGGCGGCCTTTCACAACGTGCGGACCCCTTCCGATACCACCGTGGCCGATCAACCGGCCCAGCCGACGGAGCTGGCGGCGATCGACGATGCGCTCAGACGGTACTGTCCCGGCTTGGCCGGCCCGCTGCTGGCTGCGGCCACCTGCCGTTACACCTCGACCGCGGACAGCCACTTCCTCATCGACCGCCTGGAAGGCCAGCCGCAGGTGGTGCTGGTCTCCGCCTGCAGCGGCCATGGCTTCAAGTTCGCGCCCACGATCGGTGCGGCGGCGGCGGACCTGGCGATCAAGGGCCAGACTGACCTGCCGATCAGCGGCTTCTCGCTGGCCCGTCTGTCCGCGACGCGCGGCGGCTGAGCGTCGCCCGTCAGCTGGCCGCCGTCGCCGCCAACCAGCTGCTGACAACCAACAGCAGGCCCAGGGACGCTGCCGCCCACTGACCGCCGCGTCGCCCCCAGTGGCGCTCCACAAGGCCGAAGCAGGCTCCGAGGGGGATTCCGGCCACCAATCCCAGACTGTGCGCCAGGACATCGGTCTGGGGATCGGTACCCAACAAGGCGAGCAGGCCCATGCCGGCCAGCACCGGTAGCCACAGACGCTCGCCGGCCCAGCCCGCCCGGCGCCGGCGGTCCAGCGCCAGGCCGGCCAACAGGCCCACGGCGCCGAAGACCGCGGTGGAAGCCCCGATGCTGCTCCCGGCCACCGGGCGCAAGAAGGCGGTCAGCCAGTTGCCCCCCAGGCCGGAGAGCAGGATGGCCAGGAAGGCCAGCCCGGGGCCCAGGGCCGATGCCACAGCCACCGTCAGCAGCCCGCCGGCGATGGCGTTGGCCAGGACATGGCTCAGGTCGGCGTGTAGCGTCAGGGCGGTGACCGTGCGCCACGGCTGCCCCCCTAGGATCAGGCCGGCTTCGGCGCGCCCGGTCGCCAGCCATCGCGAATCGGGGCGCGCATCGCCGGTCACGGCGAAGAACAGCAGAAGTGCCAAGGCCCAGCCCAGGCCTAGCCAGGCCCCCCCCCTGTAGCGGGCGGCTGGGGGCAGAGACGGGAGTGCTGCGTTCTCCGCCATCCAGTCCGAGAGCTGGGCTGCCGCTCGCTCGGCCTCGTCGGCCGGCACCAGGATCAGGCGCGATCCATCGGCCTCCTGCCCCCATTGGAAGGCGATGTCTGCAGCCTCCAACACCAAAGCCCAGTCGCGCGGATCGGCGCTGATGGGCAGCCGCAGGGCCAGGAGCGGGGGCGACGCAGAGGGCGGGGAAGGGACCATGAGGATGGCAACCCTATGCGACCAATTGCCGTGGAACCAAAACGGACCCGAAAATACACCATGCTGCGGGCCTATAATGACCCGATGGATGTCGAAGCCAATGCCGGATTCCCGTCGCCCGCCGCGCCCGAACGCTGGGTGGGTGAGCGCGTGGTCTGGCTCCGACGCTGGCTCCCGGTGGCCATCGCCCTTACCGTGGTCTTGCATCAGGCCTGGTCGGCGCGTGCTTATGAAGGCTGGAGTTCGTCGGCGCGCTTCGCAGCCGGCATGGTGTTCTATGGCATCGTCGGGCCCGCCGTCACCTGGTGGACCCTGGACTGGATCGCCCGCAGCATCGCCGCCCGCGAGGCCCTGACCGTCGCCAATCATGAACTGACGCAGTTGGATGCGCTCAAGGACGAGTTCGTCCGCCTGGTCAGCCATGAACTGCGAGCGCCTTTGACCAACATCAACGCATCGGTCGAGCTTCTGATCGGCCAGGCGGATGATGTCGGTCAGCGCCGCAAGCTCGAGATCATCGGCCACGAGGCCAGCCGCCTGACGCGGCTGGTGCAGAGCGTCTTGGACGTCAGCCGTATGCAGGCGGGACGACTGGAGCTCCTGCCGGCGCCGGTGGCCACCGCCCACCTCTGCGCCGAGGCAGTGCGGCGCTTTGCCGATGCAGACCATCCCTGCCATATAGAGGTGGAACCCGGAACGGCCCCCGTCCTGGCCGACCTGGACCGCGCGGTGCAGGTGCTGGGCAACCTGCTTGACAACGCCGCCAAGTACTCGCGGACGGGCAGCCGCATCGACCTGTCGGCGGGGCCGCTTCCGCCGATGGACCCGCCGGCGCCCGATGCCTCCGGGGGGCGGCAAGTGCTTTTTTCAGTTGCTGACCGTGGCGTCGGCATCCCCGCAGAGGAGCTGCCGCGCATCTTCGAGCGCTTCCATCGGGTCGAACGTCATGACGCTCGCGAGACCTATGGCCATGGATTGGGCCTCTATATCGCGCGCATGGTCATCGAGGGCCATGGCGGGCGCATCTGGGTCCAGAGCACGCCGGGGGCCGGATCGACTTTTCTCTTCACCTTGCCTGCCGCTCCGGAGGAGCCATGAACGACAACCAAGTGACGACTGAAGGGCCTAGCCTCACCGGCGGCGCCGTCCGCCCGGTGCGCGTCCAGGTCATCGACGATGACGCCAACCTCACCCGTCTTCTGGGCGAATCCCTGGAGAGCGCCGGCTACGAGGTGATCAGCTCCAGCAACGGGCTGGAAGGCATCAAGCAGTTGTACGCTTCGCGCCCGGATCTGGTGATCCTGGATGTGATGATGCCGCGCATGGACGGCTGGGAGACCCTGCGACGGGTGCGGGAGATGTCGGATGTCCCGGTCATCATGCTCACGGCGCGCGACGCCGAGGCCGACCGCTTGCGCGGCTTCGAGATGGGGGCGGACGACTATGTGACCAAACCCTTCTCTCTGGCGGAGATGAACGCCCGGGTGCGGGCCATCCTGGCGCGGGCGGCCCGGACCGGCTCGGACGGCACGCCGCCACCGATGGTGGTGGGAGACCTGGTCATCGACTTTGCCTCGCGGCGGGTACTCAAGCGCGGTGAGGTGCTGCAACTGACGCCGACCGAGTACCGGCTGCTGGCCGCCTTGGCGGAGAGCGCCGGCCGCACCCTCAGCCACGAGCAGCTCCTGGAGAAGGTCTGGGGCGCGGAGTACGTCGAGGAGGCCGGCTACGTCAAGCGCTACATCTGGTACCTGCGCCAGAAGGTGGAGGACGATCCCTCGGTGCCGACCTATGTGGAGACTGTGCGGGGCTTCGGCTATCGCCTGGCCAAATAGCAGAAAGCCAGGGTTGGGCGGCTCAGGCGGCTGGATGCGGTCCGACCAACCCCGCGAGGGCCGCCGCCGCCCAATCCGCCGTCAGATCCAGATGCAGGGGCGTTATCGAAACCCAGCCGGCGGCCAGGGCCGCGAAGTCGGTTCCGGGATCCTCGAGGCCGCTGGGGTCCTCGCCGCCGATCCAGTAGTACGGTCGGCCGCGGGGATCCTGTCGGGTCACCAGCGCGTCACGGTAGACGCGCTGGCCCTGTCGGGTCAGTTTGATGCCGCGGATAGCTCCCGCGGGAAGCGCGGGGATGTTGACGTTGAGCAGCAGCCCTGCCGGCAGGCCGTGGTCCAACACCCACGCCGCCACCTTGGCCGCCATCGCCGCCGCAGGCTCGTAGCCGATCGCCTGGGTGTGCTCGGTGGATACCGCCACGCCGGGGACGCCGAAGATACAGGCTTCCATGGCCGCGGTGACCGTGCCGGAATAGGTGACATCATGGCCCAGGTTGGCATGCGGATTGATACCCGACACCACCAGGTCCACCGGCAGGTCCAGGAGGCCCAGAAGGGCCAGTGCGACGGCGTCCGATGGCGCGCCCGTGCAAGCCAGAGCCGGGCTGCCATCCGCCAGTTGCGTGTCGTGCACCCGCAAGGGCTTGTGCAGGGTCTTGACATGGCCGGAGGCGGACCAGTTGCGCTCCGGTGCCAGCACCGTCACGCGGCCCAGAGGGCGCAGGGCAGCCGCGAGGGCCGCCAGGCCGGGCGCATGGACGCCATCGTCGTTGGTGACCAGTAGATGAGGCATATGCGGAACCATTGTACACCCCGTGGCCCGGGCGTCCGGCGCTCTTGGCGATGGAAGAGCAAGACCGTGAGGGCCGTGCGATGAGCGGCACCGACTTCCTTGCTTCCCTGTTGCTGACTCTGGCGCTGATCATGGCCTTGCGTGCCCGAGCCGCGGAGCGGCGCTTTGGCCTGCCCCGAGCGCGGACGGTAGCCGTGGACCTGGAAGCAGGGCGCAAGCCGGCTGAGACCCTGGTCTCCCAGCGCTACCGGCTGAGCGGCCGGCCGGATCTCATCCTGGCCCGCGGGCAGGCCTGGATCCCGGTGGAGATCAAGCCGACGCGGCGGGCCAGGCGCCCATTGACCGCTGACCGCCTGCAGCTCGCGGCCTACTGCCTGCTGCTGGAAGAGACCACCGGACGCGCCCCGGCGCACGGCATCCTCTGCTATGCATATGAGAGTTGGGAGTTGCCGTACGATGCCAGAGCCCGGGATTGGGTGCTTGAGAGCCTGGCGGCGATGGACGAGGCCGAAGAGGCGGGTGGAGCCGGGCGCAGCCATCAGGAGCCGGGTCGTTGCCGGGCCTGCAATCTGGCGGGAGTGTGTGACGAGCGCTTGGACGTTCCCCGTGGCTGACGGAGTCGATCCGTCACCGGACAAGCTCAGATGCGCGGTGGGTCGTGGGGTAGCCGGCCGGTGGCGGGACGGAAGTAGGCGAATGGCGTCTCAGCCACGAAGTTGGCCACGCGCGAGGTGTAGATGTCCGCATGCCCCTCCGCCTGATGGGCCAGATGGCTCTTGTCGTTGCCAGCGCGTAGGAGCAGGCCCCAACGGGGGTTGTTGAGTCTGCCTGATGCGACGGCCAGCGGGGCGATCTGCTCGTCCAGCAGGACGAGCTGCGCTCGGAGGCCGGCCATCCGGGCGCGAAGATCAGCCGGGTCCGCGGGCGGCGCCACGGTATAGGCGGGGCGGGTCTCAAGACGCAGGCAGTGGAGGCGGAGCTGGGAGTACTCAAGCTCCAGGCCGTTCTTGCGCGCCATCAGGTCGTCCAGGCGGGCCTGGACGGGCAGGAAGCCGGCCATGGCCCGGCGATCCTCCTCCAGCTCGCGCAGGACCAGCGCCGTGCGCCAACGCCTGACGCCCTTGGAGACGTGGACGTCGCCGTACATGTGGTCGCCGACGTAGAGGATCTCGGCGCCGGAAAGCCCCAGCATCTCCTCGACCAAGGCCGCGTTGCCTCCCAGGAAGACACCGCGCAGTCCAGACGTCGCCCGGACGGGCATCAAGCGCCCCTCCGCGTCCAGCACCTGGAAGAGCGGCATGCTCTCCCAGAAGAAGGCCGGCTTGCGTGCGCTCACGATCACCAGATCGAAGAGATCGCGCCAGCCCAGGCCCTTTGGCAGGAAGCGGTCGAAGGCGTAGCTCATCATGGCCTGGGTGTAGGACCATTCAGAATTGGTGATCAAGACCACTCGCTTCCCCGCTGCGCGCTGGTCCATGAGCGCCAGGGGCGCTTCCGGATCCAGGGCGACGAAACGGTCCGGATCGGCGATGATGTCCGCCTTGAGCTGACCTTCCAGATGGGCGGCGTCCAGATGCTGGCGGACCTTCTCGTACAGCTCGCCGTAGCCCAGACCCGGAGGCAGGTGGCCGGCGTCGAGGAGGTCTACCAATTGCGCGTACATGGCTGCCTCAGACAGGGAAAACAGCGTGTTCAGGAAGACCCAGCGGCTGTTGGCCAGGTCCACCAGCGTATCGGCATAGGCCTGGCGCTGGGCGTCCAGGTCCAGCATCCGCGTGCCGTGCGCGGCCAGCTTGACGTAGCCGAATTGGTTGGCCTTGACCAGGTTGCCCAGCTCCCGGTCGATGATCAGGCCGCGGATCACGGCCTGCGGATCGAAGGCCAGGCCCGCCACCGGCCAACCCAACTCGGCCAGGCGGTCGCGCAGGTGGCGGTAGGCGCAATGCTCCCACGCATCCACGTGATAGTGGATCAAGGTGTAATCCATGTCGTAGCCGACGGCCCGCACGGAGCGCAGGTTGAGGGTGCGGTTGCAGAAGACGCCACGTTCCGGTGGAACGCCGGAGGGCTGGGAGGGGCTGGGAATGCGTTCGAGGGCCAGAGTCTGTTCGGGATTCATGGGGAAGAAGTATACAAAGGATGTGGCTCCGATGGCGTTGCGGGCGGCCCGTGCCGCCGCTGGTCAGCGTGGGGTCAGTGAGCGGGAAGCGGGCGGAGAGCGGTCGGCGAGCGACCAGGCCGGTAGCGGTCAAGGACGATGGCTCGAGGAGCGGTACACTGGTGTCACGCTCGAAACAGAGCCTTGACACCCGAAGCAGAGACACGGTTCGCCAGCGGCGACCAGGAGCAGAACACCATGAAGCGCATGATCCAGACCCTGACGGCGACGATGACGGCGGCGGTGGCCTTTCTGACCATCACCCAGGGGGCGCAGGCCAGCAACGCGGACGCGTACCGCGCCGCGATGCGGGAGTTCGCTCCGGTGATCGAATCCTGGACGATGGAGGCCGACGCGACCCTGGCGGCCGCGGCCTTGAAGCCGGAAGCCGCCTGTGAGGCGGCGATGGGCGAGATGGCGCGGCGCGGCGAGTCCATCCGGGCGGATCTGGCCGGCATGGGCGTCGAGGCACCGATGGCGGTGCGCCACAGCCAT
>Ga0073904_10003870_pt1 | contig 11238 bp, 11 predicted proteins | sample KloWWTrecipitate_FD_66668 | JGI IMG/M metagenome (GOLD analysis project Ga0073904, IMG submission 66668) | Active sludge microbial communities from Klosterneuburg, Austria, studying microevolution and ecology of nitrifiers - Klosterneuburg... | ecosystem: Engineered > WWTP > Aerobic digester >... | reverse complement strand
CTTTCGAGTGGGGGGACGAGCTCCTCGAAGTCTTTGAGGGCGATCCTATAAGCCTCACCCTCCCATGCAGTACCGGCAATTCCTCTAAACGTGTCGTCTACAGCGGCTTCAACTATCGACACACCCGCGATGGCGGTGTTGTCGGTTAGGTGGAACACGACATCGCCAGGCTGCACGTCACGCATGGAGGCGTAGATGTCGCCACCGCTCTTGGAACGTTGCGGGGACCATAAAGCTCGGCCCAGTCCGTGCTCACCGCTCTCCCGATCTCGCCTTTCGCTCACGATCGTCTTCTCGATCCAAAATCGGCGATTTAGTCTCGTCGTTTCTGTCGATGCGGCTTCGATGGGATATCCGAGGCCTTGCAGCTCCCGTCTAGCGTCTGAGCCGCTAAATTGCTCGTTGTCGAGTGGGGCACCGCCGGGCAGGTACTGGTGCGCTACTCCGACGATGGCTTTCGACGGATAACGTTTGTCACCTCTCACGGCCCAATGAGACAACGACGTTCCGAAGTTGTACGCCGACATAAAATCTTCGAAACCTAGCGCGTCGTATTCGTCCATCGCTTTCTCAACGGCTTCACGGGTGAGCGTTGGGAGCTTGGGGCGTCGCGAGGTGCCGTCGCGATAGTTGCGGTAGTAACTTATCGTGGTCCTGAAGTTGCTTAGATCGCGATAGATGTTCGTAGAGCTGAGCTGTAGCTTGGACGGGTTTGGCCTTCCTTGTGCGTGGTCCTTCGAAGAGTACGTCAGCGTTCGCATAACCTCCTCAAGGCGATCCACATCGAATGCGTGGTCCAGGTCACCATAAGAGGCAGCCAATTTTCGGGCTTCCGAGAGTTTCGTGTTGACGGTGTTGGGGCGGTAGTTCGCTTCCAGCCACTCGCGAAACCCGGTCTCGTTCATTCCCGCCTCCAGTAATGGAGTTGACTTGCTCACACATCGATGGTCCGGCTGCAAGTGTTGCGGCGCGTTCGGCTCAGGCCTGAGGCTGCCGTGTAGCCTAACAAGGAGCGCCAAGCCGGTGCCGTTCACCAGTGCCTCGAGTGTCCAGCGCACGACAAGGCCGGCGTGCGCTTTGGGCCATAAACAGACATCCGATGCGCGCGGGACTTATCCAACCGCCAAAATCGGCATTAGAGAATGAGGCCCAACCATCGTGAGATCTTGCCGCGAAACTCGCGTCTCCAGTAGGTCTTAGGAGAGTGCGTGAGCGAATAGCTCCGAAATGTCCGGAGGTTAGCCTATGCTAACCCCGAGCGGATGAAAGCTGCGCAAAAACAAGGACTTAGTGGCGGAGAGGGAGGGATTCGAACCCCCGGTGGAGTCGCCCCCACGCCGCATTTCGAGTGCGGTGCATTCGACCACTCTGCCACCTCTCCGCGAGATGTCTTAGGGGCAATATGATTGCCCGCGCCGGTCGACACGGCGGGGCTTATGACATAGCAGGATTTGACCTGCAACAGCATTGCGCGCGTGAGAGCATGGACCGCCCGCTTTTCGTCTATGGGACGCTCTCGGACCCCGATCTGCTGGCCGCGGTGCTGGGGCGGCGGGTTGGGCGGGCAAGCATGCTGGCGGCCACGGCGCCGGGGTTCCGGGCGGTGCATTTGCCGCAAAGGGTCTATCCGGCGCTGGTGCGGGCGCCGGGCGGGCAGGCCGCGGGGCTGCTGATTCTTCACCTCACGGGGTTCGAGCGCGACGTGCTCGATGCGTTTGAGGGCGAGGAGTACCGCCGCGGGCTCGTGCCGGTGATCTTTGACAGCGAGTTGCACGAGGCGGATGCCTACATGCCGGTGATCGCGGTTGCGGCCGATGCGCCGGCATGGTCACTGGCCCACTGGCAGGCGAACCACAGGGCGCGCGTCCTCGTTGAGGAGGCGGCGGCTGCCGCCGATATCAGGGCGCGGCTGATCGCCGTGCGGCCAAACTGACAGCGAGAGAAGAGCGCGATGCAGCAATCGGATACCGTTTCGACGAAGGGCGGGCCGCTGGAAATCCAGCCGGTCGACCACGCCTCGCTGGTGCTGCGGCACGGCGCGCAGGTGATCTACGTCGATCCGGTCGGTGGCGCGGCGCGCTACCAGTCGCTGGCGCGGCCCAGCGCCATCCTCATCACCCATGAGCACAGCGACCATTTCGATGTCGCAACGCTCGAGCAGCTGGTGGCCGGCAAGGCCGTCCCGATGCTGGTTTCGGCGGGGGTGCGGGAGAAGCTGCCGGCGGCGCTGAAGGCGCAGAGTCGAGCCGTCGGCTATGGCGATCGGGGCGACCTCAACGGCGTGCCGGTGCGGGTGGTCGAAGCCTACAACACCACGCCCGACCGGCTGCGCTACCACCCAAAAGGGCTCGGGAACGGCTATGTGCTGACCTTTTCGGGCACGCGGGTCTATATCGCGGGCGACACCGAGCCCAACCCGGACATGCTGGGGCTTAAGGACATCGATATCGCCTTTTTGCCGATGAACCTGCCCTACACGATGGTCGCGGGGCAGGCGGCGGAGGCGGTGAAGACGTTCCGGCCGAAGATCGTCTACCCGTTCCACTACACGCGGGGGCCGGAGCCCGAGACGTTCGCGGGGCTGATGGAGGGGGTCGAAGGGATCGAAGTGCGGCTGCGCGACTGGTATCCCGAACCGGCAGCGCAGTAGCTCCGGCGGCGCGGTTTTCCTTGACTCGCGGGGCTCTTTCTCCGATAAGCCGCCTCGAATTGCGCTTCCTTCAATGGGGGCGCGTTTCGTTTTGAGTTTAAATGGCTGCTCGAGGCTCCCCGCTGGTCAATCCTGACCGGCAGCTTCAAGTCCGCGGAATCCTTGGGGTTTCACCGCGGCGCCGCAGAGCGCGTCAACAAGGGATCCGGGTCATGAACCCGGCGAGACGATGACGTTTGCAGTGATCAAGACTGGTGGCAAGCAATACAAGGTTGCCGCCAATGACGTGGTGAAGATCGAAAAGATCGCGGGCGAGCCCGGCGATGTCGTGACGTTCGACCAGATTCTGATGGTCGGCGATGGCGACACCGTCACGGTGGGTGCCCCGCTGGTCGAAGGCGCGCTGGTCGCGGCCCACTTTGTGGCCACCGAGAAGCAGCGCACGGTCATCATCCAGAAGAAGCATCGCCGTCAGCACTTTGACCGGCGCAACGGCCACCGTCAGCTTCTGACCACCGTGCGGATTGCTGAAATCCTGATCGGCGGCGGCAAGGTGACTGTCGGCCCGGACGAGATTGCCAAGGCGCGCTACGCCGCCAAGCAGCAGGGGGCCGTTTCGGTCTCCAGCGACGAGGCGAAGCCCGCCAAGGCCGCGAAGATCGCAAAGCCGGCCAAGACCACTGCCAAGGCGGCGGCGAAGGCCGATAACGCCGACGCTCCGGCGAAGGCTCCGGCCAAGAAGGCCGCTGCCAAGAAGGCCGCCGTCGAGATCGTTGACGATCTGAAGCTGATCGGCGGCGTGGGTCCGGCGATCGAGAAGAAGCTGCACGAGGCCGGTATCACCAGCCTCAAGGAAATCGCCGCCTGGAAGGCCGCGGACATTGCCGACTTCGACGAGAAGCTGGCGTTCCACGGCCGTATCGAGCGCGAGGACTGGGTTGGCCAGGCTGCGGACCTGCTGGCGGGCAAGCCCCCGCGGGCCAAGGCCGACCAGGAAGCCCTGGCCGAGGAAAAGGCAGCTGCGAAGCAGAAGAAGCCCGCAGCCAAGAAGGCCCCCAAGGCCGACGATAACGCGTAAGGAGAACCGAGAATGGCACATAAGAAAGCAGGCGGTTCGTCCCGCAACGGTCGTGATACCGCTGGCCGCCGTCTCGGCGTCAAGAAGTTCGGTGGCGAAGCTGTCGTCCCGGGCAACATCATCATCCGCCAGCGCGGCACCAAATGGCATCCGGGCACGGGTGTGGGCATCGGTATCGATCACACGATCTATGCCCTCGTCGGCGGCAACGTCGCCTTCAAAACCCGCGCCAATGCCAAAGTCTTCGTGTCGGTACTCCCGGCAGAGGCCGCAGAATAACCCGGTAAGGACACTGAACCCTGCCGGAGACCAGCTCCCCGGCAAGGCAGCCTACCGCCAAGCGAATCCTGAAAAGGGGAGCCCGGAATCCGGCTCCCCTTTTTGTTTTCGCCTCGGAGGGTGGCTGAACATGAGGCTTTATCTATCGTCCCACAGGATGGGTGACAGCGCGGGGGCGCTGCTCGCCATGCTCGGAAACGCGCGGGGCACCCGCGCCGCTGTCATCGCCAACGGCTTCGACGGGAGCTCCGCCGCGGCGCGCGAAATCTATCGCGCCGAGGTCTTCGATCCTCATACTATCCTTGCATCGCTAGGCGTTGCGGCCGAGAGCCTGGACCTGAGGGCCTATTTTGGCGACGGGCCGGGGCTGCGGCGCAGGCTCGCCCAGTTCGACCTCGTCTGGGTCATGGGCGGCAACGCATTTGTCCTGCGCCGGGCGATGAAGCAGTCGCGCTTCGATGGCATAATTGAGGATATGCTGGCCGCCGACGCCATCATCTATGCGGGCGATGGCGCGGGTGCGGCAGTGGCCGGTCCGACCCTCAGGGGCATGGAATTGCTGGACGATCCGTGGGAGCTTCCAGAAAACTACGAGGAATCATTGGTTTGGGCTGGACTCAGGCTCACATCATTCACCATCGTACCGCATTTCCGGTCGCAACATCCGGATTCGGCTGCGGCGGAGAAGGTTGTCTATTACCTTAAGGCAAGGAGATTGCCTTATCGTGCGTTGAGTGATGGCGAGGTCGTCGTCGCAACCGGCGCGAGGGGCGCCGAGCGGCAGCAGCTCAAGAGGATTGCCTGATGGCTAAGGTCGAAACGACTGCCAAGGGTACCAAGTCCGGGGTCAAGGCCCCGGATTCCAAGGGTCTTCAGCAGCCTCGCGGCAGTGGCAAGACGGCCGCGGCGTCGCTTCGGCAGGCTCGGCCAGCGGCCAAGTCCGCGGCCAAGGGCCCGTCGAAGCCGACCGCAAAACCTGCCCCCAAGGCCAATCCAGCCCGCTCCGCTCCCGCCGGCAAGGCCGCGCCGAAGGCGAAGCCTGTTAGTCGAAATGCAGTTAAGACGCCGGTCAAGGCGAGGCCGAAGGCTGCCGCGCCGAAGGCTGCTGCGCTGAAGTCCGCCGCGCGGCCCGCGCCGAAGAGCGCGCCCAAGGCGGCAAAGAAGGTCGCCGCGAAGCCGAGGCCTGCCCCCAAGGTCGTCGCCAAGGCGAAGCCTGTGGCCAAGGCAAAGCCCCCGGCCAAGGCGAAGGTTGTCGCCAAGGTCGCGGCAAAGGCCAAGCCTGCCGCGAAGAAGGTGGCGCCAAAGACGGTGGCGAAGCCGGCGAAGAAGGCCGTCACCAAGGTCGCCCCGGTCAAGAAGGTGGCCGCAAAGAAGGCCGCGCCAGCCAAGCGGCCAAGCGCACCGGCGCGGAAGCCGGCCGGCAAGGCGCCGGTTGTCGCGAGGAAAGTGGCGGCGAAGGCTCCGGCTGCGCCGAAGACTCCCGCTGCCAAGGTTCCCGCTGCCAAGGTTCCGGCGGCCAAGACGGCCGTGCCCAAGGCGCCCGTACCCAAGGCACCCGTAACGAAAACGGCTGCTCCCAAGGCTGTGGAGCCGACGACGGCTGCGCCCAAGGCTGCCGCGCCGAAGCCCGCTGCACCAGTGCCGACGCCCGAAACGGCGGTCGCGCCGGCCCCTGCCGAAAAGCCCGTAGCTCCGGTAAAGGTGAAGGCCAAAGCCGCGCCAAAACCGCGTCCGGCGACGCGCTCGCGCCGCTCCAATGCCATTCCCGCGACGACGACGCCGCGGCCCGAGCCGGCTTCGCCCGGCGTCGGCAGTGCGACCGTGCTGCAACTGCACCGCCCGCGCGTCGAAACCCCCTCGGCGACCGCCATGGCGCTTGCTGCCGCGACCGCGCGGCTGTCGGCGCGGCGCGTCCGCGACCTGCTGCCGGTGCGGCTGCAGACCCGGCGGCTGGTGCTGCGCGCGCCGATTCGCGGCGACGTGCCGGAACTGGTGAAGCTGGCCGACAACCGCGCCATCGCCGAACGCCTGAGCCGGCTGCCGACCCCCTATACGCGGGCCGACGGCGTGGCTTTTGTCGAAATCGTCTCGCAACGCGCCGACGAGCGGCCCTATGCCATCACGCTGGACGGGACGTTCATCGGTATCGCCGGCTATTCCTTCCCGCCCGGCCGGCCGCCCGAACTGGGCTACTGGCTTGGCGAGCCCCACTGGGGGCAGGGCTACATGGTCGAGGCCGTCCGCGCCCTCGTCGATGCCGCCCACGCCACCGGCGAGTTCCGCGTCATCGCGGCCCGCGCCTTCTCCGATAACGAGGTATCGCTGCACATCCTTGAGAAAACCGGGTTCAAACGAACCGGGACACGAACGGTGGCCGAGGGGCCCCACAAGGACAAGACAGTCGTTACGCTCGAATTGGAACAACCCAGATGGACGTTAGTCTGACCACACGGCGCCTCGTTCTCCGGCAGCCCCAACTTTCCGACGCCGACCGCCTGACCAGCTTTCTCGATAACTTCGCCGTCTCGGGGAACCTGGCGCGGGTGCCCTATCCCTATCACCTCGCCGACGCGAGGGCGTGGCTGAGATCGTGGCGGGCGGACCGGCCCGCCGAGGATACGGGCTTTACCATCGAACTGCCCGGCGAGGGGCTGATCGGGCATGTCGGCTTTCATACCGATGCCCGCAGCACCCAGATCGGCTACTGGCTGGCTCAGCCGTTCTGGAGCCGGGGCCTGATGAGTGAGGCGGTGGGCGCGGCGCTGCACTGGTTCTTCGAGACCTCGGATCTCGACGTGCTGAAGTCGGGCGTGTTCCATTTCAACCGGGCTTCGCTGGCCATTCAGCGCAAGTACGGTTTCGTCGAGACGGGCACCGACATGCTGCTATGCCTTGCGCGGGGGGAGGAGGTGCGCCATATCGACACCGAACTCACCCGGGCCGCTTGGGCCGAAAGGCGCGCCGCATGAAATTTCTCGACCAGGCCAAGGTTTACATTCGGGCCGGTAACGGCGGCGGCGGCGCGGTTTCCTTCCTGCGCGAAAAGTTCGTCGAATTCGGCGGTCCGAACGGCGGCAGCGGCGGGCGCGGCGGCGACGTCGTGGTCGAGTGCGTCGACGGGCTCAACACGCTCATCGACTACCGCTACCAGCAGCACTTCAAGGCCGAAACCGGCACCCATGGCATGGGCAAGAACCGCACCGGCGCCGACGGCAAGGATATCGTGCTCAAGGTGCCCGTCGGCACGCAGGTGTTCGAGGACGACAACGAGACGCTGATCGCCGATCTCACCGAGGTGGGCCAGCGCGTCGTGCTGCTCTCGGGCGGCAATGGCGGTTTTGGCAACGCGCACTTCAAGACCTCGGCCAACCAGGCGCCGCGCCGGGCCAATCCGGGCCTGGAGGGCGAGGAGAAGTGGATCTGGCTGCGGTTGAAGCTGATCGCCGATGCCGGTCTCGTCGGCCTGCCCAATGCCGGCAAATCGACGTTCCTCGCGGCTGTCTCGGCGGCGAAGCCGAAGATCGCGGACTATCCGTTCACGACGCTGCACCCGAACCTGGGCGTGGTGCGGATCGGCGAGCGCGACTTCGTGCTGGCCGATATTCCGGGGCTGATCGAGGGGGCGAGCGAGGGCGCGGGGCTGGGCGACCGGTTCCTCGGCCATGTCGAGCGCTGCAAGGTGCTTGTGCACCTGATCGACGGCACGCAGGAAGACGTGAAGGCCGCCTACAAGACGGTGCGCAACGAACTGTCGGCCTATGCCGAAGAGCTGGCCGATAAACCCGAGATCGTCGTGCTCAACAAGATCGATGCGCTCGAGGCCGACGAGATCAAGAAGAAGGTCGCGTCGCTGAAACGGGCCAGCAAGGCCGAGGTGCTGACCGCCTCGGGCGCGACGCATCAGGGCATCGAGCAGGTGCTCTACAGGATCATCGGCGCGATCGATGCTGACGCGGCCGAAAAGCTCGAGGCCGAACGGCGGGCGGCACAGCCCAACTGGGTGCCGTGATGCAGCTCGCTTCCGATATCGCGGCGAGCGGCAATCCGCTGCAGGCGTATGGGCGCATCACCGTCAAGATCGGCTCGGCGCTGCTGGTCGATGCGGCGACGGGAAAGCCGCGCCATGCTTGGCTGCAGAGCCTCGCGCAGGATATCGATACGCTGCGCCGGCGCGGGACGGAGATCGTCATCGTCTCCTCGGGCGCCATTGCGCTGGGACGGCGGATATTGAAGCTCGACAAGGCGGCGCTGACGCTGGAGCAGAGCCAGGCGGCGGCGAGCGTCGGGCAGATCGCGCTGAGCCGCGCGTGGGAGGCCTCGCTCTCGGACTACGGGATCGTAACGGGGCAGATCCTCATCACGCCCAATATCACCGAGGAGCGGCGGTACTATCTCAACGCGCGCACCACCATCACCACGCTTCTGGCGATGGGCGCGGTGCCGATCATCAACGAGAACGATACGGTCGCGACGGCGGAAATCCGCTATGGCGACAACGACCGGCTGAGCGCCCGCGTCGCGACCATGATCGAGGCCGATTGCCTCGTGCTGCTGTCCGACATCGACGGGCTCTATACCGCGCCGCCGAGCAAGGATCCGGACGCGCGGCACCTGCCGTTCGTCGCGGAAATCACCCCCGAGATCGAGGCGATGGCGGGCGGGGCGGCGAGCCATCTCAGCCGCGGCGGCATGACCACCAAGATCGAAGCGGGCAAGATCGCGACCAAGGCGGGCACGGCGATGATCATCGCCAAGGGCACCGAGGATCACGCGCTGCAGGCGCTGTGGAACGGCGGACGGCATACGCTGTTCCGGCCGGTCGAGACGCGGGCGCAGGCGCGCAAGCGCTGGATCATGGGCACGCTGGTGGCGGCCGGCGAAATCCACATCGACGATGGCGCGCTGAAGGCGCTGCTGGGTGGAAAATCGCTGCTGCCGGTCGGGGTCACCAAGGTCAAGGGCGAGTTCAACCGCGGCGATGCCGTGGCGATCCTCGACAGCGCCGGCAACGAAGTGGCGCGCGGGCTTGCCGGGCTCGGCAGCGTCCATGCGCAGCTGGTGAAGGGCAAGAACAGCGCGCGCGTCACCGAGGTGCTCGGCTTCGAGGCGCGCAGCGAAATCGTGCACCGCGACAACCTCGTGCTCGTCAGGGGCAGCAAATGAACGCCGTCACGCCGACCGATATTTCCGCCATCATGCTCGAGCTTGGCCGCAAGGCGAAGGCGGCGGCATCGGTGCTCGCCTTCACCACGGCGGACAAGAAGCGCGATGCGCTGCTGGGCGCCGCGACGGCACTCGATGAGCGCCGCGACGATATCCTCTCGGCCAATGCGCTGGACATGGCGGCGGCCGTCACCAAGGGCATCTCCAAGGCGTTCCTCGACCGGCTGCAGCTCAACGACAAGCGCATCGATGCGATCATCGAGGGGCTGCGCACCATCGCCGAACTGCCCGATCCGGTCGGGCAGGTGACGGCGGAATGGGATGTGCCGAGCGGGCTCCATATCAAGCGCGTGCGCACGCCACTAGGGGTGATCGGGGTGATCTTCGAGAGCCGGCCGAACGTGGCGGCGGATGCCGGTGCGCTGACGCTGAAATCCGGCAATGCGGTGATCCTGCGCGGTGGCTCGGACAGCGTGAATTCGACGCGTGCCATCCACAACTGCCTCGTCGAAGGCCTGAGCAGTGCGGGCCTGCCCGAGGACTCGATCCAGATCGTGCCGACCACCGATCGCGCCGCGGTCGGCGAGATGCTGCGCGGGCTCGGCGGGACCATTGACGTGATCGTGCCGCGCGGCGGCAAGACGCTGGTGGCGCGGGTGCAGGAGGAGGCCCGGGTGCCGGTCTTCGCGCACCTCGAAGGACTCTGCCACACCTTCATCGACAAGTCGGCGCAGCTCGATATGGCGGTGAACATCACGGTCAACGCCAAGATGCGGCGAACGGGCATCTGCGGGGCGACCGAGACGCTGCTGGTGCACAGGGACGTGGTGGACACGCATCTGAAGCCGGTCATCGAGGCGCTGATCGCCAAGGGCTGCGAAATCCGCGGCGACGCGACGGTGCAGGCGATGATCCCGGCCGCCAACCCGGCGACGGAAGAGGACTTCCACACCGAGTATGAGGACGCGATCATTTCGGTGAAGGTGGTTGCCGACGTGGGCGAGGCCATTGCGCACATCGGGCACTACAGCTCGCACCATACCGAGGCGATCATCAGCGAGGACCCTGCCTCGGTGGCGCGGTTCTTCAATGAGATCGACTCCGCGATCCTTATCCATAATGCCTCGACGCAGTTTGCCGATGGCGGCGAGTTCGGCTTTGGCGGCGAGATCGGCATCGCGACGGGAAAATTCCACGCGCGCGGGCCGGTGGGGGTCGAGCAGCTGTGTTCGTTCAAGTATCTCATCACGGGCAATGGTGCTGTGCGGGCCTGATCCGTGCTGACGGATGGCTCCCGCTCATCCGGCGCTTCGCGCCACCTTCTCCCACGGCGGGGAGAAGCACCCGACTGAGAACGCGCCGTTTCCTGGCCCTCTCTCCGCCGTGGGAGAAGGTGCCAGAAGGGCAGATGAGGGGGACGTGCCGTGAATTCCGATCTGTCGGTCCCCACCCATGCCGCCGGGATGCGGATCGGGCTGTTCGGGGGGAGTTTCAATCCGCCGCACGAGGGGCACCGGCTGGTGGCGCTGCAGTGCCTCAAGCGGTTGCAGCTCGATGCGCTGTGGATTCTCGTTTCGCCCGGCAATCCGCTCAAGGATCACCGCGAACTTGCCCCGCTCGAGGAGCGCATCGCCGCGACCCGCGCGCTGATGGACCATCCGCGCATCGCGGTCACCGGGTTCGAGGCGGCGCATCATTTCCGCTACACCTACGAGACGGTCAGTTTCCTCCGTATGAGGTGCGAAGGGGTGAAGTTCGTCTGGATCATGGGCGCCGACAGCCTGCGCGATTTCGATCGCTGGGAGCGCTGGGAAGAGATCGCTGCGTCCGTGCCGATGGCGGTCTATGCACGTCCCGGCTCGAATTCCCGCGCCACCCTGTCCAAGGCCGCCGTCGCGCTGGGCGCGGCGCGGATACCGGAGGAGGCGGCTGAAACGCTGGCCAGCCGGCAGCCGCCCGCCTGGGTTTATCTGCATGGGGTCACCTCGCCGGAGTCGTCTACCGCCGTCCGGGCCCGCCAAAGGGGGGCAAAATGATCGGGACTTGGTCTACGGAGCGTCAAGCGTCA